>JAANMT010000926.1_pt1 | contig 30804 bp, 35 predicted proteins | sample 7279711 | NCBI WGS metagenome assembly JAANMT01 (sample SAMN14094538, study PRJNA606508) | bioreactor metagenome | isolation source: A lab-scale SPAN reactor treating ammonium-rich wastewater day 1 | place: Ireland: Galway | collected 2017-01-16 | reverse complement strand
CAACCATCGCTGGTTTGAGGGGACTGATAGATGCAGTTATTCCTGGCTTAAAATCACGCTGAATGCAGGTTGATCCAGTTTTAAATGCAGGTCGCTACACATAGCCGCGTTGAAATACGGCAAGACTGTGCTCTATTCGGCCATGCGCACAGCGGAAAATGAACCACATGACCCGGCATGAAGCTCTGCCGTCAGAGAACATTCGTTCCCTGCATGTGCCCTACGACCACACGTAAGACAGGCCGCAGGCCAGAAATAGTGATGCAACGCAGAAGGAAAGGCTCTTATGGTGGATTTCTAACTCACGGTAGCTTGATGCCAGTGTTTATCAGTGTCACGCCAGCGCCCCATCACAACGCATATAGCGTCCGCCACTGCGTTCCGGCCCTTCGGGTGCAAAGTCGCTCTATCTGGCAATGACACATTGATCTCTGTCATAATTGCTATCGGAGGAATCAACCATGAACTATCGAGCCATCTTCAACCTGCTTTACCGCATACAAGTCGCTGTGCATCTTCTGGTAATGCGCGCAGCCAAAGTCTTTTTCGTATTTGGTGGTCTTATTCTCGCGTTCGCTTACCTTTCTGGCCGTCTCGATCACGTCTCGGTTTACGCGACTCCGCTCCTTTACGGAGCATCAGCTCTCGCCGGGCTAGCAATAGTGAATCGCCTTTTCACTGCCTTGTTGCGCTGGATCGCAGCAGCACATCATCGCCAGCAGGCATAAAAAAGCCGGGTAATCCCGGCTTTTTCAATCCTAAGTCCTTTTATTGAGCAGCGGCCATCGGATGACCCTCCCAAGGGGGCAGGATAATATCCTTCGTAATCATTACAGTGAATTGATACCCAGGCCGGATTTCCAGAGTTGGTTGAATGTTAAGATTTCGCCTCGTCATCTCCATACCCATTCTGCCGAGCTGGCGTCCCAATTCAGCAGCCATGATCTGTTGAGAGTCATACATTCCTGATCCGCGTGGTTGCGTCGGCTGAGATAACTGAATTCCGGCCGAAAACAAAGATAGCATGAAGGCATTACCGAAGATTCGCAGGTAGTGATTATCAACTTTGTCATTGAAACCCGCGAATCCACTTACATCAGCACCAGGCATCGTATCCAGTGATACCGACGATCCATCAGGATAGATGATACGATTCCAGGCTATCAGTACGCGCTCTTGTCCCATCGTTACCGTACTGTCGTAAGTTCCAATAAGACGAGCGCCGGCAGGTATAAGGAGGTGTTGTCCAGTTGCAGTATCATAAACGTTAGCACGCACTTGGCCGATAATCTGGCCAGGAAGATCAGAATTAACTCCGCTAATCATCACGCCAGGAATGATCGTACTGGCTTTCACCTCGTATCGTGACAATGGGGCCATTCGCGTGTGATTGAGGTAGACCGCTGTTTCTGAAACGTCCTTTAGGAAAGCTCGTTTATGATCCTGTCTATTCTGATCAGTTTCACCGAAGCCGTCCGGCATATCAAGACTGGTCAACATCGGATCTACCGAGTTAACCCGTGCCGATGTTTCCAGGCCATCCTTTGGATTGCTCCCGTCTGTTTGCTTACTTGAAGCAGACCGAAGATTTGAAAACTTCTGTACATCAACATCAGCCCCGAGAGCAGCTTCCAGTTGTGAGAACTTGTTTTCTTCGATCCTTTGCAGGATTCGTTGACGAGCTTCTAACTCTGGATTAGTCCGGTCTTTTTGCTCCGCATGTGGTTTGTTCTCCATTCCCAGAAATTCTGATTCATGCGGTGGTAATGGCATTCCAACTGCATCTGGTCCTAATGGGCGGATCGGAGCAGTAGCCACTGATTCCACAAACTGATCCTCTTCGGCCGCTTCGGTAGCTTTCTGCATATCTGCCTGTCGCTGGTAAAAAGTGTAGGTGATCGCTACAACCGCCAATAGGATAAGAAAACCAACAAGCACCAAAGGAAGACGATTTAACCGGCGTACCCCATTACCTTTGACTGTTGTGTCCAGAAAATCAGGGGAAGATTGAGATTCTATATTTTCTGCCGTTTCTGTTTGTTCGTTCATTTCACCGCCTCTCTCAAGGTAAAGCGGCTGGCAGCGATTAAACCCCCGTCAGTCGTTCGATTATAAAAACGGCTAGCTTCCTTGCCCTGGTATTGTAGACGCACGGCAAAACCGGAATCGAATGGCACTACCACATATCGGAGAAGAGTTCTTTCCGGATGCTCTGTGGCATTATCATTAGGATCGACAAAAGCCATGCCAAAACCTTTTTTCGGCAGTTGCTCTATCAATGCCGGACCAATCATATCTTGTGGAGGTGGATCGAGGGTAAGAACGGTTTTTGCCGGTGGCAGTTCCCGCGCCAGATAGTCCACTACATCCGCCGAAATTACATCTGCATCAGAGGCTGTGAGTTGTGGTGCGACATACGACATTGTTGGTCGCGTCGTAGCACAACCGCTTGCAATAATGCAAAAACCTATAATTAGTAATAATTTTTTCATGGCTATTTTCCTCTTCCATGAATGATATTGACCTTGACCTGTTGACGGCCGACACCAGAAATCAGGGCGGCACGCTCAATTACCTGATCAACAACGTAACGGTCGCCGATTACCCGATAATTCACGAGCTGGGTAGTAGGATCTGAGAATAGACCTCCGTCATCACCAAGAGCGATGAGCGCAGGTGCTTCCGATCCGGAAAAGTTCGTCGATGGGAATTGGATGTAAGTCTTAGTGCCATCCGAATAGACGCGCTGAGGCCGCCATTTCGGGGAATCTCCGCTGATTCTGAAATCAAAATCCAGCGCAGCTAAGTTTTCCCCTGTCGGTAAGGTCGTAGCATATTGCGTTTTCGCGCGGTCTGATTTGTATGCAGCCCATGTGCGATCGATATCATCAGGATAATCGAATGATAAGAACGGCATCCATTCGTGCCGGGCGGCAACCAGCTTAATCGTATAGGTTCGACGGTCAGTCGTGATCAGCAAGTTTGTCGTTATGCCTGCGTCGGTTGGCTTGACGATCACGTGAGTGACCGCATTTGCGCCTGTACCTGCCACGGCCGGACTTATGCGCCAGCGCACCGTGTCACCGGCGTGCAGATCGTTGACCACTTCGCCGGCCTGTAGTTGGATTGCGCACACTTGGAGCGGTGTGCAGATCATCGTTGGCAGTGTGGCACCGAAAAGATACTTTACGCTTCCATCGGCCGCTTTTCTCGGCTTGTCAGGTGCATTCTTCCAGTCGCGGGCCAGTGCTAATGCGTGAGCCTCTTTTTTATTTATATTAATCCTAGCTGAGCTGATAGCTTGCAGCGGTGGTAATGCTTGCTGATTGCTATCCTGGGCGAGTACAGGCACCGTTTGAGCTAATGAGATGGAAGGAATCGCTACTGTCAACGCAACCAGCACGGAGATCCGATTTGATAGTTTGTTTTTCATATAGTCACCTAAATCTAAAGGTTACAAACGGGTTGTCCAAGCGAATTGCTTCACATAGATTCCCAGGGGATTGATCATGATTTGCCGATCATCGGTCGGTGGTGAAATCGATATAGTGAACGATCCCTGCCACGCTTTCTGATCAACAACTTTGCCCGAACGCTGCTTCACAATTTCTGTCCATTCGACCTGCCAAGTTTCGCCGCTAACAGGCACGATGGCATTTACTGTGATCTCGGCGGTTTCCCTTGCAGTGCGTTCGTATGGATTGTTTTCGCGATGGTAGTTTGAGAGCGTTTGGAAAGCCGGGCTATCAGGCATGGTCATTGCATAAGTCGCATCGAGTAAGTTCTGCTGCGCACGGCGATCTACATAGACTGTTCGGGCACCGATAACCCAGCTCCGGAGTGAAGCGCGGACCTGGTTTGTTGTTGGCCGTGCCATCACGTCGGCACGAACCACTCTCACGACTTCGCTATGCCCATTCAGTTCAACTGCATACGGAACCACCTTTTGTTGCATAGAAAGCGAAACCATGCCGCCAACTGCCACAAGAGCAACGGCTATGGAACCTATAGCCGCAAGCCTCCATTGATGTGCGGATTTGATGTAATCACCATACCGCTCATTCCATTCTTGCCGCGCTCTTAGATACGGGCTTTCCTGCCCTTCCTGTGCGCCTTTTATACCTTTCATTTTGTCGCCTCCTATAAAATATAGTTTATAACCTATTAGGCTATAGACTATAAATAAGACTATAAAAAAACCACACGCAACACGCACGAGGGGTTATCTTCAACGCTGCTTGCTGCTTTGGTGATGATTTCTGCGAGCTGACAACAGCATGATCACAAGGGCATTAAATCGTGTCTGCCCAGTAATCATACTGTTTGCGATCCGATCTAACAGATTTCCATGGCCACGCTTTCGCAGCCATTGAGCGCTTCTGAATACTGCATAGACTGCTCCGAACATCATGATCATTGCAAAGCCGATTCCGGCGATTGTTTCAAGAAATAGGATCATGGTTCCTCTTTTACAGAAGGTGTAGGCTGTGTTGCTTGAGGTACTTCACCCTCACTCGGCCGGATGATGTTTTCTTGGGTCGGTGAGGAATTAAAGCTTTCCGGTTCATCAAACGCTGGAGGCGGAGGAGGCGGTACGCCTATCGTCGTTCCAGCAGTTCCTTCCATGCCAGGTACAGATATCGCCGATAGAGTAGATGCAATATTTAATGGATTAGCTGCAACCTTGGCTGTTGTTACGGCCTTGTTTAGACCGACACCCACCGTAGACCCTAATCCCTCACCCTGCCCTTTTGGTGCTGATGTTGGTGGGGGCAGTACTCCGCCGCCGACTCTGGATGCACCTACCCCGCTCGATGCGCTGGGTGAAGGGTTGAGTGTTGACATTTCAGTGTGCAACCCGGGTGCTTTTGATGTTGCGCTTGATCCGTCTCCTAACCCAAATGAAGAGTTGATAAGGCCAGTAAGCCCGCCTGACGATGATGATTTGCCAGCGCCTTGTCCGGTCGTAGCCGTTGCACTCATGGCTGCCATGGCTGCTGTAGCACCAGCCACACCAGCCGCCGCCATCCCGCCGATTGGTGCACCGCCACTGATTGAAACGCCTGTTATCAATCCTTGAATCAAGTCAGGAATCGTTTTCGAGAGATAGGCGCAGACCAAGCCCAAGCCGACCATTGTCCACATTGAAGCATCGTCGTGGTTATAGGCAATCTGCCATTGCCTGGCAGATTGCATTATTAAACCGACAATCAGCGTCAGGACAAACAATTTGGCCCCGACCGACACTGCGTAGCGCAGCATCGAAATGGCATAATCACGAGTCCATTGAGATCCACCAAATCCCATGAACAACACTGAGGCATTGATGACGATGTAAGACTCGATCAGCGTCAGACCTACGAACGCGGCGATAAATGAAAAGCATAGTACGACGATTGTCCCAGCGAGGGCGACCATGACGGCCGTTAGTGGGTTGATGGTTTGTACATCCCCCATCGTGTCACCTAGCTCTATTGCCAAGCCAAATATATCGCCTGGCTTCAGCCCGACACCTACACCAGCCGCAGAAGCACCGGCCTGTCGGAAACTGCTTATAATCGCTTCCGCCCAAACGGTCACATTTAGCAAGAGCGCCGCGAAAAATCCGATCACCATAATAAAACGGATCAATTCGCCGGCAATTTCACCAAAATCCGCCTGCCTCATCACCAGTGGGAAAAAAGTCCACACAAGCTGAATAACTGCCAAAATCCAGAAAAGCCTGGTCGCGTACCCTTCGAGTCGGATAGCCCATTTATCCGAGCTATCCTTAATCAATTCCAGCAGCCCTGACATTGAGCCGCTGGCATCATGTAGAGCAGCTTGCGCGAAAGCAGGTTCAGTTATGATCATCGCAACAAGCGCAACACCGATAATCACCCGTGCTTTCATGTTAAAACTCCTTAGAGGGTGAATTGTGAGGTTTCGTATTTCGTAATATTGGCTTTGACTCTTGCTGCACTTCTTCGCAAGTAGCAGCCACCAACTCTGCAGGCAGGCTACCTGGACGGATCATGACCCCTGCTCCCACTCCGGCAGCTAGTGAGGTTGCAATTATCATTGCCAACCAAATTCGGCTGATCATCATGCTAAAACTCCTTTCCGGATGAGTTCACGGGTTTGCCGTTCCGGAAATATTCCTGAAAAGCATCATCAACTGAGGCACGCTCTGTTTGCTGCGCAAGCCAGTTGCTTTGTAATGTAATGTTTGTTGCTATCATCTCGCGAAGTTTCTGCATTTGCTGTACCTGTTGGGCTGCAATTTCATTACCTGCTTGTATCGCCTGCAACCGGCCTTGAGCCGTGGCAGATCGATTTACTAGCTGATCAAGGATGGTTTCCTCACTCTGTATCGAGCCGGTGTTAACCCCGGCAGCATTTAACGCTGAGCGAACGTTATCGAAACCGGTTTCCGACCATTCTTTATATTTGTCGGTAATTACGGATGTGCCTCGGCCCATCGTGCCAAGATAAGACTGATAACCCGGAAATTGCAGACCAAACTGTTGGTCAACATTGCCCATCATATGCGATAGGTGTCGGCCTTTCTGGTAGATCTCATTCAGCCCGCGCAGCGTGTCGCCCAACGGTTTGAAGATCGGATCACCTAGAGAAAGGCCCTGCCGCACCATATCCTGGTACTGGTTGATTTGCACCTGAATTTCGCGAGCGAAATCCGCGGCTCGGGCAGCTTCCGCTGCTATTGTTTTCGCGGTGTGTGTGGGATCATAAACTACGTCCCAGGCGTGGACGGAAACAGGCACAAGGCCAATCGCACCAAAGATAGAAATAATTGTGATTGTAAGGGTGTTACGAAAGATATTGATCATATTCGATACCTCGTTTTTGAAGCCAATAAAGAGGCCAATCGGCCCCATGTGCGTCTTGCATATCCCGGATGGTGGCCAGTGACTCCTTGTCGGATACTGCGACGAAACTCAGGGCCAGTGGCCCTAATCCAAGCTCGAAAAGACGCCGACCGAGCGGAGATTTGTAATAATAATGTTTTTTGTACTGGCCTGTTTTCAGCACCTTGATTTCGCGTTCGTTTAGGCCAAACACCTTGTACAAGTCAGCAGGTCCAGGATTATCTTTAGTACCATGCAAATCCGCTTCTTTATTGGGAAGAAGAATTTTTGTCGGACATTGTTCGATGAGTACATCAAGCAGGCCTGAATTAACTGCATCCGACAGGCTTTGCGTTGCCAGAATAACCGCACAATTTTTCTTACGAAGTTCTTTCAGCCATTCACGCAGTTTTTCCCGGAAAACCGGATGACCGAGCATTACCCAACCTTCATCGAGTGACAGAAAAGATGGCTGGCCCAGAAGCGATTTTTCAAAACGTCGGAACAGGTACAGAAGCACAGGAATAGCATTCTTGTCGCCGAGCTTCATCAGCTCGTCGATCTCAAAAACCGTGAACGATGAAAAATGCATGTCATCGCGTTGACCGTCGAGTAGATGACCCATTGCACCACTGATCGTGTAGTGATTCAGCGCGTCCCGAATTTCCTGATTCTGGACGGTTGCACAGAAATCCGTCATAGATCGATGGCCGACTGGTGCGCTTCTGAGTATCTCAATCGAGCGATGGATCTCACTTTTCTGCTGTGGGATCAATGGATGACCAGCTTGCAACTCATAACAGATCGATATCCATTCCTCAGCCCATAGCGCATCAGATGGTCTGTCAATATCTGCTAGTGGGCATACGGCCAACGGTTCGCCTTCATCTGTGCCGATGTCGTAATGCACCCCGCCGATTGCATGACAAAGCGCATACAACGAGCGACCCTTATCGAAAGCCGTAATATTTGCTGGTAGGCGCCCGTAAGGTGGCATTTCATTCCCATGATAGCGGTCTGCTTGTGCAAGCAGTGTTGCGAGTAGCGTCGATTTCCCTGCACCTGTCGGCCCGAAAATAAGCGTATGGCCGACATCGCCAACATGCAGATTTAATCGGAAAGGTGTTGCGCCGGTCGTCACCGTTTGCATCAATGCGGGCGAACCAGTGGGGTAGAAGTCGCAGGGGTTTTCCTGTAAGCCTGGCCAGACGCCAGAAAGTGGCAAAAGGTCCGCCAGGTTAAGTGTATGCACCAAAGGCCGGCGAACGTTTTCCCTGATATTACCAGGCAACGTTCCTAACCACGCATCCGGCGCATTAACCGTTTCTACCCTTGCTGCGAACCCCCGTCGCTCGATCTCTCGGCGCACATATCTGGCTTGTTCTTCCAATAGTCTGCGCGATTTGTGCATCAAAACTACGACCGGCGTGTAATAGCCGTAGGCCACCAATCCTGATTTAGCGTCACTCATCGCCTGTTCGGCTTCCTGCGTCATCGCTAAGGCATCGGTATTAATGACACCCTTGCTTGACTTGATGACTTGGGACCAGAATCCCCTCACCTTTTGTTGCCACTTGAGGCGATACCGGTTCAGCTCATAAACAGCCTGATGCTGATCAAGGAAAATAAACCGGCTTGACCAACGATAAGCGACCGGTAGCCCTTCCAACATGTCAAGAATCCCTGGGTACGAAACGCCAGGGAAACCGTCGATGGCAACACATGCAACATATTTGTTACCGACCTTTGGCGTATCTCCTGGGCGGAAGTCCGGGTACCCAAGCCAAGAATCCAGATACATCGGGCAATCAGGAATCCTGAGCGCAATGGTATCGCCTGTAATGGCGAAGTGCAGGTAATTGATTAGCTCATCACTTAAATAGGAATCGTATCCCTGCCCTACATCAATAGCCCCCATACGACGCATGTGCAGCAGTTCGCCGAGACCGTCCTGCAGATCGTTCAGGCGTTTTTTGAACTCCGCGACAAGTCGATCACCTGGTGCACTGTTGTCCCGGCCATCGTCATCATAGAACAGCTCATCTACTCTCGTGTTACGGCGTAGCTCCGGGATGAATTGTATAATTAGGGCATATTCCGACTCGTAGTGCATGTCTGCCTGGGCAAACCTGGCACGCCGTTCCGCGTCGATCATGGCCGTTATCGGGTTAGTAAAGAACGACTGGTCAGGAGACGGGTAGCCCGGTGACGGCAAACGGGCGGCATCCACCCATATAGTCCAACCAGAACCAAGCCGAGAAAGATAAGTATTGACCATTGCGGTCAGATAATTTTGCTCGGAAGCCGTGGCAGATGCTGCATCATCACCACGAAAGAAAAAGCCCGCGATCAGCGCACCATTTCTACCTTGTACTATCCCATCTTCAATCAGTGCTGCATATTCGAACAGATCAGAAAGGCCAGGCTCTTTTGATCTTGATGAAAGAAGAGCAACCATAATGAAAGACCTCAATAAAAGCGTGAAGATTTCGCCACGCGGCAGGGCCGTGAAAAAGGCCCGTAATATTGTCTATACCTAAGCTGGCGAAGATAAACTTTGCTCATATGCGGATCGGCTTTCGCCATCTTACGCAGACCGGTCACGCAGATCAGCCACAACGTCAACCCTATGGCTGTTGAGATAAGATTCATTGCCGACACGATCAGACCACCTGCAATCAGCATTGAAAAGAGCATGAGCTCGCGTTCCCCTCCCATGATCTGTTGCGGACGGTGGAGCGCTCGATGAAATGGCGTTTGTCGCAGCCCCTGCCCACTCATGCTAGCATCCTCGTCGATGTTATTAAGGTCAATCCATTAGTTGGGATCGTTGCGCCTGAGAATAACGCCCCTGTCAGCAGTGTGTTTGCAAACACGATGAGGCAGACCACCAATACAACGTAGATGATGCGGCGGGTAAATTCTGATATTTCTCCGCCCCATATCAAGGTTGACCCGCAAGCGATGATACCGAGCAGCGCAATGACAAACGCGACCGGGCCGCTGAACGATCGCCGGAGCTTGTCTAGCGGTCCTTCCCACGGAAGCCCTGCTCCGCCTCCCCCTGTCGTGTCGGCAGCAAACGCTAGATTCGATGACAATAGAAAATACGTAACAGTAAAAACGCCAAGCACGAGGAAGACGGTTCGAAGATGATTTGATCGAGATACGAGTAGTTTTTCTACTGACATGATTTTGCTCCTATAATTTATGAGTAATATACTGACGGCCATCGTATCTATCGACACGAATGACCTCTTTAACACGTCGTCCGCCGTGCAATTTTTCTATAAAAACAATAAGATCAACTGCTTCGGCAATCAGCGTTTGCATTGGCAATGCACTGCTTTCGCCGATCAACTGTTCCAATCGGGTAAGGCCAGCGATTGCGGAATTTGCATGAAGGGTTGCAACCCCCCCAGGATGCCCTGTATTCCAGGCTTTGAGCATGGCGAGTGCTGCCCCGTCACGTACTTCCCCAACGATAATTCGATCTGGACGCATCCGCATCGTCGCCTTAAGAAGTTTTTGCATGCTCACATGCTTTGTCGCGCGCATAGAAACATAATTATCGGCGGTGCATTGCAGTTCACAGGTATCTTCGAGAATGACTATTCTATGCTCGGGAGAAACATCGACCATGCACCGGATTATCGCGTTTGTGAGTGTTGTTTTACCTGAACCGGTACCGCCCACGACCATGAAGTTTTTTCTTTGTGCAACACTCGCCTCGATTGCGATACGTTGTGCCTCTGTCATAATGCCGTGGTTCACGTAATCAAATAGGGTGTAAACCCGGATTGCGTGTTTACGAATAGAAAATGAAGGGCCTGATACAATCGGCGGAATCAAGGCTTCAAATCGTGCTTTCCCGAGAGGCAATTCGCACTCAAGAATCGGATTCTCTTCTGTAATCTGCGTCTTGAACGATGACGCGACTGTCCCCATTAATGATTCAGCTTGAGCAGCACTCATACTTCCAAACTGTTGCATTGGAGCGCTAAATCGCTCAACCCACAACTTACCATCTGGGTTGAGCATAATTTCGCTTACGTCTGGATCATCCAGCAGGGCACAGATATCAGTCCCTAACTCGCGACCGAGTTTATCCGTAATACGTCGATTGTGTTCATCGCGCCGGTTGACCAAACGGTCGCTAGTGGTACCCACTTCATCCATAATTCTCCCATGCTATAAGCGGTATTTTCGATATTTGTTTTATAGTGTACAGACTATAATTTAAATTGTGTAAATATTTTTATGAGCGACGGAAAGCCGCAGCTAGTAAGGAACGGGTGGAATTAGGTGGTTATCAGGTTATGGTACGAGCAACTTCCAGAGCGGGACGCCAATTGCATCTGATAGAGCTGCCATATTATCAATATTAATTGAGGTATGGCCGTTCTCGAACTCTGATATAAAGGATTGGCAAAGTCCCGTTTTGTGACGTATGGCCTCTTGCGTTAGACCAGCCTTTTTTCTTTCGCGCTTATAATTGCGAGCAAAGATCAGCCTTGCCTCAGACGGTACAGTCCCTGCCCTTGTCTTGGCTCTGACAGAGACAGATTTAGTTGGACTTGTGACGGGTTTTGCCATTTATCGTTATGGATTGATTCTCGTATTATGGCACGCAGACGAGTGCGGTACCGCTTTTATAATACGGTGAAAAGGTGCTTGATGGAATTAACGATCACAGTCAAAGGATAAACACCAGACAAAGGGGTACTGAAGACAACTTTTTGGTGCCAGCCAATCGTTAAAAATCGTGATTATTGATGGACGCTTCCTACCCGTGATATCGCAGATCACTCTGTGAATATATCGCGGTAGATAATCCACATGAAGCACAGGCGCTTGATGAGTCGTTTTTTGAGAAGGCACAGCAGCTAATCGAACAAAATACTATCGTTCGGTTGGCCTGTGTCAACGACACCCGTGAGCTGGTCGCACACCAGAATTACATCATTATCTATGATGTTGTCCTATATCTAATCTGTTTTTTGTGGATTCTTCACGCGGCTCGACAATGGCCGCCATCGAAGAAAGACTAAGAACATTTATTCATTTATGTAAATGAGTATTGATTCATTTATTCATTTGATGATAAGATGTTATGCGTATAAACGCATTTCCACTTTTACACAGAGGGAGCCATGAAAATCATAGCGGTACTAAACCAGAAAGGCGGGTCTGGGAAAACGACCATTGCCACCCACCTTGCCCGAGCCCTACAGTTGGACGGTGCGGACGTGTTGCTGATCGATTCCGATCCACAAGGTAGCGCCCGAGACTGGTCAGCCGCGCGTGAAGATCAGCCGTTGACCGTTGTTGGCATCGACCGGCCAACTATTGACCGAGACATCAAGAATGTCGCTCGAAAGGTGGATTTCGTTGTGATTGACGGCGCGCCCCAGGCGGCCGATCTAGCAGTATCGGCCATCAAGGCCGCAGACCTAGTTCTGATACCGGTACAGCCCTCTCCTTACGACATATGGGCGACGGCGGACTTAGTTGATTTGGTCAAGCAGCGTATCGAGGTTACGGATGGAAAGTTACAGGCCGCATTTGTTGTATCACGAGCTATTAAAGGCACGCGGATTGGCGGCGAAGTTACCACGGCCCTTGCAGATTATGGATTGCCCATCCTTGAGTCGCGCATTACTCAGCGTGTAAGCTATCCCGTCACGGCAGTAACCGGAATGACCGTCCTAGAAATGGAGACGGATGGCGATGCGGCTGCAGAAGTTCGCCAATTGGCAAACGAGATTAAGCAAAAATTCAATTAAGTATTGGAAGGAATGAGTAAATGAACACTAAAGCCACTCTCAGTGCCGGGCGGCCGAGCGCTCGCACGAGTAAGTCTGCCACCCTTGCCAGCCTTGCTGATCAGAAGGTAAAAGCGCGTATGAATTTTGAACTTACTCCTGAGCTGCATACCAAGCTCAAAGTTTATGCTGCAAAGCAAGGGAAGTCCGTCAAAGATGTTTTAATCGAGTACATCGAACAGCTTCCAGACTGACAACGCTACTGATATCTAGAAAATTTCTGAGGGTGGTTCCGATCCGTTCGGTCTACTCTCTTTTTATGATTTAGCATCATTTGATGATATGAATTAATACTCATTCACGTAAATCTTCAATTACAGAACTGTTTTACGTTGAAGTACCAGAAAGATAGCTAATTTGCGCATGTACATTAATAGTTGCACAAACGTTTACTGTACGAGATAATAATTCTCATGTATGAGTCTCTTGATTTCGATTTGGAAACGCTCCCCTTGGTTGCACCGCCCATTTATCGGGAATTGGCCGCAGCAGGAGCCGTGAAACACGCCTACGTCCTTTCGGCCGGTAACGATGCGGGGTTGGTCATTGTCCTACGGCTTTCGAACGGAGATAGGCTGCTTGGAGTTCAGCGCGCTGTAAGGCCGCGCTACTTCCGAAGTATTGACGGCGCAGCAAGTGTTTTGCAGCAAGCGGGCATTACCGAATGGGAAGCTCGAATCGATAACGATTTTACTCTGCGAACGGTGAAGCATCACCGAGCAGCAACAAAAACAAAGGAAGGAAATGACATTAGGATAAAGGGTTAGGCTTCGAGTGGCATCGAAGTCTGCCCTATAAAAAGCAAAAGCCCCCGGTGGCACGGAGGCTTTGCATTGTTAACACTGTAAACCTTCTCGGAAATAGACAAGATGCACAGCTCAACGGAAAGATGAGCTATTTTACCTTGTCAGTCTCCGGGATGCAAGGGTGCTCGTGCGTTTTTTGTGCGAGTAAGAACGGAGGCTTATGAGGAACATATCATCTGCACAGCTTACGCTGTTCAGCCCTGCCGATGAGGCTGGCACCTATCATGATGCGGCCAGAATCGGCTATTTTTCGCTCCTGGTATCGACCGGGCCGTACAACAAGGGAAAAAAGCAGGATTCCTATAAACTGACTGATATGCCCGTGATATTGGGCATGGTCGATCCATCGCGCGATAGCTGGCTGACTCAGGCCGAATTCATTCGGCCTAGTCGCCGTGTTGTCAATCTGGCACGTATCGGGCTGCTCTTCGCCGATTTGGATACCTACCGAGAGTCATGGGCCATAGGCCGAACACCCGAGCAGTTAGCAGCAGCCGTCCTGTACCATTGTATGCAGGAAGGTATCCCGACGCCCTCACTGCTGGTCTACAGCGGGCGGGGCATCCAAGCAAAGTGGTTGCTGGACGGCACGATTCCGCGCCAGGCGCTACCTCGCTGGAATGCCTGCCAGCGTTACCTTATCGATAGAATGGCAGTCATGGGCGCTGATCCGCAGGCAAAGGACGCCAGTCGGGTTCTGCGCCTGGTCAACACAACGAATACGAAAAGCGGCCAAGTTTGTCGTGTCGTTCATGTTTCTGCAGACTCAGAAGGACAACCAATTCGTTACAGCTTCGAATTTCTGGCAGAGACACTTTTACCAGTTGCTCGCTGGAAAATCGAGCAACAGCGTAAGGACAGCGCCGAGCGCAAGCAGCTTAAGTTACTATCAGGAACCAAGAAAGCTGGAAATTTACGCGGCTTTTCCGGCCGCCAGCTCGCTTGGGATCGTTTGGAGGATTTGCGAAAATTGGCTGTTATTCGCGGTGGAGTCAGGGAAGGAGAGCGAATGCAACATCTTTTTTGGCGGCTCAATTTCCTTTTGTTATCCGGCGCGACACATAGCGCCAAGATGTACCATGAAGCGGCAGAGCTAGCCGGCGAACTCGATCCGGCATGGAACTATCACAGCAAAGAGCTGATGACACTCTACAGCAAGGCCAAGGATTTTGAGGCCGGCAGGAAGGTGGAATTAGCCGGAAAGACCTTCGAACCGCTTTACACACCAAAAAATGACACGCTGATCAGCCTTTTCAAGATCACCGACGACGAACAGCGCCTGCTTCAAACCATTATCAGTACAGATATGGCCTCAGAACGCGATAGGAAGCGCAAGGAGACCAGTAGACGTGCAGCCGGTGCAGTGGATCGGAAAACATACGAAAGCCGCTCAGCAGCTCGACTACGGCCTTGGGAAGCACTTGGGATGAGCCGGGCCACCTGGTACCGCGCCGGCAAGCCTTCACCGAGCATTGAGACAAGTTCGTCCGTATTACAGGAAAATATAGAAAAAGGGGAGCTTGAGACAGGTCCGTCCGTATTACTAATGGCGAAGCCTACCGGCCCTGGAGTTTCGGAATGACAGTTTTATTGATCGCAGGATTGAGGGTCGGCACGGGCGTAGCCCGGAATAGCCCCCGCAATTTGTATATTGCGAGTAGCCCGCAAGCGTATAGCGCGCAGGGAGCGGAGCGACCTGAGAGAGTGGGAAGTTCGGGGGAAGGGATTTCTGGATGAGAGCGCATCGATACTTCACTCCTGAATTGCTGGCCAGTTTGCGGGAAATGCCGGTTCCGGCTGTCCTCGATACCCTGGAACTCTACTGGAAACACGACCGTGATTTTCGTCCGCTTAAGGACAAAGCAACGATCCGGGTAATCGTGTCTATCGGTGGTGGGAATGTCGAACTGCTGGCAACTGGCGCAAAATGGTACGACACGCGAGCTCAAAAAGGCGGCTTCGGTGCAATTGACCTTGCAATGTACCTGTTACGACTTGATTTCGTATCAGCCGTGAAGCGGTTCGAGGTTTAGCGCGTGATCTGGTTATCAGAATCCACTCGACCGATAGAAAGATTTAGCACTGAAAGGAAGGGGTGGTAGAGTACTTTTAATAGATAATACTCATTTACATAATTGAGTAATTGAGTAATTGAGTAAATAAGTCTATTATTGGTAGCATGTTGCTGCTGAAATAATTGATGGATTAGACAGATATGCGTGGGGGTGAGGTACGTGTAGCCGGATAATAAAGTCGGTAACAAATTGTGGTTTACAACCGTAATATTGTGTCTTACCTTAATCCCAAGGAAAAATAATGTTGGTAACTTTTATCAGCTATTTTGTAAATTTTTACTAAAATTGTCCTAATAAAGTTTGTAACTATATTTCAGAGTTACCATTTTTATTTATAAGTTCTCGACTTTATTCGATCTCTACAGTTAAAGACTGCGTTCAATTGCGCTACTACGCGATCTCGGGAGTTAGTTAGCAAATTGGGGATATACCACTTGTCGACATACTTCCTAATCTCTTGGTCTGCCACCATCGTAGACGTCTTTGGATTGCTTGCATTTTTTGCTAACTGCTGCACAAAAGATAAGTAGGTCACCTTTTTGGATTTCACTGCACCGACCAGATGCTCAAACTCTTCTATCGAAAGAATTGTGATGTTTTGCGGGGGCATTCTCGATAATTGTTCTTTGTAGGGTGATATAAAGTTTGATTTTGACAATATGTCATCAAAGAATTGTTCATCGACCATTTGCTTAAGATGTAACCCATTGCCAAAGAGTAATTGGCGACTTGTCACAACAATCAGGTAATCGTTATCCGCAGATTTTGCATCATTCAGCTCAATTTCATCGCTTCTAAGCAAATCCCCGACTTTCCAACCTTGAACAATGGCTTTTCGAATACGTCTAAGTTTCTCACTAACGATATGGGGACTATCATTGAGCAATACAGCATCTGCAAATAAGCTCATTTTACATTCGATAAAAACGTTACCTTCCGCGTGCGGAATTAATGCATCCACCGCCGACATCGACTTATTACCGAGGCGTTTAAATTCTTGGTCAGTGATAGCGTGCGTCCCAGATTCTTGGATGAGTTCAATTACATAATCTTCGAACACCTGGCTAAAGCTATCCGTGTAGCGTTGGCCAAATTCAGACAGTCGAATATGTACAGACTCTTCCAGTCCGTGAAAGAAAATGGTGGGATTCCAAGCAAGCACCCTTGTTTGATCTAATTTTAAAAGAGGATATTTAGCCAACCATGGGAATTCGTGTCGTTCGCTCTCCTGTCTAGCAGGATGGTTACTTACTAATCGAGAACGAAGCTCTCCTTGAAGCTGAACCCGCAGCTCGCTTAAATCCTTGGATAACAATTCAACGAGTTGATACAGCGGCTTTGTCAATCCCTCGGGTAACGCCGAATAATCGCGCAAGTCTATTGGCTGTTGGGGAGTTTCCTTTTTAAATTGCGATATTAATAGTATTGCCGCCATCATAAAATCATCGGGCGTCTTGCCAAATACACGCTCAAATAGGCTCCGACAGGGGTGTGATGCGTCAAGACGTGAAATCAACGCAGCCCACCGCATAAAACCGAAAGTCTCGGATCTTTGGAATATGAATTGCGCATGCATTGATGCCCTTACTACCAGTAGCGCTACTTGCACACTTTCGTCTAATCCCCGCTTCGCATTCCAGATGGCGTTACAACAAGCATCGAATTCTGCGGAAGGACAAAGGTCTCCGTTATGCATAGAAATCATCTCGTCTTCTATGGCTAGTTTCATTACAAGTGCGGCCAACCATGGCATCGCTCGAAGAGCCTCTTCTTTATTCTCATGCTGCTGAGTCAGATGATTCAGTCCTACACTAATAATCGATATCAGGGAGTAACGACGTAGTCGGTTTCGGATTCTTTGGGCCACTTCCGCGTAAGTCAATGTTGAGGGATCCGGGGTAAACCTGATAGGCGTATTGAGAGCGATAGAGCTTGAAGGTCGAGGTTCTAGAATGGTGTCGCTCCTAATTCAATATAAGACACGTACAAAGCGGCCAAGCAGAGATAGGTTTAACGACCTGCATTCAGCGAGATTATGAACCAGCAATAACTGCATCTATCCATCCCTGCAAACCAGAGATAATTGCACATGAACCCGCATTTATCTTCATCGACCAGCATTCGGTCTGTGCAAACCAACAATAAATGCGACTGACCGTTAATCCATGAAGTTGTCGGTAGCGCCAGTTATTGGATGTAGTTTTTGAACCGTGTTTGTGGAAGCGGTTCACCACATACCTCCATGCCGAGAACAGGGGCATCAATGGGTTGCAACAAACGGCCGTTTGTTGCACTGACAGCTGCGCTCTGATTTTCACTTATTCCTGGTTCATAATCTCGCTGAATGCAGGTTATTAGAGATAGTGGCTGGTGAAACAACTGTTGGTTTCACCCATATTCAGGGGGATATTCGTGGGCCACATGATTCTAATATGTCTCGCTATCATCCTTAAGAGTCCATCCATGAGACTCCATACACCTGTCGTAGAACTCCTGGCGTAATGATCCTCCTACAATTCCCGAGCCAAAGTCGGATTGACGGGCATCTTTTTCGCACTGGTAACTATCCTTGCGAAGATCCGAGGTTGATGCTTCTGGTTTTTTCCAAACCTTTGTGCTTGAGCAGCTAGTTATAAATACAGCCAAAACAAGTGTAAGCAGTCGCTGGTTAATAGATATATTCATATTTTTAATCCAAAATATTGGCCTGTAACAGGTCTTACTATATAGGGTTAAAATAAAGTAGGTAACACCGGAGATAGTGACGGACTTTATTTAAATAAATTTAGTAAATTTTGATCCTACAGTACCGACGCAATGCTGTATCGAAGATGAGGGTTGGCCCCTCGGAATCGGCGTGCAGGCGCAGGTTCCAAACCACCTTGAGCTGCATCGGTAAAGAGCCGTTGTAGTGAGCGTCAAGGAAAAGTCGCATGAAATGCGCCAGGTGTGTATCTAGGAGACGAGCGCAAGCGAACCATCGTTGAGGTGTCGAAAGCATAAGACGTCGTCGAAACTGGAGACTAACGACACTCCAGGACAAGCTAAGGAGAGACCTGTTTATTGCCTGAGCGGCGACCGGCATAGAGGTGGCGTGAACTGTGTACAGGCTTTGATACGGAACGTGAGAACCTGTCGTCTCGATGCCAAGGGAGCGATTCAAGCGGCGATCCCGCAAGAATCTGAGTACCGTTGCGTGAGAGCCCGATGGTGAGATTCCCTTGGGCTACTCGACCAGGTAAGTCTTTAAATTACGAATGGGAGAAATCGTTACTGCTATAAAACCAAAAAAAGGATTAATCATGACTATTTCAACTAACCAGGATAAAAAGATTACCCACCGGATGCTGAAGGCTGCTCAAGAAGTAGCAGATGATTATGGCTGCGATGTGAGCGAATCGCAAATTCGAACAGTTCTTGATGTCGGTCTGCCTTACAAAAACATGGAAGATGTTATAGCTGCTGCTGAAGCGGCTGGAATCGATGCGTGGATTGCAGATCTTATGATCGATTCTGCAGTTACTACGTTTACTAAGCCAGAGCAATCGGAATATCCTTGACTACCGCTGTGTAGCCAGGCGTTTTGCGTTGCTGATTCATCGCCCATCCTTTCTTACCAATACCCGCACTGCCATAGATGATTGTTCCTCGGCCATACTTATCGTTTAGCCTGTCTATCGTCCGCATTAACTGATCGGTTTTGTCAGACATCGAGGAGCCGAAATCCAGCTCGGTCTGCTGGACCTCCGTACTGGACAGATCCATCAGTATCACTCCCGCCTTGATCAGATCATACCCAGGCTTATAAATCGTTCGTAATCCGCGTAAAGCTGCCGATAGCAGGCTATGGGTATCAGATGCAGGCCGAACCATTGGTACAGTAATTGAACGAGCATACTGAGGGCCTGCTCGATGTTTGCTGGTATGTATGAACACCAGTATGCTTGAAGCCAGGCTCTGTTGTTTACGCAGCTTTTCAGCCGCTCGTGAGGTGAATTCCGTAACCGCTTCGGTGAGTGATACCAGATCGCGTTCAGGCTGGCCAAAAGTACGGGTGTAAGCAATTTCCTTTTTTAGTGCCGGCACTTCTTCCAGCTCCATGCAGCTTTGTCCGTGCAATTCTCGCCAGGTGCGTTCCATTATGACGCTGAAGCGTTTTCTGATTGTTCCAGGGTCAAGCTCTACGAAATCTTTTACTGTTTTAATTCCACCTTCTTTGAGCTGCTGACTGATCCGCCGACCAATTCCCCAAACTTCACTGATATCAGTATTCTCAAAAAGAAACATTCTCTGGCGTTCGGTGAGTTCAGCCAGATTGCAAACCTGCGCCAAACGGGGAGGGTAGCTGCCAGGCTTTCGTTCTGCATCCTTCGCGATATGGTTGGCCAGCTTAGCCAATGTCTTGGTCTGGCCGATACCGATACAAGTCGGGATGCCGATCCATTGCAGGATCTTTGCCCTGATATCTTTTGCCCTTCTGGTGATATCAGGAATACCCTTCAATCCGACGAATGATTCATCGATCGAGTAGATTTCCTGGGAATCACCGAGCTCCGATGCCAAACTCATCATGCGACTGCTCATGTCGCCGTACAATGTGAAATTAGCAGATAAAGCAATCAACCCAGCAGACTTTTCCAGGTGTTTAATCTGGAACCAGGGTTGCCCCATTTTGACCCCCACTGCTTTCGCTTCTTCACTTCTGGCAATAGCGCATCCATCGTTATTGGATAAGACAATCAATGGTTTTCCCTGCAAACTTGGCTGGAAAACTCGTTCGCATGAGCAATAGAAGTTATTGCCATCAATCAGGGCAAACATTTCAGAACTGTTTTATGCAGGAAGTGACCACTCCCCAGACTTCCAGGGTCTGGCCATCTTTGAAATCTATATCTTTATAGTCTGGATTAGCAGCCTGCAGCTTGGTTATGCCTTCCAGCATATATAGACGCTTACAGGTGAATTCGCCATCGATACAGGCAATGATGATCTTCCCGTGCTCAGCTTTGATCGCTTTATCCACAACCACGATATCGCCATCGTCGATCCCTGCCATAGCCATTGAATGGCCTTTTATTCGCATGAGAAAGGTAGCCTCAGGATGCTGGATAAGCTCATCGGTCAGATCAATCCGCTTGAGCAGAAAATCATCTGCCGGGCTGGGAAAGCCAGCACGGACCCCAGAATATAGCGGGATTAATATAGGCTGGCCAACTTGAACGGGAATAGGGCGGTTGTAGTCTAGTATTAACATGATTTCACTCTGAAGGGATCTAAACAATGTGCAGTCATTATGAATCGGTAAGAGATGCTAACAGACTGTTGCAATATTTTGGTGTCGAACAGCCATCAGATATACGGTTTGACGTATGGCCGACCTATCACAGCACGTTCATTATCAAGCCTGATGAAGCGGACATAGGAGATGAAGCGGTACCGGCGTGGATAGCGTTATCTGGACAATTCGGTTTGCTGCCTCACTGGGCAAAAGATACAACATTCGGGCGTAGGACATTCAATGCCCGTTCAGAAACCGTTGCAGAGAAACCCAGCTTCAAAGACGCTTGGCGAGCTGGTCGTCGCTGTATCATTCCTGCTGAATTCATCTACGAACCTGATTGGCGCTCAGGTAAAGCAGTACAGACTCGAATTGCAAGAAAAGATGGTGAACCAATGGGAATAGCAGGTTTGTGGTCTACCTGGGGGCAAGGATCACAAAAAATTGATTCATTTACTATGTTGACCATCAATGCTGATGATCACTCTTTTATGAATCAATTTCACAAAGCAGGGGAGGAAAAGCGCATGGTAGTCATATTGCCAAAAGCATCATACAAAGACTGGCTGTCAGTGCCAGTTCACGAGGCTAAAGAGTTTTTGAGGCAATATCCGGCTGATAGACTTGGGATTACAGCGTAGTTCAATTACTCATAAAGCGACCCCCACACTAACGAATAAAGAGCGGTTATATCTATAAGCAAAGATTTTAATTTTTTTATTTACTCTGTACTGGCATGAATTCGGTCCGCATGGCTGCTACGAAGGTTTCGGCCTGTTTCACTATCTTCTGCACGTCGGCAAGCTCAACGGAATCACCTTTGTAGTCTGCCACCAGCCGGATTTCGTGTGCCCGGTTCAGGAGGTGTCCCACCTCTTTCGATACGGGGCCGTTCTTGACTAAAAAGTTGCCGAAGGCCCCAATCAGGCCGCTATGGGTGCGACCAATATCCGGTTCTACCGGCGCACCCGAAGCCAATAGAGCAGCACGGGCAGCGTCGAACATGGCGTAATAGGCACGATTGGCTGCACCATCCACATCACCCAGATCAAGCAAGACTCGGGCGGACGAACAAGCCGTGTCAGCCTTCGCCATCAAAACGTCTGGCGTCAGTTGTTGATTGTTCACAGTCGAACCCCCTCCTGGATAATGTTGTGTAGCAAGGCGGGGTTCGCATAGTTTTCCGGGTGCTCCCATTCGTCAAGCCAGATCGGAAGTGGTGAGATGAGAATGCCAGTTTCAAGTAACACATCGAAGGCGACATCGGCCATATCCAGCTTGGCGATCAGGAAGCGTTGATGCTCTCCGCGCAATAGCACAGCAACATCCGCATCGCTATCCGGGCGATGCGTGCCACGTGCTCGGCTACCAAAGATGATGGACCCCGCAATGTCGTAGCGATTGGCAATCAAGGATAAGAAGCGACGGACTGCTTCTTCTGTGTTAGGGTCGATACGGTTCATCCGAATCCTGCATATAGAATATGGATTTTCTGAATAATTGATTCTAATCGACTAATCTGCTCGTATGGCGTTCTATCTTTGATTAATTGTTAATCACTCTTTCCCTGCCATTTGTAACAATACCTTAAAGAAGTTATCAACAGATTCATTCAAGGTTTTTGGGGATATGTCAGCAGATGAAAACGCTTTTTTCAATGCTTGAAACTCCACGTGTTCATCCAGATCGGACGATGATAATGCACCAGATCAGAGGCCGAAGCTTAGATTATACGCATAAGAAAAAATGAAGTAATATTCATTTACACAAATGAGTAAATGATGCTTATATCGGTAGCAATTTGCTATTAGCTACACCCCAGGCTGTTAGAGCTGTAAATCGTATGATGGGAAAACTGGAGGGTAAAAATGGAAACCGCGATAATAGAAATGAATTTTATACCGCCAGATACTATAGGTTTGCCGCCCGTACCGTGGGGGCCGCCTGACATAGATTTCTACGTGTACCATATTCGGTATGTGAATGGCGCGTCAGGATAGGGGGCACTTCACGAGGATCGGATGAGAGTCGCGCTATTTTTAAAGCATTAAGTGCAGCGCGCGAAGCCGGGTTCACTCATTGGATTTTAAAAGATGAAGTCGGGTTGTTCCGGCCTTTATGACTGAAATAAAAGAAATGAGTAAATCATTCTCTTGAAAAGTAGGTCGTTCCTTTACGACGCGCTTCCTTATGACTGTTTGACTTGTGTCACGAGTCATTATCCTACTTCGCCGCCATAAGCACGGCGGCAATTGCTACAACAGCACAGATGATAGCGATACCGGCAGAGACAATGGCTATAGTTCTAGCCGTCTGGATTTGCCCAAGATCCGATTTGATGGTTTCGCCGGTCGTGCGCGCGACGGCAAGCTGATCACGTAAAGATAGGCTTGCGTCACGGGCCGCAGCCGATATCGCTTCCCGCACTTGGTCGCTTACAAAGTTGGCCGAATCAGTAATTATTTTTCCGGCTGTATCCTTCGCCTGTTCAACCTGAGCATGGATCGCGGCCGTTATCGCCTGTTGTTGTTCAAGACGCTGACCATTTGCCAGTTCAATATATCGATCAAGAACCAACTCATTTATAGTTATCGTAACCAGGATTGGATCGTCAGCACCGAGCAACAAACTATGTCTGAGAGCGACCTCTTTCCGTATTTCGTCGGGATCTATCATCATGATCTCCTTACAATACGATATTAAGTTGGTCGAAAATAACTTTTCTGACTTGTGATAAGCGCGATTTTGCCATTAGGCCGAATTTCTCGGACTTTGCTACCTCATCAAAAGTCATTTTTTCATCCAGCATGACCTGGACATCTTTACCGAAAGTCGAGCTTGTTTGCCGAGGGATTGTGATGATTCCATGCACTCGATCTCTGTTATTTTGGTAGACCTGCATTTCCTCAAACTCTTTTCCTTCGGCTTTAATGTCGCCGAAAAACTCATTCAGCCATACAACAATTTGCGTTTGGGCGGGCATTTGCTCTACCAACTCAGAAAAACCTGTCAGAGTATCCTTTAGCGCCTGGCCGCCCGTCACTACCGTGTGAATAACAACCTGTTTTCCGTGTTCGGCCATGACATTGATTGCGTCGTTTTCAACGATGTAGTAGGACAGGGGAATAAAGCTCGACGCTCCGTTATCAACTACGAAATGGCTATCTTCAGCGATAACCCGCTCGATCAGCTTATCGAAATTCCGTTCAACCAGTGCTCCGCTTTCCAAGAGTTCCAGTCGTTCAGTGTCGAAAGCTCTATAACCAGCCAAAGTAGCATTAACAGGATCAGTATCAACCACTGCCACCGGCTGACTTTTGGTCCGAAGGTACTGTGCTATCAAAGCCGCGGCGAAAGATTTTCCGACGCCGCCCTTTCCTTGCAAGGTGATATGTACTTGCTTCATTTTCGCTTCGCTCCTTTCAGATGAGATCGTTCCGGTCTTTGGGGTCCGGGTTATGGTGGAATCCTGGTTTGCGTTTTGATCCGCCTGCAGGCTTTTCTTTTGGTGCCCCTTCGTTTGGTTTTTCCCCGCTGCTAGAGGCTGGGTGTTTGCCGATTGCTGGCTGTCGTTCCTCATCTCGTTGGTTGCTCCTAATAAATTTGTTCACGTACCTGGAAAATTGGGAGTAGCTGACGCCCAGCTCTTTCTTGTGGTCGTCGTAAATGCTCGCCATGGTGTGGCCAGCTTCGATCTTTTTTTGAAAGACTACTATTCGAGCTAGAAACGCGACTCTGCCGGTTCCTCGCCGGTTTGTTTTGCTGCTCTGTTTCATATGAGTTCGCTCCGATCTCGCATATTTACAATTCAATGCAAACTAGTGCGAATTAATGCAATCGCGTCGTATATGCAATGCGAAACAACGCGAATTAACGCATAGTAATGCAAATCAGTGCAACTTTTCAAATAATTATAGGCTATATATGATATTTTTCAAAATCAGGCGTATAGTTGCATTAAATTTCATAGGAAAGGATAGCAAGATATGTATTGTACCGGTACGTGCATGCACTATCCGGTCAATACCTTTCCTTACTCGCCATTGGCTCAACGGGAATCTTGCTCTGCGAGGCTTACAGTCGCTCCCGCGACTAAGGTGCTGAAACCATGGCTATGCACTTAAATCGGCTATCCGCAAAAGCAGCAGAGTTACCCAGCAATAATACAAACTAACATGACTGAGAACACCAAAAAGAAGGGCAGGGGCACTCGCCCGCGTAGCAGACGGATTGAAGTTTGGGTAACGGAAGCAGAAAAGGTTGAGATTGCCGAACGGGCTACACAATCTGGCCTGTCTATGTCCGCCTACATGCTGGCGGCCGGCTTAAATCATTCGATCCGTTCTGTTTACGATCTAAAGGCAGTCGCTGATTTGGGCCGGGTCAATGGCGACCTGGGCCGGGTTGCCGGTTTGTTGAAACTGTGGCTGGCCGAGAAACGCGGACAGGGCGCGCGTCCAAGCGACGTTGAAAAAATGATGGACGACTTCCGGACCTTGCAGACTGAGTTATCAGCCATCATGCGTCAGGCGCTCAAGTGATCGCAAAGAAGATTCCACGAACTAAGGGCACATCGAGCGTTGCAAGATTGGTACGCTATATGGTTGCCGCCCAGGGTGGCATTGAGCCGGAAAGCTGGAAACGTACCTCCGACTATATCCTCGACAGTAAGAGCACGACGAGCCACGGTGAAAAAGTCGGCAGCTATCGCGTAACGAACTGCGGCACTGATGATCCGGCCCAAGCCGCCACTATCATTGAAGCGACACAAGCAGCCAACACCAGGTCAAAGGCTGACAAGACCTACCACCTTGTTTTCAGCTTTCCACCAGGCGAGCGCCCGCCGCTCGACGTGTTGCACATCATCGAGGATGAGCTTTGCGAGGTGATCGGCTACGCCGACCACCAGCGCATCAGCGCCGTGCATATCGACACGGATCATCTACATGTCCATGTCGCGATCAACAAGGTTCACCCAACCGGCTTTCAGAACATTGAACCGTTTTATGACGTTCCCCGACTGATGGAGGCGTGTGAACGCCTGGAAATTCAGTACGGGCTTCAACCTACCAACCACGGATTAGAAGGAGGCACCTATGACAGACTTGGTCGAGGCCGACCCGGACCAGAACAACCTTTTGATAGTCGATTCCGGGAATATCTACGAAAGTCCTACGCTCTCGCGATTGCCGAAAGGCCAGAGGCCGAAACCTACAACGGTTTGCGAAACCTGTCCGGCAGCAGTATGGCACATGGGCCGCAACGGTATTCGGAATTATTGCCGAGTCATGCACGTGATCGTGTGGAGCAAGGAAGAACCGCACAGCCTGACAGCGTGCGATGGAAGGGAAATGGCCCTGGCGGCGATGCAGGAGAAGGACGACTAATTGACGGAAAAGCAGCCGACATGGAAGCCCACGCTGGCGTTGATAGCCTGATAGGCTATGCCGCGCGTGAGGTAGCGCCAGCCATGCGTCGTGTTACTTCCTGGGAGGAGCTTCATTCTGCTATTGCCGAACATGGCCTAGAGATCAAACCACGTGGCGCGGGAATGGTTATCGGTGATCCTGACTTGAATCTATGGTGCAAAGCGAGTGAGTGCGGGCGCGATCTTTCCGCTAAGGCGCTTACTGACCGGCTGGGGTCATTCGAACAGGATAAAAATCGCCAGGTTAAACCCGGCAAGCGGTATTCTCCGAAACCGCGACAACCGCATCCATCGAGCGCGGCGCTATTTGCCGAGTATCAGCGCCAACGGCAGGCGGCCATACTGGCACGCCGTCAGGGCTTTGACCGCATCCGGCGTGAGAGCGCCACCCTTAGCTCCGGTCTTAAGCAGTGGAGTCGTGCGCAGCGATTGTTGGTGAAGGTGACGGGCAAAGGGTTGACCAAGCGCCTCATGTACGGCGCTATCAAGCAGCAAAGCGACAATCAGCGCCAGAAGAACAAGCAGGCCATGGCTGCACGCCGGCAGGCGCTTTTCCAAGAAACGACCATGCCGACATGGAATGATTGGCTCATTGCCAGGGCAGGGCAGGGGGATCTGGAAGCGATCGAAATTCTGAGGGCGAAGGAAGGGAGACAGCAGTCGATCAGTGGAGATCTTCTGACCGCAGAAAATGCCGACCGTGCCAGAATCGTCTTGCTTAAGGCATTGAAGCCACGGCCACGAAAAGATGGCACCGTTGTCTATTTCACGCCGGATGGCGGGCACGTGATAGACCGGGCAGGTTACGTGCAGGCCAGAAAAGCTACAGCCGGTGCAGCTCTTGCCGCTTTATCACTCGCGGCCGAACGGTTTGAGGGTCAACCCTTGATCGTTGAAGGAACGGACGAGTTCCGGCAGAACGTTGCTCGGCTAGCGGGTCTGCATGGGGTTGATGCTCGTTTTTCTGATCCTGAAATGGAAGCTGCACGTTTGGCAGCACAACGCGGGCAAGCCAAAAATGCGACTCCAGCATCTGATATAGCAAGCACGACAGCCAGCACGGAAGTTATGCGGTGGATTGCCACACGCAACGAATCTCGTAGTAAAATATCGTCTATACACTATAATCGCCTTTGGACTGAGCAGGACGCCGGGAAAGCGATTTACCAGGGTCACCGGCGAATGCAGGACGGCAGCGAAGTCATTCTTTTGCAGCGCGATAACGTTTTGCTGGTGAAACCCGCCAGCGCGCGCGTTATTGCCAAAGCTGCCGTGAAGTGGAAAGTCGGGCGCGTTGTTCATGTTGATCAGCGCGGTCGTTTCATCAATGATTCTAAAAGGCAGGAAAGTGAAAAATGACAGCAACGGCAATGTTTCTCTAACTCGCTCCCGCATTCTCGGTGGATTTCTTCTCACTCTAACGATCATCGCGATCAACAGCGTTTGCACGCAATTCGTGGCCGAACGGCTGGGCCATCATTCAAGCCTGGGGCGGCCGATATTCGGTCAGCTTTATCAGCCTTTCGACTGGTGGCGCTGGATGTTCGATTTTTACCCATCAGACGAATACACGTTCAATTACGCCTTCATCATCTTCGCAATAGCGGTGATGTTCGCGATTCTGGCTTACGTTCTTTATGTCGGGTTCGTATCCCGTAGTTCCCGCAAGAACGAGGGCATTCACGGTACAGCGCATTTCGCCACAATTGATGATGTGCAGGCATCAGGACTTATGCCAAGAAAAAACTCTAAGGGACAAGGAGTTTATTGTGGCGGATTCGAGGACGAAAAAACCGGCCGACTTTATTATCTTCGCCATGATGGTCCAGAGCACATTTGCGCGCTTGCACCTACTCGTTCCGGTAAAGGCGTCGGCCTGGTCGTTCCGACATTACTAAGTTGGCTGCAAAGCGTTTTCATACTCGATCGTAAGGGCGAAAACTACGCCATGACGGCCGGATGGCGGAAAGCATCCGGCAATGTCATTCTTCGATTCGATCCGGCGGAACCCGAAACAGGCTGTTCCTGGAATGCCCTGGCGGAGATCCGTTTCGGAACCCGCTATCAGGTAAGTGACACGCAGAATATAGCTCTCATGGTCATTGATGATGACGGACGCGGTCTTGCGGGTGACCATTTCCGCAGCGCAGCCTATGAACTGTTAGTCGGGCTGATCCTGCACGCGCTTTACAAATCCGAAAGCGTTGGCAGATTGCCCGGTCTTTACGATTGTGCGCACATGCTAACCGGCGTCGGTGATTTTGCCGCCCCGGATACTGAAAACGACCTTGCCGAAAACGAGGAAGGCGACCCACGCGCCCTAAGTGGCCTATTCACAGAAATGCGCGATATTTCGCTTTCCAGTAACGATCCAGCAGCACGTGAGGCAAAACTTGTTATCAGTGGCGTAGGGCGGCGCATGGGAAATACCCCGGCGCGCGAGCTGGGTAGCATCATCAGCACCGCAAATAATGCGCTTTCTCTCTATCGTGATCCCATCGTAGGCGAGAACACGAGCGGGGTTGATTTCAAGGTCGCAGACCTAATGGACCATGGCTGCCCGGTATCACTCTATTTCATCACGACCCCGCGTAACGCTGATCGTATGCGCCCACTGGCACGGCTACTTCTGACTCAGATCGTTCTAAGTCTAGCAGACCGGATGGAATACGACGATACGGGACGCAGCAAGACGATGCACAAGCATCGACTATTGCTCATGCTTGACGAATTTCCGACCCTTGGCCGGCTTGAAGCTTTCGAATCGGCACTCGCCTATATTGCCGGTTACGGTATAAAAGCCTACCTCATTACTCAAGACGTACAGCAGCTCTACAAGGCTTACACCAATTTCGAGAGCATCATTTCCAACTGCCATGTGCGCGTAGCTTACGCACCCAACAAGGTCGAAACGGCGGAGTGGATGTCCAAAATGACCGGGCAGACCACGGTCATCAAAGAGCAGATCACGACAAGCGGGAAACGTTTCGGCGCAGTGCTGGAAAACGTATCAAGCAGCTTTCAAGAGATACAACGACCCCTGATGACGCCGGATGAAATCATGCGGTTGCCCGGCCCGACTAAAAACGCAAAAGGCGACATTCTCACAGCTGGCGAAATGCTGATTTTTGTCGCAGGCCTGCCTGTCATCCGTGGCAGGCAAATCCTGTACTTCCTCGATCCGACATTTTCCGAGCGGTCGCGGATCAAGCCACCGCCAACTGATCGCATTCTATCTGCCACCAACGTCAGGAAAACTTCGCCGAATAAATCGGCCCGGTTCGTCGTGCAATGAGCGCCCGCCTGATAGTTGGCACAGCCTGGGCATTTACAGCGACGCTATGCGTTGTTTCGGCTGTTGCCCATATTACCGGCTTGCGTTTAAACCTTTCGGCTTCAGCGCCGGCCGGGCTGTGGCGCGTTGTTGTAGTTGATTCCACGATAAGGCGCGGTGATCTGGTAGAAGTCTGCGCCCCGATTCTCCCTGTCACCCTCGCTATGCGCCAGCGCGGAGCATTACCGCCCGGCGATTGTCCAGCCGATTTAGCCCCATTATTGAAACCTGTCGCGGCTATAGCCGGCGATCAGGTGCGCGTCAAGGCGGGGAAACTCGTATCCGTGAATGGCCTTTCTCTGGCTGGCAGCGCAGCCGCCGCCAATATGCCGAACTGGCCGGACGGCCTCTACACCCTGCCACACGGAGCAGTCTGGCTGACGTCGAGCTACAGCGTTTCCAGCTTTGATAGCCGCTATTTCGGCCCTGTGCCTTTAACCCATATTCGCGGCCGTGCCGTGCCCCTAATCGTGGCCGGCGATGTTTCGCACATGCTCGCCTGGGAGGATGACCATGATTGATATTGCCTTGCTGATTGCCTGTGCGCCGACTGTCGCACATCAGACGACTGCGCAGATCATGCAGATCGAAAGCGCAGCCAACCCAATAGCTCTTAACGTCAACGGAACGCGGATAACGCGAAAACCGCGCGATGCGGACGACGCAGCCGCCATGGCGCGCAGATATATCGCGCAGGGCTATACCGTCGATTTGGGTCTGATGCAGATCAACAGCGTCAACCTTTTAAGGCTCGGCTACACGGTCGAGGATATGTTCGAACCGTGCAAGAACATTGCGGCAGGCGGTCGGATCATTACCGACTTTTACCGGCGCGCGAAAACCGTTCATGGCGACGATCAGCACGCCCTTCTGGCGGCATTATCCGCCTATAACACGGGCAATTTTCAGAGCGGTTTCAGCAATGGTTACGTTGCCAAATACATCGGGAAAACCCCTGTCGAATTGCCGACAAGCGTCCCGTCATCGAACAGCACCATAAGCAGTAGCAGCAAAGTGGAGGAAACTCCGCTCAACCCGTTCACGGCTTCGACCGTGATTTTCATCCGCAAAAAGGAGGATGTAATGAAGCAAGACGAAAAAACACTTCCGGTAATCAGCGAAAGTGAAAACGATCTGAAAACGCCTGGCGTGCAGGTGGAATACACACCGGCCGAAGCCGAGCGCATGGGCGCTTTCCAGGAAACGGCAA
>JAANMT010000924.1_pt1 | contig 30841 bp, 27 predicted proteins | sample 7279711 | NCBI WGS metagenome assembly JAANMT01 (sample SAMN14094538, study PRJNA606508) | bioreactor metagenome | isolation source: A lab-scale SPAN reactor treating ammonium-rich wastewater day 1 | place: Ireland: Galway | collected 2017-01-16 | reverse complement strand
GCCCCGGCGCCACCGGCCTCGTCCTCGACCACGTCACCGTCCAGGACGCCACCTACGGCGTCCAGTACCGCGCCACCGCCGCCGGCAACACCATCTCCAGCTCGACCCTCACCGAGGCCTCGCTCTACGGCCTCTACGTCCGCGCCGGCGCGCCGAACCTCGACCGGATGCGCCTCGTCGCCAACAACACCGCCGGCGCCTACGTCAGCGAGAGCGGCTCGCTCACCCTGAGCAACGCGGTCATCCGCGGCAACGCCCTTTATTTTCGCCCCCTTTTCGGTTTTGTAAGCGCAAGCCATTGGACCATCCAAAACCTGAACTTTTTCGGCTACGTTCAAACCCCTGCCGGCCGCCAGTACATTCCAAAAATTCTCGAAATGGCCCATGCCAGCGGCCTTGAAATCAAAAACGCCCAGTTTTTCGACGTGCAGGGCACCGACGACAACGGTTACGGCCAGCGCTGGCCGGGAAACCCCCAAAACGAAGGATGGGGCGCGCCCCTCCAGTTCCTCAACGTGGACGGCCTTGTCATTGACAACGTGCAGGTGCGCACCTTGGACGACCCGGCCAAGATCCGCCTCAACTTCACGAACGCCGACGGACTTTTGTGCGACAACTGCCGCAATGTCACTGTCACAAACAGCCGCTTTCTGGACGCGGGCCACGTCGGGCTCACATTCCGCAACTCGTCGAACGTCCTTATCGAAAAAAACGTCTTCAACAACCGCCTGCACACGTCCCTGGGCTTTTCAACGATCACTTCAAACCCCGGCGCCACGAACAACAACATCGTGCGCAACAACACGTTTTACGGACTGAACCAGTATCCCAGTTATTCGAATCCAACCGGTAACCACATCCAAGTCGGCCCCGGCGGCGTCTCCAACCTGAAAATTTACAACAACGTGATTTACGATGGCTACAACGACGCCACGGGCATCACCCTGATTGCCAACCGCATTCAGGACCCGACCAGCACACCCATCACCGGAACCCAGATTTTCCACAATACGCTCTATCGCGCGGGCCTGCGCGGCATTCTTCTGGGCACCATGGGCACGCCCGTCAACCAAGGCGTGATCAATACGAAAATATACAACAACATCATCGCCGAAAACAAAACCAACCCCGCCGTCCAAAGCAACGCCCAATTCGAACTCGCGGGCGTGATCACCGACTTCGTGGCCAACAACGGCTACGGCAACGAGTTCAAGAACAACCTCGTGTACACACTCAACCCAAACGGCTTCATTGCCGACATCGGTTCGGGCGACGGCACCCAGCACGTGGCCTACACGCCGGCCAGTTTCGACGCCACCAACTTCGCGGACGATACGCGTTTCCAAAACCCGCTTTTTGTCAATGCCGGCGCCGCAAACTTCCGCCTGCAGGCAAACAGTCCGGCCATCAACACCGCGATCTGCCAGCCCGAAGTCGCCGCGGATTTCGACGGCATCACGCGCTCGCTTGGCGACGGCTGCTCAATCGGCGCCTTCGAGTTCGACGCGCCAGCGTCCCCTTCGCCCGCGTGCGGCAACGGCCTCCTTGAAACCGGTGAAACCTGCGATCAAGGCAACACCGTCGCCGGCGACGGCTGCTCGTCCTCCTGCCAAACCGAATCCGGATGGGTTTGCACAAACCAGCCCAGTCTCTGCGTGCAATCGACCGACTGCGGAAACAACCAAATCGAGGGAAGCGAAGCCTGCGATTCTTCGAACCTCAACAATCAATCCTGCGTCTCGCTTGGCTACTCGGGAGGCCGCCTGAACTGCTCGCCCCAATGCGAGTTCGATTTCACGCAATGCACGTCCTCCCCTTCCACGCCCGCGTGCTCCGACGGCCTAGACAACGATCTGGACGGCGCCATCGACTTTGGCGCAGATACGGACTGTGAGAGCCCGCTGGATCCAAGCGAAGGCATGGTTCCGCCGCCCCCCACGCCCCCCGCGGGTTGCGTCGAATCGTGGCGTTGTTCGCCGTGGTCCGACTGTGCGCTCGGCCGACAAACGCGGAGTTGCGAGGAAACCAATGCCTGCAAAACCATTGCCCAGGTCCCCGAACTCATCCGGTCCTGCGCAAGCAACGACCTCATCGATCCCTTTGGGCCCGACACAAATACGATCGCGGCCGGAACCCCCGTTGTTTCCAACCCCGACGGAATCCTTCAGACGGCCGTCCTCTCAATCCTCATCGTGCTCCTCGGCGGCGGCCTCCTGATTCTCTACCGCCGCTACGCCACCCCCAAAGAACCCGGCGCCCCTCCGCAAATTCCTCTTTGAAATTTTTGCAAAATCCGTGACTTCAAAGGCTCATTTGTTTTTGTCTTTTTTCCGGCTCAACGCGATGATTTCGGACCGAATCGAAGAAGGAAACAACGACCAGCAGTGGCGCATGCAGTTCGCATACACCTGATTCCACGCTCGCGGCGGTCTTCCCACCGCTTTTTCGGCGGCGCGCATTTCATCCGCAAGTTCGGACACCCGCACAATGATCCGGTACGCCGTCCGACGGGTAAAGGCCGCCGTCGGATTCGGTCGCATCACAAACTCGGCCACGCTTTGACGGATATGTTGGACCAGTCGCAGGGCATCCCCCGGCCGGCTCTCCGCCTTTTGAATTTCCGCCCAGTGTTTGCCCCTCCACAAATGCGCCCGAAGCGGAAGCCGCAATTGTTTTTGAACGTTTTCCATTCTGCGCTTTGATCCCATGATACTGGAACTCCAGCGGTTTGCCCATTTAAAACCTTTTAGTCCAACGAATCCAACGATGGCCTCTCCCGACATTCCCGCACTGGTTCTTTCAGCCAACGGATTTATAGATTTCAACCCCGTTCAGAAAAAAGCCCTCGAAAAAGGCCTGCTTGCGCACTCGATGGTCGTCGAGGCCCCGACCGCCAGCGGCAAAACCCTGACCGCCGAACTCGCCGCCCTCCAGACCGTTTTGTCGCGCAAACAAAAAGTCGTGTACACGTGCCCTCTTCGCGCGCTCGCAAGCGAGCACTACAACGACTTCAAAACCAAATACGAAAAAAACCATTCGATGCGCTTTATTCTCTCCACCGGCGACTTCGACTCGGCGTCGACCTACCTCTCGCGCTTTGATCTGGTGTTCACCACCTACGAAAAACTCAATTCGCTCCTGCGCCATCGCGCGCCCTGGCTCTCGCAGGTCGGCCTCCTGATCGTCGACGAACTCCACGAACTCGATTCCGACCGAGGACCCGTCCTCGAAATGGCGATCACCCAACTGCGCCTCCAGAATCCAAAACTTCAGATTCTCGGCCTTTCGGCCACGGCCCCCAACTCGGCCGACCTAGCCGCATGGCTCGATGCGCGCCTCGTCCAGTCCGCGTGGCGCCCCGTCAAACTCCGACAGGGCATTTACTTCAACGAGCGCATCCACTTTGAAACCAAACCCGAGGACGCGCCTGGAAAAGACGCCACGCACGCGGTCGTTCTGCAGACCGTGGACACGCTCCAAAAGCAGGCGCTTGTTTTTGCCAACACGCGAAAAAGCGCTGAAACCACCGCCAAAAAACTCGCGCCCGCCATCGCCGCCCTGCTTTCCCCCCTTGAAAAAACGCATCTTTCGAGTCTTGCGCGAAAAGCCCGCAACGCCCTCGAAATCCCGACCGACCAATGCAAAGCCCTGTCCTCATGCATCGAGCACGGCACGGCGTTTCACCACGCGGGCCTTGTTGAAAAACAGCGCGCACTCGTCGAACACGCGTTTCGCGAGGGCAAAATCAAGGCGCTGTCGGCCACGCCCACGCTTGTCGTCGGCGTCAACGTGCCCGCGCACACCGTGCTCATCCAAAGCCTCTACCGCTACGGATCGCTTGGCATGGAACGCATTCCGGTACGCGAATACCAGCAGATGTGCGGGCGCGCCGGACGCCCCAAATTCGACACCGAGGGACGCGCGCTACTGATCGCGCGATCCGAAACCGAAATCGACGAACTCTTCCAATCCTACGTGCACGCGCTGCCCGAACCCGTAACAAGCAAACTGGGCATCGAACCCGTGCTTCGCACGCATCTCTTGGCCCTCATCGCCCAACGCACGGTCTTTGATCTCGAAAGCATGGAACGCGTGTTCGCAAAAACCCTGTACGCGCACCAGTTCGAAGACCTGACCGAACTCTTCGAACTCCTCCAAAAAATCGTGAAACGCCTTGGCGAGCAAGGTTTCGTCGAACTCAAACCCGACCGGTTCCTGCCCACTCCCCTCGGCGCGCGCACGAGCGAACTGTTTCTTGATCCCGACAGCGCCTACCAACTCGCTCAAGGCCTCCGCCAAACACCGCCCGCACGCATTTCGGCTTTTCCCTACCTCTACTTGATCGCGCACGCCCGCGAGTTCGCGCCCGCGTTCTCCGTCAAAAAAACCGCCGAAGCCATGGTCTGGGAACAGCTACAAGAACGCAAAACCGAAATCCCCGGCGGTCTTCCGGACGACTGGATGTTCGATTCCGGCGTCCTTGACGCATTCTTTTCGGCAGGCGTCCTCGAAGAATGGTTGTCCGAAAAAAGCGAGCAAGAGCTCTCCGACGCCCACGGAATCGCGCCCGGCGTCCTCTACGCCAAAACCCGCGCCGCCGACTGGCTCGCCTACGCGATGAGCGAACTGTCCAAAGTTCTCGACACCAAGCACCATGTCCTGCCCCTCAACCGCCTGCGCCAGCGCATTCAATACGGCGTCAAAGAAGAACTTCTTTCCCTCGTCGAAGTTCGCGGCATTGGGCGCGTGCGCGCGAGACGCCTGTGGAACGCGAACATCCGCTCGGTCCACCAACTGTCCCACACCGACCCCGTGGACCTCGGCCGCGTCCTCGGCCCCAAAGTCGCCGAAAAAGTCCTCGCACACCTGCAGTCCGGTCTTCGCCAAAAACCCACGCGCACGGCGCAACCGCCCGCACGTTGAATCCGAACCAAGCGCCCGATTTCGTGCGCCCGAAAACTAGTTCCCGCCAAACAAAATCCAAAGCAAAATCAGGACCAAAAGCAAAACCTGCACGACACGGTTCGAACTCACCGCCCGCCACGCCATTCCGACAACCGCAAACACAAAATCCCAAAACGGTCGCCACGTCAAAATGTTCCAAATCGTTTCCGCAAGACCCTTGAAATATTCAAGCCACGCGTGCGGGTGCCGCAAATCGCCCACGGTTTCCTCGGCCAGCTCCGAAAAATTTTTTCCGCGCTCCGGCACATCCGGCCCGCCCAAAATCTCGCCGCTCACGCCCGACACCAAAAAATCGAACTCGTGCTCCTCGCTTTTCACATGCACGTCCCACTGGGGCACCAACACCAGTTGCACATTGCTGACCAGCGTGTTCTTGCGCTCGACCTCCTTGAGCTCCGCCGTCTTGATCTGCGCGATCTTCTCCGCGTCCTTTCGGGGAATGCGCGCACGCTCAAGACGCACCGTGTCCTCGGAAATTTCGTGCGTGAGCGACTCGATGTTTTCGTCGATGATCCCGGCAACCGCCTCGTCGATCTCGCCGTCCACCGCCGAAATCGCAAGCGAACCGGTCTCCGAATCGACCAGCACCTTGTGCCCCTTGTCCTTGTGTGTTTCCTCGAAAAAAACCGTGAACTGGAAAAAATAGTATGGGACGAGCAACAGTTTCGGCGGACTCGTGTTCACGCGCCGCCACCCTTGCGCCCGAATGTGCTCCTTGACGGAATCCATCGCCGCCTCGGCCTCGAACGAAACCGGCACCACGGGCTTTCCGGTCAGCATGAACAATCCTACGAAACCCGCCAATAAAAAACCGATTGACCGATCGATGAATCCGGTTGCACGGCCGACGATCCATCCCTTCAAAAAAAAATGGAAAAAGGGCTCCGTTTCAGGAGCCAAACACTTGGGCGATGGATCGAAACGCGCTTACTGCCGCTTCATGATCTTGACTTTGCTCGGCGTGATCAGCACGCGGTCCGCGCTGATGCGTGCGATGTCGCCGTCAAGTTCCATCACGTACTGCTTGATCCGGCCCACGTATTCCTTGAGCTTGATCGCATTGCGTTTCGAAAGGTCGCCGATGTTCAAAAGCACGATGTTGCCCATGCGCATCTCGTTCACGACCAGATCCACGTCCTCGGGGACGCTCAAAACCATGGGTTTAACGTACGCGTCCGCGTCGTCGGGCTGCGTTTCCTCGGAAACGTCCATGTTGTTGAGGAACTCGTCGACATCGACGTCCTCCTTGCTGCCCATCACTCGGTCAAAAAATCCCATTCCATCACCCTCCAAAACAAACATTCTCTTGGTCAATGGGTTACTGGTATAATGGACCCGTTTCCCGCTTAAAAGCCTTTTGTCCGCCCAAAAAACCGCCCGCCCTCGGGCATGTATAAAATAGGTGCGGGGCAAATCGGCCAAAATGCAATTGTGCGAATAAAATTCACGTTATGTTTACAGTCCGGTCGGGTGTTTTTTCCAGCCGGTTCTTTATGGAACCTGTTTTGTAAATTGTTTTTTATTTTTTTTCAACCCCGTTCGCTCCATCGTGAAGTTTCCCTCTTTTTTTCCCGCGCGCTTCGATTTTCAAGTATTGTTTCGATAGTTTGGAATCGTAACTCGTTCTTGTTTTATGGGGTTTTGGAAGACTCATTGAAAGAACCAAAGGAACCGGTTCGATGAAGGTCCGCGTGGTGGCGGTCCGTTGTCGCGGGAAATCGTTTTTCCCGTTCGCCGGTTTTTTTCAGGGAGGCCGTCGCATGTCCGAAAACATTTTTTCACGCATTTGTTCGCGCGAGTCCGTTTTTTTGAACCGGAACGCGATCCTTCCCACGTTCACGCCCGAGCGCCTTCCGTTTCGCGAAAAGCAAATCGAGGACATGTCGAGCCATTTGGCGGCGCTTGCCATGAACCAGCGCGCCCCCAATTTGTTTCTCTATGGAAAAGTCGGCACCGGCAAGACGGTGTGCACGCGCTTTGTGACCGCCCAACTCGAATCCTTTGCCAAATCCCGCGGCATCGACTGCGTTCCCGTCTACGTGAACTGCCGCACGTACGCAAGCAAGTACAAAACGCTTTTGCGCATCGCGCGCGAACTCGGCAACGACCGCGACTTTGCAGGCCATTCCGCGGCCTTCGTATTTGAGAAGATCACGGACGCGGCCATGAAAAACAAGCGCTTGGTCCTCATCCTCGACGAGATCGACAAGGTCATCGACGTTGACGAGCTCGTGTACGCGCTCTCGCGCGCCAACGACGAGCTCCCGCCCCAAAGTTCCATCACGCTTGTCGCCATCAGCAACAATGCGCTACTGAAGAACCGTCTTGACGCGCGCACCAAGAGCAGTTTGTGCGAGCACGAGATCGTTTTTTCGCCGTACTCGGGTCTTGAACTCGAGCACATTTTGTCCGAGCGCGTGACCGAGGCCTTCAAGCCCGGTGTTGTCGGACGCGGCGCCATCGGTCTTGCGGCCGCATTGGCCGCCCGCGAGTCCGGCGATTGTCGGGCCGCGGTTCTCATGCTCATGCGCGCGGGCGAACTCGCCGACCAGCAGAACGCAACCCGCGTCGAGGAATCGCACGTGCGCGGCGCGCAGGCCGTTGTTGAGCGCGAACTCGTGTACCGCATGATTGCGACGCTTCCCCGCCACCACCAAATGGTCCTCTACGCGATCGCCGATTTGTCGGCGTCGCGACAGGGCGTGCAGAACCTTTCGGGCCGTCGCGACGAAGGCCTATTGTTTTCGGGCGACGTGTACGAGCAGTATCGCTCGCTTGCGGGATCGTTCGGCGATTCGCCCGTGTCCGCGCGCTGGTACCGCGAAGCCATCGGCGAACTCGAAACCTACGGCGTGATTTCCAGCAGCGCGTCCGGAAAGGGCATTCGCGGCCAGACCCGTCTATTGCGCCTTGCCGTGCCCGCGCCCCAGTTGCGCCTCACGCTCGACCATGCCCTTCGCGAACCCGCGCCGGGCATCGCGCCCAGTATCGGGTATTGACCGCGGACCCGACCTTTAAGTATTTAAGTCCCGCCCGCGTATCGTTCACATGCTTCCCGCGATTCGTCCACGCGCGCCTGCCCTGGCGGTTCTTGTTTCTTTTTTTTTGGTTTTTAGCACGCCCTTGACCCTTGCCCAATCGGCCCCGGTTTTGTCCGAGCCCGCGTTTTCGGCAGGCTATCGCGTCGTTCAAATTCCTTACCAATCCTCCGGTCTCTCGCTTGGCGTCTGGTATCCTTCAAACGATTTGGCAAGCGCGCAAACCGTGGGATCGCGTCGCCAAAAATCCGAGGTCGCGTTGAACGGCGCGCCCGCCGCCGGCCCGTTTCCGACGATTCTTTTTCTGCCCGGCTACTGGGAATGCGGAACGGGTTCGGCATTTTTGACCCAAACCCTTGCCGAGCACGGGTATGTGGTCGTCGGCATCGACTATCCCGAGGACGCGCTGTGCGCAAGCGATCCCAACGGGTTCGTGCCCTCGTGGCGCTTTGATTTCATTCACTTTCTTCGCCCCCAGTGGTGGAGCGAAATCGACACGTTTTACTATCGCAACCTCGAAACCAAAGCGGTTCTATCGCACCTTCCCGCAATCAACGAACAGCACCTGAATCATGCGATGGACACGCAACGCTTGGGCCTTTTGGGCCATTCGCTTGGAGGATATTCCGCGCTGGCCATGGGTGGCGCGTGGCCCAAATGGAAAATCAATTCGCGCCTCAAGGCCGTCGTTTCACTCTCGCCGTTCCTTCAACCGCTTTTGTACAACGCACACCTCGAGCGCATCCATGTACCGGTGCTCTTGCAGGGCGGCACGCTTGACATCACCAACACGCCGAGCCAATCCGAGGCGTTTGATCGCCTCCGTTCTCCCAAGCACTGGATCGTCTTCAAGGGCGCCGATCACGTCGCGTGGACCAACGCCGCCTGCGGCGATCAGGGCGTGCACGCGTGCCTCGCGAACAATCCGCGCGCCAAGGCCATGGCCGGTTATACGCTTGCCTTTTTCGATTCCTACATCAAAAACGATTCTTCGGCCATGGACCGTCTGACGGCCGGAAGCCCGGAAATCGAAAAACGCGCGCACGTGCCCTTGGGAACCTAGCGCCTACGGGTTGGGGTAACGCGTGCGCCGGCCTTGAGGCGCTTGCCCAATTTTTGCAGTCGTACGAACTCTTGGTAGTCGGCCTCGCTCTCGATTCTGGAAAACAGTTGGGTTGCGAGTCGGCCGACGACGTCCTGCTGCAGGCCGTACACGCTGTTTTTTTTGTGCCGTTTGTCGGCCTTGATCGGCTTCGTCGCGCGCCGGCGCACCACGGCCACGATCTGCGCGCCGCCGCCCTTTGCGGGCACGTGCATTCGCTTGATCTTGGGCGGTTTAACCAAACGCATGGGGTCTTTTCACTTTTGAACTATTTATTTCTAGAGGTACTCGAACAAACTTTTCTGCTCTTTTTTGGGCGATTGGAACACGCTTGCGATTTCTTCTTCCGCCAGTTCAATGCGCTGGCGCAGATAGTCGCTCAATTGGTACTCGAGAATGAACTTTTTGGCGATTTCAAGGTACTTGGAGACCGATCCTTGGGCGATCGTGAGAATGATTTTGGCCTGTCCGCACTTCGTGCAGCGCCCGTTCAGCGGAATGCGCCTCATTTTTTCGTTGCAGTTCGTACACCGGAACGTCTGGCGGGAAAACGCGCGCGTGTTGCCAATGATGTCGGGCAACAGGTGGCTCGTCATCACGTTTTCGAGCGCGTCGCGTCCGTCCACGGCCGCGATCTTGTTTTGCAGGATCACCTGCGTCCGCAGTTTTTCCTCCATGCTCCCCAGGGTCACATACTTGGAGGCCGAGGGTCCCGCGTCAAAACCGGTGGTTTCGTGCGTGTACCCGAATCCCGCGTATTGTCCGGGGGTCTTGAGGCGATTTTCGACGCGTTCGATGCCTTTGATTCCGGCGGGGCCGAACGATTGCGCCTGCTCGTACACTTCGAGCGAATAATCCCACGCGGTTTCCATGTCGTAGACTTCGGAGTCGATTTCGCTTGGCGAGAGCGCAACCGTGAACACGAGGGGTGCGTCCATGCGGCCGCCGCGGTTCGCGCCCAGATACGCGTTGCTGAAATTCAGGAGGCCGTCCATGAGGAGCATGAGGCTGTCTTGGTCGCCGTCGATGTTGCGGCGCTTGGTCATGTGAAAGTACGGGTGCGCGAAACAGGCGTGCGCGTGGGTGTAGCCGATCACTCGTCCGACGATGGCGGCCGACGTGTGCGGGGCGAGGCCGAGGACAAGTTCGCCGACGAGTTGCGCGCGGTCCGTGTAGTTGAAAAAAGGAGTCCGCCCGTACAATCGCACGAGTTCTTCGTCGACAAACTGGCAAACCTTGACAAAAAAATCGCCGCACGCGAAGGGCACGACGACGTCCTGCGGCAGGAGTTCGCACACTTGGGTCGGGTCCGAAAGTTCGTTCCCGCGCGCGTCGAAACGATAGCCGAGGTTTTTTGCGTCCTCGACGCTCAATCCGATTTCGGCGGGTTTGAAGTGCGTCAGCGGCGCGTTGATGACTTCAAAACGGATGGTTCCGTCGCGAAAGATGTGCAGGTCGTGTCGCGCCCGCAAAATCCCTTTTTCGAGCGGCTCGCACACTTTGTCCGCGTTGATGAGCCCTTTGACGCCTTTGACGATTTCGGGCATGCGCACGCCGATGCGGTCGAGCGCTTTTCGGTTGAGCGCGTCGATGTCGATCGCGCGTTCTTCAAACAACTGGGTTTTTCCCGCGCACTTTCGGCACCGCGCGCCCTCGGACTCGATCTTGCACGATTTGCACCAGGGCACCGCGACGGTTCGCGCGCCGCAGGTGCGGCAGTGGGGCTCGTGGGTTGCCTGCTGGCACCCGGGGCATCGAAAGCGCGCGATTTCGACGACGATGGTTCCGTGGGCGTCGGTCGCTTTTTCGCCTTCGGTTGCGAGCGCCTTGTTGATCGAGCGCGTGTTGCCCCCGTATTCGCCGATGGGGAAGAGCACGTGGGGGTTGCCGACCATCTGGCGGGCCTTGGCGGCTTCGGGCCGTCCCATGCGCGAGCCGATCCACGTACCCGCCTTGTCGCGAATGATCACTCCCGCAACCTTCGACAGGATGTCCTCGCGCTTGGCGTCGGTCAACAAAAAGACCGCGGGGTCGAACCGGTTGTCCGCCATTCCAAGCGTTTTTCGGACCGCGGTCGCCGGATCTTTTTCGATCACAATGTCCGTCGCCTCGACCTTGTGCGGGACGCCCAAGCGCTCCAAAAAATGCTTGATTCGAGGCGCATTGGCGAGCGCAAACGTCGTTGTTCCCCATTTCCCCCGTGCGAGTGCTTCGCCCAGTTCGGCGATTTCGGCTCCAGCCAATCCCGAATAATAGTACAGATACTTCGGGTGCAACGGCACGCCCGATTGCTCGCTGAAACCAATCGCATTCGTGGCACTCCATTGGGCGCTTTGCGCGATCCACCCGCGGGGATCGCTTCCAACAAGCGGTGCGATGTTCTTTTTTTCCGCCGCGGCTTTTTGGACTTCGAGCGCCCACCATTCCTCGCAATAGCCGACCGGCACCAGCGGGTGGGCCGAATACTTGAAGTCCCCAAGACAGACCAGCAGGTCTCCCAAAAAAAGGATTTTTTCGATTTTCGATTTGTGGCGTTTGGCCTCGTCCGCGGTTGAAAACTGTAGGACCTCGCCCGAGTGCAATCGCACAATGGGTCCGTCGATGGAGTCCACGGGAAACATTCCCGCGGCTTTTCCGGGTCGCTCCACCTTCATTTGCGTGGCCACGGCAATAAACTCGTCGAGCACGACCATGCTTGCGGGATGAATTCCTTTTCCCATGATGCCCATGTTGCGCGCGCGCCCGTAGCGCAGGCGAAACCCGCCAAACGCGCTCGGGTAGCTGAACACGGGTCGTCCGACGGCCATTCCCTCGAGAAACTTTTTGTCCGCCTTGAGTTCAAACTCGCCCTCCTTGTTCTGCGTACTGGGAAACAGTTTCTCAAGCCACGTCCAGTCGAGGCCCAAGGTCTTGGCATAGTCGAGGATCTTGCGCGCCTTGAGCGCAATGCCTTCCGAGATCACGAGGCACATGCCCCCGCGCACGCGGTTGTTCGGCACGCGCGCGATGTTGCGGTGCACGCTCACTTCGCGGTCCTCGGTGGGTTCGCCGTTGATGCACACGGGGCAACCGCGCACGATGGTCCGCACTTCCTCGTCTTTGATGCGGTACTGTCGCGAAAAAATCTCTTCCTGGTAAATCCGACATTCTTCGACGTAGCGCTCGACTTCGTCCTCGGTTGGCTTGTAGCGGTCGAGCCCCATTTTGGTTCGCGCAAAATCGCCCAAAATGAACGGCAGCACGGTCGCCGTGCCGCCGGCCGCGCGGATCGGGCCCGCATAATAAATGTCGATGTACTTGCTCTTGTCCGGGTTTTCGGAAATTTTGATTTCGGGCACGCCGTCCAAAGGCGCGATGACCACGCCGTCGGTTGCCAGAACAAGCGCGGTCTTGATCGCCTGCTCGACGCGCTTGGAGTCCGTCGGAAAAGATCCGAGTTTCTTGTCTAGAATCTCTTCGAACAAGGTGAAAATCACGGTCATGCGCTTCGGGTGCTGTTTCGAGAGCTCGCGAAACCGCGCGGCGACCCCCGGTGGGCCGATGAGCGCCTCGCAACGGTCCGCCAAATCGGCCACGGGCTTGGTCTCGACATCCAAAACGGGATCGAATCCTTTTTTTCGCGCGGCCACCGCGGCGTTCAGTTGGCGCTCGGTGCGCTTCCACACCGACTGGTAGTACGCCCTGACGTTTGGCGGGGCCGTGAGTTCGAGATTCATTTGGTTCATGTGATCGGCACCTTCACGAGTCTCGTTTCGTCTTTGGCAAAGTTTTTTTCAACCACGCGACCCGAATCGAGGTCCACGATCACGGCGATTCCGGGCGTGGGGTGGTGCCCGAGTTTGATCTGGTAGTCGGTGCGGTCCTGCCAGGTGCCCGAGTTGATGATCGTGCACCCGCGGTACTCCACGTACCCGTTCTTGTGCATGTCCCCGTTGAACACGTAGTCGGGCTCCTCACGGATCGTCAAAAAGTCTGTTTTTTCGGGAACGACCGTGTTCTTGGGCCCGTAACTCGGCATCAGGTCGCGCTTCTTGAGGAGCTCCTGCATCGCAAGCTCCGGATGGTCGTGATCCAAAAAATTCACGGAATCGATCAAATCGTGAAAGCTCGCGCCGTGGTAGAGCAAAATTTTCAGTCCCTCGATGTCGATCCATGCCGGAGAGCCCACAAAATGCATGTTGGGTTTTTGATCGAGTCCAAAGCGAAAGCGCGGAGGAATCGCGGGCATGGGGTCCGCGTTTCGCACGGCGTCGTGGTTGCCCGGACAAACGAACACTTCGACGTCGTCGGGAAACAGTCGCAGGAGGTCCATGAACGCCTCGTACTGTTTTGAAATGTCCTTGATGGCCAGTTCGTTGATCTGGCCCGGGTACACGCCGATGCCGTCCACGTTGTCGCCCGTCACGACCACGTATTTGATGCGACGGATGCGCGCGATCTCTTCGGGATCGTCGATCCCGCGTCCGTGCAGCCAGTCGATAAACGATCGAAACTCGTTTTCCATGAACAAGCGGCTTCCGACGTGCACGTCCGAGATCGCCACAAGCGAGACGGGCGAATCAATGAGGCGCTTCTTTCGCTGGGGCAAATCGGGAAAAAAAATGTCGCGCACGATGACCAGATCGTCGCTGGTTTTGGTGGCTTTGACGCCGATCACATTGTCGGCGATCACGTGCTCGGCCAGATCCATTGTCTTTTTGTCGGTCTTGAGCACAAGGGCGATGCACTTGGTTTCCTCGTCTTCGATCTGGATGGCCACGTGGCCGTTCTTGCTGACCCATTTCTTGTACACCATGCCCACGAGGTCGACCTCGCTGTTCACGTTGGCCTGCCGCAGGCGCGCGATCGGTCGCGGCGAAAGCCCGTGGCGTTTTTTGAGCATCTCCGAAAGCGTCTGAAATTTGTTCCTAAAATAGCCTAAAAAATTCTCGACTTTTCCCTCGGAAAAGCTCTGCTCGGTGACATCGTATTGGGACAGAATCCGGTAGCGTGCCGGCGGTCGCTTCTCCCCCGGCTCTTTTTTGGCATCCGTGGCCGCCGGCGCACGCTCGGCCAAGGTGTGCAGGCGCGCGATCTCCTCGTTCGCGCGCTCTTTGCTGACAAAAAACTCGTTGTTTTCCGAGAGGCGCCGCAGAACCGCCGAGAAACCGGGTGCGCGCGACAACGCCTCGACCGCATCGGGTTCCAAAAGCAATTGCAGTTCGGCCGCCAAGTCCACGACTTTTTTTCGCGCGTCGGAATCCATGGATGGTTTGTCCCGTTCCCTTTACCATGGTACGGGAAAAAAAAGGCTTTTTTTTGTTTTGGCCTTTGCGCGTTCCGATCCCACCCGTTTTTTGTCCGGGGTGGTCGCAAACGCGGATTCACTTGGTTTTTTCCTTGAGCGATTCCAAGCGCGAAATGATGTCCCAGATGTCGGTCCGCGTGTGGCCGGGCATGTTGACGTCGTTGCTCACGTCGTCCAAGAGATAGATGGCCGTCGAAAAATTCATGCCGTCGGGTTGGATCGCCTGCGTTTTTTTCATGGCGTCCTCGATGACGGACCGGATGTTCCGAGGAACCCCGCGGTCGTCAAGCACCTCGCGCATGATCGTGACGACTTCGTCCACGTCCTTGCGCACGTCCGCAACCGGCTTTGGCTTTTTCATGTGACCCTCTTTTCTGACAATTCGCGTGCTTGGGAGAAAAACCAAGGGAGTCCCCCGCACCAGAGTATACGACGATTACTGGTGCAACCCTTAAAAAAGAGGGGTGTCCGAACCGGCTCCACCGACGGTTCGCTCCTTTTTCCGTTTAACGGATTCCGGTGTCGATCGAAAGGATCTGTGTTGTGACTTGGCCCGAGGCCACGGTCACGCGCTCGCTGAATTCGCCGAGTCCGGCGGTTGCATGCAACGTGTAGACGCCTGCGGGCAATTCAATCGAGAACGCGCCGTTTTGTTGCGCGTTTCCAACCACGCGTGCGACCGTGCGACCGGACGCGTCCACGACCTTGACGGCGTACGCGTCAAACGTCTCTTGCGTGGGCACGCAATTCGGGTCCGGCGGATTGCGCTCGACCGGACACAAGGGCCCGATCGAGATCGTTCCGGAAAGCGTGCCGGACTCGCTTCCCCCTGAAACGGCCACGCACCCCGCGAGCAAGAGGAGACCCAAAATGCCTTTGGCGAGCCCGACTCCGACGACGTTGTCCGGCATGCGATTGCCCTTAGGGGGCCAGACTCCAGTTGATTTCGATCAGTCGGCCAGCCTGCCAGCCGTCGATTGTGATTCGGATGGTGTCGCCTCGGGGACAACTGCAGGCCGCGCACACGACCCGGTCTTCGGACATGGGAATGTGCGCGTACGATTTGACCTCGATGCCGTACACTTGGCTCAAATACGCCTTGACGAGTTTTTCCTCGTCGTCGGTTGCGCAGTAGGCGAGCGTGCACACGGTGGTTCCGCCTTGGCAACTGCACGAATTGCAGGTGTCGCCCGAAAAGACCGTCGTGCCGTCGTCCTTGCCTTGGCATGCGTTGGACGGCGAAACCTGCCACGGGTTCGTGTTGCACTGCTTGGGTGCAAAGTCCATGGTTGCGACGTCGAGTTCGTCAACGAGTTTCTGGAATTCGTCAAGTGCCTTGTTCCAGCCCGCGTGCGATTGGAACTGGTCGGTCGAGAGATCAACCGCTTTGTTGTCCATCGTGATTTTGATGCGGTGATTGGGCGCATCGGCCACGCATGGCCGGTCACCCTGGCAATCCAAATCGTCCTGTTCAAGATCCATCATGCCCGAATTCGCGACAAGGTCTTTCCACGCCTGGAATTCGGCGTTCGACAGCGCGCGGCTGTTCGTGAATTGTTTTCCGCTTTTGACGAACGCGTGCGTCAGCGTGACCGTTTTGTTCTTGATTACGATCGTGGTCGATCCGGCGACCTCATAGGGCACAAATCCGCCCGATCGCTCGATCTCGATTTCGAACGCGCCGGAACCGGCACACGCGCGGAACTCGCAAAAGGGTTCTTCGCGCGGAACGCTTGAGCCGTCGGGGCACACGCGCAAATCCTTGGGGCATCCGTTGAACGAAGTAAATCCGGCGCGCCGCATGGCGTCGCGGTCGGTTTGGTTCACGCGCACCGCAAGCGTGTCGCCGCGCGAACAACCGCATGCTCGGCAAACAATGGTCAAGTCGTCCGCCGCGGGTTCGAACGCGCGGAATTCCAGCGCGTCGATGGCGTGGACCTCTTTGAGCCACTCGGTCAGGATTTCCTGTTCGGTTGGCGCGCGAATGTACACGCGGCCGAGGCGCTCGTGCCAGGTTTCCCACGCATTGGTCTGGCATTGCACGGGTTTGATCGTAAACCAGATCGTGGAATCGTCCGCAGGCACGGGGGGCCCGGTCGGGCAGGGTGCGAACGCGCAATTCGGTCCTTCGCGCACGACGGTCGTTCCATCGGGGCAGATTTTGGCTTCTTCCGTGCAACCCGGATTCGGTTGCTCGCCCGGGCACGCGGCAAATTCACAATTGGGTCCCTCGCGTCCCACGTAGGACCCGTCGGGACAGAGTTTGGCGTCGGCCGTGCACGCAACGGGCTCGGGGGTCACGGGGGATTGAACACAGCCGGCCAGAACCAGCAGGGCCAGCGCAAGAATCGACAAGAATGCTGAAACAGTCTTCATTTTTTTCACCGCAAGCAATACGCTTTTTGATTATTAAATCCCTTGCGGAATCCCAAGGCAAAAACCTTTGGGGTCATTTCCTGTTTTTGGCGTTTGCGTTTTGGCGCGCCCGCTGGGCCTGCCGCTTGGTTCCAAGGCCGCGATGATCCGGTCCCCGATTTTCGTACAGTTTTTGGGCCTGAAACGCACGCCTCTCTTTGAGTTTGGAGACCTGTCCGCCCGCGGGCATTGCGATGCGACGCCGGTCTTTTTGCCATTGGCCGTTTGAATCCAGCACCCAAATCGCCCCGTTTTCATCCCGTCGAATCCAGTGGATTTTTGTAAGATCGCGAAAAGGCCGCCGGTTTTTTTGCGCGACCAGTTTCACGCGCGAGGGTTGCTTTTTCGGAAACGGTCCTGGAATGGGACGTGGCATCTTCGATCCCTCGTTGGTTTTGTTTACTTGGCGGTTTTTGCGGCAACCTCGTGCTTCCACTCGCACGCGTCGCCCTCGCCGGTCTCGACGTCGATTTTGAAAAGCCGGCGCGCCTCGGTTTTTTCGTCTTCGGTTGCCGCGTCGGTCTTGTTGAGTAAAACGACCACGTGCTTGGGCCGGATTTCGCCGACGATCTCGTCAAAGAGGTGCCGCTGGTTCGCAAGCGACTGCTCGCCCTTTTGCGTGGGGTCCACAATGAACACCAGTGCGCCCGGAAGATGACGCAGTGCCGCGATCGCTTTTTTTTCGATCGGATTGCGTTTTCCGGTTTCGCGGTCCAGTAATCCCGGCGTGTCGATGACCTGAATCTTCAAATACCGGTGAACGAAACTTGCGACATTGAGCGCCTGGGTCGTGAACGGGTACGATGCAATCTGCACGTTGGCCCCCGTCAGGCGCTTCATGAGCGTGCTCTTGCCCGCGTTCGGGACTCCGGCCAAAAGCTAGCACGGGCTTTTGGCGTCAATCGCGGGAAACCCCATCACGGTCCGCCGCGCCTCGTTGTACACGCGAATGCTCTCTTTCGTGCTTTTGAGGAGGCTGGCAAGACGGCCCGCGGTCTGCTCGCGGATTTTTTCAAGACCGGCCGAATCGTCTTTTTGCAGGCGAAAAATCTGCTGCACGTTCGCGCGCTCGATCTTTTTCCCGATTTTTCGCGCGGCCGCCAATTGCCCGAGCGCGCGCTGGAGCGCGGGCACGTCGACGCTTGCTTCCCAAATCTCTTTTTCGAATCCCGTGAGTTCGTTGAACGTGGGCACGCTTTTTTCCGCGTTTTCGAACCGTTCGCGGAACGTGAACACGGCGGTCTTGACAAACGCAAGCGTTTCCTGTTTTTTTTCGCGCCAGCCCCGGTTCGGGCTGCCCGTCTGCCCGCGGGCTTTTCGCGCGCTTGAGAGCGCCATGTTGATCAGATCGTCGGGTCCCGGCATGACCTGCCAGACCTTTCGCGCGGCCCGACCCTTTTGCACGAACGCCCGACGCGGCCGTTCGCCCTTTTTTGGATCCGGTGCCAAGGCCCGACGAGGCGATTTCGATGGCCGATCCTGCCGGACGCGACGGTGCTTGAAACGGGTTTGGTGAACCATAATCGATCGTTTTTATTGTTTTTCCAAGGGGTTTGGCGAACCCATCCCCAAGGTTTTTAAGGGGTGCTCTATGAGTCTTCTGTAGGCAATTCGGCTTAAAGAGGCCATTGTTTCGGTTTGCAATTCCAAGGCATTTTCCATGTTTGAACGCTTTTACGAGGGCAACTATAAAGCCTACATGATCGTCCCGGCCGTTCTGACCGTGATCTTTTTGTACCTCGCTTTGGTTTCGCCGGGTCTCAAAACCGGCATTGACCTGCGGGGCGGAACCCTGATTCTTGTCCAGTCCGAGCAGGCCGTCGACGCCGCGCGCCTTGATTCCGTTTTGCGATCCGAGTTTTCGCTTGCAGACCTTAGTGTGACCACGGTGTCCTCTCCCGTCGGATACGGGACCACCATCCAGTTTGCCTACGACGAAAAACTGGAGGCTGCCAACCGGCTTGTGACAAGCGCGCGCCAAAAGATCGCCTCGGACCCCGCGGGGGCGCGATCCGACTTGGAAGCCGCCCGCGAGAGCATTCGTCCCCTTTTGGCTCAGGCGCCCACCCGCGTCCTTCCAGACGACCTGAATCAGGCGATGGCTCTTGTGAACGACGAATTCGCATTGGCCAAAGAAAACGAGGCCACGCGCCTGCAAAACCGCATCCAGACCGAGTTCAATCTCGGGCCCGGAACCGCTTTCCAAACGCGTGAAGTCACGCCGCTTTTGGGTGCCGCGTTCTGGCAAACCGCCATCAACGTGACCATCGTCGCGTTCATCGGCATCGTTCTTGTGGTCTTTGCGTTTTTTCGAGAAATCATTCCAAGCGTCGCGGTCATCCAAGCCGCCATCTTCGACGTCATCGTCGCCCTTGGGTTCATGAGCGTTTTCAACATTCCCCTTTCGCTCAACACGATTCCCGCGCTATTGATGCTCATCGGTTACTCGATCGACACCGACATCCTGTTGACCACCCGCGTGCTCAAGCGCACCGACGGCACTCCGGTCTTGCGCGCGGGCGACTCCATGCTCACGGGCCTGACCATGACCGCCGCCGCCATGGTCGCCGTTCTTATCATGCTTGCCTTTGCCTACCTCAACCAGATCACGGTCATCTACGAGATCGCCGCGGTCATCCTGTTCGGCAGCCTCGGCGACATCGTCGCCACTTGGCTTGCCAACGGGCCCATTCTCTTATGGTACGTCGAGCGCAAAAAACCCAAGACCGCGCACGCTTCCCACGCTTCGCCCGCTCCGCTTGCGGTCAAAAAGAAAAAGAAAAAGGACTGACATGACCACCGAACTCTTGCGCCGCTGGAAAGTGATCCTTGCGATCGTGTTCTTCGTCCTTTGTGTGGGCGTGATCGCGGCCAAGGGAGTCAAATACGGCATCGACTTTGAGGGTGGAACGCTCTTCCAGATCCAGCTCGAAGCCCCGGTCAACGACCCCGAAGCCATGCAGCAAATTGTCGGCACGATCCAGCAGCGCCTTGACTGGACGGGCCTGCGGGACACCAAGGTCAATGCGTGGGGGAATCAATTCATTGTCGCCCAAATCGCCGAAACCGATCCCGCGACCGTCGAGCGGCTTGAATCGCTCATCAAACGACAGGGCCGCTTCGAAGTCGTGTTTGATGCCAACACCGTGTTTACCGGCGACGACATCATCCGCGTAATCAAGGACCCCGCGCGCGGCTACGCGGTCACGCCGGTCCCAAGCGGCTACCAATGGATTCTACCGTTCTCGCTCAAAGAATCCGCGGCCGTGCGCTTTCGCGACGCGACCTGGCACCAATGCAAGCTCTCGACCTTTGATCCCACTCAGGGCCGGACGTACGAGTGCAAAAAAACCTACTTTTACATCGACCGCCCCCAAAACGCGGTTCTACTCTTGCCCGATCGCGTGGCCCGCGCCGACCGCGACAAACTCCTTGCGGGCAACCATTCCGAAAACATTCCCTCCGACACGACGCTTGAGGAAGTCCTTCAAAACTCGAGTCTTTTAACGATCCGTTTTTCGGACGCCAACCAGTCGCGCTTTTCGTCCGACGACTGGCAAAAAATCTCGGACGCCAACCAAAACGCCAACCTTTTCCTTGTGCCCGCCTCTCTCTCGCAGGGCCATCGCGACCAGCTCGCACAAGCGGGCATCGAAGTTCGCGTGTTTTCGGACGCCGAAGACGCGCCCCCCTTCAGTTGGACCGCCACCGGTCTTCGCCAAATCATCTCGCTGACCGAAAACGTGGTGTTCCTCAATGTGCCCGACAGTCAGCGGCAAAGCACATCCCCGCTACTGGACCTGCAAATTCAGGGCTTTGACTCCTCAAAAGACGATGCCAGCGCGAGCCTGAAAGACCTCGAAGTCCTCCTCGAATCCGGCTCGCTTCCAGTCAGCGTCCAAAGCGTCTCCAAGGAAACCATTTCGCCGCTCCTTGGCACGCGCTTCCTCCACAACGCACTCTTCATCTACTTCGTCGCCCTTCTTGGCGTTGTTGCGCTCCTCTGGCTCCGCTACCGAAAACTCAAAATCGTCCTGCCGATTCTCCTCACGGACCTCGTGGAAGCCACGGGCGTTGTCGGACTCGCCGCCTTCTTTGGTTGGAGCCTTGATCTTGCCGGCGTAGCCGGAATTCTTGCCGCCGTCGGAACCGGTGTCAACGACCAAATCGTCATGGTCGACGAATTGCTCAAAAATCGCGACAGCGAAACCGCGGTCGGCAGTCTCGTCGAACGCCTGCGCCGCGCGCTCTTCATTGTCTTTGCCGCCGCGGCCACCCTCCTTGTGACCATGCTTCCCCTCATCGTCTTCGGTTTCGGCCTCGGCAAACTCGTCGGGTTTGCGATCACGACCATCGCCGGCGTCCTCGTCGGCGTCTTCATCACGCGCCCCGCCTTCGGCGAAGTCGCCGAATGGATTCTCTCCAACGAGAAAAAATAATTTTGAACGCCACTTTTTGCCAAACGACCCTCGGCTAAAAAACGTCTTTGTTCAAAAATTCAGTTCATCCGAGTCCGAAAAAAAAACGGTTTTTGACCCGACGCCTATTTTTGGATCCCGCGCTTGCGATAATACACGCTGGCCACAAGAAGAATCACCAGCGCCTGCGCGCCCAAAAGCATCATAAACGAACTCACGCCCGACGGGTTGCCTGCCGCGTTCCCCAGCGGATCCAACGGCTCGTCCAAGCGAACCGGTCCCTCCAAAATTCCAAAAATCGGCAAAATCAGCAAACCCAATATCGCGAGTTCAACAAAACCCGCCATCGCCAAAATCGTCCAATCGCGGTTTTCCAATCGCTGCATGCTAAAACGAAGTTCCCTCGACCTATTTAATCCTATGCAACGGCCACGAATTTGTCACGCCCAAAAACACCGCATCGCCGCGTCTGTTGATCAAAAGAATCGCGGTCCCCGCCGCCTACCGGTTAGCCGAGCAACAAATGCCGTCGCTTTACGGGAACGGCTTGATCAATCAAAAACAACGACAACCCGATCACCAGCGCCGACACCAAAAACCAGCTGGCAACATGCAACGTCCCCGCAATTTCCATCCCAACGCGTCGTCCGGCCTCCACGACCAACGCCACGCGCAAAAGATTCGTCAAAAACAATATCGCGCTCCCGCTTGCCCAAATCAACGCCCGCGTTTTCCAATCCGGCTCGCGCAATCCCGCCAAAATCGCGGCCAGCAACAAAATGGACAACACGCCCGTGCACCCCGCATTGATCAAAAAAACCCCGTCCGGAACCGCAATCGTATTTCCCGAAACCGGCAATCCGAGCCACGCGCCCACCGTTTGGGCCTCCCACTCCTCCAAAAAACCAAGCGGTGCAAACAACACAAGCGCATACCCCGCCGCGACCACGCCGAAAAAAATCCCGAGAAACCGAATCGCGCGCGAGTCCAAAAACGCGTGCATGCCTACCACGGCACCGTCTTGATCTTGAGCCAGTACGCCAAACGATTGGCCAGATTATGGATCACCGGCGTCACCAAAAGAATCACCGCGGTCTCCAAAAGCGACGGCACATAAACAAGCGAACCCAACAAGAGTCCGCCCACCACAAAATCCAACTGGTCCAGAACCAACGCCGACTCGCCGCTCTTGTACCCCATGCGTCGCTTGAAAAACGAGGCCACGATGTCCCCGCCCACCGCACCCAACGCAAGCAAAATCCCGTACTGCAAATAATCGCCCGAAAACGCCTCGACCGCGCCCGGAAAAAAAGCAATCAAAACCGTGGTCGTCAAAACCCCCCAAAGCGTGGCCAGCACCGTGCCCCGAATCGTCTTTCCGTCCCCCAAAAGCCGCCGCTTGTCCTGCCACAACCGCCGACCATCCAAGGGCGTGCGTCCCGCAAAAAACAAGGCCGCCGAATTCGCCACATACATGGGCGCCAAAAACAAGACCAATCGCGCCACGTCCAAAGCGACCTCCGGCCACATGCGAAAAAAACACCCGCAACGGTTTTTCAACCCAGCGGCCGTTTCTCCCCCGTTTTTTTCAAAAAGCGAAAAACGATCCCCTTGGAGAAAATTCCGTGTTTCCCACCGAACCGTCGGCCCTCAGACGCCAAATAAAAGACCATCCGCTGAAAACCCGTATCATGGAAACCCAAAAGAAAAACCGCGCACCCTCCCTACTCTTGGTTGTCGGTGCGGGCCTCGGCCTCCTCCTCTTGCTTGCCGTCCTGTTTGCCTTTTTCTTGGCCCCAAGCCCAGGCACCACCGGCCGCTCGTTTCTTTCGGGCGACCGCATCGCGATCATCCCGATCAAAGGCGAAATATCGTCCGACGTCGACGAATTCTCGAGTGCGTTTTCCAGCCGCGAGATCGCCGACTACGTACGCGACGCCGACAAAGACCCCCGCGTTTCCGCCATTCTGCTTGAAATCAACTCGTCGGGAGGCGGCGTGGTCGCAAGCAAGGAAATCGCGTACGCGGTCTACGCGGCCCAAAAACCCGTGGTCGCCTACATCGGCGACCTCGGCGCTTCGGGGGGCTACTACGTGGCCTCCGCCGCCGACTACATTGTTGCCGACGAGGACTCTCTCACCGGATCCATCGGCGTCATCGCCGTCTTTCCAAGCCTCGAACGATTCCTTGTCGATCACGGCATCAACGTGCAGGTCCTCAAGCGTGGCCGCTACAAAGCCTCGGGAAATCTCTTTGAAGACATGGATCCCGAAGAACGCGAACTCTTTCAAGTCGTGCTCGAGCAGGCCTATTCGCACTTTCGCCGAGACGTTCTCTCGTTTCGGCCCAATCTGTCCGAAGAACAACTCGACGCGGTCGCCGACGGCCGCATCCTGACCGGCGAGCAAGCGTTTTCGGCCGGTCTCATCGACCAAACCGGCTCGTTCGACGACGCCGTCGCCAAAGCCGGAGAACTTGCGGACACCCCCGGCGCCGAAGCCTTCGCATACGCGCACAAGGAAGTCTCGCTCTTTGACATTCTCACGCGCGCGGGCTACTCGCTCGGACTCGGATTTCAAAAAGGCCTGACAACCCATGCGGGCATCAACCCGCCCCAAATCAAAACCTAATCACGCGTTGCCCAATCCCCGATCGCATAAAAATGGCAAAAGGCCGTGATTCGCATCGCGGAATTTTAGATTCCAAGCGCGCTTGCGATCAAAACGGCCGCCACGCCGCCCGCGAGCCCGCAAATGAAATTGACTTCCGAATTCGTCACGGCCTCGTGTTTTTGCAAGAGCGCGCCGGCCACCGAATCCGCCAGATTTCCCAAAACGCCCGCAACCAACACGACTCCGCCCATCGCCCAGTTTCCCGTTGCCAGCGAATAAAAAAGACCCATGAGTCCCGCGCCCCCGATTCCCGCAAGCAATCCGAGTCCGCTGATCGCCCCATCGGTTCCCGGTTCGACCTTGGCAAACCCAAGAATCATCCGCGGCTTGTGCTTGGAAAGCGGCCCGATCTCGCTGCTTACCGTGTCCGAGAGCACGGCCGAAAGCGCGCCGAAAAACGCGAGCGGGTAACCGAACGCAAGCGCCAGCACACCGGGCCCGACATTAAAAAGCACGTTAAAGGTCCCGCGGACTTCGTGCGCCCTGGTTTTTTTCACAAGGCGCGTGGCCCCCTCGCCCGCCAAAAAAAAGACCAGCACGGCGCCCAACGCGACCAGTCCCCCCATTTCGCTTCCGCGCCCCAAAAGATACGTAAGCAATCCGACAAAATCGGCCACCAAAATGCCCTCGGTGTCAAGCGAGCGCCGCTTGTGCACCAACAGCGAAAAACCGGCCAAAAAAACAAGAACCAACCCGATCTCAAGGGTCGGATCAGTTGGCGGAATCATTGGAAACGCCCTTGCTCATGGAAAGCGACTGCGTGACCTCAATGCGCTTGATCGGCGCGATCACATTGATTTCCTTGTAGAGCTTGGTCGCCGTATTGCCAAACGCGAACTCTTGCACGAGTTCGCCAAACGGGGTCCGGCGCGCTTCGCCGGCCATGAACTCGTTGATTCTCTTGCGGATGACGGTTTCCTGCGACTTCGCCAGCTTGCGGGCCGAAATCGCAACGGTCTTGATCTTGAGTTTTCCCATGTCCTTGGAGTCCACGTACTGCGTGACCTCCATCTTGGAGTTGTGGCGGCGCACGAGACGGCCCATAAAACTTGGAATGAGATTGTGGCCGACCACGCGCGTGGACGCATTGCTGCCCTGAATGTCCGCGACCGCGAACACGATCGAAATATGCCGTTTCTTGCGCTGGCCCGTCAGGTCCCCAAGGTTCACGCGGATCACGCGCCCCTCCAGACTCTTCGGTTTTTCGGCAACGGTCTCGCCGATCTCGCGCTTCTCAAACTCGGGCGAACTAAAAATCTTGAACCATTTTTTTTTCTTCCACTTGTCCTGCGTGCGGCGGCTCGCGGAGCTCGTGGGCTTCTTGATCGTCTTTTCGTCCTTGTCGGTCTGGGCCATTTGTGCCATGGTTTATTCCCCGTTTCCTTCCACGATCGAGCGGTCCACCATCTTGCGGATCTCCAAAAGCGTCGCCGAACCCTTTCGATTTGCGCGCTCGAGCGATCCCTCAACCAATGAAAACCGGTAATCCATTATTTCACCAGAAGTTCGGCGTTTTCCTCGGTGTACCGCCAATTCTCCGGCAGACGACCCTTTTTCTGATAATAAAAAACCAAACGGCGGATCTTGCTCACCGAAAGCTGGTAGCCGCGCTTACTCGTATAATCGCGCTTGTTCTTTTCCATGTGGCGCTTGAGTTTCACGCTTTTTCGAATCAACGCCATGAGGTCTTCCGGAACCTCGCCCAAAAGCTTGTGCTCGCCCAAGATTTCCTCGACCCGCTTGCCCGCGACCGCGCGCACGCTGGGCACGCCGTACTGGTCCCGCAGCATCAAACCGATCTCGCTTGCGGGAAGACCCTGATTGGCCAGCTGAACGATCAATTCCTCGATCTCCTTGCCCTTGTACTCGACCCAATTGGGCGCTTCCTTGGACAAAGGCTTTTTGCTCCCGCTCTGACCGCGGGCCCCGCTGTGCATTCTGGACATGGATGATAACCTTTCAACGATTCCCGATTGCACCCTAGGGGTTGCAACCAGCAGGAAAAACAATATTCAACTCTCCCGTCAAAACGCTTTTAAAGATGCCTGCGACGGTTCATGTTCCGCCCTTGGGCCACCCGCCGCCACTACTCAACGCGGTCCCTACGGGATGACAAGCCTAGGCCACGGCGTCCGACTTTTGCCGTGCTTGCAATAGAATCCCGCCCACGATGAGCCCCAACCCGAGCACGGACGAAACGTGGATGGGCTCGCCAAGCAAAATGAAAATGAACACAAGCGACAAAAACGGGGACACGAACGCCATATTGGCGATTTTGATCGTGTCGCCTGCCCGAAGCGCCAAAAACCAAGTCCAAAACCCGACCCCGATCGACACGCCCCCCAGCCAGAAGGTGCCTGCCAGTTCGCTTGTGCTTGGAATCGAAAAACTCGAAAACGCGAGCATGGAGCCAAGCGCGAGCACGCACGCACTTGCACAATACACGAACATGCTCAACGTCGTATCATACGTGGTCCTTTTGGCGAGCACCGAAAACAAACCGTACAACAAGGCGGCAAGGAGCGACAAACCAATTCCAAGCGGACTGTTGAACGAAAACGCAAACACGTCGCCTTTGCTGATCACGATCCACGCGCCCGCAAGCGACAGCACGACGGCCGCACTCTTTACAAGCGTCCACCGTTCGGACAACAAGACGACGGCAAAAAGCATGGTGGTCAACGGCCACAAATAATTGAGAATCGTGGCTTCCTGCGCCATCAAAAACTGGAGTCCGCCGAAATAGGCGAGGTGGTAGCCGAACACGCCGATCCCGCCAAGGCCCGAAAGCACGCCCCAATCGCGCAACGATAGCAAGCGCAATCCGCCCAATTTGCCTTGGGCTCCCGCAATCGCAGCCAGCGACAGGGTCGCAAACAACGTGGTCCAAAAAAGCAATTGCAGGTTGTCCATGCTCTTCAAAAGCAGTTTCGACACCGCGGCCGCCGTACCGAACAAAAATACCGTGAAAAACGCCAACCCGTATGCACGCACGGGCAAACGGTTCATCGGTACCGCACCCGTTTCTCGACTTTTTGCAATTGGGCCAAAACCGCTTTTCCATTTTCAAGGGCATTTGCGTACGCTCGCTCAAAAGCCGGCCACGCCGTTTCGAGTTTCGGATGCCGCGCCAAAAGCGTTTTTTTGAAATTCAACACGTCGACCGCATAATCCTCGACGCGGGCCGAGTGAAAAGAGAGCCCAAAATCAATCCACACAATTTCTTTTCCGACCACCAACAGATTCGTGCTTGTCACGTCGCCGTGGCACAATTGGTTCGCATGCAATTTTGCAAGATCGCCCGCAATCCGCGAAAGCCATTTGCGCGCGTTCGCCGGCCGGAGGACTTGATCCAGCGGTTTGCCGTCGATTTTCTCCATCCAAAACCGGTGGTTTTTTTCGTCCGACTCGATCACTTTAGGCACCACAAGGCCGATTTCGCGCGCGCGGTTCAACTGCCGGATTTCGGCCCGTGTTCGTGCCCCCCGAATGCGGTCGTCGAGCGCCGGGTTCCGATACGATTTTTGTTTGCGTTCCTTGAGAACGACCCCGCGCCCATTTTTGGACGTTTCCCATATCCGCGCTTCGGCGCCTTGCGCGATTAATGCTCCCCGCATGGTTTCGTTGGGCACGCAACGGTTCTTGTTTGTTTCGGGCGCCTGCTCCGCGTCTCAAGCCCGCGTTTCGGGTTGCGCTCGCACACGTTCAGTTCAAACCCGTTTGACTCCCAAAAAATCCCGTTTTCTTCTTCGTCGCCTTTTTGGCCTTAGCAGCCGAGGCGTTGCACGCGCGCAAGGTCCGCAAGTCCATCGCGCGTTCCGTTCTCCACGGTTTCAAGCGTCGCGAGTTCGTCGCCGAGGATTTCCGCCGTGGCGGCGTCGGCCGGAATCGTTTGCCCCACGCTTTTGGCGGCCGCGAGTTTGTCCAGTGTTTTTTCGTATCCGGCGATGGTTTGCGCGAGCCGTCCGTCGGACCGGCAGTCGGAGACGCTCGGATTGACGAGTTGGGCACGCAGTTCGGTTTCATGACGCGTTTTTTGGGCATCAAGCGTGCGCAGGCGATAGTCGCCCCATGCAAAGGCGCGCTGGGCTTCGGCGTCGTTGCGGGTTTCGTATTTGCCCAAAAATTTTTGGAGGGCGTCCTCGTAGCTCGAGGCTTCGGACGGGGCGAGCGCCCACACCGTGCGCTCATCGAGGTACCGGTCCTCAAGCGCTTGAAATTCGAGAAACGGAGTATCGCCCGTTTGGACGCATCCCGTCAGGAGGATCGCAAATCCGAGCAAGACCACGGCGGTTCTTGATTGCATGCGACCCAAAACGAACTTTTGGTTAATAAGGATTGGCGGCCGGTTTTTCGGCGACTCGCACTGGACTCATTTGAACTTTTCTACAACGCGGTCGAAAAAGCCTTTTCGCTTTTTGCCGAGTTCTTCTTCTTCGGCGAATTCGTTCAACAGATCCTTTTGCCGTTTGCTTAGTTTTTTTGGGACTTCGATTTTGATCTTGACGAATTCGTCGCCGCGGCGCTTGGTGTTTGGGTCAGCGACGCCCTTGCCTTTGAGGCGAAACACGGTGCCGGAAGCGCTTCCCGCGGGCACGTGGAGTTTGACTTCGCCGTCGATCGTGGGCACGTCCACGCTTGCGCCAAGCGATGCCTCGGCAAACGAGACCGGCACTTCGCAGTACACGTCGGATCCGTCGCGCTTGAAGACGTCGTGGGGTTCGACAAACGCGACCACAAAGAGGTCGCCCGCCGGCCCGCCGGTCGTGGACGCGTGGCCCTGCCCAACCAACCGCAAATGCTGGCCGTTGTCGATTCCGGCGGGAACGGAAACCTTGATCGTGCGGCGCACGCGCGCGATCCCGTGTCCCTTGCAGTCCGCGCACGGTTTTTCGACGATCCGGCCCTCGCCGCCGCACGTCGGGCACGGCGACTGGCTCGTGAACATGCCAAACGGCGTGCGCTGGCTTTGGCGGAGCACGCCCGAGCCCTTGCAGGTCGTGCACGAAATTTTGCTGGCGCCGTCGGCGGCCCCGCTGCCCTTGCAGGTCGCGCACGGCTCCAATCGCTCGACATGAATGTCCTTTTGCGCACCCCGAATGGCCTCGTTGAATTTCAAATCAAGTTCGGCGCGAATGTGCTCCCCGCGCCGCTCGCGTCTTCGCCCGCCGCCCGATCGCGCGAACGCGTCCCCAAACAGGTCCTCCATTCCAGATCCCGAGAATCCGAACTGGCTGAAAATTTCGGAAAAGTCGACGTCGGGTCCCATCGACGAGAATCCGCCGCCGCCATAGCCCCGATACCCCGAAAACCCTTGCGTGCCCGCGTGTCCGAACTGGTCGTACTGCGCTTTTTTTTGCTCGTTTGAGAGCACGCCGTAGGCTTCCTGCACTTCTTTGAATTTGGCTTCGGCATCCGGTGCCTTTGAGACATCCGGATGAAACTCTTTGGCCAGCCGCTTGTACGCGGCCTTGATCTCGTCGACCGACGCGCCCTTCGTTAGGCCCAAAACCTCGTAGTAATCTTTTTTTTCCGGCATACCGATTCCTGTTTTTTATTTGGTGGCCTCAAACACGGCTTCCATGCGATGCCGCGCGCGTTTTGTAATTTTTGAAAATCCCGTTTGTTTCATTTGGGCCACGGCGTCTTTTTCAACCATGCGAATGCCCGGTTCGTCGTCGCGCAAATAATGGTTTATCCAATCCTTTTTTAGGTCGGGTCGCCCCCAACGCTCCAGCCGGTCGAACTGGCGGATCTGCCATCGGAGCGATCGACGGTGTGCGTTTGGGTCGTTGTGTGCGAACTTGTCCGCATTAACAAACACTCCATTCTTTTTGAGCACGCGAAACACTTGGATGAGCACGCGATGGCGAAAGGAAGAATCCCAGTTGTGGATCGTAAACGCGCTCGCGACCGCGTCAAACGAGTCCGACTCTTGCTTTTGGAGGAATGCCAGTGCGTCAGCCTTGACAAACCGAACGGTTTTTTGGATCCCTGAGGCAACGCGTTTTCGGGCCACGCGCACCATGTCCGCACTGCGGTCGATTGCCGTCAGCCGGATGCGCGGGCTTGCCCGCAGGATGATCCCGCTGGTTTCGCCCGTTCCACACCCAATCTCCAGCACGCGCACGATCGAAGAAGGACTCGTGTCCGCGTACGCCCTTAACACGTCGCCGATGCGTTCCTCCAGTTTGTGGAAATGAGGACATACCCGAGGAAAGAAATCGTATTCTTCCCCCACGGGACCGAGGTAACCGGTTCGGCGCATGGGCGGCGACTCACTTCTTGTCGTCCTTGACTTCGTAGTCGGCATCGACGACGTCCTCGCCGTCCGGACCCTTTTTCGAATGTTTTTTTCCGGCGGAATCCGAACCGGCTTCGTTTCCCGCGTCTTTTCCGGCGTTCGCGCGCTCTTCGGCCGCCTTGCGGTAGATTTCGCTGCCGATTCCTGAAAGGAACTTGTTCAACTCCGACAGCTTGGCCTTGATCGTCGTTGGGTTTTTCTCGGCTTTGTGGTTTTCGTCGCGAAGCGCCGAGATTTTTTCCTGTAGTTCGACGACCTGTTTCTGGTCAAGTTTGTCCTTGAGGTCTTCGAGCGTTTTTTCGGCCGCGTACACGGCGTTGTCGGCTTCGTTGCCGAGTTCGATTTCTTCGCGTCGTTTTTTGTCGGCGTCCGCGTTGGCTTCGGCCTCTTTTTTCATGCGTTCGATCTCGTCCTTGTCCAGTTTCGTTGCGGCCACGATCTTGATCGATTGCTCTTTTCCCGTCCCGAGGTCTTTGGCGTGCACGTGCACGATGCCGTTCGCGTCGATGTCGAACGTGACCTCGATTTGGGGCACGCCGCGGGGCGCGGGCGGAATGCCCGTCAGTTGGAAATTGCCCAGCGCCTTGTTGTCTCGCGCAAGTGGGCGCTCGCCCTGGCTCACGCGGATGTCCACGGCCGT
>JAANMT010000922.1_pt1 | contig 30891 bp, 25 predicted proteins | sample 7279711 | NCBI WGS metagenome assembly JAANMT01 (sample SAMN14094538, study PRJNA606508) | bioreactor metagenome | isolation source: A lab-scale SPAN reactor treating ammonium-rich wastewater day 1 | place: Ireland: Galway | collected 2017-01-16 | reverse complement strand
GGCGGCGACCGTCTACGGCGAAGGGAGCTCCGCGGCCCAAGACTTCCAAACCCGTCTGCTGGAGGACCTCTGGGAAGGCCGCAGCCAAGAGGCCTTGCGCCGCTTACGCCAAACGCGCCAGCCACTTCGCGCCCGAACCAAGCGCGAGGCGTTGCGGAAGCTGATCACGTACCTGGAGAACAACCGCTGTCGCATCGACTATCCGCCCTACCGCGCCTTGGGGCTGCAGATTGGCAGTGGTCCCGTGGAAGGCGCGTGCAAGACGCTGGTGGGTGCACGGTGCAAACAAGCCGGCATGCGCAACTGGTCCCGCCGCGGCGCCGAAGGCGTACTGCGCCTGTGCGCCGCGCTGCAAACCGGCGATTATCACGACCTCTGGACCCGTCCCAAAGAAATAGCCGCCTAAATTCCTCGCCACAATCCATCATCCGCGCCCCGTGGTGTCTCCTCCCGGCTTGTAGCGCGACCCCGGCCATCCTACGATAAATTCGGTAAAAAAATCGTTCGGCCCATTCCCCTTAGCTGGACTGGATGTCGACAGATGCTTGTTCTGACGCGCAAACTTGGCGAGACGATCCAAATCGGCGAAAATATCGCCGTGACCGTGGTTCGCGTCACACCCACCGAGGTGCGTTTGGGAATCGAAGCGCCCGCAGGCTCTCAGATTTTTCGCGAGGAGTTAGGCGCGGACTACCGCCCGCGCGAACCGGCGGAACCAGGCGATTCCCAGGCCCCCCCCTAACGTAAGCGGGCGCGCTGCGACTACCGCGGGACGACGCTCATGTGTTCCGAATCCCGGAGGTCAATCGCGACGGGCCGCGCCCCGGCATCAAAAGGGCGATGCTGGTTGACATACTGAACCAGCTTTTCCACTTTTACTTGGGCGTCGGCTTGCGACTTTGGCTTTTCTCCCGGCGCCGTTCCCCATACCACTTGGCTTCCATTGCGGGCGGTCAACAGGAAGGTTTGGTTGTCGTCCGCAGCAGCAGACAGCGGCGTGATCTTGAACAATCCGCACGTCGCCCACGCATCGCGGAATAACGCGGCAATTCGCGCTGCATCAATGACTGTGCGATCTCCCCAAGATGCGCCCACGGAACCTTGGGGGAGAGATTCGCCCGCCACAATGACCGGGTACTTGAGCGCGTCGGTAATGAGTTGCCCTTGTTGATCGATGAAATCTTCGCGTGGAAGGAGCACTCCTTCTTCGTCCACGGGCAACACGCCATGCGCGGTCGCGGTCGTTACTTCGACCAGCGCCACGGGGCGGCGGTACTCCAAATCGACCTCGACGCGCGCGGGATGATGCTTGCTCACGCGAAGTACCGACCGCACCCAAGGATGCAGGCGAAACGCATCGGCTACCTTGATTGTTAGTTGGGGGTCGAGGATGGAGTGCCCCTGAAGACTTCCGTATCGGACGACTTCTTCCACGACGTTCGCGCGCAGCCATGCAGGCGGGGGAGTGACAACAAGGTTTTCGGCGACAAGCAGCGATCGTGGCCCATGCGCCGACGCCGCGCCCCACAAGCGCCACGCCTCGGCAACACACCATGCGGCGGCTCCCAGCGCCGCAATCGTCAGCGCGATTCGGAGCGTACGACCTTGCAACGTCGTCGTAACGCGCGACAACCCTCCGGGCGCCTGCGCTGCGTCGCCTTCGCTCATGGCGGGCCTCCCTACCGCGTTTTCGCTAGACGAATGGGGTCTGCCTTACCAAATGTCCAACGCCACATCGAGCGTTACCCCCAACCGGCGTGCGACTTGCTCTTGCAAGTGGTCAATCAACTGAATGACATCGGCGCTGGTTGCTCCGGATGCGACTTCAATAAAGTTGGTATTGCGGTCGCTAACTTCCGCCTTGCCCTGCCGTGAGCCTTTGAGTCCGGCGTCGTCCAACAACCGTGCGGCGCTCTCTCCGGGCGGGTCCTTAAAAATGCAGCCCGTGTTCTGCCCGCCAACCGGTTGATGCGCTTTCTTAACGATCCACAGTTTTTGCATCCGCTTGGTCAGTTCTTGGGGATCGTCGGGATTAAGCTCGAATCGCGCGTCGAGAATGATCACGTCGTCAAGGTTGCTTTGCCGGTAGGCGAATTGCAAATCGTCGTGCGTGCGCGAAATCACTTCGCCACGGCGGTTCATCACCTGGGCGGCAACGGTCCATTGGCCAATATCCCCGCCGTGCGTACAGGCGTTGCCGCGCAGGGCGCCTCCCACCACGCCGGGAATTCCCACCAGCGGCTCCAATCCACCCAGTCCTTCCCGCAGGGCGACCGTCAATACGTGCCCTAGTTTTGTGCCGGCGCCTGCGGTTAGTGTCGGTTTCTTGACAGAAATTTGACAAAAGGCCGGCGCGGCCAGATGGATGACCATGCCGGTGACGCCTTCCTCGCGAACCAGCACATTCGACCCGCCCCCCAGTAATCGAATCGGCGTTTCTTCCTCGTAACAACGCTTGACCAAAGCGGCGAGTTCATCCACGGTGCTTGGTTCGGCAAAGTATTGCGCCTCGCCGCCCAGCCGGAACCAGGTATACGGCGCCAACGGCTCCGCTTCGCGTGCGAAATGTTCAAATCCGCTCAACAAGCCCATGCCGCGTCCCCTTGAGTAAGCGCAGTTTTCCCGCTTGGATGATACGCGCTATCCAAAGGCGGTGTCAACGTGAAGCTGGGGTAGACAGGCAAGGTGTTTCGCCGCAAAAATGAGCGTATGGCCCACGAAGACTTTGATCTTGCCTCGCTCGCCGAGTATTTGCACATCACGCCACCCCAGGTGGAGCGTCTGGTGTCGAGGGGCCGCTTGCCGGGACGGAAGGTGGCGGGGCAATGGCGATTTTCACGACCGGAAATCCACCATTGGCTGGAGGAGCAAATTGGATTGTCGGATGACGAAGCCCTTGCCGAAATGGAAGTCGCGCTAATTCGTTCACAAGGCCATTCCGAAACGGTATCGATCGCGGCAATGCTCCCGGTCGAGGCAATTCAGGCGCCCTTGCAAGCCCGGACCCGCCCCAAGGTGATCGACGCCATGGCGCACCTCGCGGCGAACACGGGTATGCTCTGGGACCCTGATAAGATGGCCGACGCGATTCGTCAACGCGAAACCTTGCATCCCACGGCGCTGGACAACGGCGTGGCGTTGCTCCATCCTCGGCGGCCCTTGCCTTCCATCTTGGCCGAACCGTTTTTGGCGCTGGGACGCACGGATCATGGCATTCCTTTTGGTGGCGGGCAGTTGACCGATGTGTTCTTTCTGATCTGCTCGACCGACGACGCGATTCACCTGCGCACGCTGGCGCGACTGAGCCGGCTGATTTCCAACAACGAACTACTCACCGCGATCCGGCAAAGCAATGACGCTAGGGAAATCCACCTATTTGTGACGGAAGCCGAGGAGAAAATCCGCGATTCTTAACCACGTCCGCACGGGTTGGCCGCCACGCAACGATGGCCAGCGCGTCATAGGGCGGGAGGACAGTTCGCCTCGTCAAGGAATACGCTCGCTTGCCTCCGCGTCGTTTGCTGATTGTCGGCGATTACGCCCACACCGACTTCAAGCCGGTCCTGGATTGGTTGCGCTCATGCACGCAACTTTTCTGCCTCGCTGATATTGCCGAGGCCGGGGAATACTTGGCGGTCGCGGACCCTCCGGTCGATTGTTGCCTGCTAGCCCAAGCCCGTCCCGGACGATTTCATCAGTCGGATGTCGAGCAGTTGCATGCGGCGGCGCCGCTTACGCCGCTGGCGGTGTTGGTGGGCGCCTGGTGCGACGGAGAAATGCGCACGGGAACTCCGCTTTCCGGGATCTCACGGATGTATTGGCACGAAGCGATCGCGCAGCTCGCTTCGCATGTCAACCCAGCCACCGACGCGGGATCAAACGTTTGCCGCCTTCCCCGCACCGCGCTTCCCGTGGAGCGCACCTTGGCCGTGGCTTTTGGGAATTCCTCCGAGAAGCATGCTTTAGTTGCCATTCGCGCGATGGGGCCGGCGTCATTCGGCTCGCTGGCCGATGCGTGCCGGGCCGCGGGTTACGCCGCCGCGTGGCTTTCCCCCGCGCAACCAGGGCGCATCATCGGGGCGACGGCGTTAGTGTGGGAAGGCGATGTGCGTCGCTCGGATGAATGGACCGAACTCCAGCGATTGGCGCGGATCGTATACCCGGCGCCAACGGTCGCGGTGCTGAACTTTCCGCGCCCGGAAGATCGTTGCCGGGCGATTGCCGCAGGAGCTGTGGATATTCTGGCTAAACCCTTTGAACTGGCCGATCTTATCGCTTTGCTTCGTCTCGCCCGCGCGGCTTAACCTCCGCCGAAAACCATGGCAAGCCTGGATGTGGTTGCCGACGTCCTTCGCCACTACCCCCTGGTACAGCCTGCGCCGCGATGGACGGCGTTGGGGTCGGAAGGCGGCTTCAGCGGGGCCAAGTTGTGGCGGGTGGTGTCTTCCGAGGGGGATTTTTGCCTGCGTCGCTGGCCGCCCGAACATCCCGACGAAGATCGATTGCATTTCATCCACTCGGTCTTGCGCACGGCGTTCGAAGGCGGTCTGCATGAGGTTCCGCTTCCCATCATTCATTCTGGCGGAGACTCTTTTTTTCGGCATGACGGCTTCCTTTGGGAACTGGCGCCCTGGATGCCTGGCGCGGCCGATTATCACTGCCACCCGACGCGAGAGAAATTACGTTCCGCACTTCAGTGGCTGGCGAAGTTTCACGCGGCTACCGCGCCATCCCGTTCGAACTTCGCCGCGTCGCCGGGAATCGAGGAACGCCGAAAGCTGCTCCAGCAATTGCTGAGCGGCGATTGCGCTGAAATCGTCCGCCGTTTGGATACGTTCACGTGGCCAGAGTTCGTAGTTCGCGGACGGCGCGTGCTCGCTGCCTTCCAACGCGACGCACACGGTCTGGCGACGACGTTAACCGATGCGAGCCGTCTCGCGTGTTCGCTCCAACCATGCATTCGCGATATCTGGCATGACCATGTTCTGTTCGAGGGGGACCAAGTCACCGGCGTCGTCGATTTTGGCGCCCTGCGCCCCGAATGCGTGGCCACCGACATCGCCCGCCTTCTGGGTAGCCTGGTCCGAGACGATCCGGAAGGCCAGCGTATTGGACTGGACGCCTATTCCGAAATCCGACCCTTAGGCGCCGAGGAGCAAAAACTCTGGAACGTGTTTGACGCAAGCACGGTGCTCCTGTCCGGCATGAATTGGTTGCGCTGGATTTGCCTGGAGCAACGATCATTCGAGCATCCGGACCGCGTCTTGGCCCGTCTCGACGAAATCCTTTTACGTTTGGACCGCCCGCGACGCCAGCTTATCGAGTAAAATTGCCGAGCGAGATCTGATATTGCACCTCGATAAGCGCCGCGCCATGCAAGAACACGATTTGATCGTCATCGGGGGAGGCCCAGGCGGCTATGTGGCCGCCATCCGCGCCGCCCAACTGGGAATGAATGTCGCCTGCATCGATGAAAATGAGCAACCAGGCGGAACCTGCTTGCGCGTTGGGTGTATTCCCAGTAAGGCCATGCTTGAGTCGAGCGAACTATACTATCAGGCGAAACACTCGCTCTCCGAGCACGGTGTTAAATTCAAGCACGTGGAGCTGGATCTGGCGACGATGCTCCACCGTAAAGACAAGATCGTCGACACGTTAACGCGCGGAATCAAAGGACTTCTGAAAAAGAACAAGGTCACGCATTACCAGGGGCGAGGACGCCTCGACGGCGCCAAGCGCGTCGTGGTGACGCATAACGGTAAGACTACCTCGTTGACCGCGCCGCACATCATCATTGCCACGGGCAGTCGATCGGCCTCTTTACGCGGCGTGGAACTCGATGGCGACCGCATTGTGACCAGCACCGAAGCGCTCGCCTTTTCCGAAGTGCCCAAGCACCTGGTGGTGATCGGCGGCGGCTACATTGGATTGGAGATGGGGTCCGTATGGGCGCGCCTTGGCGCCAAAGTGACCGTGCTGGAAGCGCTGGATCGGATTTTGCCCGCGACCGACAAGGAGATTGCCGAGCGCACCCATAAACTTTTGGAAAAGCAGGGAATCGAGTTTCGCTTGGGCGTCCGCGTGCAATCGGCGAAGACCAAGGGCAAGGCGGTGCGCGTCGAATGTGAAGGGGGCGAAACGGTGGACTGCGACCGGTTGCTCATGGCCGTGGGCCGCGTTGCGAACACGGACGACGTAGGGCTGGACACCGTGAGCGTGACGACGGACCGCCGGGGAGTGATCGAGGTGAATCACGATTTCGCGACTTCGGCCGCGGGCGTTTATGCCATCGGCGACTGCATTCCGGGGCCGATGTTGGCTCACAAGGCGTCGGAAGAAGGGGTCGCATGCGTGGAGAAAATCGCCGGCCGCTGGGCCCATGTTAATTACGACACGATTCCCGCGGTCGTGTACATTCATCCCGAGGTGGCCGCGGTTGGCAGGACCGAGGAGCAATTGCAGCAGGACGGCGTGGAATACAACAAGGGAGCGTTTCCCTTCGTGGCGAACGGTCGAGCCAAAACGTTGGGCGAGACCGAAGGGATGGTGAAAATCCTTGCCGACAAAAAGACGGATCGCGTGTTGGGCGTCCATATCCTGGGGCCTCGAGCCGGCGATCTGATTCACGAGGCCGCCGCCGCCATGGAGTTCGGCGCCGCCAGCGAGGACATCGTCCGAGTCTGCCACGCCCATCCGACCTTGTCCGAGTCGGTCCATGAAGCGGCGCTGGCTGTCACCGGCCGGGCGATCCATATTTGACGCACGTTTTATGATCGCGTAAGGGCTTCCAATGTGGTGTAGTCGCTCCGCGAGTGCGTTCTTTCGTGGGGGCGTTTGGACGCGTTGACGCGAATGCGCTCGATAGGACGGCGCCCATTTCGCAAACGACGTTTACCTTGTATGCCAACGGGAACAACCATGCCCGATGCACAAACCACCGTCGCCGAATTGCGAGAAATGGTTCGACGGTTTGTCGACGCCCGCGATTGGCGGCAGTTCCATTCCCCCAAGAATCTTTCGATGGCGTTGGCGATCGAGGCGGCCGAACTGATGGAGCATTTTCAGTGGATCACTCCTGAAGAATCGCGGCGCGTGGTCGACGACGACGCGAAGCGGACCGCGGCGGGAGAAGAATTGGCCGACGTACTGTGCTATGCGCTGGCCCTTGCCAATGAGTTGAACTTGGACATCGGCCAGGCGATGCAAGATAAGATGCGAAAAAATGAACTCAAGTATCCCGCGGAAGAATACCGCGGGCGCTACGGTCCGGAAGACCAACGCCGCGCGACGTGACTTTTGCGCCGGGGCGCTGGGTTGGAAGCGAACGGGACTCTTGTCATCACTGCGCCGCTTGGGCTTCTTGCTTTGGCGCGACAATGCGGACGTTCGTCGAGAGGTGGATGGAAGGCGCATCGCCGTTCTCGTACACCGCTTCACCAAACATAGCGCGGAATCCGTCTTCGGGGAGCGGCAGGCTATACGCGTAGCCGTCGCCGTCCAAGTGGGCTAGCTGGGAACTCCACTGGGCGTTGCGGAAGTCGCGGGTGGGGGCCGAGGCGGACCACACCTGAACTTTCGCGGGACGCTCGTTCGAACTCACGCTCAGCCGGAGTACGTCATCGCCGTTCTCGTACCTCCATGACAATTTGGGAAGGTCCTTCCCTCCTACCGCTTGCTCGTGGAGCGCGCTCAGCGTGCCGACAATCCGCGCATAGTCCTTCAACCCGTGCCCGTTGTTGGGAATGTAAAGCAGGTGCTTGTCACCTTGCAGGCCATCCCAATACAGGTTCGCAGCATCGAGCGGCCAGTATCGATCGTTCGTGCCAAAGATCAGCAATTTTGGCTGCGTGAGCGAGTCACGGTAAGCGTAAGGATCAACGATGCGGGTCAGGCCCTGGCCTTTTTCCGACGCGAGATGCTTTTGAAGACCGCGTTGGGTGTAATCGTCAATTTCATGGGAATACTCACCCCAGGTGGCGACTTGGTGCTTCATTTGGGCGCGCATGTTGAGCATGTCGATAACCATCGGCGCAATCGCCGTCGCTCGGCGGTCGGTCGCGCCGGTAAGCCACGTGGTCCAACCGCGCTTGGAAGCGCCCGTGACGGTGAAAGTTTCTAGTTCCATCGTCCAAGTTTGGCGCGCATAGGCTTGGGTGGCGTCCATGGCGCGGACGGCGCTTTTCACCATCGGCAAAAGTAGCGGCCAGTCGCCGTCTCCCGTGCGCAGGAACTGTTCAAACGTGTGGGCAATCGCGTCGTCTTCGTACTTACCGCCAAAAATAGGTTGATGCGGCACTTGAAGCAGGATCGCCACCGGGGATTTCAACTGCTCGGCGACCGCCGCGAGAAGGTGGGCCTCGTTGGGAAGTCGCTGCTGGTAATTGGGATCCTCCAATTCCGGACGCCAACTTCCCCCGCCGATAAACAGCAAGCCGTGACTGGCGTCTTTCGTCACCGTAGACGGATTGAGCAGAAACAACTGGTGCTTCCAGGGAACGCCGCGCCACGTCTGCGAGATCATTCGCAACTCGACATAACGCGTGCCGCCCAACTGTCCCGCGCGCCGCTCGGTCCAACGAAAGCTGGCGTCTTCCTTGGCAAGGTACGCGGCCAACGGGCCGGTCGCCGACCGCACCGCGGGCGCTGCCGCCTCCTCGGCGATCGCGCCCGAGCTGCCGACCAAAAAACCCGCCACCGCCGCGTAAAGCCAAGAAGATTTCACACCTGCCTCCGTCAAATGGATCGGAAAATTCGTATCAGATTATACGCGCGGCTCGTCGGCTTGGTTCTCCTTTTGTTCCTCCGGTTTTTTACCTTCCAAGGGGTGCACGTTTTCCCGTATCCAGATATTTCGGAAGCGGACAGGATTTCCGTGGAATTGGATCGAGAACGGCGCCTTCTCGGGATGCTTCTTGTACTTGGGCGGCTCGATGTAGGACGTGGAGCCTTGCAATTCATAATGATTGTGGATGACCACGCCGTTGTGGAGTACGGTGACGTACCCCGGCTTTTCGATTTCGCCGCTTTCCTTGAAGCGAGGCGCGGTAAAGAGAATGTCGTACGTTTGCCACTCGCCGGGTTTCCGCGAGGCATTGACCATGGGCGGTTGCTGTTTGTAGATGGCGCCGCATTGACCATCGAAGTACGTTTCGTTCTCGTAAGAGTCGAGGATTTGCACCTCGTACTGCCCCATTAAGTAGACCCCGCTGTTGCCGCGTCCTTGTCCCTTGCCCGAAACCTCGGCGGGCGTCGCGAACTCCAAATGCAGTTGACAATCGCCGAAGGCCTGTTTGCTGCGGAGTCCCGTCTTCTGCGCGGTGGCCACGCCGTCGGCAATCAACCACTGGTCGCCGCCCTCGAACTGCGACAAATCGGTTCCATTGAATAGCACGATCGCATCGGACGGGGCCGCGCCGGGAGCGCCCGGATTGACAACCGCCGGTTCGGGCCATTCGATTCCGCTCTTCCATTCGTCCACAAGCGCGAAGCCTACCGACGCCACCAAAAGCCAAAGCGGAATCGAAATCAATCGAGAGATTGCCAGTGTATGTTTCATTGGTTCAATTTTTCCAGAGGATAACGCGTTACTAGTTTTTCATTCTCGTTCGCTGAACACGAAACCCAATCGCCCCGCCGAACTTCTGCTCGGTGGAGGGAATGGTCCTGCAACAGCCGAGACGGTTTTCCGCGGCCTCCAACGTCCGCCTAGTTCTCGCCCAACTCGGCCAGGCGTTTTTCAGCGTCGGCGCGCGCTCGCTTCATCACTACGTCTAGACCGACCTTGTCGCCATTGCGGCGTTTGCTTTCGTCGGCCGCCTCCATGAACGCGTAAATTTCGAGCGTTTCCTCGGCGCTCACCGGCGGCTGATGAGTGCGGAAGAACTTGACGATTTCCACCACCAGCGGCTGATAACCTCCGTAGGGTCCGACCTGTTGAATCGACTTTTCGCCGAACACCGTCCCGCCATAACCGTTGGCGCCGGTGCGCATACCGCGGAAGACACCAATCCGGCCGTCCTCCCATACGCCCGTCACCACGTCAAACCCCGGCGTATGCGACCGGCTTACCGACTGGCACCCCGCGCCCATGACGGTAAAAAGCGTCTCGACGCCGTGGATGCCGTACCAAAACAAATCGGGGTGCGTTTTCTCCAGCGAGCAGGGGCTGTAAACGTCGGCGCCAAGCACGCGCCCCGCCGCTCCTTCGCGCAGCGATTGAGCGCCCTTGGTAAAACGAAGCGATGAAGAGCTAAAGACGGGCGCGTCGTATTTCTTTGCCACCTGGTAGATCGCAACAGCGTCGGCCAGCGTGCCCGCCACGGGCTTGTCGATGAAGACAGGCTTTTTGGCCCGAAACGCCACCAGCGCCTGTTCCAAATGCGGACGGCCGTCGTTCGTTTCCAGCAGCACCGCATCGACGCGCTTCACGAGTTCATCGATCGAATCGACAATCTCCACTCCCAGTTCTTGCACCTGCTTGGTGTAGCCGGGCACACGGCTGACGCTCGACGCGATATCGGGACTTCCCTTGGGATACGCCGCCACCACGCGACAACCAGCCAACTCGGGCGGCGGGTTGTTATCGTTCAAGAGCTTGGTGAAGGCAATCGCGTGAGACGTGTCGAGGCCAATGATCCCCAGTTTCAACGACGTCGGCGATTCCGGCTCTTGCGCCACGACTGCGAGCGGAGTTAAGCACAAAAAGAAACAAACGAGGATTGAACACCTGATCATGGCGGAAACTTGATCTTGGGGAGAGGAAATGCGGCAACACCCACAAACTGGAAATCGTACTGTGTCGCCCGTGCGGCGACAACCTAATGATAATTCGCCCGGTTGCCAAGTTTTAGGCCTTGCCGGTTCACGGCGAACTCCAGGCTCGGCGTGCAAAACGGGAATCTGCCGCGGCGCCGTTAGAATTCCTGCCGCTCGAAGTAGATGCACGCGAAAACCAGCATCGCCACTAAAAACGCAAAGCTGCTCCAGACGGGGCGCCACGGGTGCAATTTGACGTGCGCATCGGATAAATCATCGTCGTCATCGTCGATCGCCTGCGTCTCCTGGCCGGTGATCAAATATTGGCTGGTTTTGTAAAGCTCGCTGGGTTTCGGAAAGACCGTGTAAATCGGCACGACCACGTAGCGGTACACCACTTCCAGCAGATCCATTTCCGGAGAAATTCGGTCTTGCAGTTTGAGCGTGGCGATTTGATACCGGCTTACGCGCGTTGAACGATCGGCCACCAACATCTCGTCCGGCGAAGGGAACGCCACTGCCGAGATTTGCCCCTGCCCGGTGACCGCTGGCTGACTCAGGGTTTTCTCCCGGTTGTCAAACATCCACAGATTTCCGTTGTGGAATATCAGCGCCAAGCGCTGGCCTCCGGGAACCGCATAAGCGAAACGCGGCGGCGAGTACTGTTCGGGACGATGCGTATCGCGAACCGCCAACGATTGACTATCCAGTTCCAGCACATCGCCGTTCTTCGCCGCGACAAGCAATGTGTCGCCGCCAAAGGCGACGATCGCCGGTTCTTCCTCATCGCGGTCCAGCCGACGTTCCGCGGTTATGGCGTAATTTCCGTTTTCTTGCCGCGCAAGCCGATACACCGTGCCGCGGCTATAAATCGCCAGGTCGCCGCTCTCGGGATTCATCGCCGCGGCGTGGGGTTCGTCGAACCCCGGCAAATCTTGGGATGCGTCGCTAAACAACGGTTGACGCGGCAAGAGATTGCCCAGACCAAACAATATTCCTTTGCGCTCCGTCGAAGCCTCGGGATCACCCGTCAACCGCTGCACCCCCGCGCGCGAAACGACAATGACTGTTCCTTGCGGTTCGAGAAACAGCCCCATCACGTCGGAAGGAGCGTCGGCGCCGCCCATCCGCCGCCACCCTTCGCTGCCTTTGCCAGCCCACACCGCCCGGCCTCCGCCGAATTCGCGCTGGATTGCCAACAACCTGTCCCGCCGCGGGTCATAAACCTTGGCCACCACGTTGGGCAGCGGCACGGGGAATTGATTGCGGATACGTTGCTGCTGCTCGGTCAAAAAGATTTCTTGCCACTCCCGCGCCTCGGCGTCCCAGACGTGCGGGACGCGGAATTCGTCCAACGTCAAAAGGGAATCGTTGGTCGGCGTGATGTAGATAATTCGTTGCGGATCAATGAGGAACGACTTGAGCGCCCATTCCGCCGAACCGACCCCATAGCATGTGGCCCAAAACGCAATGCTTACGGCCACAGCGACCACCGTGCTGCGCCACACCAACCCCGAAAACGCTGAGACAACGTAATAGATGGAAAACAAGAACAGGTATATCGGGATATAGAGCAGCAGCTTGTGGCTCCAAATATCCAGCCGCACTCCCAAAATCAACCACAAACCCGTGAACAAGATCGTCGCAGCGATGAGAATGAAAGCGCAGCCGCCCAGGAACTTGAATAAGAACAGCAGTGAGCGCGAAATCGGTTTGCTGAGCAGCAAGTTCAGCGCCCCCGCGTCGAACATTTGCGGGATGATCGACGCCGTGACCAGCACCGCCACAAAAACACCGACCGGCCCGACGACCCAATCCAATACAAACACGATCCAGGGAAGAAGTTGCTGTTGCAGATCGTCCGGCGCAATGGGCACGGGCCAGGCAAGCTCCCAACCCAAGTACGTGAATTGCGTCGAGAGTGGCCGACTCAGGCGAATCAACTGGGGGAACGCCGCTTCCAGAGCCAGGCGATTACGCCTCCCGATTTCCTCGTCGTTTAGCGTTGCCGGGTCCGATACCGCCAAACGCCGCCCTTCGGGCTGCATGTCCACGCCGCGCCAAGCTTGGGGATCATAAAAATCTTCACGTTGCATCAACGTGTTGAGCGCGTCGCACAGTTCCTCGACGGTCTGTTGATACGCAAATCGTACTGGTGGCGATGCGTCGCGCGCCGGCTTTTCAAGTTGGCGCGCCTTAGCGCGCAGCGCGGGATCGAGCTGCATCCACACATGCCGGGCCGGCGAGGGTTTGGAAGCGTTTTCCGCCCGCCGCAATTCCTCGATGAACTCGTCGACGTCCGCAACGTCACGCCTTTGCAGCCCCGAAGTGAGCACCTGATGGTAGGTGAACGGAGCCAGCGCCGCCAGCGTGAGCGCGATCAGGATCAGCAGAATCCACAACGTGCGCGAGGCCAACGCTTCGCGAAACGAGTCTTTAATAACGGCCAAGTAAGGACGCATGGATTATTCTTCGTGCGGTTGATCCAGCATGTGAAGGAAGGCGTCCTCCAACGACACCCTGCGCCGCGCCAGGGCGATCACGCTTACGCGACTGGCCCGCAAGCGGTCGAGGCAGGCGTCCACCGCCTCTTGATCCGGCAGTTTCAACGCGGCGCGGTAACGGCTTTCTCCCAAGGGCTCCCAGATATCGAGGGTCCGCCCGTTCAGCGCCTCGCGGGCTTTCATTTCATCGCCCGCTAATTCCAGTTGCACTTCCAAATCGGCCGCTTTGGCGATACTGGCGTGGACGGTATCGACCGGGCCGACATACCGCAGCTTTCCGTGATCGAGAATTGCCACGCGGTCGCAAACTAACTCGACTTCCAGCAGCAGGTGACTATTGAGAAAGATGGTCTTCCCCTCGCCACGCAACTGCTTCAAGATGGCGCGAACTTGCGAACGAGCCAGGGGATCAAGGCCGTCGGTCGGTTCGTCCAGAATCAGCAACTGTGGATCGTGCAGCAAGGCTTGCGCTAGCCCTAACCGTTGCAACATTCCTTTGGAGTATTTCCGCACGCTGTCTTTGGCCCGCGCCGAAAGGCCGACCATCTCCAGGAGTTTCGGAGTGCGGGCGCGAATTTCACGGCCCGACATCCCGCTCAGTTTGCCGTAGTACTCCAGCGCGGTCAGGGCGTTATGGTGGGCGGGAATGCGCAAGTGCTCGGGAAGATAGCCGATCAAGCGACGTCCCTGCCGGTCGCCCGCGGGTCGCCCCAGCAAGTTTGCATCGCCGCCCGATTTACGGACGATGCCTAGTAAAATCTTGATGAACGTCGTTTTCCCCGCGCCGTTTGGCCCCAGCAATCCAAAGATTTCGCCGGGAGCAACGGAAAACGTGATCCCGCGCAGCGCCTGCACGCCCCGGCGCCGCAGCCAGCCGTCGCGATAATCCTTCGTCAACGAATCGACCGCAATCGTCGGCGATAGCGTCATAGTGTCGGACGATATTTCTTGCACAACCGTTCAACCGCTTCCCCCGGCAAATGCGAACGAGGAGACGAAAACCCATGACCCCCGACGGCGGCGTTATCCGTTTTCATTCCGCACTTCGCATTCCGCATTACCTATAACGATACCTTGCGACCTCGGGCGATGTTTCGGGCTTTCCCTCAAAACTTACCGTCGCGGGCTTGAAAGTGCGTTGGCTTTCCCAGGGTGACGCCGCCGCGCCGCACCCAGTCGGCGGTCCAACGCATCATTTGGGCCGGAGAAATTCGCGGGCGCCCCAGAAGTTCATAACCTCCCCGACCGTCGCTTAACAGCGCGTCCGGCGCCTCGGACCCCACAATTTGTACGGGTTTTTCAAGGAACTCGCCCAGGATGCGGCACACGTCGCGCACGCGCAAGATGTCGGGGCCGGCGAGGTTCACCGTCCACGGCGGCGACGTGGCGTGTAACAGCGATTCCAGCGCCATTGCATTCGCTTCGGCCTGCCAAATCACGTTGACCGCGCCCATGGTCACGTCAACCGGCTGACCCAAGTCAATCTTCTTTGCCAGATCCAGAAGCACACCGTACCGGAGTTCAACCGCGTAATTGAGCCGCAAGATGGTCATCGGCGTGCCCTGCGTGCGGCTGAAATGGTCAAGAATCCGTTCACGTCCCAGGACCGACATGGCATACTCGCCCACGGGACGCGGCGGATCCGTCTCTCGCGAGCCGTTGCTTTCCACGGAAACCGCGCCATACACGTTGCCCGACGAAAATGCGGCAATCCGACTGTACCGATAGCGCCGGGCCACCAGTGCCGGGATGTGGCAGTTCATGGCCCAAGTCAGCGAGGGATTGGCGGCGGCGCCAAACTTGAAGCCGGCCATGAAGACAACGTTTTCGGCGTCGGGCAGGCCCCGCAGCGCATCTTCATCCAGCAAATCGGCCGCCACCGTCTCCACCCCCCAGCCCTCCAACTGCGACCGGACTTCCGGGAACGCAAACCGCGATACTCCGATGATCCGCCGTTTTACCCCAGCCGTGTCGCTGGCTCGCCGCGCCATCCGCGCCAGCGTCGGTCCCATCTTTCCGCCCACGCCCAAAATCAACAAGTCTCCGGAGATTCGGCCCAACGCGTCGATCAACCTTGGGGGCGGCGTGCTTAACACATCCTCCAAATCCTCGATGGTCTGTGGAGGCGGCAACGCGGAAAAGTTTGCGTTCATTGCATAGCTGGATAAGGGGGCGCTGCACGACGACGCTCCATTGCACCAGATACACCGTCTGTCTCCAAGTAGGGGACGGCCTCGGCGCGCTGGCAAGGGGGCGTGATGAATGATCCGCGCCATCTATACCGCATGGCATTGCCCGATTAGCATAACACCGCTACTTCCATCGTATTTCCATCATTTGCCCATGACGGACGTAAACGCAACCGCCAAGAAGATCATCGCCAATGTGGAACGTGCGATCATCGGCAAGCGCCAGCAGATTGTACTAGCGCTGGCCGCTTGGTTTTGCGAAGGTCACGTGCTGTTGGAAGACGTGCCTGGGGTGGCCAAGACGATGCTCGCCCGCGCCTTGGCGAAGAGCGTGGGCTGTGTTTTGAAACGCATCCAATGCACGCCGGACTTACTGCCGACGGATGTCACGGGAGCTTCGATCTTTAACCAAAAGACGGCGGAATTTGAGTTTCGGCCCGGTCCCATCTTTGCGCAGATCGTGCTGGCCGACGAAATCAATCGCACCACGCCGCGAACGCAAGCCGCGCTACTTGAAGCGATGGCGGAAGGACGCGTGACCGTGGACGGCGTGACCCGCGACCTGGCGCCGCCATTTTTGGTCATCGCAACGCAAAACCCGGTGGACCACGAAGGCACCTTTCCTCTGCCCGAGGCACAGCTTGATCGATTCCTCTTGCGGTTCACGCTGGGTTATCCCACCCTGGACGAAGAGCTGAAGATGCTGGAAGTGTTGCACCAGGGGAACCCCCTCGACCGTCTACCGACGGTCACGCCCGCCGAAGAACTGCTGGCGTGCCAACGCGCGGTGCGCGAGGTGCACGTGGACGAAAAAGTACGTCGCTATATCCTCGACATCGTCCACCGCACGCGGCAGCACGAAGACCTCAGCTTGGGCGGCAGTCCGCGGGCCTCGATCGCGCTTTTCCGCACCTCGCAGGCGATGGCTGCCATCCGCGGTCGCAACTTCGTGCAACCCGACGACGTGAAACGCATTGTGGCGCCCGCGCTCACCCACCGCCTGGTGGTCCGACCAGAAAGCCGACTCCGCAAAGTGACCGCCGCCAGCGTGGTCGAGGAGATTGTGAACCTAACGCCCGTGCCCACGTTATCCGGCGAGTAGCCAGTCCCATCACAACTCCCATGCGCCAACTCCCCATTGTCCGAATACCGACCCCTGTCTCCTGATCCGTGAGAGGTTGTGAATGTTTGGTAGGTCCCGTCTACCGGGCGGGGCCTTCCCAGAAAAAACCACGGAGATCGTAGGCAGAAAGAAGGTCCCGCCCGGCAGGCGAGACCTACTATGCAAATGATTTACAAGCTCTGAATCCTGATCCCTGTCCCCTGACCTTCACTGGGCATGAAGTGGTTCGCCGGAGCGCTGTTGGTTCTTCTCGTCGCCATCGTGCTCGACCTGGGCTTGCTGGCGTACTCGATGTACGCGCTCCTGGCGGTGATGATCGTCAGCCGGTTTTTGGCTCGGACTTGGGCGGAGAATGTCGTCGCCACGCGCGAATGTAACAAGCTCACGGCGGGTATTGGCGAAACGGTGGCCGTCGTTGTAACAGTCAAGAACCAAGGCGCCATCCCGGTCGCATGGGCGTTCTTGGAAGACTTGCTGCCGCGACATGCGCTTCTCTACAGGCCGCCGCACCTGGGAGTTTATGGAAAACGCGTGCAATTGACGATGCTCAAAAAACGCGGTCGCACGTCGCTCTTGTATCAACTGGAGTGCAATCGTCGCGGTTACTACCAGATCGGGCCATTGGTGCTGGAGACCGGCGATTTGTTCGGCCTGCATCGCCGTTATTGTGTACTGACCGAGCCGCACTTCTTGCTCGTTTATCCTGAAGTAGTTCCGCTGGAAGGGTTCGAGTTGGCCTCGCGCCGACCTATCGGCGAAGTGCGCATGAGCCACCGGCTGTTTGAAGACCCCACGCGCATCGCGGGCGTGCGTGCGTATCAAGCGGGCGACCCGCTGAACCGCGTTCACTGGAAAGCCACTGCTCGCACCGGGCTACTGCATAGCAAGGTGTACGAACCTTCCACGATCGCTGGCGCTACGTTGGTGCTGGACTTTCACCAAGACGCGTACGATCCCAAGCACGAACCATTTCGGTCGGAATTGGCGATTACCGCCGTCGCATCGATGGCGAACGCCGTGTATCAACTCGGGCAGCAAGTGGGATTAGTCACCAATGCCCGTGACGCTGCGGACCGCATTCGTCAGGAAGGTTGGGACTACGATCTTCGAACTCGGGACGCGGCCCGCCGCGCCGCGGCAATGCGCGCCGAGAGCGACCGCCTGGCGCCCTTGGTTGTGCCGACCCAACGAGGTCCCGAGCAATTCATGCGCATCCTGGAAACCTTGGCGCGGTTGGAACTGACCGATGGCCTGACGCTCGCGCAGTTGATCGGCGAAACGGCCAACCGCATGCCGCGCGATGCGACGGTGATCGTCTTGCTCCCGCGCGTGGACGATCAAGCGGCGATCGCGCTGGGCAACCTCCGCCGCCGCGGATTCGCCATCACCGCGTTTGTGAACCTCTACGACGAATTCGAATACGCCGAAGCTGCGGGGAAGCTCTTGGCGGAAGGCGTCGAGGTACGGCAACTTGTGGACCGCGAGAGCGTTGCCACGTTGTGCCGTCGCTACGTGCTGCGGTGAATCCCCGAACGTCCACTCCAGCATTGCGTCGCGCCTACGGACGGCAATCGCTTCATCAGGCCGTACGCAGACCCCGAACTATGACCGCAAGCGACTGTGCGACGTCGTGGGATAGTTCCTCAAATCGCGACATAGAACAGAACGTAAAACACCAGGCCCATGATCCCGACAATGGTCACCACGGACAACAACATCCCAAGCACCATGCCGGCGTGCGTCATGTTCATACCCGAGGGATCCATGCGACCTTCTCGCATTTCCCGCAGATCATTGGCGCCCATCGTCCAAGCCAGGAAACTCAATACCGGGCAGGCAACGACAAACGCCAAAATTCCCAGCGCCAAGATCAGGCCGCCACGATGCGGCGCCAGGTACCTGGGGCGCTCCGCTCCCTCGATCTCGGCCGGGGCGGGCATTTCGGAGGGAAATGCCGAGGGTCCAAACGGATTGCCGCGGGTTGACGACACACTCAAGCCGGGTCGAAGCACAGCGTAAAAGTCGTCCGCCATGGTCCAGCGAAGGTCCGCCTCTTCGCGGAGTTCGCAATCGTGCGATACGCGCCCCTCGCTGACCCAGCGGTCCAGTTCCGTTCTGGTGACCGGCCCGTAGGTGCGTCCCTCGGGCGTCTTCATGTACCAAACGGCCGGTTCGGCGACAGCAGCAACGACATGAGAAGCAGGCACTTCAAATTCGGTATGGCATACGGGGCACGTTGCGGTCTTGCCCGCGAACTGCTCATCCACCTCCAACCGCTGTCCGCATCCCGCGCATTCGACTTCGATCACCATGCGCTGAACGATACCCTACGCTCGCGCTCGATTCAACAATCCTATCAGGAAGTCCTCGTGGAACTTGAGTCGCACACGTCTTCCGCATGCGCCCGTGAACCCAAGCCGGCCCGCCGTGTCCTAGAGGGGGCAGTCGTTCACCACTGCTTTCTGTTGAATCCGTCCCGAACACCCTCTAGAAACGTAAGCTCGCGGAAGGTAAAATTATCCACAACAAGCCGGGCGTTTAGCTCAGTTGGCTAGAGCGTCGCGTTGACATCGCGGAGGTCACAGGTTCGAGCCCTGTAACGCCCACTTAATCTAAGTCCTGCCCAAACAACCACTTCTGTTATTTGCCGATAATTGGCAAAGCGGTCTGTCCTCCCAAGCACAAAACGGTAAATATCGTTTTTGCGTTTTCCCTGGCGGCCGCATCTTACCAACCCAACGCCCATCTTTCGTAACCATCGGGCGTCTGGGCGGGCAATATCGCTGTCGTGGCTGAAAGAACGCACTTTTCGAGACTCGCGGAAGACGAAGTCCGGCCGGATTGAACTCGACTGCGTGATGGGCGAATGATTGGCGGCCTACGACAATCGCCGCGAAGAACCACATGGCCAGCAGGCGAAGTGGCGTTGACGTTCTGGCGATGGCGAATGGCGCCGTCGCGCATGTTATGGTAGCAAAAACAACTGCCGAGTCCGTGCAACGACGGCTCCAGGATATCGCCAGGACAACCTCTTATGAGTTGGTTTGGGCGGCGCCAAATTGACTTTCCTCCGGTGGAGACCGCCGACGAGGATGGTTTGCTCTTGGTCGGTGGCGAATTGTCGGCAACGTGGATGCTGGAAGGGTATCGGCAGGGAGTGTTTGCTTGGCCTCTGTGCCTGGGACGGCGGGAAGTCTTGGCGTGGTTTGCGCCGAACCCAAGGGCAATTATCGAGTTGCACGGGTTGCACGTTTCGCGGAGCCTCCGGCGGCGCATCGATAGCGAATGCTTCGAAACTCGCTATGACACCGCGTTTGACGAAGTCGTAGCGGCATGCGCCATGCCGCGTCACGGAGACGACGGCGTATGGATTACGCAGGATCTTCAGCGTGCCTACCGGGATTTGTATCAAGCTGGCCACGCTCACTGTGTCGAGACATGGCGTGACGGTCGGCTGGTGGGCGGTGTCTTTGGCGTGGCGGTCGGAGGACTGTTCGCCGCCGAGTCGATGTTTCACCGCGAGACGGATGCTTCCAAAGTGGCCCTGTATCATTTGGTGGAGCGGCTGCGCGGACGAGGGTTCACGCTGCTCGATATTCAAGTCTGGTCGCCGCATACGGGAAGTTTGGGCGCCATCGAGATTCCGCGAACTGAATATCAAAGCCGGCTAGCAAACGCGATCGCGTTGCCCGTCACTTTTGCGTGACGCTGAAGAGCATATGCACGAGCGTTTCCTGGGGAGCCGCCTCGAATCGGTGAAGCGGTTCACTCACCGGCCCCACCACCTCGCCTCGTTGCCGGGCGTGAAGCTGATGCACCAGCAAGTCGCGACGCGCGGGCGTCGTGTTGAGCAGTAAATACGTCCACGCCCATGATTCGGCGTAGTCCAGTTGCGTCATGTCGCCAGACGATGCGAGGTTTTCGAGACGACGCAAGTCCGGGCGCCAATGACCCCGCTGAAATTCGCGCATAAGCAAATCGGCATGCGAGGCGTGCCAGCCAGCAGTCGCGGGCGGCGTTTCAAAATACTCCGCAAGGCCTTCGTCAAGCCAGAGCGGCAAGTCGGGCAGCGTCGTATGGAGATAGGCGTGTGTCGTTTCGTGGCGCAGGTCTTCGGGCGTATGCTCGTTCCACTGAGCGTAGACCTCGTACCGCCCGGGGGTCTTGACGAAGAACGCCCGGCGTACTGGAAAATCGGGAAATCGCTCGGCCAGCGTTGCGTGGAAACGCTCCGACGTGGCGAACAGATGCACTTCGATGGGTTGCGGCGAGAGTTGCAGGACGAGCGTTTGAGCAATCCGTTCTCGTAGTTGGGTCAATTCCCCCAGCAATGGATGATCCGCCTCCAAGTCAAAGTCCGCTTGGATCACCAGCGGATTCCGAACCAGGGTGGTCGAGACGGGCAGCGTGGCGCGTTCGCTACGGCCCAACATGCAGCCGGCCAATAGCAAGCATCCTGCCAGGGGTAACCAGCGGTCCATCGCGGCATGAAGCAGTTAAAGGAGAGGCAAAAACCTGGATTTCTGGGATTTTCCCCGGAGGGACGCAACGTAGCATGATTGCAACGAGAAACCAACTCGCCGGATTGAACAAACTTCAGGCGTGGGCAGTTTCGCGTTGAGCAATCAGCACGTCCAATTCTCGTTTCAAATGACCAAGGATCTCATCGTAAGGAAACGCGCCCAGCGACTCTTTACCGCGTTTTAGGTTGACGTGGTTCGGACCGCACCAAAGGCCCAGATCCGCATCGTCGGTTTCGCCGGGGCCATTCACCCGACACCCCATAATCGCAATTGTTACGGCATGCTCCTGCGCGTAGCGCGTCATTTCTTTGACCTGCTCCGCCAATTCAATGAACGCCATGTTCTCCACGCGGGAACAACTGGGGCAGGCAATAATGTTCAACGTATTCCGGCCAAAATCAACGACCGAGCGAACTCGGCCCGCGGCGATATCGGCGAGGATTTGTCGACCCGCTTCAATTTCCTCGATTTTTCGAGGATTAGGCACCGTGAGCGAGACACGGATCGTATCGCCTATTCCCTGGCTAATTAGCTGCTCGAAGGCGATGCGCGTCTTGATAACGCCGTCGGGAGGTATTCCGGCTTCCGTGACCCCCAAATGAAGAGGCACATCGGGGCGCTGCTCCGCAAATCTACGGTTAACCTCGATAACCTTGCGCGGATCAGAGTCCTTCAGCGATACACAGTAGCGGTAGAAGCCCAGCGCATCGAGCAATTCGCAGTGGTCGAAAGCGCTGTCCAGCATGGGGGCAATCGAATCGTCCTCAGCGTATTTTTCACGCTGGGCGGGATCGACACTCCCACAATTCACCCCCACGCGCAATGCACAGCCGTTTTCGCCGGCAACCTCGGCGATGTATTTAACCTTGTCTTGCCAGGGCTTTTCTCGCTCATGATGATAAAGATGGCCGGGGTTATAGCGAATCTTGTCGACATGGGGGGCAACAACCTCGGCCAGGCGGTAGTTCTCTTGGAGATCGACCACGAGATTGGCCGAAGTGCGTTGACGAATCTCGGCCAACGCCTGCGCGTCTTGTTTACTATCGACCGCGATGCGCACCACACCTGCACCGGCCTTCTCCAAGGCGTTGACTTGCTCGACAGTTGCCTCAATATCCTTTGTGTGGGTGGCCGTCATGCTTTGGATGGCGATGGAGTTGCCGCCGCCAATCACAATCGAGCCAATGCGCACGGCGCGCGTCGGGTTACGAGGTAGGTCCATTGGTTCTCCCACAAAATCAAGTTAGTTCATTCTCAACAACCGCAGGGGATTTGGCAATGTCACCGCCTCAGTTAGGATAGAACAGGAATTGGCTTTGGTTTCCTGGTACAGTTGGTCGACTTTTCGCCAAATGAGTGATGCTTCTTCACGCCGTGCGCCCAACCATCCGCGACGCCGGTATTTTGTGCTCCTCGTAATCCTTGGTGTTGCCACACTGTGTGGGAGCCTGGTGTTTGCGGACTGGTGGACGGTGCTTTCCGAAGACGAGGCCCAATCGACCTACGTGGGACGCCAGACCTGTCTGGAATGCCATCAAGGGCAACATCGGCAGTGGACCGGCTCGCATCACGACTTGGCCATGGACCGCGCCACGCCTGAGACAGTGCTGGGAGACTTTAACGACGTGGAATTCACCCATCATGGGGTCGCGTCGCGCCTGTACCGAGATGGGCAACGGTACATGATCCGCACAGAAGGGCCGACTGGCGAACTTGAGGACTTCGAAGTCAAATATGTCTTCGGCGTCACCCCGCTACAGCAGTATATGGTCGAGTTCGACCGACCGGCCGACATGCCGGACAACGAGATTGCCCGGTTGCAAGTGCTGCGCATTTCCTGGGATACCGAGCGCAAGGAATGGTTCTATCAGCCGCCGCCGGATGTAGCCGAAAAATTGGAACCGGGCGATGATCTGCATTGGACAGGAGTTGCGCAGCGGTGGAACACCATGTGCGCCGATTGTCACTCAACGAACCTGCAAAAGAATTTTAATGCCGAAACGGGGACGTATCATACGACGTTTTCCGAAATCGACGTCAGTTGCGAAGCATGTCACGGCCCCGGCGGAACTCATGTGAAGCTGGCTCAAAGCGCGTCGTTGTTTTGGGATCGCAAACTTGGGTACGGCCTTCCGCAGCTTAAATCTCAAGACTCCCAGGTCGAGATCGAAACATGCGCCAAATGTCATTCCCGGCGACGCGTTGTCCATCCCAACTTCCAGCCCGGCGACCGATACCACGACTACTACGTCCACGAATTGCTCCAGCCGCTCACCTATCACTGCGATGGTCAGATTCGCGACGAGGTGTTTGACTACGGTTCGTTCATCCAAAGCAAGATGTATCACAAGGGGATTCGCTGCACCGATTGCCACGATCCCCACACCGCCAGGCTAAAACACGAAGGCAACCGCCTTTGCACCTCCTGCCATCAACATCCGGCGGGCAAGTACGATACTCCGGCGCATCACAATCATCGCGTTGGCTCCACGGGGGCGCAGTGCGTCGAGTGCCACATGCCAGCCACCACGTATATGGTTGTCGATCCGCGGCGCGACCATAGCCTGCGCACGCCGCGGCCCGACCTATCGGTCGAGCTGGGTACGCCCAATGCCTGCACCGGTTGTCACTTGGAGCCGGAGCGAGTACCAGTTGAGAAGCGAGACTCGCTCAAGCAATACGCCGATTGGATCGTCGCGGCGGAAGCCGGCGATGCGGAAATCGCGAAGGAATTGAAACGGCTCGATCAATGGGCGGCGGAAACCGTCGAGAAGTGGTACGGCCCCCAGAAGCGCGAACTGCCGGACTTCGCCGCTACGCTGAAAGCGGCATGGGATGGCGATGCGGCCGCTCAAGCCCCGTTAATCTCACTCGCGTTGAACCGTCGCCTGTCAAGCATGGTGCGCGCCAGTTGCGCCGCGCAACTGGCTCAATTTCCTACGCCGGAAAGTTTGGCGGCGGCGGCTAGATTGCTTGAAGATCCTGATCCGCAAGTGCGCGCGGTCGCCATCGGCAACCTGCAAGGAGCGCCGCCCGAGACGCTGATTAAGCTCTTGCCGCCTCTGCTGACGGATCCCGTGCGCCCGGTGCGCACGGAAGCGGCCCGTGTGTTGGCGGCGACGCCGCTTAGCGCGCTCGATGGCGTGCAACGGCAGGCGTTTCGCGCGGCCGCCGAGGAGTTCAAGACGGGCGTGCTGGTCAATAACGACCGAGCCGGCGCTTGGATGGTGCTCGGCATCTTTGACGAAAACTTAGGAGAAGAGGAGCAAGCCGCGGAAAAGTATCGCACGGGAATCCGTGTTGAACCAAGTGCGACGGGCCTTCGGTCCAATCTGGCGGCCCTGTATGAACGCTGGGCGGAGCGCGACGAGCGCCTCGCCCAACAACAGATTTATCAACGAAACCGCGACGAGGCGGTGAAAACACTGGAGCGCGCCGCCGAGCATCGGGCCAAGATCGATCAGCTCCGCCAGGAAGAACTGCAACTGATGGCCCGCGACGCGCGATTGGCGCCCGATAACGGCCCAGTGCAGTATCGATATGGTCTTTCACTGTATCTCCAAGGACAAGTGCAAGAGGCGGAAGCGGCGCTGCGCCGGGCGGTCGAACTCGCACCGAATACGCCCGAGTTTCTTTTGGGCCTGACGCTGCTGTATCAAAAACTCGAAAAGTGGCCCGAGGCAACCACCCACGCGCATCGTCTGGTGGACCTTCGTCCCGACGATCCCACGTACCGGCAATTGGCCGACGAAATTCGCCGTCAAGGCGAAGCGAATCGGGCTGGCCCCGCGGCTGGCCCCCCGTTGCCGTAGTGAACGTCCTCAAGTTGCAGTTTGGGCGTCGGGCGATTGAAAGACCCGCTCGACGCGAGCCGCGTTTACCGCGCGAAACCTGGTAAGGTGGGAGGAATCTACGGAAATCTCTTGCGGCGATGGCTAGGACGTCTGTGCCGCGGGCGCCGAAAGATTTGTTTTTTCTCGCAGCATCAGTTCGATCACTTATTCCGTAAACGCGCATTTTACGTTTTCACCCACTGACCAGCGCATTTGGCCTAAGTTAAGTAAAACGCTGGTTTTCGGTCCAAGGAGGGACACAATCATGCGACTCGCGATTTGCGCCGCCGGTTTGGCGGTGGCCATGCTTGCCGCAAATGCGGCGCTTGCCGGTCCGCCGCGAGCGGCGCGTCCGACCTTGGGACAATTCATCGGATTAAGCAACTCGTCCAGCTCGCAGCGATGCGGAGGTCAGTCGCAATGTTGCGCCACGCCGGTCTGCCAACCGGCCGCATGCAAACCCAAATGTTGTCCGGCGCCAACCTGCGAACCGAAGTGTTGTCCGGCGCCCACGTGTCCTCCAGCCTGCGGGTGTGAGTCGCACGCGGGTTGCTCGTCCTGCTGTCCCGTACAGTGCCGACCGTGCTGTCCCAAGCAATATCCCTTGGAGAAACTCCTGAGCCGCATGGACGGAGCCCTCTTCGGGAAGAAGAAATGTTGCGAGCAACGCGATCCGTGTGGCTACGACTTATGGCCGTGCGTGGGCCAATGCTGCCAACCTGGCGCCGTGCATGCGTACCCGCAACCGCCCGCGCCGTTCGATCCTGCCGACTTGCGGCCTCGTGGCGAAGCACCAACGGATCCATTTCTAGACGATCCCGAGCAACCGCCGCGTCCCCCGATGTCGCCGACGGAGGTTCGCGTTCGCGGCGCTCGCCTGCAACCGGCGGTGCAGCGTCACGGCCGTTAATCTGGTCGCGCCAGACAACGAGAACTTCACGCCGTTCGACATACCCAAGTTGATGGATGGCGATCAGAAGGCTTGAATAGGAGCAGCGCTCTCCCGCCACAAGGTCGGAACTCCGGCCTTGTGTGCATTCTTGGGGCCTGGGTATGAGGAACAGCGGGCTTCGCGGGTTCGGCCAATTACGCATCAAGCGCCTGATCAAGGTCGTCGCGCAAGTCCTCAAATGCTTCCAAGCCAACCGACAAGCGAATCAGCCCATCGGTAATGCCATGCGCGGCGCGATCGGCTGCGTCGTAGCTGGCGTGCGACATGGACGCCGGCTGTTCGATCAGCGACTCCACCGCCCCCAGGCTGACCGCCAGTTGGAAAAGGGCGGTCGCTTCGGCAACGCGCTTGGTCTTGGTAAAGTCGCCCGCCACCTCGAACGTCAGCATGGCGCCAAATCCGCCCTGCATTTGCCGAGCGGCGATGTCGTGGCCGGGGTGATCGGGCAAGCCAGGATACAGGACCCGCGTCACGCGCGGATCGCCGCGTAGCCATTCGGCCAGGCGCAATGCCGTCCGGCACTGCTCGCGCACCCGAAGTTCCAGTGTTTTCAGGCCACGACTGGTAAGAAACGACTCCAGCGGAGCCAGCACGCCGCCGGTGGCGTTTTGAATGAAGTACAGGTCTTTATAAAGTTGCTCGTCCCGCACCACCAAGGCCCCGCCCAGCGCGTCGCTGTGGCCGGCCAGGTACTTGGTGACCGAGTGCATGACGATATCGGCGCCCAATTCCAGGGGCCGCGTCAGTACGGGCGTGGCGAAGGTGTTATCCACCGCCAACAGCGCCCCATGCCGGTGCGCCGCCGCGGCGCAGGCGGCGATGTCGCTAATCGACATCAGCGGATTCCCAGGGCTTTCGATCCACACCAGGCGCGTCGTGGGACGGATTGCGGCCTCCAGTTGTGTGGGATCGTTCGACGGCGCCAGCGTAACGTCAACGCCCGCGCGATTAACAATCTTGTGAAGCAGCCGATAGGTGCCTCCATAAATATCCGATCCGGCGACAATGTGATCCCCGGCTTTTAACAACATCGTGGCGCAGTGGGTGGCGGCCATGCCGGAGGCGAATGCCAACGCCCCCACGCCCGATTCGAGCGATGCGAGCGTGCGCTCCAAGCCTTTGCGCGTGGGATTGCCGCTGCGGGAATAATCGAATTCGCCCCAGACGCCGGCGCCTGGCTGGACGAAGGTCGTGGCCAGGTGAATAGGCGGCACAACCGCCCCCGTGCGCGGGTCGCGCTCGTTTCCGACATGAATGGCGCGCGTGCGAAATTGCATCGTGGCGTTACAAGGTGGGGTGTCTTATCATTCGCGACACGCAGAATCGGCGATCAGGCCCCTTGCCGATGCCGCGCTGGCCGCAAGCGATGGCGCTTGCGGTTTCGCTGCAGCGAGGATTTTTACCGGTTAGCGTTCCAACGCTTGCTTCAGATCATTGATCAGGTCTTCGGCGTTCTCGATGCCGCAGGACAGGCGAATCATGTTGTCGGGAATGCCATAGCGCCGACGGTCTTCGGGGCTACATTCGTAATAACTCATAACCAGGGGTTGCTCGATGAGCGACTCCACTCCGCCCAGGCTTGGCCCGATCCGCGGAATGCGCACCGCGTCGATGACGTTCGCCGTTTCACGCCAGTCGGCGTCTTTGACCAAGAAGGTGATCAGCCCTCCGAAGCCGCGCATGGTGGATTTGGCGACTTCGTAATACGGATGGCTCGGCAAGCCGGGGTAGTACACGCGCTCGATGCGCGGATGATCCGCCAGGAACTCGGCCACCGCCTGACCGTTCGCGTTATGGCGCTGCATCCGCAATTCAAAGGTCTTCAGTCCACGCGAAAGCAAGTACATGTTATGCGGCGAATTGATGGCGCCCATGATGCCGCGCAGCTTCCGCACCGACTCCAACTTCTCGCGCGTACCGATCAGCACACCCGCCAACAGGTCATTGTGGCCGCCCAGGTACTTGGTCGCCGAGTGGAGCACGTAATCGACGCCATATTGGATGGGCTGCACGTTGTACGGAGTGGCCAGCGTCGCGTCGATCAACGTCTCAACGCCGTGCTTCTTGCCCAGTGTGGCGAACCGCTCCAGATCGACCACGCTCAAATGGGGGTTGGTGGGCGACTCGCTGATGAGCAACCGCGTGCGGGGGGAAATCGCCGCCTCCATCGCGACGTAGTCGCACGCTTTCACTTGCCGCGTCACTACGCCAAACCGCGCCATGTGCTTCGTGCAAAACTCGCGGCTGCGGTGGTAACACTCATCAAAGAAGACTACTTCGTCGCCCGAGTTCAATTTGGTCATCAGCAAGCCGACAATGGCCGCCATGCCGCTGGAGTACAAAATGGCGTCTTCGCCAGCTTCCAAGGCGGCTAGCTTCGCCTCGACCACCTTCTCGCCGGGGTTGCCATAGCGGCCATACTCCTCGCGAGGCTGCTTCTGTTCGATAAATTCAATGACGCTCTGCGTGCTCTCGAACGTGTAGGTGGAAGCGCAGAAGATGGGGTCGGTAATCGAGTCGCCAGGCTTCTGCCGCATCTCGCCCGCATGGACCGCCACCGTCGATGGTCCTGGCGCATGGGGCGTATCGGGCGGGAGCAAGGAAGCACGGGTCTTGGGCATAGCGATGGTCATGGAGCTTACTGAGGAAATAGCCAGGAGCGTCGGCCAAGAAGAAACGCCGCCGCAAATGGGGATTTGCGGCGGCGTGGTCTGTTGAAGTGAATCGTCCAAGGGGTTTGCGTTTTGGACGACGGCACTTTAGCAGATAAGGCTGCAAGCGGCCACAACTCCCTATTAACCAAAGATTCTAGCCGTGCCGCACCACGTTTGCAACTGCGTACGAATGCGGATTGCGGAATGCGAAACGAGGCTATGCCGATCATTTTACCTTGATACAAGCCGTCCCGTAACCGCGACCATCATGGTAAGGTAAACCTGCTGGGTAACTTGTTCCGTCTGCGCTTGTACCGGTTTTATGGATCGACAGCAACTTCGCGCGAAACTGGCCGCAACGGCCTTTGCCTTTCGCGGCTACAACGTGACGAACCTGGGCCGCAGCGCGGAACTCTTGGAGCATGAGGTTTATGGGCCGGTCGTCGCGCACTACCTGGAGATCGCCTCGGAAGTCGGTTCTCAAGCGGTAGGACGTAGAATTGATCTGGTCGAGCGAGTGCGCCAGCGGGCAGAAACATCGCTGGAAACGTACGCCGACGCGATCGCGTTAATCGTGGCCATGGAAGTAGCTCAGCTCGAGTTATTGCGGCGGTTTCACCAGGTGGAGCCAGCGGGAGCACGGCTATTCTTTGGCTTTAGCCTGGGCGAGATTGGCGCCTTATGTGCAGCCGGGGCCATCCCTTTGGCCGGTGCATTGCACGTTCCCATTGCCCTGGCGGATGACTGCGTCAAGTTGGCAGAAGACTTGACTCTGGCGGTGTTGTTTTGCCGTCGAACGCCGCTTGCTATGGACCACGTGCGGCGGATTTGCGTGCGTTTGAACCAAGAGGGGCGTGGGATGATTGGGGTTTCGGCGGTGCTCTCGCCCAACTCGGTGTTGCTCATCGGGCAGGGCGACACCCTCGACCGTTTCAAAGTCCAGATCGATGAAGTGGCCGAGGACCGTATTTTTCTTCGTAAGAACGAACATTCCTGGCCTCCGCTCCATACTCCCATTGTCTGGCAAAAGCACATTCCCAATCGGGCCGCGCTCCTGATGGCTACCATGAGCGGCGGACTCACGGCGCCCACGCCGCCGGTGCTTTCGCTGGTCACCGGCAAAGCCAGTTACAACGACTATAACGCCCGCGACTTGCTCTACCGGTGGACCGACCATACGCAACTACTTTGGGACGCCGTCTATGAAACCTTGGCGCAAGGCGTCGAAACGATCATTCACGTCGGTCCAGAGCCGAACATCATTCCCGCCACGTTTCACCGACTTCAGGAAAACGTCGAAGTGCAAATGAAAGCCAGCTTGGGCCTCCGGGCGGTGTCGGGGATGGTGGGCCGACCGTGGCTCAAATCGTTGCTCCCCGCCCGGACCGCGCTGCTTCGCGCGCCGCTCGTCCACCACGTCATTCTTGAAGACTGGCTTCTGGATAATGCGCCCGAACCATCTGTCCTCGACTCCAACCGAGAAGACGCGTCCTGAGAAGTTGTGAACGTTCTGTCAAATTTTCGTAGCGGCAGCGCTCGCGCTGCCGCTACGGAAAGATTCACAAACGCTGAGCGACGAACAATCGTCAATCAAACCGCCGTTTGCAGTCTTCGGTGGAGTAAAACAGCGCCCACGACGGCGGTCGTCAGAAACAGTGAGCCGATGACGGGCACGAACTGCATCAGCATCACTATCGCTCCGAATCCCAACGTATGCGGAAAGTTGCGCCGGCCAAACTGCCGCTTTTCCCGGCGACGCCACCCGCGCATCGCCAACGGGAAATCGAGGTAATCCAGCCCCAGGATGAACCACGTCAAGGTCAAGTCGCCCACCAACGCCAAAGGCCCGCCGACGAGCGGCAACAATCCGACCGCGAAGAACGCGGCATGCACGGTCAGCAGCGAGGCCAGATCATAGGCTGTGTCAATGGCCTGATATCGGAGCGACAGATCGCAAAGTTCGCCCGCCGCGACGCCCAGTTCCTCTTCAACGTGTTTTGATAGAATGCCGTAGTAATATCCACACAGAATGCCAGTCAGCACCTTCCACGCCACGACGGCGGCCCCAATGCACGTGATGACCAGCACGACCGCCACCACGATCTCGGCGGCACGGAGCGCCAACGCATAACTTGTCGACGCCTCGGATTGAAACCACGGGTGAACGATCCGCAGCACCCAGGTCGCCGACAACACCAGGAGCACAAGTACGGCTCCCGTGATGAAGAGATTGATCGCCGCGGGCGCGACCGCGTAACGCCACAGCGCCGGACGACGGTTGAGAAACTTCAGACCGCGCCAGGGAGCGGCGGCGCCTTCACGGAACCGGCCCCACCAGGTAGTTGGCGCCGGCGCCGC
>JAANMT010000921.1_pt1 | contig 30901 bp, 25 predicted proteins | sample 7279711 | NCBI WGS metagenome assembly JAANMT01 (sample SAMN14094538, study PRJNA606508) | bioreactor metagenome | isolation source: A lab-scale SPAN reactor treating ammonium-rich wastewater day 1 | place: Ireland: Galway | collected 2017-01-16 | reverse complement strand
TTCGAGGCCGTGAACCTGGCGATGCGCAACGGGTACGCCGCCGTGATGAGCCACCGCTCGGGCGAGACCGAGGACGCGACGATCGCCGACCTGGCCGTGGCGGTGAACTGCGGCCAGATCAAGACCGGAGCACCATGCCGAAGCGATCGAAACGCGAAGTACAACCAGTTGCTTCGGATCGCGGAAGACCTGGGTGAAGCGGCGGTGTACGGATCGGTCACGTGGGGGCGGTGACGAACGTGCAACCGCGTTCGCATCGGTTGGTTTGATGTTCAAGGCGGCCAGCAGGTGAACGGTCGATGATGCGCGGCGCGGACAGGCACGGGTCGGTCGAGCCTCCTTCGTGGGACAGCCGCGGAGGAGGGTGGTTTCGGCACACCCTGCGTCGTGTCTTTGGCGACGGCGAGAACCCGTTGACCTGGGCCGTGCCGCTCTACTCGGCGTGGGGCATCCGCGTGCGATTGCACGTGGTCTTCATCCTGATGGTCGTCGGGCAGATCGTGCATTCGCTGTGGCTGGACATCGGCCCGCTCTACACCGCGACGGGGCTGGGCTGTCTCTTTCTGCTCGTGCTCTTGCACGAGTACGGGCACTGCTTCACGGCCAGACGCGTCGGCGGCGACGCGGACGAAATTGTCATGTGGCCCCTCGGCGGGCTGGCGATGTGCCAGGTGCCCGACGACTGGCGGGCGCACCTCTGGACAGCCCTCGGCGGACCGCTCGTGAACGTCGTCCTGCTTCCCGTGCTGGCAACCGCGGTTTATCTCGCCACGGGAGAGTGGTCCGCGGTCTTTTTCAACCCCTTCAGACCCGAACTCGCGCTCGGCGGCTTTTCGGCATCCAACAGTCTCGTGCTCTGGCTCGTAGTGGCAGCCTGGTGGCTCCACTACATGAACGTCGTGCTCCTCGCTTTCAACCTCCTCGTGCCGATGTTCCCCATGGATGGCGGGCGAATCCTTCAGGCCTCGCTCTGGGCGAGGTCGGGGTACGCGGCATCCATGCGGACGGCCTGCGTCGTTGGGCTGGTCGCCGCGGTCGCTCTCTTCGTCGTCGCGGCGATCGGGCGCGAAACGGTGCTCATGGCGATCGCCCTGTTCGGCGGGCTGGTCTGCTGGTTCGAGCGTCGCCGGCTGGCGCTGGTCGCGGGCGAAGAGAGCGAGTTCGCCTCGTCCCTCCGGGACGAGCCGCCCGAAGAGCCGAGCAGGGCCGACGAACGACGCCGCCAGCGCGAGGCGGAGGAACAGGCCGAGGTTGACCGCATCCTCGCCAAGATCAGCGAGCAGGGAATGGACAGCCTGACGCGGGCCGAGCGCAAGGCTCTCCAGCGGGCGACGGAGCGCAAGCGCACGGGCGGCTAGGATGGGCGACTCGGCGGCCGGGGCAGGGCCGGCGCATCCACGGAACGGAGCGGCGCGGCGCGATGGGCATCTACGACCGTGAATACGCACGACGCGATGGCGGCGGGGGCGGCGTGCCCGGACGGCGTGTCGCTCGCGTCAGCGCGCTCTCCATCAACACCTGGCTCATCATCGTCAACGTCGCAATCCACGTGCTGGCGAACACGGTGCTGTTCCCCTGGCTCTACGAGGTCGGCCACTTCTCCACGAAGAAGGGGTTCCAGGAACTCGAAGTGTGGCGACTGGTCACGTTCCAGTTCCTCCACAGCCCGAGCACGATCTGGCACCTCTTCTTCAACATGTTCGGCCTGTTCGTCTTCGGCGGTCTCGTCGAGCAATACCTCGGTCGAAAAAAATACCTCGCCTTCTACCTCGTCTGCGGCATCTTCGGCGGCCTCGCCTACCTCCTGCTGAATCTGCTCGGGCAGATCCCGGGACTCGCGCTGCCGGGCGTGCTCTTCCACGACGCGGCCACCCCGCTCGTCGGCGCCTCAGCGGGCGTCTTCGGCGTCATCATGGCCTGCGCCTACATCGCCCCGAACACGATCGTTCAACTCATCTTCCCGCCCATCCCGCTCCGGATGAAGTGGTTTGCCTACGGCTACGTCGCTCTGGCCGCGGTCAACCTGCTCGCTGGAGGGGCGAATGCCGGCGGCGATGCGGCTCACCTCGGTGGCGCGGCCGCGGGGTTCTTCTTCATCCGCAACTCGCACCTTCTGCGAGACTTCTTCGACGTGCTGAAGGATTCGCGGCGCGAGGGCGGCTCGCAGCGCGCCGAACGCCGCTCGACCAACGAGGATGAGGTCGGCAGAGTGCTGGAGAAGGTCCGACAAGAGGGCCTTGGAAGCCTGACCGAACGCGAGAAGCGCATCCTTCAGCGCGAAACCGAATCCAAACGCGGCACCAGGTAGGCCGGGTCGGAGTGGCGAATGGGTGGTGCCTTGCGGTTCGAAATCCATGCCCGATCGCGCCGATCCGGTGCACGCGTGGGACGGATCACGACGGCCCACGGATCGTTCGAGACGCCTGCGTTCATGGCCGTCGGCACCAAGGGTACGGTCAAGGGTATCGTGCCGCCGCTACTGGCCGCGACGGGAACCGAGGTGATGCTCTGCAACACCTTTCACCTGCTGCTCCGCCCCGGCGAGCAGGTCATCCGCTCACTCGGCGGGCTGCATCGCTTCACGGGCTGGGCCGGGCCGATTCTCACCGACTCCGGCGGCTACCAAGCCTACTCGATGGCCGACCGCAATGCCATCGACGACGACGGCGTCACGTTCCGCTCGATCGTGGACGGCGGCAGTGTGCGACTCACGCCCGAGCGGTCGATCGAGGTCCAGAACGCCCTTGGCGCGGACATCATCATGGCCTTCGACGACTGCCCACCCTCGATCGATCCGACGGCCGGCGCGGCCAACCAGACACGCCTCCGACTCGCGGCGGCCCGCGATTCGGCCGGGCAGGGTGAATACGACCACGCCGCTCGTTTGCGCGCAGCGAACGAACGCACGATCCGGTGGCTCGAACGGTGCAGGCAGGCCCACGCCCGCCCGAACGATCAAGCGCTCTTCGGCATCGTGCAGGGCGGCACGGACCTCGACGCGCGGGCGTGGTGTGTCGAGCGTGTCTGCGGCGTGGACCTGCCGGGCTACGCCATCGGCGGGGTCGCAGTCGGTGAAGACCACGCCCGAATTGCCGAGGTCACGGCGTTCACCGCGCCGAGACTGCCGACGGACAAGCCTCGCTATCTGATGGGTGTCGGCTACGAGCGAGACCTCGTAGCGGCGGTGCTCGCCGGCGTGGACATGTTCGACTGCGTCCTGCCGACCCGAAACGGCCGCAACGGTCAGGCCTTCACGCGAACCGGCATCCTCCGTCTTCGCAACGCGGAGCACATGACCGACCCCCAGCCGATCGAGCCGGGATGCGACTGCCCGGCCTGCGACCCGGCCCACCACGGGTGGGGGGCGCCGAAGGGGGACTGTTTCTCTCGGGGCTACATCCGGCATCTGTTCATGGCCGAGGAGATGCTCGGGCCGATCCTGGTCAGCTTGCACAACCTCCGGCTCTTCCAGAGGGTGATGTTTGATATCCGGCGGGCGGTGGTAGAAGATGACTGGCTCTCGCTTGCCCGGGCGTGGCCCCGGGCGGCGGAGGGACTGCCGGCGTCCCTGCGGTCGTAGGGCGAGGCCTTGGTGGTGGGCGTCGAAGGTGACGCTTGGCAGGTGGGTAGCCCCGGTCGGGCCGGATCGATGGCCTTCCGGGGGATGGGAGCCGCAACGGATGGTCGAGAATGCGAGCATCATCGTCCCATGGACCCTGGCCCAGGATGCGGGGGAGGGATACGTGCCCGGTCTCCAGGGAAACGGTTCAGCGGGTCTGCCGCCGGCGGGGCCGCAGGGAGCGCCGCCTTCGATGTTCGGCGGATCGTTCATCTTCATCCTGCTGGGCCTGATGGTGTTCATGCTGGTGATGACTGCGATGCAGGGCCGCAAGGAGAAGCGGCGCGTGGCCGAGATGCTCGCCGCTCTCAAGAAGGGCGACCGCGTGCAGATGATCGGCGGGATGCAGGGCGTCATTCACGAGCTGAGGGACGACACGGTGCTGCTCCGCGTGGACGAGCACAACAACACGCGGATCCGGTTCGCGCGGAGCGCGGTCCAGACGGTGCTGCGGGAGAGCCGGGACCGTTCGTCGAACGGGGCCGAGGACAAATCGGAAGAAGAAGCGGAAACGGCCTCGGTGTGACGGCCAGCGCGACGCCGGCACGCACTGGCCGGCACCCCTAAACAAAGACGGACGGCCATGCGGAACCTCGGTCTGAGAGCGGCGTTGGTGATCGTGGCGCTCCTGTTCTTCGGGCTGGCCATCGTGCCGCCGGAGAAGAAACTGCGCCTTGGCAAGGACCTGAGCGGTGGTGTCAGCCTGATCTACTCGGTGGCGATCGGCCCCGAGGAGAACGCCTCCGAAACCATGTCTCGCGTCATCGAGGTGCTCAAACGCCGCGTCGACCCGAACGGGCTGTACCAGATCACGATGGTCTCGCAGGGGCGCGACCGGATCGAGATCACGATGCCCCTGCCCGGTCCGCGTGTGAAGGAGAAGCGGGCCGAGTACGAGGCGATGCTGGACTCGGTCGGCGAGATGGCGATCCCTCGTCAGCGGCTCGAACGAGTGATCGCCATGCCTCCCGAGAGACGTGAGGCCGAACTTGCCCGCCTCGCTGGCGGAAACGAGGCCCGCGCCGCACGCCTGCGCGAACTGGCGGCGGTCTACGACACCGCCCGGATGGCCCGCGCCGCGTACGACGCCGCGGCCGGCGCGGAGCAGCCGGATACCGACGAGCTTCTCCGTCTCGCCCGCGCTGCCGCCGAGGCCGAACTCGCCTACGACACGGCCCGCGACGACCTGTTGCAAGCGTCGCTCACACCCGCGGAACTTCGCCGCGCCGTCGAGCAATCCAGCCGCCGGCGTACGCTTCGCGACTCGCAGACGAACACCTACGTCGAACTGCCCAGCCCCCGCGACCGGGCGCTCTCAAGGCTGAAGGAACGCTACCCCACCTACGCCGATTCGATCGACCGCGTGAGGGCGAGTTACGAGGCGTACGAGGCGGTCCGGACGACGCTGGACGATCCGTCGGACCTGGTGAGGTTGCTGCGTGCGTCGGGCGTGCTCGCGTTCCGGATCACGGTCGATCCGGGCGACGATCCGGCCGAGGAGGCGCGCCTTCGGGCTGAGTTGCTCGAGAGCGGACCGCGCAGCGCGAGATCGCGCGATAAGGCGTGGTACAAGATCAACCGGGTCGAGAACTGGTACAACGACGTGCAGGAACTCCGTGCCCTGGAGGCGAACCCTGCGGAGTACTTCCGCGCCCGGGGCTACGTTGTCGACGAGTACGACGGCGAGTACTACATGCTCTGCTGGGACCGGGCCGGCTACAGGCTCGCGCCGGACCCGGATCGTCCATGGCAGGTCGCCCGCGCTCGCCAGGGAGCGGACGAGGTCGGCAAGCCCGCGATCGCCTTCGAGATGGACACGGTGGGCGCCTCGTTGCTCGGCGCGCTCACCGAAAAACACGTCGGGAAGAAGATGGCGATCGTGCTCGACGACGAGGTCTACACCGCACCCACGCTGCGCAGCCGCATCTCGAGGTCGGGCCTGATCTCCGGCGACTTCTCGAACGAGGAGCTGCGCTACATCATCCAGGTGCTGGCCGCCGGCGCGCTGCAGAACAAGCTCTCCCCCGAGCCGATCAGCCGCAACACCGTCGGCCCGGACTTCGGCGCGGACAAGCTGCGGGAGGGCCTGCGCGCGGGCATCATCGCGTTCGTCGCCGTCGCGGGGTTCATGGTCGTGTACTACTTCCGATGCGGCGCGCTGGCCGTCGTCGGGCTGTGCTGCAACGCCATGCTGCTCCTCGGCGCGATGGCGCTGAACTCGGCCGCGTTCACGCTGCCCGGCATCGCCGGGATCATCCTGACCTTCGGCATGGCGGTGGACGCAAACGTCCTGATCTACGAGCGCATCCGCGAGGAGTTGCGGGCCGGGCTGGACATCCGCCCTGCCGTGCGCCTCGGCTTCTCGAAGGCGATGTCCAGCATCGTGGACGGCAACGTCACGAACCTCATCGTCTGCGTGGTCCTGGCATACCTCGGGACGCAGGAGATCCGCGGATTCGCCATCACCCTCGGCATCGGCGTCGTGACGACCATGTTCTCCGCCCTCGTTATCACGCGGCTGATGTTCGATGCTCTCCTCGAGTTCGGCATGTGGCGCCGCATCCGGATGCTGCCCACCGTCCTGCCCGCGATCGACCGGGCCCTCGAACCGAAGATCAACTGGCTGCGGATGCGCTACGGCTTCATTGTCATTTCCTCCATCTACGTCGGCATCGGGCTGTGGATGGTCTACTTTCAGCGCGGCGAGATGTTCGACACCGAGTTCCGCGGCGGCACGAAGGTCACGCTCCAGTTCAGCATCGACGAGGAAACGGGACGCCGCGTGACGCTGACACGCCCCGAGGTCGAGAGCCGCGTCCGCGCTCTGGGCGAGGGTACGGGGCAGGAGGCACGCCTCGCCGAGCTGCGCCGGGCACAGATCGTCACCATCGACCCCGCAACCGACGGCATCACCTCCGATCGCTTCGAGATCAAGAGCCTCGTCACCGACGAAACGACCGTCGTCAACGCCCTGGCAACCGCCTTCGCCGACGTGCTCGATTCACGCCCCCCGCTTGTCTTCCGCGGGGCCGGCCTCGACCTCGCCGCCGCCCCTGTCTACCCGCTGCTCAACGTCCGCGGCATCCTCGGCGAGGACATCAACCGCCCCCAGTACCGCGACGTAGTGCGTGAATACACCGGTGGCGTCGCGATCGTCATCGAAGACCTCGACCCGAGACCGACCCTCGATGGCCTGCGAACCCGGATCGAGCAGATGCGTCAGCAGCAGGATTTCAGTGACACCCTCGGCAGGACGTGGGAGGTCCGGGCGCTCGAGGAGGACGCGAGCGGCGTGCGCACCGCCGTGCTGCTCGCGGCCGAGGAGGGCGTGAACTACCTCGAGAACGAGGATCGGTGGCGTGCCGAACTGGCGATGCGCGAATGGCAACTCGTCAACGAGGCCCTCGGACGCACGACCACGCTCGCCAGCGTGCAGAGCTTCAGCCCCGCGATCGCCGAGACCTTCCGCGCCCAGGCGATTGTCGCGGTCTTCCTCTCGCTCCTGCTCATCATGATCTACATCTGGGTCCGATTCGGGTCGGCACGCTACTCGCTCGCGGCCATCATCTGCCTCGTCCACGACTGCCTCACCTGCATCGGACTGATCGCGCTGGCTGAGATCGTCTACGACTGGGGGCCAACGCAGGGGGTTGCGCAGGCTCTCGGCATCCTCCCCTTCAAGATCGACCTCACGCTCGTAGCCGCGCTGCTCACCATCATCGGATACTCGCTCAACGATACCATCATCGTCATGGACCGCGTCCGCGAGAACCGCGGCAAGCTGCCTTACGCGAGCGCGGAGGTCATCAACCTCTCGATTAACCAGACCATCAGCCGAACGGTCATCACGTCCGGCACGACACTCCTGGCGATTTTGATCATGTACGTCTACGGCGGCGACGGCGTGCGTGGATTCGCCTACGCCATGCTCATAGGGATCGGCATCGGCACCTACTCGTCGATCGCCGTGGCCGCGCCGCTCGTGTGGTCGCACAGGGCGGATCGCTCCACTGCACCGCCGCCCGAAGAGCCGGCGTGATGGGGCAGGAGGTCGAGATGCGCGGCGGAGCGTACCGGCTTCTGAGTGGGTTCGCGGCGTTGGCGCTGGTGTGGGTCGCCGTCTACTGGGCGGTCGAGCCGCCAGCGCCGCCGATCTCCTTCGGCGGTGTGGCCGACGCAGCGGACGCGATCGCGGACGGCGACGATGCACCGATCGAAACCGGCACGGCAGCGGCGCCGCCCGATCGCCGAGGCCCCGCGGTTGAGCCTCCGGAGTTCGAGGAATACGTCGTCAAGGGGAGGGACACGTTCCAGTCGATCGCCCGCGCCCGCTACGGCAGCACTCGCTACGCCGAGGCTGTAGCGCGGGCGAACCCGTTCGTCAGCCCGGATCGGTTGCGGGCGGGGCAGACCCTTCGCCTCCCTGTTGATCCGACGAACGTGCAGGGGAGGCCGTTCGCGGGAGAAGCGCCCACCGAGCCGCTGATGCCTGTGGAGTACGTGGTGAAGCAGGGCGACACGCTGACGGGCATCGCCAGAGCCTTCTACGGCACCACACGCGAGGCCGACCGCATCTTCGAGGCGAACCGGGACCGCCTGCGTTCGCGCGACAGCCTGCGCGTCGGACAGGTGATCCTGCTCCCACCGCGCGGCGGGCCGCCGGGGAGCGGGTGAGCCTGATGGCGGCGAGCGCGAGGATTGACGTAGCGATCGTGGGTGGGGGCGTGACCGGGCTGTGGACGCTCGCGCTGGCCGTTCGGCGCGGGCTGGCCGCGGTTCTCTTCGAGCGAACCGCGCTCGGCGACGGCCAGACCATCGCCTCGCAGGGGATCCTCCACGCGGGCGTGAAGTACGCTCTCCCCGGCGAGGCCGCACGCGAGGCTCGCGCCTTGGGCGAGGCGGCACGAGTGTGGGATGCGTGCCTCAGTGGACACGGAGAGATCGACCTGCAAACCGTGCGCATCCTCTCGACACGCACGCACCTGTGGACCGCGCCGGAGGCAGGCGCGAGGCTGGCGGCACGAGGCGCCGCCGCGGTGTTTCGATCGAGCGTGCGCAGGCTGCGGGGCACGGAGGTGCCGAGCGCGTTCGCGAGCGCGCCGCGCGGGGTGGAGGTGTACGAGGCCGACGAGCGCGTGATCGAGCCGGCAGACCTGGTGCGCGCTCTCGCGGCGGCCGGTGAAGAACGAGTGTGCCAGGTCGATGAGGCGCGACTGGAACCGGCGGCTTCGGACTCGTGGGCGTGCGTTGTGCGGTTCGGTGATGAGGTGGTCCGCGTGCAGGCCGCGTCGGTCGTGCTCGCCGCAGGGGACGGGAATGCCGCCCTCCTCGCCGGCATCACGGCCGCCGGTTCCACCATGCAGCGTCGGCCGCTGCATCAGGTGATGATCGACCGTGCGCCCGTGCGAGTGTTCGGCCACTGCGTCGGCCTGTCCGGCGTGCCGAGACTGACCGTGACGAGCGCGTCGTGGCAGGACCGGACCGTCTGGTACCTCGGCGGCGGCATCGCGGAGTCAGGCGTTGATCTGTCCGCGAGCGAGCAGGTCGATCGAGCAAAGTCGGAGCTCGCCGCGTGCCTGCCTTGGCTCGACCTGCGCGAGGCCCGATGGGCAACGCTTCGGATCGACCGCGCCGAGGGTCGGATGGCGGGCAGAAAGCGGCCGGAGTCGTTCATCGTGCGGCGGTTCGGGAACGTGTCCGCGGTGTGGCCGACGAAACTTGCCCTCGCACCGCTCGCCGCGGCCGAAGTCGCGGCATCATGGCACGACGCGGGAACGAACGCTGACGTTCGCGCGTTGCAGGGTCGCGACGTGCCTCCCGTAGCGCGGCCGCCGTGGGAGCGGCCGGACGTCGAGTGGCGGTAGCTGCCGGCGGCGTATTGTCCTCGTTCGCAGATTCGGAGCGTTCGATGCCGCAGCGTGCGCTGGGAAGAACCGGGATCGTGGTCAGCCCGCTCGGGCTGGGCACGGTTGCGCTCGGACGGGCGGAAGGGCTGAAGTATCCGCGACCGGTTCGCATTCCTACCGACGAAGATGCGCTCGAACTGCTGTCGCGCGCCCGCGCAGTCGGCGTCAACCTGATTGACACCGCGCCCGCGTACGGACTGGCGGAAGAGCGGCTCGGCTCGCTCCTGCCGGGCCGGCGCGAGGATTGGGTCATCGCGACGAAAGCGGGCGAGGAGTACTACCAGCGGTACGACTTCTCTCCCGGCTCGATCTTGCGCAGCGTCGAGCGCAGCCTGACTCGTCTACGCACGGACTACCTCGACGTGGTGCTGCTGCACTCGGACGGCGTCGTCGAGACCGGCGCGGCCGCGGACGACGCATACGATGTCCTCGCTCGCCTGCGTGAACGAGGGCTGACGCGGGCGATCGGGGCTTCGACGAAGACCGAAGCGGGGGCGGATCGTGCGATCGGACGATGCGATGTGGTCATGCTGACGTACAACGAGCAGGATGCAGGAATGGCGGGCGCGATCGCACGGGCGCACGCCCGCGGCCTCGGCGTGCTCGTGAAAAAGCCGCTCGCCGGTGGGCACGCCGGGGATGCGGACCGCGCGCTCCGCTTCGTCTTCGACTGCCCCGGAGTCACCGCGGCTATCGTGGGAACGACAAACCCGGATCATCTCGTGTACAACGTGCGCGCGGCCGAGCGCGCGATCGGCGGAGGGAAATCGTGAGCATCAAGCGTGTGCTGGTGACGGGCGGCGCGGGGTTTCTCGGATCGCACCTGTGCGACCGGCTGGTGCAGGCCGGTCACGACGTGGTCTGCGTGGACAACTTCTTCACGAGTCAGAAGCAGAACGTCGCGCACCTGCTCGCTCGGCCGAACTTCGAACTGATCCGCCATGACGTGACGCACCCCCTCTTCCTGGAAGTGGACGAGATCTACAACCTGGCCTGCCCCGCCGCGCCGGGGCACTACCAGTACAACCCGATCAAGACGATGAAGACGTCGGTGCTCGGTGCGATCCACGCGCTGGGCATGGCGCGCCGATGCCGCGCGAAGGTGCTGCAGGCCTCGACGAGCGAGGTGTACGGCGACCCCGACGTGCACCCGCAGCCCGAAAGCTACCGCGGCAGCGTGAACCCGATCGGGCCGCGGGCCTGCTACGACGAGGGCAAGCGGGCGGCCGAGACGCTCTTCTTCGACTACCACCGCATGAACCGGATCAACATCCGCGTGGTGAGAATCTTCAACACCTACGGCCCTCGGATGCACCCGTTCGACGGTCGCGTGGTCTCCAACTTCATCCGCCAGGCGCTTAACGGCGAGGACGTCACCCTCTTCGGCGACGGCAGCCAGACCCGCTCGTTCTGTTACGTGGACGACCTCGTGGACGGGATGCTGCGGATGATGGCCGCGCCGGACACGCTCGTCGGTCCGGTCAATCTCGGCAATCCCATCGAAGTGACGATGCGGGAACTGGCGGAACGCATCGTCGAACTGACGGGCAGCCGGTCAAGGCTCGTCTATCGTCCGATCCCGCAGGACGACCCGCGTCGCCGCTGCCCGGACATCTCGCTCGCGAAGCGGGAACTGGGCTGGGAGCCGCGCACGCCGCTGGCCGAGGGTCTGGCCAAGACGATCGAGTACTTCCGGACGATCCGTTTCGATGATTTCCGCGCGCCGACGCCGAACTACTAGTCCGGATGAGAGCGGGGAGGGTGACGGACATGGAAGTCGTCGTAGCGCCGATCCGTCGCGAGCAGGCCGAGGCGTGGGTGCGCATGCGCGGACGGCTCGGCCCCGAGTGGTTCGTGAGCAGACTCGACAAGTTCGTGTGTGAGTACTTTGATGCTGGCCGCATCGACGGTCTGCGGCACGTTGTCCTCCTGGCAACGCGCCCAGACGGCGCTCCGATCGGATTCGCGGAGGTTTCGTTACGGGATTTCGCGGAGGGCTGCGGCGTCGGACCCGTCGGCTATCTCGAAGGGTGGTTCGTCGAGGAGGAAGCACGTGGTGCGGGAGTCGGACGAACGCTTGTCGCCGCGGCCGAACGCTGGGCTGCAGAGCAGGGCTGCACGGAGTTCGCCTCGGACGCTGAACTGAGCAACCCCACCGGGCTTCGGGCGCACCTGGCCCTCGGATTCGAGCCGGTGTGCGACATCCGCTGCTTCCGCAAGCCGATCCGGCCCTGAGACGTCCGCTATCGTGCCCGCATGAGAGTTGCCGTTACCGGGGTTTCAGGGTTCATCGGCTCCGCGATCGCCTGTCAGCTCGCAAGTGCGGGTCATCGCGTCACCGGCCTCGTGCGACCGACCAGCCGTCGCGACCACGTCGAAGCGTTCGTGGATCGTTTCGTCATCGGCTCGCACGATGACGATTCGTGTTGGCCTGCCCTGCTCGAGGGCGCCGAGTGCATCATTCACAACAGCATCGACTGGACGCCGTTGCGTGCCAGGCCGGTGGACCTCGCATGGCATCTGCGAACAAACCTGGACGCGTCCATTCGACTGCTGCACGCATCTGCGCCGCGCCAGTTCGTCTTCATCAGCACGATCGCGGTACACCACGACATGCTGCCCCGCCCGAAGGACGGCTCGGGCCGATGCGTCATCACCGAGGACCATCCCCTGAGGCCGAACTCCGTGTACGGTGCGCACAAGGCCGCCATCGAGGCATTCCTCTGGGCGGAGCGCGCCGGATCGGGGCGGAACACGTGCGCGCTGCGGCCGTGCGGCGTGTACGGCATCGAGCCGGACCCTGCCGACTCGCACGGCGCGGACATCGTCGCTGAACTTCGAAGAACCGGCCGTTACTCCAAGCCCGGGGGAGGGAAGTGGGTCCACGTCGCGGACGTCGCGGCGGCTGCGGTCGCGGCGGTCGGCAACGACCGCGTCGCCGGACAACCCTTCAACCTCGTCGATTGCTACGCGCGCCACGCCGATTGGGCACGGCTGGCCGCGGAGGAACTCGGCGTGCGGGCCGACATCGACACGAGCAGCCCGGAACAGCCGAACAACACGTTCGACGTCTCGGCAGCCCGTGACCTGCTCGGTGTCTCGCTCGACCGAGGCCACGGGGGCATCCGTCGTCATCTGCGTGAACTCATCGGGACCATCGGATCGTGAGCGGCAACGAAGCGAGAGCGAGACTGTTCGTCGCCGTCTATCCGCCTGATGAGACCGTCCGCGTGCTTCGTTGTGCCGTGAGCCGGCTGGCGCTCGGTGCCGGGCGCGACACGCACGCCGAGCAGGTCCACCTCACGCTGCTTTTCATCGGCGATCGTGCTCCCTGTGAACTCGCGGCGGTCGCGGAGTCGGTCGAGCGGTCGTGCGCCGGCTTCGGGGCGTTCTGGCTCACGCCGCGCCGGCTCATCACCCTCCCAGAACGTGGGCGGCCTCGCCTCGTCGCCGCCGAAACCGACGCGCCAGCGCCGCTTCTGGAGATTCGGCGTCGCCTCGCCAGGCGGCTCGCCCGAAACTCGCGAGAGGCAGAACGATTCCGACCGCACCTCACCCTCCTCCGGTTTCAACCGGGCGACCGGCCGGATCGCCTTGACGAGCCTGTCGAGTGCGAGCCGTTCGTCGTCGATCGGGTCACGCTGATGCGCAGCGTGCTCAAGCCCACCGGGGCGGAGCACCGCGAGGTTGCCTGTGTCGCGCTCGACCGCGGCGATTGAACGCCCGCTCACTCGAGGCAGACGCGTGCGCACAACTGGGGAAGCAACTCGCCCGATGGCGCGGCGAACCGCCACGTCGCCAGGTGCGAGAGCGGCGTCGGGTGGGGATTGATCTCGATGATCCTCGCGCCGACACTCGCAGCCGTCTCGACGAACCCCGCGGCGGGATAGACGACGCTGCTCGTGCCGATCGTGAGGAACAGGTCGCAGGATGCCGCGGCGAGCGACGCGCGCCGAACCGCTTCAGCCGGCAGGGCCTCGCCGAACCACACGACCCCAGGCCGGTACAGCCCACCGGCTTCGCTCGGCATCGGATAGCAGGGAAGCGGCATGGGCAAGTCGTCGCGCTCTTTGCCCGTCGCCGTGCAGCGCCACGCGAACAGCGAGCCGTGCAGCTCAACGATCCGCTCGCTCCCCGCCCGTCGATGCAGCCGATCGACGTTCTGTGTGAGGAGCGTGAACGATCTCCCTCGAGCCGTGATCGCCCGCTCGATGCTCGAAAGTGCCGAGTGTCCCGCGTTCGGCACGCACCCAGCGCACCTCATGCGGCGTTCGTCGTACCAGCGCGAAACCAGCGCGGGATCGCGTTCGAAGGCCTCGCGCGTGGCGAGCCGCTGGGCGTCGAACCTCGCCCACAAGCCTGTCATCGCGTCGCGAAACGTAGGGACGCCGCTCTCTGCGCTGACGCCCGCGCCGGTCAGGGCGACGACCGACCGTGCGCCCGCGAGGGCTTCGGCGGCTTCCCGCGAGGCGGCTTCATCAATCCGGGGAGTCATGTATGCTCATCACGATACAGAACCCTGATCGGGAGTGCATCATGGCGCGAGTGAGACGATCGGCCGGGATGTTCGCGGCGGCGGCCCTCTGCTGGGGGGCGGCGTGCGTGCTCGGGCAAGGAAACTCCGACGACAAGCCCAAGGCCGATACGCCCGTGCAGTCCGAATCGGTTTCGGTCACGAAACACACCGTGACGATCGATGGCCGCGAAATCGAGTACTCCGCTGCGGCGGGCTACTTGCAACTGCCAGACTACGAGGGCAAGCCCCGAGCAAACGTCTTTTACGTCGCCTACACGATTGAAGGCGTGGATCCTGCCGAACGTCCGGTGACGTTCACCTTCAACGGCGGGCCTGGCTCGTCGAGCGTCTGGCTGCACATGGGCGCGCTCGGACCGCGTCGAGTGGACATGGGAGTCGAAGGGTTCGACCAGTCTCCACCGTTCCGCGTCGTGCCCAACGAGCACTCATGGCTGGACCTGACGGACCTCGTCTTCATCGATCCGGTCAGCACGGGCTACAGCCGACCGGTCGAGGGGCAGGACGCGAAGCAGTTTCACGGACTGGAAGAGGACTTGTCGTCCGTCGGCGACTTCATCCGCCTCTGGACGACACGCCACGAACGGTGGCTCTCCCCGAAGTTCTTGGCTGGCGAGAGCTACGGCACGACACGGGCCGCGGGGCTGTCGGCCTACCTCCAGGACACACACGGGATGTACCTCAACGGCCTGCTGCTCATCTCCTCCGTGTTGAACTTCCAGACAATCCGCTTCGGAGAGGGAAACGACGACCCGTACTGGCTCTTCCTGCCGACTTACACCGCGACGGCGTGGTACCACGGCAAACTCGCACCCGACTTGCAGCGCGACCTGCGGGCCACGCTGACGGAGGTTGAGGGGTGGGCGTCCACCGGCTACCTGCTCGCGCTGGCGAAGGGGGATTCGCTGACACCGGAGGAGCGGCGCGAGGTTGTCCACCGTCTGGCGCGGTACACGGGCCTGTCCGAGCGGTTTGTCGAGTTGAGCGGGCTGCGGATCGATATCTTCCGGTTCACGAAGGAGTTGCTGCGCGACGAGGGCCGCACGGTCGGTCGCCTCGACAGCCGATTCAAGGGGATGGACCGCGACGGCACGAGCGCGGGGTTCGACTATGACCCGAGCATGACCGCGATCACAGGCCCCTTCACCGCGGGCCTGAACGACTACGTCCGCCGAGAACTCGGATACCGCAACGATCTGCCCTACGAGATCCTGACCGGGCGTGTTCACCCGTGGAGTTACCGCACCTCGGAGAACCGGTACGTCAACGTTGCGACGAGGCTCCGCGACGCGATGCACAAGAATCCGGCCTTGATGGTCTTCGTCGCGAGCGGGTACTACGACCTGGCCACGCCCTACTTCGCCACGGACAACACGCTGGCACGCCTCGGCGTGGACGCGTCGCTGCGAGGCAACGTGCACGTGTCGTACTACGAGTCAGGGCACATGATGTACATCCGCGAATCGGACTTGGCGAAGCTCAAGCGGGACGTCGTGCCGTTCTACCGCGACGCCGCGAGGGTGGGGGGGAAGTGACGCGGCGCGCAATCAGGCGGCCTGGGCGCGTCGGCGCCGAGAATCGACGCCGACACGCTCCAGGCCCGGGTGGTGGGGCGGGATCAGTGGCCCTCCATCGCAAGTCGTTGATCGGCATCGACTTAGGCAAGGCGGCCTCCCGAAAGGTACACCGAACTCCCCGACGTGCAACCTTTCTGTTCACCTCGTTTCAGCGTGCGAGAAGCCGGGCAGTTCGGGTAGGATGCGCGTATGGTCGGCCGGAGTGTGGTTCTCTCGGACGGCGGATTGGCGTCGTTGGTTGCAGCGGCAGCCGAGGTTGAAGGTACGCTCGCCACAGGGGATCCTTCCGCGCCGCTGCCTCTTCTCATCGAATGGCCCGGCTTGGACCGGGCAGGCTCGGCTGCCGTCCGGCGACAGGCCGAGGCCCTCGGTCTGATGGCCCGAGAGTTGCCCGAGTCATCGACCATCGAATCCGCCGGAGGGCGTGAAGCAGCGGCTCTCCTCCAAGCAGCGTATCTGGCAATGGCTTCCGGGTGCGGACGCGTCGTCTGGCCCGTGCAGTTCACGACAGCCGCGCCGGACGGAGAGTGCGACCTCGAACGCGAGGCGATCGCCGTCGATCGGGCTTTGCTCGTTTCTCGCCTGGCGACGCTCGACGCGGGTTCCTTCGGTTTGCCTGAACTGCGCGTCGAGACACCGCTGGTCGGCATGACGGACCACCAGGTCGCGGAACTCGCCCTGGACCTCGGCGTGTCGGTCGAGTGCTGCGAGTGGTGGGATGCAGGACGCCGTGCGGAGCGAGAACGGTGGACGTCGGCTCTGGATGCGGCAGGCTGGATTCCGCCGGAACCAATCCCCAGGGCGGTTACGCGCGCCGGCGACGGGTGAGCGTGCAGCCGGCCGCGGTCAGCAGCAGCACGAGCGTGCCGGGCGTCGGGATCACAGGCTCGGTGGGCACGTCCGGCGGCGGCATGTCCGGCGGGGGCGGCGCTTCGGGCGGCTCAGGTGGAATGAACGGTGTGCGACCGCCCGACCCCGGTGTCCGCGATCCGCGACCCCCGCCAAGGCCGGGCGTCTTCCGGAACGATCCGAAGGCCTGCAGATCCTCGGTCTCCTGATGGCCCTCCATCACGATGCTGACGTCATCCATCAGGTCCACGACGATCGGCTCCTCACCCGAAGCGCCTAAGTCGTCCACCCTCGCGGTGATGATGATGGAGTCACCCCGGTTGACGATCACGTTGCGGAGTTCAATCGGTACCACCAGCCCGCGATTCGCCGTCTCACCGACCTCTTCAGGGGTCAGCGACTGCGTGTACAGCGGCCGGACGTTGCCCCAGCGATCGGTGACGGCGACCACCAGTTCCAGGCCCGCCTCCGCTGAGTCCGAACCCACCTGGAATCGAACACGACCCGTGATGCTGATGGGTGACCCGTCGCCCGCTGGGTTGGACCATCGCGCGACAGGAGAGACGGCCTCGTCGCCACCGATGACTCGGGCACGGTCGCGTTGGAAGATCGCATCGCCGTCTGGGCCGGCAACCCACTTTCCCTGACCGGCTGCTTCCGGGTCGGGCTGCCAGCGTGCAGGCTCGGTCGGTTGGGCGAACCACGGTGTGTCGGCTGACAGGCGAGTCAGGCTGATGGTCTCGTACCGCCAGACTGCACGGCTTGGATTCGCCGGCACGGTCGCGGGGTCGGACCAGTCGATGAAGCGGTTCCAGAGACCGCCGTTGACGAACTGGGCGGATGCCGCCGATCCGGTCGCGGAAAGGAGCGTGAACGCGGCCAGCGAAACGATGCAGTTCTTCGTTTTCATCGGGTTCTTCCTAAACCCCACGCGGGCAACGACTTGCGGCCGTCCGGGCCTCCTTTCCCAATATGCCCCCGATTCGGTGACCTGCCACCGTTTCAGGTGCTTTCCAGTGGGACTGTGCGGCTCTGGTGAGCCGGGCAGCACCGTTCGAACATGCGGGGATTGACGGCTGTGGGGGCTACGATCCGGCCCTATGAGTCAGAAATCGCACCCGGCGGGTACGGTCCAGCGGTGGACACGAACCCTGATCCCCACCCTTCGAGACGCTCCCGCCGAGGCCACCACGCCGAGCCACGCCCTCCTGCTTCGGGCCGGCTTCATGCGGCAGGTGGCAGCCGGGGTCTACGACTACCTCCCCCTGGCCTGGCGCGTCCTCACGAAGGTCACTCGGATCGTCCGCGAAGAAATGGACGCGACCGGCGCGAGCGAGATGCTCATGCCCGCCCTCCAGCCGATGGAGCTCTTCGAGCAGACAGGCCGGGCGGAGGACTACGGCGACAATCTCTTTCGCCTGCGCGACCGGCACGGACGCGAGACCGCTCTCGGACCCACGCACGAGGAGGTCATCACCGACCTGCTGCGCACGGCGATCACCAGTTACCGGCAACTGCCGCTGATTCTGTACCAGGTGCAGACGAAGTTCCGCGACGAGCCGCGCCCGAGGGGGGGTCTGCTGCGCGGGCGCGAGTTCATCATGAAGGACGCGTACTCGTTCCACCTGGCCGTCGAAGGGGTGGGGGGGTTGAACGAGGCGTACGACGCCATGTACCAGGCGTACTCCAATATCTTCCGGCGCTGCGGGTTGGATTTCACGGTCGTTGAGGCCGAGAGCGGGCCGATCGGCGGCTCCGCCAGCCACGAGTTCATGGTCAACTGCGAGACGGGCGAGGACACGATCCTGCGGTGCCCTGAGAGCGGCTACGCCGCCAACGTCGAGAAGTGCGAGATCGGCGAGCGGAAGTGGGGTTTCGACCGTGGGGCCGGCACTCCTTCCGCCTCACTCGAAAGAGTCCACACCCCCGACATGCCCGGGATCGAGGGCGTCGCCCAGTTCCTCGGCGTCACGCCCGATCGGATGCTCAAGACCATCGTGTTCGAGGCGGCAGATGCCGTGACAAGCGGTGGGGTGAAGTGGGTGCTTGCCGTTGTGCGCGGTGATCACGAGGTGAACGAGGGCAAGGTCAAGGCCGCGATCGGGTTCAGGGCCAAACTCGCCGACGAAGCGAGGGCGAAGCAGGCCGGATTCGCCATCGGCTACGTCAGCCCTGCAGTCGTGCAACAAACCGGTCTGCGCCCGGAGGACGGCGTGCGAGTCATCATCGACCCGGACGCCGCACAGGGGAACATCGCGTGGGCAACGGGAGCGGACGAGCGCGACCACCACGTCCGCGGCTTCGACTGGCGGCGCGAGATGGGAGCGATACTCGACGACCAGCGTTATGTAAAGGTGGCCGACATCCGCAACGCTCGGGCAGGCGATCCCTCGCCCCGAGCCCCCGGATCGAAACTCGTCGAACAGCGGGGAATCGAGGTCGGGCACATCTTCAAACTCGGCACCAAGTACTCCGATGCGATGGGTCTGGCCGTCCTCGACGAAGGGCAGCAGAGGCGATCCGTCATCATGGGGTGCTACGGCATCGGCGTCAGCAGGACCATGGCCGCCTGCGTCGAGATGAGCCACGACGCTGAGGGCATCATCTGGCCGGCTGCTATCGCCCCGTACCACATCCTGCTGACGGTGATGAAGCCCGACGATGCCGCGCAGATACAGGCGGCGCAACGGCTTGCCTCCGATCTGGGCGAGGCGGGCCTGGACGTTCTCATCGACGACCGGGACGAGCGACCCGGTGTCAAGTTCAAGGACGGCGACCTGATCGGTCTCCCCGTCCGCCTCACCGTGGGCGACAAAGCCCTTGCAGCAGGGGGGGTGGAGTTCAAGCACAGGTCGGAGGCCGGCAAGGGGGAGGTCGTCCCGCTGGGCGATGCGGTGGCGCGGTGCGTGACGGCCGTGCGGGCATGACAATGGACGAAAAACCGGTGGCGGTTGACAGGCCTGCGCGGTATATAGTCATTCCCATGGACGGAGCCTGCCGCGGCCTTCGCCGAGCGTGAGGCGCGGCGGCGTGTGGGTTCCGGCTCCCGTGCCGAGCGAGCGGCGCGGGTCACACGGAGGTAGGCATTCCCGCCACCCCATGGACAGTGACGAGGGGCTTGATGCAAGCCTCGCGCCGGTACGGCTGAGCGACCGGCCGATCTTCGACGAAGCGTTCTCACAACTCCGCGAGCCGATCTCCGACAGCTGCTACGCCAGCACGTACGTGTGGGCGGGCGCACTGCGGATCTTCTGGGCCAGCATCGACCGTCACCTGTGCGTGTTCGCGAACACCACGGGCGACCTGACGATGCTGCTGCCGCCCTTGCCGCAGCCCGGCGCGGAGAACCGCTCGCTGCCAAGCGTCGTCGGCGCATGCTTCGAGATCATGGACGCCTACAACGCACGGCACGCGACGGTTGAGCGGTCGCGCATCGAGTACGTCTCCGACGAGATGCTCGAGCGATTCAGCGCGTCGAGCGTGACGCTCAGCGCGACACCGATGTGGGGCGACTACGTCTACGAGACCGCCAGAATGATCGACCTCGCGGGCGGACCCCTCAAATCGAAGCGTCACGCGCGATCGAGGTTCGTGCGCGAACACCCCGACCATCGTGTGGAGGAGATGTGCGACGAGCACGTGCCCGCGTGCCTGGAACTGCTCGATACCTGGGCGCAGCACGGCGATGAAATGCACGAGGGCGAGGTGAGCGACGTGCACGTCGGCACCGACGTGCTGCGCGAGCGGGACCGGCTCTCGACCCGGCGTGCTCTCGAACATCGCCGCGAGATCGGCCTGACCGGCATGACCCTGCTCGTGGAGGGCCGGGTTGCGGGCTTCACCCTCGGGCAGCCCCTCACGCCGACCCAGGCGATGGTGCTCGTCGAGAAGGCCGACCCGGCGTTCCCGGGCGCGGCCCAGTTCATCTTTTCCGAGTTCTGCCGGTTGCACTGGGCGTCCTACCCGGAGGTGAACGCGGGCGACGACTGGGGTATCCCGAGCCTTCGGTTCACGAAGCAGAGTTACCGGCCGCGCCGACTGCTGAGCAAGTACGTCCTCACACGGCAGCCGGTGCCCGTGCTGTCAACGTCCATCCCGATGGACCTGCCCGTGCGAAACCCCCGTCACACCGTCGGCACCGAGGCGGTGGCAGGCGAGACGACTTCCGCCGATTCGCAGGTGCGCGTGACGCTTCGCCGCGGCGCCGCGTCAGATGTCGATCCGATCATCGAGATCGAGTTGTCGTGCTTCGATGCCCCTGATGAACTGTTCACACGCAGGCAAGTTCGGCGACTGATCGACAACCCCCGCGCGACCGTCACCGTGGCGGAACTCGACGGCCGCGTCGTCGGCTGGGCGGTGGGGCTGGTTCGCCAGCACCGCCGCACCAGGTCGGGAAGGCTCTACGCGGTCGCGGTGCATCCGTCCGCCCGAGGGCGGCATGCCGGAAGGCTGCTCGTCGAGGCCACCATTGCCGCCCTCAAGGCCAAAGGTGTCGAGCGTGTTTACCTCGAAGTCCGCCGCGACAATGAGACCGCCATCGCGCTCTACGAGAAACTCGGCTTCGTGCCGACCCAGAGCCTTCCGGGCTACTACGGCGTGGATCGCGACGGCCTGCGTATGCGGCTCGGCGATGGGCCGGGCGGTAGACTCGCCCCGCGTCGGCATGGGCACGACGCTTGGGGCGAAGGATCGCTCTTCACACAGCTGCCGTAGCAGCAGGGGCAGGTACGATGGGATTGCCGCAAGGGCTCCGCGAGGTGCGGATCGGAATCGTGTTCGCCCTGGCGACCATGCTTCTCGGGTTCGGGCTAGGAGGCGTGTTCGGGCTGGCGGAGGAGTCGCTCAAGGGTGACCTGGACCGGCGCGGCAAGGCCGTGTTGGAGAGCGTCTACGCGGGCAACGACGCCAAACGGATCGAGACCAGGGACAAGGCATGGACGTACTACAAGCGAGCCCACCTGCACGCAGGAGCCATGGGAACCTCCGCCTTGGCGATGTCGATGCTACTGGCCAAGCTGCCAGGCGCGACGCGGCTGCGGTCGAGTATTGCGATCGCCCTGGGAATCGGCGGGCTTGGCTACGGCCTGTTCTGGCTGCTGGCGGGGATGCGTGCGCCCGGACTGGGGAGCACGGGATTGGCGAAGGAGTCGCTGAAGTTGCTCTCTATGCCTTCTGCCGGCCTGTTTCTCCTGGGAACATTGCTGGTCATGGCACTGTTCGCCAAGGAGTCATGGGCAGGCAGCAAATCCTGAGGGCGACCCGGTCGCGGCGGGTACAGTCGATTCGCAGGCATTGTTTAACATAACCGTTATTCTCGGACTGGGCAGGGGGGGTAACGCAGTTTCGGCGTTGCCAGGCGGTGATCGACGGGCGAGACTTGGGCAACAGATGACTCGACCCCAACCAACCAGCCCCCTCACTCTCGACGGCGGCCCGCTCACGATCCAAGAGGTCGTGGAGGTCGCTCGCCACAATCGCCCCGTTCAGATCGGCGCCGAAGCGGTGCGCCAGCTTGCCGCGTCGCGATCTCGCGTTGAAGCGTGTCTTGGCGACGGAAAGGCTTACTACGGCATCAACACCGGCTTCGGCTCACTCGCTCAGCAACGCGTCGGAAGTGAAGATCTGTCGCAGTTGCAGGTCAACCTCGTGCGATCACATGCCGCAGGTGTTGGCGACCCCCTGCCGCGGGAGATCGTACGCGGCATGTTGCTGCTTCTCGCGGCCAGTCTGAGCCGTGGCCTGTCCGGAGTGCGGCCGGTCGTCGTTGAGACGCTTGCCGCTTTGCTGAACGCGGGCATAAGCCCGGTTGTTCCTTCCATCGGTTCGGTCGGAGCGTCTGGCGACCTTGCCCCTTTGGCGCACGCCGCGCTGGTGCTCATGGGAGAAGGTCAGGCCGAGGTTGGTTGCCGCGTGGTCAGCGGTGGCGAAGCGATGCGATCGGCGGGCATCCCCACGATCGCGCTTGAGGCGAAGGAGGGCCTCGCGCTGCTGAACGGCACGCACCTGATGGCCGCTCAGGGCGCGCTGCTTTGCGCCGACTTCGATCATCTCTTCAGCGCTGCGCTCGCTGCGTGCGCCATGTCGATCGACGGGTGCATGGCGACGGATGCCTTCCTTGACTCCCGCTTGCACGAAGCGAGGCGGCAGCCTGGGCAGAGCATCGTCGCCTCGTGGCTTCACATGATGCTGGACGAGAGCGAGATCGTGCGTTCCCACCGCGAGAATGACCCCAGGGTGCAGGACCCCTACTCGCTCCGGTGCGCTCCGGCGGTGCTTGGCGCGGCATCGGACGCGTTCGATTATGTAAAACACGCCGTCGAACGCGAACTCCACGCCGTCACCGACAACCCCCTTGTCTTCAACGACGGTTCCGTCGTCTCCGGCGGCAACTTTCACGGCATGCCGCTCGCCATCCCCCTCGACTTGCTCTCGATCGCCCTGGCACACATCGCGGGAATCGCCGAGCGCCGCGTCTTCACCATGCTCGCAGGAAGCGACCCGGCCAGCGGCCTTCGGCCGTTCCTGGCCGCCCGCCCCGGACTGCAATCGGGCCTGATGATCCTGCAATACACCGCGGCCGCATGTTGCAACGAACTGGTCGGACTTGCGACCCCCGCGAGTGTTGCAAACCTGCCGACCAGCGCGGGCATGGAGGACTACAACTCGTTCGGGCCGCGTGCGGCGGCCAAGGCACGACGCGCGCTCGAACTCGCTCGCTATGTCGTGGCCATTGAACTGCTCTGTGCCGCCGAAGCGATCGACTGCCACCGTCCGCTGCGGTCCGGTGTTGGCGTTGAGCACTCGCACGCGCTGGTGCGATCCATCGTACCGCGATTGACCGAGGATCGTGCACTGTCTGGGGACGTTCAGCGGATCGTTGCGGACATGGACAACCACGCGTGGCTGGTCATCGTGGAGCACTGATCGGTGACCGAAGCACGCTCGGGAGAGCCCGCGGGTTCTCGTCTTCCGGGCTTGGCATCGGAATTGCACGGAGTTGTGCCGCGTCGCTCGGCCTCCTAGCCTCAGGGATGCCGGGGCGATGGGAGGCGCGGCATGACGACGATGACCACATCGGCACGCAACGAACCGAAGAGCGCGCGGACAGCCGTCGCTCGCGTCGTGCGCGCGCCGCGCGGCGCGGAGCGCACCTGCCGCACGTGGCAGGCCGAGGCCGCGATGCGGATGTTGATGAACAACCTAGATCCGGAGGTTGCCGAGGCGCCGGAGCAACTCGTCGTCTACGGCGGGCGCGGGCAGGCGGCTCGCTCGTGGCCCGCGTTCGACGCGATCGTGCGATCACTGCGATCGCTTGCGCCAGACGAGACGCTGCTCGTGCAGTCCGGCAAGCCCGTCGGCGTGGTGCGCACTCACGAGAACGCCCCGCGCGTGCTGATCGCGAACAGCAACCTGGTGCCGCGCTGGGCGACCCAGGAACACTTCGACGAACTCGCGTCGAAGGGCCTGATCATGTTCGGCCAGATGACGGCTGGCTCGTGGATCTACATCGGCACGCAGGGCATCCTGCAGGGCACGTTCGAAACGTTCGCCGAGTGCTCCCGCCAGCGGTTCGACGGCACGCTCCGCGGACGGCTGTGCGTCACGGCGGGGTGCGGCGGGATGGGCGGCGCGCAGCCGCTCGCCGTCACCCTCAACGGAGGCGTCTGCCTCATCGCCGAGGTCGATCACGGACGCCTCGAACGACGGCGACGCGATCGCTACCTCGACGAAACGGTCAGCGACCTCGACGTGGCCATCGACCGCGCCCTCTCGCTCGTCGAGTCGGGCGAGGCCGTGAGCGTCGGCGTCCATTGCAACGCCGTCGAACTGCTCGAACGCCTGATCGAACGCGATATCACGCCGGACGCCCTCACCGACCAGACCAGCGCGCACGACCCCCTAAACGGTTACGTCCCCGTCGAGACCTGCGCCTGCGAGGCCGAAGTGCTGCGCCGGCTTGACCCGGAGCGGTACGTCGCGCTCAGCTTGGCGAGCATGGACCGGCACGTGCGTGCGATGGTGGAACTCCATCGGCGCGGGGCGGTCACCTTCGACTACGGCAACAACATCCGCCAACGGGCCTTCGACCACGGATTCGAAGACGCGTTCGAGTTTCCGGGATTCGTGCCCGCCTTCATCCGCCCGCAGTTCTGCGAGGGTCGCGGGCCGTTCCGCTGGGTCGCGCTCTCGGGCGATCCGCGCGACATCTATCGCACCGATTACGAGTTGCTGCGGCTCTTCCCTCGCCACGAGGGTCTTCGGCGGTGGCTGCACTCCTGCCACGAGAACCCCGACGCTCTGGAGGCGGGCGACTTCGACGCATGCCGGTCGCGGTTCGGCTTTCAGGGGCTGCCCGCTCGCATCTGCTGGCTCGGCATGGGTGAACGCGACCAGGCGGGCGTGCTCTTCAATCGACTCGTCGCCGATGGTGCGGTCAGCGCGCCGATCGTCATCGGGCGAGACCATCTCGACTGCGGCTCAGTTGCCAGCCCGAACCGCGAGACCGAAGCGATGCTCGACGGCTCGGACGCCATCAGCGATTGGGCGATCCTCAACGCGATGGTCAACGTTGCAAGCGGCGCGAGCTGGGTGAGTTTCCACCACGGCGGCGGCGTCGGCATCGGGTTCAGCCAGCACGCTGGCCAGGTCGTGGTCGCGGATGGCTCGCCCGAGGCGGAAGAAAGACTGAGGCGCGTGCTGACCAACGACCCCGCGATGGGCGTGTTTCGCCATGCGGACGCCGGCTATGAGCAGGCGGATCGAACGGCGATCCGCGCCGGCCTGCACATCCCGATGACCCGTGTGTGAATCAGGACAGCGGCGGAACCGGGATGAGGTCGTCCTGCCCGATCGCCTCAGGGAGCGCGTCGAGCGGCGTGGCACGGTCGATCGTGTACTCCCCCACCGCCGTGCGCCGCAGGTCGGCGAGCATCGCGCCAGGACCGAGAGCGACGCCGATGTCGCGGGCGAGGCTGCGGATGTAGACCCCCTTGCCGCAGCGGACGTCGATGACGAGCCGCGGCCAGTCATACTCGACGACGTCGATGGAGCGGATCGTAACGGGTCGTGCCCGCAGGCCGGGGTCCTCGCCGCGCCGGGCGAAGTCGTAGGCACGCCGCCCCCCCACCATCATCGCGGAGTGCGCGGGTGGGGTCTGCATGATGCTCCCGACGAATCGGGCGCATGCAGCCTCGATCTCCTCTCGCGTCGGCGGCCGTAGTACGCTGATCTCGGTCAGTTCGCCCTCGCCGTCGTCGGTCGTCGATCGGTGCGAGAGATCGACGCGGGCGGTGTATCGCTTTTCTCCTGCCATGATCGTGTCGCAGAGCCGCGTGGCTGCCCGTCCCACCAGCACGACCAGCACGCCCGAGGCGAGCGGGTCGAGCGTGCCGCCGTGCCCGACCTTGACTGTCCGGGGCGCTCCCCCGCGACGCAGGCGAGCCTTTACCAGCCGACAAACCGAGGTCGAAGTCGGACCGCGCGGCTTGTCGATCACCAGCAGGCCGGCGGGTGAAGAATGAGGGTGTAAGGCGTTCACGGCTCACCCTCGCCGGATTCGATGCCGAGCCAGAACGGCCTCACGATGGCAAGCGCCCGCCAGCGACCCTTCGAGTAGTTGAACCCTTCGACCTCGGCGAGCACGACGTGCGACCTGAGGACGCGCTCCTTGGGAACGATGAGCAGGCCTTCGGGGTGCGTGCGCCAGTACTCGCCCTGTTGTTGCTCGTCGATCAGCAGAACCGTGGCGCGGGAGCGAAAGACAAAGCTGTCCTCGTGATAGCCGACGGCGGCGAGCGGACGGGCGCCTTCCGGGTCGATCTCGGCGAGCCGCTCCGCGAGCAGTTCGGTGAGGAACAGCCGCTTCGCGCCCGGGAGCAGGGCCTGGAACGTGAACGCCCAAAGGGCCGCAGCAGCGATTACCCCTGCAAGTTGAGTAGCGAGTACGCGATCGGGTGCGAACGCACGGCGTGCGAACACTGCAAGCGCCACGAGCGACGCAAGCCACGGAACTCCGAGTGCAAGAATCCACGGCGAGTGACGGACGCCGAGGGCGAACAAGCCGATCGGGATCCCGACCGCGAGCAAGGCCGACAGTCCGATCCACAACGCAGTGCCCAGGCGTTGCGATCGTGGCAGCACGAGCGAACCGGATGCCGCCGCCAGCACACTGCGCCCGGTGAGGAGCGCGATCGCCGGATAGAGGGGCATGGTGTAGTGCGGGAGTTTTGTGAGACTGAGTTCGAACACGATCCACGCGGGAACGATCCACGCGATCAGGAAACACTCGGCCGGGCGAGCCGGACGAGCGTTCGCTATCGCCCGCCAGGCCCGTCGAAGCGATGAGTGTGGCTGCGCTACGTTCGTGTCATCGACTCGCAAGCCACGTCGTAACGCGCGCCTGAAAGCGGCCGCCGTCAGCAGCGACCCGGGCCAGAAGAGGACGATGAGCAGCACGAGGTGATAGCCCGGCGGCCCCCAGTGCCCCTCCTTCGCGCTCCCTGCGCGAACGAAGACCTCGTCGTAAACCACCGACCAATAGTGTTCGAGGCCCACGTGACTCGCAACAGCGAGAAGCCACGGCACAACGACCAAACCGACGACGAGGAATCCGAGAAGCGGCCGCGTGGCGCGGAGCCAGCGCCATCGGCGCGAGACGAGCGAAAGCGCAATCGCTGCGAGGCCGACGACCAGCGGCGTGATGGGGCCTTTCGTCAGGATGCCCAGGGCAAGGGGGAGCCAGAGGAAAAGTGTTCGAATGACCGAGTGAAGGAGTGACGTCGCGCCGGGTTCCGTCGAACGCGTACTCTCACGCCAGGTGCGCCACAGTCCCCACATCGAGAGCGCGGTACAGGCGACCATGACGTGGTCCGCGCGGGCCTGGTGAGCTTCCCAGACGAAGACCGGGCAGACCGCAAGCAAGGCAGCACCCAGCCACGCGGCCCGCGGGTCGAACATCGAAACACCGAGCCGCCACGTCGCCAGCACGGTGACCATCGCGGCGATGAACGAAGGTACGCGGTACATCCAGATGGCATCGCGGCCCGGCTCCCCTCCGGTGAGCGCAGCCGCGCTCGCGGCCTGCAGCCAGTAAATCAGCGGCGGCTTATTCAGGCGATCACGCCCCTGCACACGCGGGATCGCGAGACCACCCTCGTGGAGTTCGTCTTCTCGCTCGGCCGGAGGGAGCGCCCGGCTTTCGAACATCTGGCGGCTTGCCTGGGCGAAGCGGGATTCATCCCGATCGATCGGCGGGATGCGCGTGATGCCTGGCAGATAGACTGTGAGGCAGAGCGCCACAAGCGCCAGCCCGCCGACCGAGCCACGAGCACGCCGACGCCAGATGACGCCCGAACCGATCCGCATCGCCAGCGACTATAACCGTGGACTGCCGCTCCCGGTGCGCCTTGTGCACGTGGCATTCGCGATCTTGTCGTCTCTCGTTGCGCCCGTGTTGCGCTGGGCAGACGATCACAGGAGGCGCGATTGGGCTTCGCCGCTCCTGTGGGGGACGGTTGCGGTCGCTGTCCTGCTGCCGATCGATGTCTGGATCATGTCTCGCGTGACCGCCGACGGGAGTCGCGACTCCCTTCCGCTGGGCGGCGATCTCCGGCGCGAACTCGAAGCCCTCCAGCAGTTCGGCCAAGGGGCCTCGATCATCCTCATCGCCGCGGCGATCTGGTTGCTTGACCCGGCACGGCGCCGGCGCCTGCTCGACTGGCTCGCCGCGATCGTCGTCGCGGGCATCGCGTGCGTCGCTGCCAAAGCCCTCTTCGGTCGCACGAGGCCTTCGCTCGACGAAGCCGGCACGTTCATCGGCCCGTTCGGGGCCTACCCGTTCGCGCAAGGTGAGCCGTTCCTGCGGTCGTGGCAGGTCTGGAGGAGCGAGGCGTCGCGGCTCTGGTCCATGCCCTCCAGCCACACGGCCTACGCGGTCGTCGCGTCCGTGTTTCTCTCTGCCATGTACCCGCGGCTGCGCGCGCTCGTGTGGACATTGGCGTTTGTTGTTGCCTTCGCACGGGTCGCTCTGGGCGCCCACTACCCCGCGGACGTGGCGGCCGGATGGGCTGTCGGACTCGCGGCGGCGAGACCGGCCGTCCGGCGCGGCTGGGGTGTCAGGGCGATCGACTGGGCATGGCGAAAGGCCGTCGATCCGAACGCCTCGCCCGCCTGGAAGCCCGAAGACTCCTGCACCACACGCGCCGATCGCCGATCCTGACACCCCCGCCCGGACCGGCTTACACTTCGGCCCGCGGCGGGCGACGGGTTCGTCGTCGTGCCCCTGGAGAGGTGTCCGAGTGGCTGAAGGAGCAGCACTGGAAATGCTGTATAGGGGTAACCCTATCGGGGGTTCGAATCCCCCCCTCTCCGTTCGTTGAGTTCGAGCGCGTTCGTGCGCGTTTCAGGCCGAGTCATCGCCGAACAGCATGAGTTCGCCCGGCTGCCTCGGCCTGCGGAAAGCGTCCGATGAGATAGGCATCCGACGCCTGTCGAGTCCGAGGCGCGCTTTGAAGACCTTGAACAGGCTGCCGATCTGCTCGGCACGCTCGCCCTCGCCCCTGAATCGCTTTCCGAAGCGGGAATCATTCAGCTCGCCGTCGCGCATCCTGCGTATCTCCGCTTCCACTCGGTCGGCGCGAAGCGGGTGCTCACGCCGAAGCCAGTCCAGGAACACGGCCTTGACCTGGTAGGGCAGGCGGAGCATCGTGTACGCGGCCGTGCGTGCGCCGGCGTCGCGCGCGGCTTCAAGGATCGCGGGAATCTCCGCATCATTCAGGCCTGGGATAATCGGGGCGACCATGACTCCGACCGGCACGCCGGCACGCGACAGGTCGCGAACGGCATCCAGCCTGGCACGCGGAGACGCCGCCCGAGGTTCCATCGTGCGGGCAAGGTCGTGGTCGAGCGTTGTCACGCTCACAAGCACCTGCACCGCTCCGTGCCGCGCGAGCGAAGAGAGCAGGTCCACGTCGCGCACGATCAGCGCGCCCTTGGTGACGATGGACACAGGCTGGCGGCACTCGGCAATGACTTCGAGGCACCGCCGAGTGATCAGCAGACGGCGCTCGACAGGCTGATAGACATCGGTGATGCCGGCCAGCATGATCGGCTCGCCCCGCCACGACGGTTTGCCCATTTCCCGCCGCAGGAGGTCCGGCGCGTCGAGCTTGGCGAACAGGCGCGTCTCGAAGTCCAGCCCGCAGGACAGGCCGAAGGTCTCGTGCGTCGGGCGTGCGTAGCAGTAGACGCAACCGTGCTCGCAGCCGCGGTACGGATTGACCGTCCAGTGGAACGGGAGGTCCGGGCTATCCACACGGTTGATGATCGTTCTTGCGTTGTCTCGGTACACGCGCGTGGGCGTCTGAACACCTTCTGGATGGTCGCGCAACACCTCGTCGAGCGTCTCGCCGAGGACGTGCAGACGGACAGGCTCAAATCGCCCTCCGGGATTCACGCCCGACCCGCGCCCTCGGACTTTCCCGATCGACAACGCCCCGTCGTACTCATGCGCGTCCATGCCTGTCCCCCGGCCCACGGCTGACCCTAACAATACCCTGCCTTTGGTGCCCAGGCAACGGTCCGGGGTGGACGATCGGTCATGGTGAGCCTGAGGAGCCCGCACCCGACGATCCGGCGTAGACCACGAAATCGGCGCGTCCCAAGTCCGTATCGGCGAGCGACGGACCGGTCGAATCGATCACGCTGAGGGTGAGGATGCGAACTCCGGGCCGTGCCCGCCGGAGCAACTGGACAGTACCGCCCTCGAAGTCGGTGTGGAACCGACCGATCACGTGCACCACGGGCCGGTTGCCCTCTGCGAGCGAGCTCGCGACGGCATCCGCCATCGTGGCGTCCCAGAGCGACTGCGACCGAAAAATGGCTTCGATCATCCCCTCGCCCGCGTGGGACGCGTCTCCCATGCCGGACATGAGTTTGAAGAACTCTTCGCGGTAGCGGCCCGATGGCATCTCGGGCGGAATGACGAACAACCTCCGTTGCTCATCGGTCAGCGTTTCCAGCCGCGAGTACCCGCTCGTGCGCGCGAGCCGCACGTAGCGCCGCGGCGCGTTCGATGCGATCACCGGGCGGCCGGCGCGCTTCGCCGCCTCGACCATCGTGCGGTGCCCGTCGGGGTAGTTGCCCTGCGAGCGGCCCGAGGCCTTGCGGAACTGCTCTTCGTCGATGAGGCCACCGAGGTAGTCGTCGAGGTGGACCTGCGAGTCCCGCTCGATGAACTCGAGGCTCAGCGCGGCGCGATCGGTACGAGCCAGCACGTCCTCCCAGAGCGCGGCTGCGAACGCGAGGCCAAGCGGGTGGCCGTGCGTCTCGCCGATCATCACGGCGTCCGCGGCGGCAGCGGTCGAAACGAGTTCCTCCCAACCCGCGCGCTGGCCCGTGTCGCCCCGGTAGATCG
>JAANMT010000919.1_pt1 | contig 30962 bp, 26 predicted proteins | sample 7279711 | NCBI WGS metagenome assembly JAANMT01 (sample SAMN14094538, study PRJNA606508) | bioreactor metagenome | isolation source: A lab-scale SPAN reactor treating ammonium-rich wastewater day 1 | place: Ireland: Galway | collected 2017-01-16 | reverse complement strand
GCCGTTCGCTATCTGAAAGCGTAAAATTCATAAAACAGATCCACGCATTTCAGTCGAAATCATTGCAATCTTTTTCGGTTTGAATATAAATACACACTTACCGCCTAAGTTTTGCATTGCAAGTCTGAAACCGCCTTTTCAATTTGTGTGAAAAAATTGTCCGCCGAAAGTTTATCGTTCATTAGTTTTGCAAAGTCTTTTCCAAATGTTTTTGTCAAATTTATTGGTGTAACTGAATACGTTTTTTCGTCTATGTTTACCAAAAAAAATACACAATTCGTTTGGTCTGTGTGCCTATGGCGTGTCATAAATGAGTTTCAAATATTTTGTAATGTCTTTTTCGCCGATAATTTCAATTTTGTCAGGAATATTTGAGTTGTTTTTCTTGTAATATGGCGTTTCGTAACGCATTATGATAATGTGAGCATACGGAATTTGATTTGCCTGAATATTAGCCGTTTCACCCATCATATTTTCAAAACAGTTGTTAGCATTTTGTTTGTAGTTACTTGTGATAAACTTAATTCCCAAGCAAAAAACCGGCTTTTTACCTTTGAAAACTGCTATATCGATGTCTTTCGGGTAGTATTTTCCTTTAACGGTTGCTTCTTTTGAGTTTTACCCATAAAGTAAATTTCATATTTACTTCCCCAAATTTTCTGCAAAGTTGTAGAAATATAGTTATGAAGCGGAATGAGTTTTTGTGTGCTTATTGCTCCAAATTCCTTGTATTTTTGGAAAGAACTTTTTACTGCTTTCAGCAAATCTTTTTCGTTGTACATTGTCAAAATAGCGTTAATGGATTTTTCGCTTTAATTTTGTATTCCTTTATTTGCTTGGAAGTAATTGATTTGTAGTCCCCTGAAAAATCTTTTCCCGTCAGGCGAATATATTTGTAGAATTCTTCGGATTTCAGTGTTTCCTCAATGATTTTCCATTCTGAAAACGGATTATTTTTGATAATGAACAGTCCCGAATACATTAAAACGTCTTTTGGAACTTTGTAAAATTCAACAGAATCGTTTATAAGAGTGCTCAGCACAATCTTTTCATTGTGAATAGTTTGTACACCTTGGCTTCTGCCGTATTCGTACCACAAAGCACCTTTGTCCAAATCTCGGCTTTCTAATTCGGCTCTGTTGCTCAAAAAATAAGCGTAACAATTAGGGTAATTTTCTTTCAACTTTTCCTCTGAAATAACCGTGTAACGGTTATTTACTTGCTCATAAGGAAAAATTATTTTTTCAGCTTCGTTGATAATTCCTTTGAAACGTGAGCCTTTTATGACTTGTTTCAGTATGTTTTTTTCAATTAAAACGCCATTAAACAAAGTTAGATTTTCGTCAAATTCTTCGGTTGCACCAATGAAAATTTTGTCTCGCAATGTGGCAAAACCATACTGAACGTCAAAAAAATCTTTTACAATAGCGTTTTTGCCCGTTTCCAATTTTTTTAAAAATTCTTCATTCTCGGAATTTGAGAAAGACCAATCTTTGTCGCTCAAATCGTCAAAATTTATGTTGTTTACGAATGCAATTTTCTCATTGTCAAGTTCGTAATACTGAAATTGTTTTTTGCTGTAATTTTTCTGAAAAACGGAAATTGCCATGTAAGTCGAAAAGCCGTTAAAAACTTTATTGGCTTTAAAATCAACTAGATTTTTTACGATTTTTTCCTGTTTTAAATGTTGTCTGAATTTTTTGTAAGACGAATTGTGCAAATAACTGTTTGGTGTAATAAAACCTGAAATTCCGTTGTTTTTCAACGTGACAAGTCCCAATTCAAAGAACGATAAATAAATATCAATCGTTCCTTCCGAAAACTGAAATTCATTTTTTAGTAAGTTCCGAGTTCCAACGTCAAGGTTGTGTATGCGTATGTAGGGCGGATTTCCGACAACAAAGTCAAAAAATGAATTGTAATTTTTATAAAAATAAAGCGTGTTTTCATTGAAAATTTTCCACTCAATTTTTATATCTAACTTATTCTCCGTGATTTTATTTAGATTTTGAATACATTTTTGATATTCGGTTGGGTCGAGTTCAACACCATAAATGTAAGTTTCTAAACCTTGTTTTATTTGTTTAGTTGTCTGTTTCTGTTCTCGTGCAAAAGCAATGTAGCGATTTGCAATTTCTTTCAAGAATGCACCGTCTCCACACGCAGGTTCAAAGATGAATTTGTCCAAAATATCGGCGGAATTGTAGCCAACGAAATTTAAAATTTCGCTTACAATCCAATCAGGCGTAAAAACCTGTCCCAATGTTTTGTGTTTTGACATTTTTCTGTTTCTCTATTTTCGCAAAGATAAAGATATTTTGTCTGCACTTTCAAAAGTGGTTGTCAATGCTATTAATTTTTTTCAGTTGAGTTCGTGCGGTCAAACAGCATTGCTCGTAACGGTTTCGGGCTTTGCGTTCGGGCGGGATTCGGAACTCAATACTGTAACCAGCACTGAACTTAAATAGAAGCACAAATATCCAAGTTTGCACGTCAGCCTGCCTGATGCAAAACATTACCGTATTTTATTGTTGGAATAATGGCAGGAACTCTTCTTCATATTTAATTATTTTCTTGATTTTGCCCGGTTGAGCCCAATTCATTGTTCCTTCCATTTTTAATGAAAGAAGATAATTTTCTATTTGTTTGTCTGACAATTCCGCTTGTATTCTTTGGGCTTCTGTTAATGTTCTAACAGGAATAAATGCTTGTAACGATTGGTTTGCTTGCCAAAAACCTTCAAATACTGTCGGATTAAAACTTTTCTTGCCGTATGCTTCCCAAACTACCTTGTATGGAAAGAAATTGTATTCGCCGGCCCCTAACAATGCCCACCAATGTCCGCGGTTCAGCATTACATTCAGCAATACTCCTTTTCTTCCTTGTAAAATTTCCTTGTTTGATTCAAGGTAAGAACCAAGCTTCGGAAACTGCTGAATTTGTTGCCATTCTAATGGTTTGCCGTTGCTGTTGTATGGTAAAAGAACCCACTTTGAAGGCGTTGGTAATTTCTCCTTGAACTCTTTTGACGTAATAAGAGGAAAAATGAATTTCTTTGGTAAAATGATATTGTTTTTGCTCTTATTAGAAACACCAACCATATCTTCATTCACTTCAATCAAGTCATCAAAGAAATAAACATCATTAGCTCCACAAGTATTAATGCCTTGTCGTGGGCTTGATTCTTTCTTTATTATGACTGGCTTAATGCTATCAAAATTATCTCCTTCATCATTAGATATAATACTCAATGGGTCGGTCTCGTGAAACATCGGTTTTGCAACGTAGCAATTCCAAGTTCCACCTTCATTTCGGTAATATGGGATAGGAAAAATTGGTTTTTTATCTCTGATAAAATGGCTTAGTCCATAGCGTGTTGCAATACCGCCAAACACATCTTCATTATTAAAATCAAAAATAGCATCAATACTATATTTCACCTCACCGATGCTGTAAGTTCTAAAATTTCTATTAGCTCCGTCATTTAAAAATAATGAAAGTGGCATAAATATCATTGCTTCGCCGTCTTGCTTCAAAAAATCTTTAATTGCTATTTGTATAATCAGTGCCGCTATATCTATTCTGCTTCCTCCCAACAAAAGGTTCTGACTGTTTCCAACTAAATCAAATTTGAAAAAATAACTCTTTATCTGTTCTTTATAGCTGTCGGGCAAGTCCACGAAGTTTTGCCAAGGCGGATTCCCAAATATTATGTTGTATTTTTTTGGTGTAAGACGCAAAAAATCTTCATTCGTGAAGTTTTTGGACATATCCAAACCATACTTTTCATTGAACTTACATATCGCTTTATTGAAGTAAACAGTATTTAATTCATTGCCAAATAGATTATTAGTTGGAAGATTATCAATGGTAAGCCCTTTTGATAAACCAAAAGTAATTAAGGACTCAAGCAGGTTTCCTTCTCCCATTGTTGGGTCAAAGATTGAAGCACCATTTAGCCACTTGGTAAATAGATCGAATTTGTCAATGGCAAATTCACCCCATTTGATGGGAGTGAAAACATCACCAATTTGTAAATCCTTATCTGATAAATCGAAAGTTTTGATATCCACCATTCTTAAATTGTTCTATTGATTTTATTCTTTTTTCCGCATCAGATTTTACTCGCTTGTAGTGAGTTATTGCAAGACCGCAAAAAATGTCGAAGAAGTCATTGTAAGACCTATTCCAGTTAATTTCATCCCAAACTTGATTTATCGTGTAGTTTAGTCTTACTTGTCCTGTCCCCAAATTCTCAATACGATAGGTGTTTTCTGGAAGGCAATGAAAAGGAGCTACACGAATGTATTCAATGTCTCTACTACTGTTTTTTATCAGTGTTTCTATTTGAAGTTCAATTTTTTCTGAGATTTTCTCGTAGTTCATATTCTGTTTTTGTTTATTTCTGTGTCTTTTTTACGTCTTATTTCGTCCGGCAGTTTTATTTTATTCGTCGCAGGCGAATTGACGAAAAACCGAAAGATGTACAGAGTTCGTGCGGCAACCGAATCTTTTCAAATTACGGCTGTCGAAATAATCCTGCGAGGAATTTGAATTGTATTTGGCATAACGCTTTTAATCATATCGCTTCCGCAGATTCAATATCGGGTTTTACGCGCTTGGAATAGCCGAAAATGCTGCCGCATAATCCGCCGATAATATGTGCGAATTGCGAAATAGTATCGTTGTGGAAAGCATTCACGAATTCTTTTCCAAGGAATAAACACACTACGATAATAAATGTAAGAGGCACATGTCCGCTGCGCAGATTGGCGAATGAGCTGAGTAGAATCAGCATAAACACAATTCCGCTTGCTCCGTATAACCCCGTGTGAAATAAGAAGATATTTAACAAACCCGTAACAAGAGCCGTTGTCAGAATCATTACCAGCATTAACGCCGAGGAGTATTTTTCTTCGAGTAGCGGGCCGATCAGTAATATAAGCGAAAAATTTCCCGCTAAATGTTCCCAATTTGCATGGCCGGCAATATGCGAGAACAAACGGAAATAAGTTATGGGGTCGTAAAACGACATATTGGGTGAAATCGAAAAATACAGTTCGGTGAAACTTTGTCCCGTAACCGAGCCGATTATCGTAACCGCAGTAGAAATTAAAGCAAAAGTCAGTATGACCGGTGCATTGTAATGGATTTTCATAGGCCGTAATTTTCCCTAAAAAACACAATACGAGCAAATAAATCCGAAAAGGCTATCCCGACCAATCGTTATTTTCTCAAGAAGCGGAATTATGAACCGTCAGCGAACTTCCGCGCCGCTTGGCATTTCGCGTTCAAGTGTTACAAGCGCCAAGTTTCCTTCGTCGTCGTTTGCCGCCAGCAACATTCCTTGCGATTCCAAGCCCATAAGTTTGGCGGGTTTAAGATTTGCTGCAACCACAACCGTTTTTCCGGTCATTTCCTCCGGTGTGTAAAACTTTGCAATTCCGGCAAGTATTTGCCTTTCTTTACCTGCTATTTCCACACGTAATTTCAACAATTTTTCGGACTTGGGAACGCGCTCCGCTGCTATTACTTTGGCTGTGCGCAGTTGTATCTTGCGAAAATCGTCGATGCCGAGTAATTCTTCTTCGGTAACGGTTTCGGCGGCAGTTGCAGTTCCCATTTTTGATAATTGTTTTTCCACTGTCGCATCTTCGATTTTTCCGAATAAAATTTTGGGAGGTGCGGTCATTGCGCCTTGTGCGAGCAACGGGTGTAAAACATCGTTCCAGCGATTAACGCCGGCGGCCTTTGCGTCGGGTTCGCCCGTGTAACTGTCCGTATTCAACATACGCAACGCTTCGGCAGAGGAATTAGGCGTTACGGGTGCGAACATTACGGCAAGCGACCGCACAAGTTGTGCGCATACGTACAAAGTTTTGGCACATTGGTCAGGGTCTGTTTTAACGGTTTTCCAAGGCGCGGCATCATTAAAAAATTTATTGGCGGCACGGGCTACATTCATCGTTTCCAGCAAAGCCTCGCGCAGACGGAACGAATGATAACATTCGGCAATGCGTCGCGTTCCGAATTCGAGAGCCGATAAAACTGCAAATTCATCGGGATTAAAGTAGCGCAGATGTTTTGACTCGTATTTTGCCCGTGATTCTTCTCGGCCTAAAGGCTCACGTTTTAAATCGTCCGTCAGTAATTCCCATGCTTCGGGCAATTTGGCGAAACGTTCGGGCAGAACGGGAACAGCACCGCCGAAATATTTGTGAAGGAATTGCGCTGTTCGATTCACGAAATTTCCGAATACGGCGGCGAGTTCATTATTATTCTTTACTTGGAAATCTTTCCATGAAAAATCGCTGTCGCGCGTTTCGGGCAGATTTGCCGCAATTGTATAGCGCAGAGCGTCAATTTGTGCGGGTTCGGGAAAATCTTGAAGAAAATCACGCGCATATACTCCCCAATTTCTCGATTTGGAGAATTTCTGCCCCTCGAAATTCAAAAATTCATTCGCCGGTACATAAGCCGGCAAAACGTAATCGTCCGCCGCCATTAAAATAATCGGAAAAATAATTGTATGAAAAACTATATTGTCTTTGCCTAAAAACGCCGTATAAATATTGTCGTCGGATTTTTTCCACCAATCCCGCCAAGCCTCCGGCGTTCCCTGATTTTGCGCCCAGATTTTTGTGGCGGAAATATATCCCAGAACCGCTTCGAACCATACGTAAATAACTTTGCCGTCCGCGTCGGGTAGCGGTACCGGCACGCCCCAAGATAAATCGCGCGACGCGGCGCGCTCGGCAAGCCCTTGTTTCAGCCATGAGCGCGTTTGTTGCATTACATTGTCTTTCCAATAGGCGGCGCGGGATTCCGCATAGACCTCGATTGCTTCCTGAAACTCGTTCAGTTTGAAATACCAATGTTTGGTTTTACGAATAACGGGTGTTTGCCCCGAAACTTTACTCCGCGGATTTTTGAGTTCGATTTGATTGTAATACGCGCCGCAATTTTCGCATTGGTCGCCGCGTGCTTTGTCGCTGCCGCAATTCGGGCATACGCCTTCCACGTAGCGGTCGGGCAGAAACATTTTGGCGACTTCGTCATAGAACTGCCCTTCTTCGCGTTCAACAAGCAAGCCTTTGCGCAGCCAATCAAGAAAAAACTCTTGTGCCGCACGGGTATGCTCCGGCTCGGAAGTGCGCGAATAAATATCGAAACTTATGCCTAATCGTGCAAACGCTTCGCTGTTTGCAAAGTGATATTTATCAATAATATCTCGTGGTGTTACGCCTTCGGCCTCGGCTGAAATTGTAATGGCTACGCCGTATTCGTCCGAGCCGCATACGAACAGAGTTTGCTCGCCGTTAAGCCGCAGAAATCGTGCATACATATCGGCCGGAATATATGCACCGGCGCAATGCCCCAAATGAATGAAGCCGTTGGCATAAGGCAATGCGGCGGTTATTAGTCGTCGTTTCATGAAAGTATCACTAATAATTGCGATATAAATAAATCGGCTTGCGGATTTGCCGATACATTTGCAAATTTTTGTTGAAATCGAACAGATGTGCGCCGAAAAACAAAGCGGCAGAAAAACTGCCGCTTGTGGTGTCGGAATTTCGCTTTCGGACGTTTAGCCTTAAAATTCGTCGTCAAGTTCCTGCGTATCGGAAAATTCCTCGAGTGCTTCCTCTACCGTATCGCAAAACCTGAAGTTATGCTCGACCATAGACAAGTTAAGCAAATTGTGAATTTTCTCCGAAACTCCTGCAAGATAAACGGGCGCGTCGTGCTCTTTCATAAGGCGATTGGCCAGCAATAATGCGCTGATGCCGTTATTGTCACATTCGCGCACATTGGAAAGGTCAATAACGAAAGCCTCGATATTTGGCTGACAGACTATCAAAAATTCGGCTTTTACGTCGGGTGCGGTCGCTCCGTCTAGCTTTGTTTCTTTTAGAGTAAAAACTACGACATCATTGTCTTGCTCTACCGAAAATCGCATGATAAGCCTTTGGTTAATTGATAAAAACTATTGCGAAATTGCTGATTTTTTTCGGAAAATCCATAAAAATTTTCTATCGTACAGTATCTTTGTATCAATGCTGCATAAACGTACCTCCGTAACTTTTACGATTAATCTATGCCCGACGATTTTATTATTGTTCATTTGTCTTATTGTATAATGCGCCTTAGTTCGCTTGGCGATGTTCTACTGGCTACACCGTTAGTACGAATGTTGCGTATGCGCTATCCTGAGTCGCGCATAGATGTAGTTGTAGACAAACGTTTTGCCGACGTTTGGCGCCATAATCCGAATATAACAACGCTTATAGAACTTGACCGCGATGCCGGGCTAAACGGTATTTTAGCCGCAAAGCATACGGCGCGGCAAGTGTTGCTAAATGAAACGGGAATTAAGAAATACGATGTTTTAATAGACCTTCAGCGTAATCTTCGCTCGATGATTTTCCGATTCAGGCTTGGCACTTGTATAACCAAAGTGAAAAAATTTCGCTTGCAGAAAATCGGACTTACGCTGTTTAAGCGTGGCAAAGATGCGGAGCCTGTTCTTATTCCGATGCGGTATGCTGCGGCGGCAAAAGCTTGTTGGGTTGTGGGCTTGACTGATTATGGCTATGGTTTGGAATTTTGGTTGCCGGAGGAAGTAAACGAGGAATTATATCCGCCTATAAATTATTATGTCAATTCTATTTTCGATATTTTGAATGAACGTGCGCCGCGTATTGCTTTCGCACCCGGTGCGCGTTATTTTACCAAGCGTTGGCCTGCCGAAAAATTTGTGGAATTGGGAACGATGCTTCAGAGGGAGTATCATGCTGCGATAGTACTTATAGGCGGCCCCGACGACGTGGAAATTTGCTCGGAAATAGAAGCAAAACTTCCTTATCCGTCGGAAAATCATGCAGGTGCCTCGCTTTTTGATTCTGTGCGCATCATAGACGGTTGCGATTTTGCCATAACCAACGATTCGGCGGCGATGCACTTGGCCGCTGCTCGTCAAACGCCGGTTGTGGCGATATTCGGCTCGACGGTTCGCGAGTTTGGTTTTGAGCCGTTTCGTGCGCCACACCGCATAGCCGAGGTTGAACTATCGTGCAGACCATGCTCTCATATAGGACGTTCAAGTTGTCCTAAAGGGCATTTTAACTGCATGAATTTAGTTTCGGCCGATTCCGTATTAGAACTAATCTGCAGCTTTAATACCACCTTTCCCGGCCGAAAAAACAGGAGCAGAAGAAAGAGCTAATTGCCCGCAGGCTGCTTCAATATCCTTGCCGCTGGATGAGCGAGTCATCACAACCGCTCCGAAATTTTTTAATTGTGTTATGAATCTATTAAATTTCTCCGGCGTTGCAGGGTGCAATTCGGCGGATAGTCCTTCGGGATGAGTGAACTCTATATTATGAAACGGGATTACGTTTATTTTGGAACGGAATCGGCGTGAAATTTTGGCCAAACGCCGTGCGTCATTTTCACTGTCATTCAGCCCGTCGAAAAGAATATATTCAAAGGTAACGGTTTTTCGAGTAGCCCGATAATAGTATTCGGCGGCGGCAAGCAATTCGTTCAGCGGATATTTTTTGGCTATAGGCATTAGTTTCAATCTCAATTCCTGTGTAGTTGCATGAAGCGAAATAGCAAGCTTAATCGGACAATTCTCGTTGGCCATACGTATAATTCCCGGAATAACGCCGGCCGTCGAAAGCGTAATTCGGCGCGGTGAAAGCAAATCGGCTTCGGGACTTGTAAAAATCTCGACTGAACGCATTACATTGTCGTAGTTGAGCATAGGCTCGCCCATTCCCATAAAAACCAGATTAGAAATCTTTTTACCCGAAAAACTACGTACCGACAGTAATTGCTCGACAATTTCGGCAGTTTCCAGATTGCGTTTGACTTTCAGCGATGCCGTTGCGCAAAATTTGCAGCCAAGCGGACAGCCCACTTGCGTGGAAACGCAAATAGTTTGACGCTTAGGATCACCCTCGTCGGTTAGCATTTCGCTGGGAATCAGCACGGACTCCACCAACTTGCCGTCGGCCAATTTAAAAAGGAATTTTATCGTGCCGTCTTCGGAATGGCGAGTAGTTGCGAGCGTTAGTGCAGGCAATGCGAATTTGTCGGCCAATAGTCCGCGTAAATCGGCCGGCAGAGCGGCAATTTCGCTTAAAGGACGCATTTTATCGGAATATATAGCCTGAAATAATTGCTGCGCACGAAAAGCCGGATATCCGAGAGCGATAATTTGCTCTTTCAATTCGGGAACCGTGTAATTCCTGAGGAAATTTTGAGAAAATGTTGATTTCACGAATAAAAAATGAAACGTTTCTTGTAAATTCGGTTTATTGTCACAACAGACTTATCCCGGCTCTGTAATTGAACGGTCATAAGCAAGAGCCAACCTTTGTTTCAACACTGAAAAAGCAAGAGTTTCGGTTGCAAATCGAGATAGATTCTACAGTAAAACAGCGACGGTATTTGCTAAATTCTTTGCAAAGTTACGGTAAGTTTGACTTGACAAAAAAAAACGGGGCGTAAAGAGTTTGGATAATTGCCGGCCTTTACTTAATTTTCGCAATAAATATGGGTTTGATAACTTATTGGCGTTCGCCTGAAAATCTTATATCGGCACCGCTGTATTAAAAAGTCTATGAACAAATACTTTTACTCTTTTTTTATCAAATGTGGAGGTCGTTCATGAAACGATTTAGACTGTTGCTTGCAATGTTTGTCGCCCTATGCCTTATTGCGCCGGCAATCGGCAGTGCGCAGAAATCCAAGATAACGCCGGATAAACTTCCTACGTTGCTTGGCTCGACAAATGCCGGTAACGAATTTTATTTTTCGTTTCCGCCATGCTACGAAGAATCGGCCGGCGGCGACAATTCTTTGCGTGTATTTATCGCTTCGGGTGTTCGCCAAGAAGTGCGCCTCGAAATTGAGTCGGAAGGTTTCGTGATGGTTAAGGTTGTTCCTGCCAACGATGTTGTAGAGTTCAAGATACCGCCGGCGGTTGGGCAACCGTTCTCCAAGACACCGCAAGCGAAGGCACCGCCGGAGCGCGTGTTGCCGGGTAAAGCAATTCATATAAAATCCAAAGCTCCTATTATAGCTTATGGGGTAACGAGATTCCTTTATACTTCAGATGGTTTCCTTGCAGTTCCGGTTTCAGGGCTTGGTGAAGAATATATTGTAGGTGCATGGCCGCAATATACTGCAGTCAATGCAGGATATAATCTACCCGCTGAAACAACAATAACGGCTGCTTATGATGATACAGACGTTACATTTGAAATGGCAGGAACGTCATCGTCGAAAACTACCGGCGGATTAAAGGCCGGTCAATCCAAAACATGGAGAATGAAGCGCGGCGACGTTATTTGCATAACAAATATGAATGACCTTGAAGATATTTCGGGCAGTTATATTAAAGCGAGCAAGCCCGTGGCTGTAGTTTCCGGTAATCAATGCGCTAATGTGCCGGCAGGAATTCCTTGGTGCGATTATACGGCCGAAATGGACCTGCCTATAAAAACATGGGGAACGGAATATCACGTAACGCCCATTGCCAAACGCAAGAATAATCCGGTTGTCCGAATTTTTGTACGGGATAAAAATACTACATTGTACAGAGACGGAGCGCAATGGAGGGTTGTTAATCGGAATACACGCCTTTTCAACAGCGGATTTATAGAGTCGCGTTCATTCGACGGTGCGCCTCGCCCTGTGGTTATATCGGGCAATAAGCCGATATATGTGATGCTGTATAATCCGGGGCAGGCGGACGACGATGTGCCGAGCGACCCGTTCCAAATAGTTCTTACTCCGCTTGAGCAATATCAAACAGAGATAGTATTCTGCACACCCGGCGCAAAAGGCGGTACGCTTCCGTTTACGGAACATTATGTGAACTTAGTATACCAACTTACAGATTTCGGTACTCTTCCCGACGATTTAGAGTTCGGTACCGTAGTTAACGGAAAGGTTAATTGGCAGGCTATAAAGAGTGTGTTCGGTTCAAATCCCGGACAAGTTTTTTCCGTACCTATTCGCGGAAAAAACTATGCAAACAAGTTGCTTACATTACCTGGTGACGGCGTATATCGAATCCGTGCAAAGGATCCTTTTGCGGCTTATGCCTACGGCTTCTCGTCTTACGACTCTTATGGTTTCCCCACAAGCGTTGCATTAGGAGATTTAACCAAGAAAGACACGGTTGCACCGGTATTGAAGTGGGAACAAAAGTGCGATGGTACGGTGGAAGGTGCGACCGCCGAAGACTTGCCGAAAGATCCGGAAGTGCGCTCGAATTTAGCGCTGATTTATATGGACCCCGAGCCTACGGAAAGCTATAATTACACATTTAATTACGATAAAAACAATACATTCGTTGCCGGGCAAACCATAAAAACCGATTGGTCGTTGACCGTAGACGACGTTACAAAAGACGCAAAGGCTACGCTGTATTTTGTCGACCGTGCCGGCAATGAAACGAAGCTTGTGGTTACCTATAGTGCTTACAGCGTAACTCTTACACCTACGCCGATAGATTACGGTGTATTGAAATCGGGTGCGGCACTTACGAAAAAAGTAACGCTGACCAATACGGGAAGCCAAGAGGTAACAATAACGAAGTTTCAGCTAAAAGACGGTGGGCAAGGCTTTACATTAGTAGGAATTACGTTGCCCATAGTTTTAGCGCCCAAAGAAAGTCGTCAGATTGATGTAATGTTCAGCAATATAAATGAAGGACAATACAAGGACTCCATCGGTGTAGGCAATGATTGCTTGTTCAAGAATTTGGTTGCCGTATATGCGGAAGTAGTGGTGCCGATTATAGAGGTGTCCGATATAGACTTCCAAACGATAATCGTAAATAAAACCAAGCAGAATAAAATTTATGTCCGTAATACGGGCAAAGTAGATTTATTGATAACCGGTTGGACAGGACCGACTGACCCCACCGTGTTCAATCCTTTGACGGCAAATTGGCCGGCCGATATGCAGGCTGCTTCTTCACAAACTCCCTGCGTTATCAAGCCGGGTGAATCGCGTGCGCTTGATATTCAGTTCCAACCGACTGCGGTTAATACATACGGTGACAAGATAGTATTTGCAAACGATGCCAAAAATAACGGCACTTACAAAGACAATGTAGGCGAATTGAAAGGGCGTGCGGTTCAACCCCAACTTACAGCAACCAACTTTGATTGGCTGCGTAAGCGCATCAAATCGCGTCGTACACCAAACGCACCTTACAGCGGAACCATAACCTTGGAAAATCAGGGCACGGCACCGGTAACAATAATAAAAGCAACAAGTCCGGCAAGTTCTGTATTTGGATATAATGTGAGCGACTTTGCAAACAAGGTATTTCAATCGGGCGAAAAGCATGATTATACCGTAACATTCGACCCCGACACAACAGGTGATCATGCATTGGATATAACGTTTGAAACAGATGATCCGAATATCAGACCTATATCTGAATTACGCGGAATAGGCATAGTTCCGAGAATAACAACGAAAGACGTTGATTTCGGTATGACATTAGTTAAAACTGCACCGGCAAATTCTCGTCAATACGAGATAACCTGCGAGTCATATCAATGGGAGGATTCGGTAACGATAACGGATTTTATTCCGCAGGTTGCAGGCTCGGTAGGTAGAGTAGGTACGGGTGCTTATGGCTCGAAAGGTTTCCGGTTTGATGCGGCAACAATGATGCCGAGCGGAAAATTGATAATACAACCGGGCAATACATTAACATTTGACGCAGATTTTCTTGCCCAGCAAGTTGCGCCGGTAAGCGAACCGATGACTACAAAGAGCGATGCCGAAGCAGAGACTGTATCCGTATGGTCAGGCGTTGGTAACGATCCATTTGTTCCGATACGAGATATGGTAGCCACGGGCGGCAGCGTTGGCCCGATTTGCGTTAATACGGACGGACAAATAACGACGGCTACGATTCGCAATCTTGGTAATGTAGATATGGATTTGAACGATTTAACAACAAACGATCCGCAATTTACATTGGTTTCGCCTTTGCGTACTGCTCTTCCTATAACAATGAGGCCGGGCGAAACACAGAATGTTGTGATAAATTACCGTCCCACGAGTGTAGGCACACATACAGCGTATTTAACCTTTGTTAATTCTACTCGGGATACTTCGGTTGTATTAACCGGTACGGCACAATCTTTCAGCCGTGAAACGTTTGTGACGCTCGGTACCTCCGCTTCATCGTCTGCAACTCATGTAGGTATCGGTGAGAATCTGACAGCCCATATACATCTCAAAGACGGTGCATCTATGGCTCTTGCAGGTGCATCCTCGGCTCGGGTAAAACTTTTGTTTGACAAAACACTTTTGTCTTATAATAGTATTAGAGGAGCGAATGGCTATGTGGTGAGAGATGTTACGACTGGCGCAGGATTTGTTGAATTTACCGCAGTTGCTCAAAATATAATAGATGCAGCGGGCGAGATAGCAAGCATAGATTTTCGCGTAATGTTACCTCAAACGACAGGTGCGACAGCCCAAGACAAGATAACGTTTAACTTGGAAAGCGAAATACTCGGCAATACTTGTGCAGTTCTGAACCCGACAGGCGCAGACATTACAATAGACCCGGCTTGCGGATATAGTTTCCGAAAAATACTCGGCAGCGGCAAGGCTTATTCTCTTATTGCGGTAGGTCCTAATCCGGTAACAAGCGATGAGATGGAAGTACGTATGAGCGTAGGATTGCAGTCCGGCACAGAACTTACCATATTTGATGCTACGGGTGCCGTGGTTAAGCATATAGACTTAGGCTCGCTGGAAGTCGGCGAATACGACATAAAGGTTAATGTTGCCGAATTAGCGTCGGGTAGCTATACGGTTCGTCTGCGTTCAGGCCTTTACAGCACCGAACGTCAGATAGTAATAGCCAAGTAGTAGGCGGCATAACATATCAAAAGCAACGTGAGGGCGGACAAGAGAAAAAACTTGTCCGCCCTTGTTGCATTAATAATCGTTGGATAATATCAAGCATTAGCAGGTTTATTTGTACATTAGTGCAACTTTTTTGTTACGGCTGTACTCTTCGCAATATATTGAAAAATAGAAAATGACGAAGGGAAAAGGCTGCGTTGCTTCCTATCGTGTAACCGGGTATGACGTCTGACGAAAAACAGCAGGAATTTATGGAACTTCTCGGCCCCGTATACCAACGGTTGGAGCGTTTTGCCTTGTCTATGACGCGAAACCGTGAAACTGCCCGCGATTTAGTTCACGATACAATACTTGCGGCGTATATCAATTACGAAAAAATTCAGAATAAAAATGCCTTTGTCGGTTATCTTTTTACAATTGCCGGCAATGAGTTCAAAAGAGCGTATCGCCGTCGTAAGTTTTTCGGATTCTACGATGAAGAAACCGCTCATGAGATACCCGACACAGATACACGACCTGATACCGCGGCTGATGTGGCTCTTATGCGCGAGGCGATGATGAAATTGCCCGAACAAATGCGTGAAGCGGTAGCACTATTTGAGTTTTCCGGGCTGTCATTGCAGGAAATACAGAAAATACAAGGAACAAGTTTGTCGAATATCAAAGCTCGTGTTACGCGAGGTCGCCGTCGTTTGGCAAAATTATTGGGTGTGTCGGACGATATGGGCGAAATATCCGAATAATCGGCGAATTAAATTCAATGTCATGAAAATGCAATCTACCACATTAAAGCAGGCATTGCGCGTTGCTTCGCAAGCCGAAGAACAAACGCCGCTGCTATCGCGAGAGGAGATATTGGCAATCCTGCGCGAAGCCGACCGCAAAAAAGCGACTCTTACGCCAATACCGCGCTCTAACACTTTGCCGCGTATATGGAAAATAACCGCAGCAACCTTGTCCGCCGCGGCCGTTATAGTTTTGTTTTTCCGAATAACAGACATTGTGCCTACGCAGAACACCACTATTGACCAAACTTCGCAAGAGCGCAAAATAGTACACGGAACAGAACAGTCCCAAGCGGACAAATCCGGTCCGGAACAAATCGCGGCGGCAAGGCAACAATCGAATCAAGAATATAAACCCGAATCTTCGGAATCTGCTCAATATCGGAAAGTATCGCCTATTGAGAAAAAATCAGTGCAAAATGATTATGCAAGTGCGTCGGGCGGTGCAGCCGTCCCGCCTTCGGCAATAGTAATAAATGCAGAAAATATAAGTACAAAATCATTAAACGATTCGGAAGAAAGTATCTCGAAAACGGAAAGTATCTCGAAAACGGAAAGTATCTCGAAAACGGAAAGTATCTCGAAAACGGAAAGTATCTCGAAAACGGAAAGTATTGTTACGCCTGACCATATTGAGCCAATTATCGGCAAACGCATTAATGAGCCTGAAATTGCGCTTGGAATCGCGTTTGATACGCCGCAATCATCCGTGCATCAATCTTCGGAATCGCCGCCGATAGTTTCATTCGGTCGGTCGCTTGCACCCGAAAACCGCACGCTGATACCCAAAGAAGATCGCACGTTAATATCAAAGAATTTTCTTGGCACCGAAGCGCAACAACGGCGCGACAGTGATATGCCTCAAAATGCGCCAAAGCCCAAAAAAACTTTAATGGAAATACTTTTGGGGGCAACTTCAAACCCACAAATGGTAACTTTGGTGCGTAATGGAAAAATTGCGGCAAATGAATGGAATTATATGTACGCAGAAGCAGAGCCAGACAAATTACAGCCTGTATACGTATCGTTAAAAGGTAAAGAATCCGCCGAAGGAATTGCCGATTACGCATTACTTTGGTTGCCGGCTTCGGTGCGGAGTCCAAAGATTGAAAATGGGGTTTCTGCAAATGTTTCGCCCAACCCGATAGAGAAACGAGAGGCGCGTATTTCTGTTTATGCTCCCAATGAAATTGCCGTCAGCATTGCGATATACGATATGTTCGGCAAAAAAATTCAGGATGCAGCACAAGCAAAATTATTACCCAAAGGCTTGTATAATCAAGACTTTACAGCCGATATTCCCGATGGCGTATATGTAGTTGCCGTTATAGGCGCAAACGGTATTCGCCTTGCTTCCGGACGATTTGTAATCGAGAGAACAAGCGAAAGATAGCCTGCTTAAATTCAAGATTAGTGCGTTCTGACGGTTAAATTTATTTTTTAATAATTCAGTTCGTTTCCGAAAGAAATCAACAGTGAAAGCTTTAGTTTGTATTGTTCTGTTATTTGTTGTCGAATTATCGGCTTCCGGACAATCTGTTTGGCAAGGCAAGCGTTCATCTTGGCTTGGCGCGGAGAATCAGAAAAATGACATAGGCATATATAACGAGGAATATAAAAAATTCCTTGGCAATGTAACTACTGAACTGACTTCAACTTCCGAAGCGATTAAAATTCTTGAATCGGCCGGTTTCAATGAATTTAAAGATGATGCGCAGATACAATCGGGCGCAAAATTATATTTTGTCAACCGTGAAAGAGCCATAATAGCCGCAATTATCGGAACAAAGCTGCTTACCGCAGGCTCGCGCCTTATCGCTGCACATCACGACAGCCCGCGAATTGACGTTAAAGCGCGTCCGCTATACGAATCGAGCGGATTTGCGTTAATGCAAACAATTTACTACGGCGGAATAAAAAAATATCAATGGGCGAATATACCGCTGATGATGACCGGCCGAATTGACACGAAAGACGGGCGGCGAATAGACGTTTCGCTAGGTGCAAAGCCCGATGACCCCGTTTTTGTAATAGCAGACGTTGCGCCACATTCCGACGCACCGCTACGCGACCGAAAATATACCGGCGTGTTCGACGGCGAAGAACTCGACCCAATAGTCGGCTCTATACCATCGGAAAAAGGCGTTCTGACCGAAACAATGCACCATATAGCTGCACTTTACGGCATTTCCGAAGAGGACTTCGTAAGTGCCGAGATATCGTTTGTACCTGCAATACCGCCGCGTGACGCCGGATTCGACCGCGGGCTTATTGCTGCCTACGGACAAGACGACCGGCTGTGTTCTTTTGCGGCTTTGCGTGCGCTTGCCGACATAAAATCTGCTGTGGAACTTACCGCAATCGTATATCTAACCGACAACGAAGAAACGGGCAGCGTCAATAATACGGGAGCGCAATCAAGTTTTCTGACTAATACTTACGCCACGATTGCGGAAGCACAGACGAGTGCAAAATTCAACGAAAATGCAACGAGACGTGCATTGCGTAACGCATTGGTTGTAAGCGCCGATGTAAATGACGCGATAAATCCGCTATTTATGGGGCTGTCGGAGCCGACCAATGCCGCACGGCTCGGCTATGGCATTTCAATTAAGCGGTACGGGCGTTCTTTCGATGCAAATTCCGAAATCATTGCAAAAATACGCAAGATGCTCGACGACAATCGGATTCCCTGGCAAACGGCATCGTATAAAGTTGAATCGGGCGGCGGAGGCACAATAGGCGGTTTTATGTCGAGAGAAAATATGGAGGTAATAGATGTAGGCGTTCCGATACTTTCAATGCATTCAACCTACGAAATTTCATCAAAAATTGACGCTTGGAACTTGTATCGTTTTTTCGGGGTATTTTTCCGATAGATTTTCATATTGAATACTCATTACCCAAACCGTTGTGCTTGAATTGTCTGGTTCAAGAAATATAAAAAAATCACCGAATTGACGTAATTTTGCATTGCAGCATTTTTTCCCGCGCCGTCTTAATAACGATGACAACCCGATTACTTTTAATTTTTGCCGCCGTTTGCTCAACATTTTGTAGAATGGCGGCACAATCTATGCCGACCGGCTCGCCTCTGCAAGTCAACAGGCATAACGGTTTTATTGAAAATCGCGGACAATGGAACTCTTCCGCAAAATTTCTGGCACAATTCCCGTCGGTTAATGCTTGGATAGACACAACCGGCGGCATAAGGTTCGATATGTTTGCCTATACTTCGGCTACCCGTCAGCGCAGCAAACAGCCACGCAGATTTTCCGAACCGCAAACGCTTTCGCAAAAAACATTCGACGGCGAAGTTTTTCAATTAAATTTCGGTGGCAGAACACCGCACGGAACGCATCGGTTGCCCGGCTCGATAAATTATCTGAAAGGCGATAATGCAACAGATTGGACGAGAAATGCAAAAAGTTTCTCAACGGTAGAAATACCTGCAACTACGGGAAATGTAAATTTATCGCTTGGCGGCGGCACGGTTTCCGAAAAATCGGATATTACTCTGACTGCCGAGTTTTCTTCTCCTGCGGAAGCGACCGGCTTTTATTTGACTGCAAAAGGAAAGTATCCGATACTTACAGATGGTTACATTCTGTTCAAAACACAAGCCGGAACGCTTTCGCTTGCCGCTCCCTCGGCTATGCAAAAAATGCCGGACGGCGAATTGTTGCCTGTCAAATGCACGTTTGTATTAACCGACGACTCCGTGATTTCTTTCAGGTTTGAAAATGCCGAACATTCGCAACCCATTGTGCTGGCTGTTCCTATGATATTCTCGATTGTGGAGGGCGGTGCGAGCAATGAGATATGTTATGCAACCGCACTCGATACCATGCGTGCCGCTTATGTAACGGGCAAAACAATGTCGCAGGATTTTCCGGTTACTAACGGTGCGTATAGCGGCACTCTGAAATCTAAAGATTGTTTCGTAGTAAAATATAATTCGGCCGGAAACGGTGTCGTATATGCAACTTTTCTTGGCGGAAGTACTGATGAAACGGGTAATGGAATTACAGTTGATGCATCGGGAAGCGCATACATTACGGGAATAACTTCGTCAAACGATTTTCCGGCGACGGCCGGAGCATTTCAAACAAAGCGGCGCGACAATCCAGCTTCACCTAATACGGATTGCTTTATCGCAAAACTTGCACCCGACGGCGGTTCGCTTGTATTTGCCACGTATTTAGGCGGCAAACAAGCCGATGTGGCGAATGGTATAGCTATTGACTTCGCAGGTGCCTCATATATTTGCGGCCAGACTACTTCCGGTGCATTCGGCCCGCAGGATAGTTTCCCTACTACGCAAAAAGCATTCAGCCGAACGCATAACGGCGGTGCAGAAGACGGTTTTGTGGCAAAAATATCGCCGGACGGATCGAACCTTGTTTATTGTTCGTATTTGGGCGGCGACGGCGGCGACTACACGAACGCTCTCGCACTTGGAAGCGACGGAACGCTTTACGTTACCGGCGGAACATTATCGCCGAAATTCCCGCGCACACCATTTACGGTAGGCCAGCGCGTAAAGGGCGAATACGAATGTTTTATATCGAAATTTTCAAAAGATGCCGATTCTTTGCATTATTCGGTGGTCATTGGCGGTGAGGGAAGCGACGTAGGAACTGGTATTGCCGCCGATATTTTCGGTAATGCTTACGTTGCCGGTTATACAGCCTCGAAAGAGTTCCCCGTTACGCAAGGCGCATTGGATACAGCATTTAACAGTATATCTAAAAGCAGCCGCGACGCTTTTGTGCTTAAATTAACCCCAAAAGCCGACACAATGCTATACTCCACATTTTTGGGTGGCACGGGTGATGATGAAGCACGAGGTATCTCAATTGACGTTTGCGGTGCTGCATACATAGCGGGAACCACTTATTCACCTAATTTCCCTACAACTCCCGACGCTCTCGATGCAACTCTGAATAATGGCGCAACCGAGCATGACGATGCTTTTGTCGCCAAAATCAATTCCGACGGAAATACTTTGATATATTCGAGTTATATAGGCGGTACAAATAACGACGAAGCCTCGTGTATAGCGGTGGACGCTACCGGTGCGGTTTGTTTGGGCGGAACAACTTATTCGCCCGATTTCGTAAAAACATCGCAGTTCGGAAATATGTTGAAGAGCAATGTGTTCTTAACCAAACTTCAGGTTGGGATTCTGCCGCTTTCACCCGATATTTCGCCCGGCGGTCCGACTAAATTCTGCGACGGAGGAGAGGTTACTCTTTCTACGGCCACAAATTACAGGCTGTATCAATGGAAATTCGACGGTTCCGATATTCCGGGAGCAACTGCCCCGCAAATATCCGCAACCAAAAACGGACGATACACCGTAGCCGTAACCGATGCCAGCGGTTGTACCGGCGCAAAAGATATAATGATAACTGTATATCCGAGGCCAAGTGTTTCCGCCGGCGGCGACGTGCTTATATGCCCTGATTCTTCTATACGGTTGCGTGCCGTTACAACCGATTCGATTATCTCGTATCAATGGTCGCCGGCAACGGGTTTAAGCAGCGTAAACACCCCTTCTCCCATTGCAAATCCTCGTGTTACAACGGATTATATCGTTACCGTAACCGACGTTAATAAATGCGTTAATTCCGATACTGTTCGTATTGTAGTAGTAAACCCGAACGATATTACGCTCAAACAAATTCCCGACACATTATTTGCCTGCCCGGGCGATTCCTTGACTACGCAAATATTCGCAAGAAATTCCGGCGAAATGAATATAAACGCTGATTTTATATCGTCGGACCCGAGATTTCGTGTGCAAAACCCGATTGTTTCGGTACCGGCACACGATTCAATACCGGTTCGGATAATATTTATCGGCTCGGCTGTCGGCGGCTCTTTTTCTTCCCGAATAACAGTAACCGATGTTTGCGGCAATGTGAAAACAGAAAATACAGCTGTTTTTGTAGGTGTCCCCGATACACGCATACAGGCCGCCGCCGATACTACAATTTGTCTCGGTGAGATTGCTTTGCGGCAAATAACAGTAAGAAACCTTGCACGAACTCCCGCAACATTGACTATATCCGGCAGTGGCGGAAAATTTTCATCACTAACATCTGAAATTCAAGTAGGCGGAAAAGATTCATCTGTATTTTCGGTATCATTTTCAGGTGAAAATACGGCCGGAAGATATAGTGCTGTTTTCTATCTCGACGACCAATGCGGCGGGCGCGATTCCGTTGCCGTTTCTATTATCGTAAAGGGAACGCCGATTGTTATCCGTCCGTCAGGCTCAACACCTGCGGAGGCGCCGCCCGGTATAACGCGAATAGTGGGCATTGCGGCAAGCGACCTTGTGCCGCTGAACGAATCGCCAAATAAAACGATGGAATTTACATTGTTATACGATAAAACAACGCTTGTTCTCGATTCGATAATATCTTCGCAATGCAGTGTATCGTTTGTACGTCAAGCTATAGGTAAAGCATTGATACGCTTGGAGAATTGCTCTGATACTGTATTTAATCCATTGGTACAAGCAGTATTTAGTTCGGTAGTAGGTGAAACCTTAACTCCGACAGTGCAGATTACCGATGTAGTTGCCGGAGATAAATGTATAGCTCCGGGGGCATCGCCGGCCGATACGGTGAAAATGATACCTTACGGATGCGAAATACGAACTTTGAACGTACAATTATTCTCTACTGCGTTGCAAGCCGTATATCCAAGCCCGGCAGACGAAGTTCTGACGGCGGAGTATTCCACGGTAGAAGAAACCGTTGCACGATTTACGCTTGTGGGAGTACTCGGTCAGACAATAAGAACGCTTGCCGAAACAACTCAAAAACCGGGCACATATCAGGCACGATTCTCTATGTCGGATATTCCGCATGGAAATTATATGTTGGTAATGGAAGCGGGACGCTATCGGACTGCATATCCCGTTATCATTGCACGGTGAGGATTTGCCGCCGGAAGCGGAAAGTAAGCGGTGCAAGTTTAATTAATCAAAAACAACAATGAACAGACAATCCGTTCCAACACGCCTAACTATTAAAAATGCAGAGTTTTACGCTTATCATGGCGTTAAAGCCGAAGAGCAAACGCTCGGCGGAAAATATCAGGTAGACCTCGAACTTTACTACGATGGTTTTGCGGCTGTATTAAGCGATAATGTAAACGATGCCGTAAATTACGAAGAGGCTATGTATGTAATAGGCGAAATTATTAACGGCGACTCTACCAGCCTTATCGAAACACTTGCTCATGATATACTCTCGATGTTGCTCGACAAAATCCCGCGATTGGCAAAAGCAACTGTCCGTATTCGCAAGTTGAATGTTCCCATACGGCACGTTGTGGATTTTATCGAGGTGGAACAATCTTTAAGCCGAGAATAAACAGTAATTTCCATGACAGCCACTGTTTTATCTCTCGGAGCAAATCTCGGCGACAGACTTGCCGTATTGCGCCGCGCTGCCATTATGTTGCGAAGCATGGCGTTTACGAGTGAAATGCAAGCATCGTCGGTATATGAAACCGAACCCGTTGGCTTCCGAGAGCAACCGCCGTTTTTCAATATTGCCATAGCAGGCAAAACATTGCTTGCGTCGCAAGAATTGCTCGATGTATGCAAAAATATTGAACAGAAACTTGGACGGCATGAGCGGCCGCGGTGGCGCGAACGAGAAATTGATATTGATATATTGCTGTATGGCGACATTGTAATTGCACGCGGCGAATTAGAACTACCGCACCCGTGTATGCTTGAACGCAGATTCGCACTTGTTCCGGCTGCCGAAATCGCACCCGATTTTATACATCCTGTTGCAAACAAAACTTTAAGTGAACTTGCCGCATTATGCCCGGACAAATCGGAAGTGCGCCCTATTTGCAACTTGTTTTAAGATTTAAGCTTCCCGCAGTAATTGCGCCACTATATCCGTAGGACTGACATTATCGGCTTCGGCATTGAAATTGGCGACTATACGATGGCGCAACACGGCTGCGGCAACCGCACGTACATCGTCTATATCGGGCGTGAATTTACCGTAAATGGCAGCGCGGGTTTTTGCACCCAGAACTAAATACTGCGACGCACGCGGCCCTGCCCCGTAGCTCAAGAAATCTTTTACTATTTTTACGGTAGTTTCTTTGGGCCTTGTAGCACGGGCAAGTTTCACGGCAAATTGCGCAACGTTGTCGGCAACAGGAACACGCCGTGCCAAACTTTGAAATTCATTGATTTCTGCCGCACCCAATACTTTTTTCACCTCCGGCGCATAGCTCGACGTAGTAGTTTGAACTATGCGGGTCTCCTCGTCAAGTGAAGGATAATCCAGCCAAAGATTGAACATAAAACGGTCTAATTGCGCTTCGGGCAACGGATAAGTTCCCTCTTGTTCAATAGGATTTTGCGTTGCCAATACAAAAAAGGGCTCATCGAGACTGTAAGTTGCTCCGGCTGCGGTAACGTTATGCTCTTGCATGGCTTCGAGCAATGCCGCTTGAGTTTTGGGCGGTGTTCTGTTGATTTCGTCTGCCAATACAATATTGGCGAATATTGGCCCCTTAACGAATCGGAATTTTTTATGCCCCGTAGTCATATCTTCTTCGATAATCTCTGTGCCTGTAATATCGCTCGGCATAAGGTCGGGCGTAAATTGAATACGGCTGAATTTCAGGTCTAATGCCTGCGCAAGTGTGCGAATCAAAAGTGTTTTTGCCAAGCCGGGAACGCCCACAAGCAAACAATGCCCGCGAGCAAACAGAGAGATAAGAAGTTGTTCAATGATATCTTCCTGCCCGACAATAACTTTGCCTACTTCGGCACGAATAGATTTTATTGCTTCGGTCAGTCGAGCTATTTGTTGAGTGTCCGATGATTGTTGAGCCATAAAGCATTCAGATTTTTGCTGTATTTTCAAAAATTGTGAATTTGTGTTTGCATTTTCTTCCTTAAACCGCACTATTGACGTTCACAGCCGAATCTTCGTGGCAAATACAACAAAAAACCGAATTGTCGCTCTTAATTTTGAGGTATTTTTGCATTACTTGCCGCATAAGATATGCGGATTTATTGAGCGAATATTGTTTAGTTCGGAATCGCGGAATATTTTAAATTCTTATCTCCAGTTCCATGACAAATCAACGCTATCTTGTTTTCGACATTGAAACCAATGGTTTGCCGTTCGACTCTTTCGACGAAGGGCGGCAAGAATACCTTTTGCGCGGTGCGTCCGACGATGCCGAACGCTCGAAGCGCGTACGCGAAATGTCGCTTTCGCCATTGACTGCCGAAATTGTTTGCATAGGTTATATGATGATTCGCGGAACGGAAAACGGCTGGGATCAAGAAAAACTCGGCGTTTTCGCGCTTGATGCGTCGGTTGAGCAGGGAAATATACGCGAGGATTTGCCTGACGGAGGGCGGCTTATTCGTTGCGGCGAGCAACAAATGCTTATTTATTTTTGGGATATGTTGCGCAAATTTCCCGATGCTTGGCTGGTATCGTTTAACGGACGGAATTTCGACGCGCCGTTTCTTATGTTGCGATCTGCCGCACTTGGCTTGCGCCCTTCGCGCAATCTGATGCACGGAACAAAGTTTAACTATCCGCAGCATACAGACTTATTGGACGAACTTACTTTCTTTGTACCGCAATCTGCCGGGGCTACACGGCGATATAATTTTGATTTCTTTGCCAAATCATTCGGTATAACATCACCCAAAGGCGAAGGTATTGACGGCTCGAAAGTCGGGGAGTTCTATGCGGCCGGCGATATCGTTTCTATTGCTTCGTATTGTTTGCGCGACGTTCATGCAACTTGGGAATTATTCATGAAATGGAAAGAATTTTTGGACTTTCGTTGATAAAAAACGCAGAATAAGCGGCTGAAAAATATTTACTTTCATAAATGTTCTGTGCGAAACGGCATTATTAAGAAATACCGCCGACAGCACGATAATTTTTGGTATTTTAGCCTACTTTCAATGCCTTGTTTTCGGCAAAATTGCAGCTATGCCGACTCAAAAACAAAATTCATACGGCGCGGAGCAGTTTACGCAACTGCAAAAGCAGCTCGTTTGGTATAAATCGTTTTTCGAATACGCCGCCGACGCAGCACTGATTGTGCAGCCGGAAACGTGGAGCGTTCTTGATGCAAATGATTATGCCACACGCCTGTTCGGAATGCCGCGCGGCGAATTGTTAGGTGCTACATTCGTCGAGTTTCGCAAAGTATTCAAACAACTTAGCCAATCCGGTGCGCCGGCGGTTCTAAGCGAAATGACGTTGAACGTTCCCGACGGCGGCACGGTAACGGCCGAGGTTAGTGCGCGATTTGTAGAATACGACGGACAGCGGCTGATACAAGCCATTGCTCGAGATATTACCGAACAGCGTGCCCTAAACGATAAAATGATGCAGGCCGATAAAATGGTGTTGCTCGGCCAACTTTCGGCCGGCGTAGCGCATGAAATTCGTAATCCGCTGGCGGCAATCAATCTGAACTTGCAACTATTGCAACGAAAAGTAAAACCCGCGGGCATTGAGGCAAATTATCTGCAAATAGCTTTGCAAGGCGTGGAGCGCATCACGCGAATAGTCGAGGCTACTTTGGACTTTTCACGGCAGCCCGTTCCGGTAACGCGATTGGAAGACATAAATGAAACCGTGCGAACTTCCATTGACTTCGTTGCACCGTCGTTCGCAAGAAAAACAATTACCGTAGAAGTGCATTATGCCGAATCTATACCGCAAGTCATGGCGGACGCAAAGCAATTGCAACAAGTGTTTGTAAATCTGCTGACGAACGCTGCCGATGCTATACGTGCAAAGGGACGCATTATAGTAAAAACGTATATCGAACGCGACGCATATCACTATGAAAGACGGCAAGTGGTTGCGGCCATCTCGGATAACGGCGCGGGAATACCTGACGATGACATTGACCGTATTTTTGAACCGTTTTTTACACGTAAAGCGGACGGCACAGGCCTCGGGTTGCCTATTTCGCGGAAAATCGTACAACAACATCACGGCGATATCGAGGTGGAAAGTTTAGTCGGTGCAGGCACGACTTTCTTTGTCAAATTACCCGCTTCCATAGAAATTTAAAATTAGAATTACGATATAAAAAATATCCATTGCCGATTGTTAATAATCTACAGATGTATGGCACTTCAACGTTACACGATAGTTATTCTCGAGGACGACCCGTTGGTAAATGAAACGGTCAAGAGCGTATTGTCCGAGAAATACGATGCCGTATATTCCTATACCGATGCTCCTACGGCTTTGGCTGCATTAGAAACAATTCAGCCGGATTTATTGCTTCTCGATATTTTCCTGGGGCATTACAACGGTCTGGAAATTCTTGAGCAAATAGGCGATAAGGGCTTGACGATGCCTGTGGTGATGATGACGGCTTTCACCGATATAAAAATTGCGGTACGGGCTATGAAACTCGGTGCCGAAGATTTTATAGTGAAACCTTTGGATATAGAGCAGCTTGAAATTGCAATAGAGCGCGCCTTACAGAACTATGACCTGCGCCGTCAGGTTACATTGCTCGAAGAAAAACTGCGCTTGAAGCAATCGGCAGAAATTTTAGGTTCGTCGGAAGGTATTCTGAAAGCATTGCATGTGGCAAGAATTATTGCGGCCGCCGATGATACAACCGCGCTTATTCTGGGCGAATCAGGCACCGGAAAAGAACTTATCGCCAGATTTATTCATCAGAATTCGGCACGTGCGAAAGGGCCGTTTATTACCATAAATTGCGGTGCTATTCCGCGCGAACTTGCAGAAAACGAACTGTTCGGCTATGAGCGCGGCGCATTTACCGGCGCAACCGAAAAGATAAAACAAGGAAGGTTTGAGCAGGCAAATCGCGGCACTATCATGCTTGACGAGGTAGGAGAACTCAGCCCGGAAATGCAGGTGAAATTATTGAGGGTTTTACAAGAACGATCGTTCTATCGGTTGGGCGGTGTTAAAGAAGTGCAGGTGGATGTTCGCGTAATTGCGGCAACCAATCGTAATCTAGAGCAATTGGTAGAGGAAGGTAAATTTCGCGAAGATTTATTCTATCGTCTGAATGTGGCTGCAATAGAACTGCCTGCTCTGCGCGACCGTCGTGAGGACGTAGTAATTTTAGCCTCTGCATTCGTAAATGAGTTTAACAAAAAATTCAATAAATCTGTTACCGGGTTTTCTGCCGATGCCGCCGATTTGCTGGAAAATCACTCGTGGAAGGGAAATGTGCGGGAACTGCGTAATATTATAGAGCGCGTTATGCTTCTCGAAACAGGCAGTATTATTACCAAAGATTCTCTGGCGTTTCTGCGTCCTGCAAATGTAGTTCCGGCGCAACGAGTTACACAAGATCTCGCGCCCGGGCAGCATTTTCTGCAAATTTCAAAAAGAGGCGCAACAATGGGGCAAGTGGTTAAAGATCATATTGAACAGACACTTCGCATCACCGACGGCAATCAAATACAAGCGGCGAAACTTCTTGAAATATCTCGAGCCAAACTGCGCTATCGTATAGAGCAACTTCGTGTTATGATACCGCCCAAGCAATAGAGCGGACATTCGGCTGAAAAATATTTATCCGGGCAGCAGGCTGGTGTTCACAGTTTTTCCAGCGTCAGATACACGTTATCGGCTGCTTTCAGCCCCATTTTCCGGCGTAGGCGGGCACGGTGCAGTTCTACCGTCCGGTGCGAAATATAGAGCAACGAGGCAATGTTCGGCGATGTCAGATTCATCCGTAGAAGTACGGCGATTTTCACTTCCATCGGTGTCAGGGCCGGGTATTGCTCCTGAATGCGGACAATAAATTCCCGATGCACGTCGTTCATTTGTTGCTCAAGAGTGCCGAGCGATTCTATCGAGCCGACGTTGCGGCGGATTTTCTCTATTAGTTCATCGGCTTTCAGGTTACCCTCGCCTCGGGCAAATCGCCTGATTTCCCGTAAGTCAACCGTGATTTCAGTCAGGAACCGATTTTTCTCTACCAATTTCCCGATGTTGCGTTCGAGCTCCCGCCGCTGACGTTCAAGCGACTGTTCAAATTCGCGCCGCTCCGCCTCCGCCTGCCGGTGTTCTATCTCGCGCTGATGTTTCATATCGGCAATTTTTCGCTCCAATTGAAATTTCTGCGCCTGTTTCTGGATTTCCTCGGAGGCTACTTCCCGCTCAAGTTCGTAGAATTTCTCGATATGCTCGGCGTATTCTTCCCAGCGGCGTTGCGCCTTGCAGAGTACGGCAAGTAACTCATGACTGACCGCCTCGTCTTTTTTTGCGCCAAGCCGCCGATTTATCGCAAGAGCCATTCGGGCATCTTCTTCGGCTTTTGCGGGGTTGTAAAACTCGCCCGCCGCAACGGTCAGGCGGAGCGTGCCGAGGTTGGCCAGCACATGGGCATATTCATGTTGCATACCGAGTTCGCTTGATATGGCGGCCGCCTCGCCAAAGCAGCGTTCGGCGGCGCGGTAGTCAGTCAAATTTAAATACGCCAGCCCAATATTTTCCAAATCTCGTGCGACATGGTGCCACGCTCCTATTTCGCGGTGAATTTCAAGGGCTTCGTGCATATGCGACAGAGCAAGTTCAAACTCGCCGCTTTCACGGTAATGATTGCCTATGTTGCAGAGCATTATCGCCTCCTCTGCCTTCATGCCGATTTCTCGGAATATCTCCCGCGCCTGCCGAGTATATTCGCACGCTTCTGCCGATGAAAAAGCCATACCTGCATACACCACCCCAAGCCCGCCAAGCGTTGCGGCAATTCCCATCTTGTTCCCTATTTCGCGGTGCGCATCCAGTGCTGCAAACATATATTTTAGAGCATTTGGATAGTCGGAAATATCATGGTAAGTATTGCCTATTGACGACAGGACTTTAGCGGCATCGGAGCGACGGTTAAGTTCCGTATGCTTTTCCAGCGCACGAAACAGGTAGTCGAGAGCTTTCTCGTAGTCGTCAAGATTGCCGTAGATAACACCGATATTGCCTGTCACCCGTGCTGCATGGTCGTCCATGCCAAGTTTGATATGCTCGTCCAAAGCGGCCAGCGCATATTCCAGGGCATCGTTGTAGTTGGCAGTATGCCGATAAACCAATCCCATGTTGCCCAAGGCTATAGCCCGCGATGCCCTATTGCCCAATGACTCGAACAAGGCGATTGCCCTGCGGTAAAAGTTCAGGGCATCGGCATATTCCGAAATATACTCTGAGGCTGTGCCAAGTATGAGCAATGCATCGGCCTGTTCTGCGGTGCAACCTGCCTGAACCGCAATGCTTAGAGCAATTTCGGCCTGACCGTAGGCATCGCGGATATTTCCCAGCCGATAGGATGCGCGGGCAATCAGGCAATGCGCCTGCGACCGCATGGCCGCCCATTCGTGGGAATCATCGTTGTTTACAAATAGTTCCAGCACCGCTCGCGCGTCCTGCACACATTCATCGAACCGCTCGCCTTGCATTGCTTCGCTTGCCCGGCGTAGCAGTTCCGCGATTGTCGCTATAACAGCATCGTGCATTGTAAAAATACTCCGAAAATATGGACATTGCCATCCGACAGCGGAAAAAACAGAAATTACTGCAAAAATACGTAGGAGTACGTAGGTAGATGCCTTGCCGGTGCCGTTAATTTCGCGCTGAAACAAACAAAAATTACTTTTCCAATTTTCAAAGACAAGACGTGAAATTCCATAGAATTACTTTTTGCGGCATCATAATGATCGGCGCAATACTGATTTCCGGCTGTGCAACGCTGGTAAAAGGCGATAAATCAAACGTGTATCTAATGAACGCGCCGAGAGGCATTCGTGTGTATGATGGCTCGCAGGAGATCCCGGTCAGCCTAATGGAAGCACCTGAACTCTACTCGTTCGGCGATTCATTCAGCGACGAGATGAACTCTACCCGAACCCAACACTATGCTCCGGGCTTCACGCTGAAATGCAATGAAACATACGCACTTACGCTGATTAGCGGCGGCAAGCAGAGTGATGTTGTCCTTAGGCCGAGTATGGCAATGAAATGGTTTTGGCTAGACTTGTTTGTTGGGGGCTGGATAATAGACGGTGTAACCGGAAATTGGAACGAACTTGCACCGGAAGGCGGCGAAAAAAACGTGATTGACGTATCGCATTACATTAAATAGTCAACCCTTAAATAGGGCATAATATATTGTTTATCAACATATTATGTATAAAAAGGGTTGTTAGAATTTGCAAATTTTTCTACTTTTGTC
>JAANMT010000916.1_pt1 | contig 31021 bp, 26 predicted proteins | sample 7279711 | NCBI WGS metagenome assembly JAANMT01 (sample SAMN14094538, study PRJNA606508) | bioreactor metagenome | isolation source: A lab-scale SPAN reactor treating ammonium-rich wastewater day 1 | place: Ireland: Galway | collected 2017-01-16 | reverse complement strand
GGCCATCAGCGGCCAGCCGGAACTGGTGCGGGGACTCTGCTACTACCACTGGTGGCGGGATGCCGAAGAGTTCGGGAGTTAGCGACGGATGGTATAAGCCCAACCCGGCGCCGGTCAAACAGCGGGGCACTAATTAGGGACGCCACGTAACTGCTCAGCCACCAGTTCCCGCCCAGGACCAGGCTTTCCCCTCCTTGCAAGGAGGGGATCAAGGGGTGGTTCGCTCCGCGCGGCGTCGTCGAGCATGCGGGGCCCGTGCGGATGGCCCAGGCGCCGCAGCTCGGTGGCCACGCGTTCGGTGCTTTCGGGAAAGGTGTTCATGACAGGTGATACGAGACCGGGCGCGCGCCGGAAGCAGCGGTATTCAGGGAAATGCACGCCAGCCCTCTGAAACACAGCGCACACACGGTTACAGTGCAGATGTTGTCCTCCATTGTCCATGAAGCTGCTTCGCGCCTGCCTGCTCCTGAGCCTCCTTGTCGGCCACCTGTCCTGTGTCTGGGCCGCATCCATTGTTCTCGATACCCACCGGCAAGGGCTGTCGCTCAGCGAGACCGGCCAGCTGCTTTGGCTTGCAGACGACAGCGGCAAGCTCACGCTGGACGAGATCATGGACCCGGCCCATGAAAGCCGCTTCCAGCCCGCACCCCACATGCTGCGGCACGGCGAAAGCGCACGCCCCTACTGGTTCAAGGTGCAGCTGGAGCAGCGCGCCGAAACCGGCGACTGGGTTCTGGCCACGCAGACCACGGCCCTCAAGGATGTGCGCTTCTATGGCCCGTTCGACGCCTCTGGCCGGGCACTGGCGCCGGCGGTGCACACCGGCCTGTCACAGCCCTTCGCCACCCGCCCTCTGGGCAGCGAGCGCTACCTCATGCGCCTGCAACTGCCCGGCCCGGGCACCTACACGGTCTATGCCCGGCTGGTGGGTGAAACCGCGCCCCTGCTCGCCCTGTCCGCCTGGGACACCGCCGAATATCTGCAGTGGCGCCAGCACAAGCGGCTGTTCGACGGCATCTGCTACGGCATCCTGATCGCACTGCTGGTCTACAACCTCGTGCTCGCGGGCATCTTCCGGGACGCCACCTATGGCTTCTACATCGGCCAGTGCGCCTTCGCGCTGCTGACGCTGGCCAGCTTCAATGGCCACGCGGCCCACTATCTGTGGGGGCACTGGCCCTGGTGGCAGGAGCGTGGCAACGTGGTGCTGCCCGGCCTGTGGCTGATCTTCGGCACGCTGTTTGCCCGCAGCTTTCTTGACACGCGGCGGCTGCCAGGGCTGGACCGGCTGTTGCTGTCTCTGGCCCTGCTGGCGGCGCTGGCAGCCCTGCTGGGCCTGGGGGGACAGTTCAGTACGGCCCAGACGCTGAACGAGATCGTCTCCAGCGCTGGCGCCCTGCTGGCCGCCGTGGCGGCGGTCGTCATCCTGCGCAGCGGATTCAAGCCTGCGCAGTGGTACCTGGGCGGGCAGGCGCTGCTGTTCCTGTCGGTGCTGGGCGTGGTGCTGGTCAACTGGAACGTGATCGATGCGCCGTTCCTGCTGGCCAACGGCCTGCAGATCGGCGTGGCCGCCGAGATGGTGGTGTTTGCCATTGCGCTGAGCCGGCGCATCAGCGGCCTGCGCACCTCCCAGACCGCACTGCGCCTGCACGCCGCCCATCTGGCAGAGGCCGCCGCCACCGACCCGCTGACCGGCCTGGCCAACCGCTCCGGCCTGGCGCAGAAATCGACGCAGATGCTGGCCGACGGCGCCGCGCATGCACTGATGCTGCTCGATCTGGACCGCTTCAAGCCCATCAACGACGCGCATGGGCACGACGCAGGCGACGCGGTGCTGCGCGCCGTGGCCGCGCGGCTGCAGACTGCGATGCGCGCGGGCGACATCGTGGCCCGTCTGGGCGGCGACGAATTCGTGATCTTGCTGGCCAGCCCGTTACCCGACGACCAGCTGGAGGCACTGGCCCGGCGCCTGGAGGCCGCTGTGCGGCAGCCGGTGGATTTTCAGGGCCAGGCGCTCACCGTGGGAGCCAGCACGGGCATTGCGCGCAGCCCGCAGGACGGACGCACGCTGACCGAACTGATGCGCAGCGCCGACCAGGCCATGTACCAGGCGAAGCAGTCGGGCAGCGGCCACGCCTTCTGGGGTGCAGTCCCCTGATACCGAATCCGGTCAGACCGCCCGTTTGTTGAGCAGGGCCACCGCCGTGCGCGAGTTGGGCTTGCGGCCCAGGAAGTCACTGATGTAGGCGCCGGCGTCGATCAGCTTGTCGAGGTCGATGCCGGTCTCGATGCCCATGCCGTGCAGCATGAAAACCACGTCTTCGGTGGCCACATTGCCCGTGGCGCCCTTGGCATAGGGGCAGCCGCCCAGCCCCGCGACGGAGGACTGGAAGTTCCACACGCCCATCTCCAGCGCGGCCAGCGTGTTCGACAGGGCCTGGCCGTAGGTATCGTGGAAATGGCCCGAAACCGCGTCGATGCCGTAATGCTGCAGCACCGCCTCGATGGCGCGCTGCACCTTGCGCGGCGTGCCCACGCCAATGGTGTCGGCCACGTCCACGCGCTGCACGCCGATGCCTTTCATCAGGCCGGCCAGGTAGGCCACCTGCTGCGGCGCCACCTCGCCCTCGTAAGGGCAGCCCACGGTGCAGCTCATGGCGCCGCGCACGCGGATGCCGGCGGCCAGCGCGGCCTCGACCACGGGCGCGAAGCGCTCGATGCTTTCGGCAATGGAGCAGTTGATGTTCTTTCGGCTGAAGGCCTCGCTGGCCGAGCCGAACACCACGATTTCATCGGGCCGCGTCGCCACCGCCGCCTCGTAGCCCTGCAGGTTGGGTGTGAGCACGGAGTAGCGCACGCCGGCCTTGCGCTCGATGCCGGCCATGACGTCCACGTTGTCGGCCATCTGCGGCACCCACTTGGGGCTGACAAAGCTGGTGACCTCGATCTCCTGCAGGCCGGCATCCTGCAGGCGGTGCACCAGGCCGATCTTGACTTCGGCGGGCACGGGGGATTTTTCGTTCTGCAGGCCGTCGCGCGGGCCCACATCGATGAGTTGGACTCGGGTGGGAATAGACATAAGGGTTCTCCGATTCTGGGGAAAATTCATCCGCCGGTGCCGAGCTGCATGCGGCGCAGACGCAGCATCACCCAGCCGACGGCCATGCCGATGGCGCTGAACAGCAGCATCACGGCACCGATGAGGACCTTCAGCGTGGTCGAGCTGCTGATCTCGGCCTGCGACGGGTCCTGGGCGGAATAGCGCACGGTGACGCTCTCGCCGATCTTGTGCACCGCCTGCAGCTGGCGCGCCAGCGAATCCGTGAAACGCAGGGTTCGGCCGTCGTTCGCGGAAAACTCCACGATGCTCTGTTTCGCCCAGGCCCGCTGGTGGGAAGGCCCCACAACCACTTCATGGTGCGCAACCACCCGGCCTTGGGCGGTGTGCGTGTCGTCCAGCATGTTCAGGCCGGAGGCCAGAATCCACGCGGCGCCCAGCGCCGCCGCCAGGCTGGGCAAGAGAACGATCCAGCCCAGAAAGCCAAAGAAGCGTCGAACCGTAGAGGAGGTCATGCTGCCATTGTCATGCGGTTGCTGCCCATGGCGTCAGTACCCACGCCCGGGGTCCACCACCCCCGCCACCGCTTCGCCCCGCTGCAGCGCCAGCATCTTGCGTGCGATCTGGGCAATGCTCTCGTCGCGCAGCGTGCGTGCCGAGGTGTGCGGGGTGGCGACGATGCGCGGGTGGGTCCAGAACGGGTGTCCGGCGGGCAGCGGCTCGGTGCGGAACACATCCAGCGTGGCGCCCGCGAGGTGGCTGCTCTCCAGCAGCGCCAGCAGGTCGTCATCGACCAGGTGCGCGCCGCGCGCGACGTTGATGAGGTAGCCGCCCGGCTGCAGGCGCGAGAGGGTGTCGCGGTTCAAGATGTCCTGCGTATCGGGCGTGAGCGGAAGCAGGTTCACCAGCACGCGGCTGGCCGCCAGGAAGTCGTGGAAACCGTTTTGCCCACTGAAGGTGCGGATGCCGCCGATGGCTTTGGGCGAGCGGCTCCAGCCGTTCACCGGGAACTCGAACTGCGCCAGGGCCTGGGCCACGCGCTCGCCGAGCACGCCCAGGCCCATCACGCCCACGGGGAAGTCCTGGCGCAGGCGCGGCTTGCGGTAGGCCCACTGGCCTGCGCGCATGCCGGCCTCGTAGGCATCGAATTCACGGAAGTGGCGGATGACGGCGTGGCACACGTATTCGGCCATCTGCACGGCCATGCCGGCATCGTCGAGGCGCACCACGAGCACGCCCGGCGGCAGGCGCCGCTGCAGCAAGCCATCAACGCCCGCGCCGATGTTGAACAGGGCCTGGATGCCCTGCTGCTCGTCCATGAACTGTTGGGGCGGCGCCCAGACCACGGCGTAGTCGGCCACCGGGGCGCCGGGTTGCCAGACAGAGATGTCGGCCTGCGGCAGCGCGGCCTGCAGGCCCTGGAGCCAGGGCTCGGCCTTGGTATCGGTACAGCAAAAGGTGATTTTCATACCGCCCAAGCCTACCGCGACTGCCCTGCCCCCGCTGTCACGCGGCGGAAAGCTTGAGCAGTTCGGCGCCCTCGGTCACCTGGTCGCCAGGCGCGTACAGCAGCTCGGCCACCACGCCATCGACCGGAGCGGCAATGGTGTGCTCCATCTTCATGGCTTCCATGACGGCCAGGGCCTGGCCCTTGCTGACCTTGTCGCCCGCCTTCACGGCGAACGACACCACCTTGCCCGGCATCGGCGCGGTCAGGCGGCCGCCTTCGTCCTGCTCTTCACCCGCATGGGCCAGCAGGTCGATGGCGACGATCTGCGTCGCACCCTGGGGGGTGAAGACGTGGTCGGTTTCGCCCTGGGCGTACACGGTGGCCCGGGTGCGCTGGCCGGCGTACTGCAGGTCGATACCGCGCGCGGTGTCGTTGAACTCCAGCGAGCCGGTAACGGCATCCGCCCCCTCGCCCACCGTCAGGCGCAGGGCGCCGTCGTGCAGGTAGTCCAGGCGGGCCTTGGCATGCGTACCGCCAAAGTCGAACTCGAAACGGCGCTCCACCAGGCCGTGCGAACGCCAGCCGTCGCGGCGGCTGAACGGGTCCACGCCTTCGCTGGCGCGCTCGCGCAGCAGCGTCTGGGCCACGGCGGCGGCGGCCGCCAGCGGCAGGCCCACGCGCTCCTGCTGGAACAGCACGGCCTCCTCGCGCGGGATCAGCGCAGTGTCGAGGTTGGCTTTAGCGAACGAGTCGGTGCGCGCCACCATGCGCAGGAACTGCACGTTGGTGGCCAGGCCGACGATGTGGGTCTGCGCCAGCGCTTCGTCCAGCCGGGCCAGCGCCTGCTCGCGCGTGTCGCCGTGCACGATGAGCTTGGCCACCATGGAGTCGTAGAACGGGCTGATGGCGTCGCCCTGGCGCACGCCGGAATCGACGCGCACGGCGCCGCGCTCGAAGGTCACGCAGTCGGGCAGGCCATAGACGTTGAGCGCACCCGTGGCGGGCAGGAAGTTGTTGTCCGGGTTCTCAGCGCAGATGCGCGCCTCGATGGCGTGCCCTGTGATGCGCAACTCGTCCTGCTGCAGCGGCAGCGGTTCGCCCGAGGCCGCGCGCAGCTGCCATTCCACCAGGTCCTGGCCGGTGATGGCCTCGGTGACCGGGTGCTCGACCTGCAGGCGCGTGTTCATCTCCATGAAGAAGAAGTTCATGCTGCCGTCCGGGCGCTGCTCGACAATGAATTCGACCGTGCCCGCGCCCACGTAGTGCACGGCGCGCGCGGCCGCCACGGCGGCCAGGCCCATCTGGGCGCGCATTTCAGGGCTCAGGCCGGGCGCGGGCGCTTCTTCGAGCACCTTCTGGTGGCGGCGCTGCACCGAGCAGTCGCGCTCGAACAGGTACACATAGTTGCCCAGCGTGTCGCCAAACACCTGGATCTCGATGTGGCGCGGACGCTGCACATACTTTTCGATCAGCACGGCGTCGTCGCCGAAGCTGTTGATGGCCTCGCGCTTGCACGATGCGAGCGCGGCGGCGAAGTCCTCGGACTTGTCCACGGCGCGCATGCCCTTGCCACCGCCACCCGCGCTGGCTTTGATGAGCACGGGGTAGCCGATGCGGTCGGCCTCCGCCTGCAATAGCGCGGCGTCCTGGTTGGCGCCGTGGTAGCCGGGCACCAGGGGCACGCCAGCCTTTTCCATGAGCTGCTTGGACTCGGCCTTCAGGCCCATGTCCTTGATGGCCGAGGGCGGCGGACCGATGAAGACGAGGCCCGCGTTCTGGCAGGCCTGGGCAAACTCTTCGTTCTCGCTCAGGAAGCCATAGCCGGGGTGGATGGCCTGAGCACCAGTCTGCTTGGCAGCCTCGATGATGCGCTCCCAGCGCAGGTAGCTGTCCTTGGGGGCGCTGCCGCCGATGTGCACGGCCTCGTCGCACACGGCGACATGCTTGGCGCTGGCGTCGGCGTCGGAATACACGGCGACGGTCTTGACGCCCATGCGGCGTGCTGTGGCAGCCACTCGGCAGGCAATCTCACCACGATTAGCAATCAGGATTTTTTTGAACATTTAGGCCACCTTGGCAGTGCCAGAAAAGAAAGAAGACACGCGGCCGATCACCGCACGCAGGAACGAAAACAGCAGCACCAGCAACAGTGCCGCCACGATGAGCATGAGCACCAGCGCCACGCCGAACCACAGCGGGTGCTGCGTGGCAAGCCAGACGACAGCCACCACCAGGCCGTCTTCCAGGAAGGACAGCCCCCAGTTGGAAAACGGCTCGGGCGAGGTGTTGACCGCCGCGCGGGTGGTCATCTTGGTCGCCAGCGCCGTGGCCGAGAGCGAGCCGCCGAGCAGGCCGGCGGCCACGGCCATGGTGGCGTTGTCGGCACCGAACACGCCAGCGGCCAGCAGGGCCCCGGCGGGCACGCGGATGACGGTGTGCAGGACATCCCAGGCGCTATCGAGCCAAGGCACCTTGTCGGCGAAGAATTCGACCAGCAGCATGAAGCCGCTGACGATCAGCACCGCAGGGTGCTGCAATACATGCAGCCCGGACGGCAAGGCCAGCCAGCCCGCCGCACCCATGCCGCCCACCAGAAACACCACGGCATAAAGCCGGAAACCACTGGCCCAGCCCAGCGCGGCTGCCAGCGCCAACAGGCCCGGCATGTCCAGCTGCGCCGTGGCACGCGCTGCACCCTCGGCCACGCTGCGCGCCGCGCCCGCGTCCACATGCAGCCCCACGGTGTGGAGCCACTGGACGATGGCGAGCCAGAGTTGGTCCATGGTCGTTCAGGCCTATCGCTGCGGGCTCAGGCCAGCAACCACGCGGGTTTGCGCTTTTGCAGGAAGGACTGCACGCCCTCCTTGCCTTCGTTGCTGGCGCGAATATCGGCAATGCCCTGCACCGTGGCAGCAATCAGGCTGGCGTTGATCTCGCGCTCGGCCACCTCCATCACCAGCTTCTTGCACGCGCGCACGGCGTTGGGGCTGGCGCTGGTCAGCTGCTTGAGCAACTCATCGACCTTGGCGTCGAGCTGTTCGGCAGTCACCACCTCATGCACAAAGCCGATGCGCAAGGCTTCGGCCGCACCAAAGCGCTCGGCAGTGAGGAAATAGCGGTGCGCGGCACGTGCGCCCATGGCACGGATCACATACGGACTGATGGTGGCGGGGATGAGGCCCAGCTTCACTTCGCTGAGGCAGAAACCTGCCGTGTCGACGCTGACGGCCATATCGCAGGCCGCCACCAGGCCCATGCCGCCCGCGTACACGTCGCCCTGCACGCGGGCTATTGTTGGCTTGGGGCATTCGTAGATCACGCGCAGCATCTCGGCGAGCTTGCCTGCGTCGGCCACGTTCTCGTCGCGCGTGTAGTCCGCCATGCGGCGCATCCAGTTGAGGTTGGCACCGGCACAGAAGGCCGGGCCTTCAGCCGCCAGAACCACGGCGCGCACATCAGCGCGGCTGCCTACCTCGGTAAAGGCGGCGGTGATTTCGGCGATGACCTCATCACTGAAAGCGTTGCGGATCTCGGGCTGCGTGAGCGTGATGCGCGCCACGGCGCCGGTCTGGGTGATGGAAAGGTTTTGGCTGCTCATGGCTTGGACGGGTTTTGCAGAAAGTAGACAAGGTCCAGCTCCGGACAGGGCTGGCCCAGGGCGGTCAATGCGGCAGTGATCTGGCCCCGGTGGTGCGTGCCGTGGTTGAACACGTGCGCCAGCGTGGCGGCAAACGGCAGCGATGCCGCCGTGCCACGCATGGTGGTGTAGTCCAGCGTGCCGTTCCAACGATGTGGGGCCAAAGACGCAATCAGCGGTGCCCAGCGGGCAGCCCCTTCGCGCAGGCGGGTATCCAGCCGTGCGCGGTCGGGTTCCAGCTCGGCATCCAGCGCCACCTTGGGCGAGATGCCCTCGGCAAAGCGCACGAACCACAGATGGTGCTCGCCCACCAGCAAGTGGTTGAGCGTGCCATGGATGCTTTTGAAGAAGAGGCCCACATCGCGCCGATAGGCCTCTTCCGGCAGCGCCCGCACGGCATCAAGCAGGCGCGCCGTGGCCCACACGTTGTAGCGTGCAAGCTGGGTGAAGTGGGCAACAGCGTCCATGGCAGCTTCCGCCGGGATTACATGCGGAACAGGCCGAACTTGGTGTCTTCGATCGGCGCATTGCGCGTGGCGGCCAGGCCCAGCGCCAGCACGCGGCGCGTGTCGGCGGGGTCGATCACGCCGTCGTCCCACAGGCGGGCGGTGGCGTAGTAGGGGTGGCCCTGGTCTTCATACTGGCGGCGGATCGGCGCCTTGAAGGCTTCTTCTTCCTCCATGGTCCACTGGCCACCCTTGGCCTCGATGCCGTCGCGCTTGACGGTGGCCAGCACGCCGGCAGCCTGGTCGCCGCCCATCACGCTGATGCGCGCGTTCGGCCACATCCAGAGGAAGCGGGGCGAGTACGCCCGGCCGCACATGCCGTAGTTGCCCGCGCCAAAACTGCCGCCGATGATGATGGTGAACTTGGGCACACTGGCCGTGGCGACGGCCGTGACCATCTTGGCGCCGTTGCGCGCGATGCCTTCGTTCTCGTACTTGCGGCCCACCATGAAGCCGGTGATGTTCTGCAGGAACACCAGTGGAATCTTGCGCTGGCAGCACAGCTCGATGAAGTGCGCGCCCTTGAGCGCCGATTCGCTGAACAGGATGCCGTTGTTGGCGATGATGCCGACCTGCATGCCCTCGACGCGCGCAAAGCCCGTGACCAGCGTGGTGCCGTAGCGCGCCTTGAACTCGTCGAACTCGCTGCCATCGACGATGCGGGCAATGATTTCGCGCACATCAAAGGGCTTGCGCGTGTCCACAGGAATCACGCCGTACAGCTCTTCTGCTGCAAATTGAGGAGCTGCCGGCGCATGATCGGCGGGCGCTTGCGCCTTGTTTTTATTCAAATTCTTGATCGCCATGCGCGCCAGCTTGAGGGCGTGCATGTCGTTCTGCGCCAGGTGGTCTGCCACGCCCGACAGGCGCGTGTGCACGTCGCCGCCCCCCAGGTCTTCGGCCGTGACGACCTCGCCCGTGGCGGCTTTGACCAGCGGCGGGCCGCCCAGGAAGATGGTGCCCTGGTTCTTCACGATGATGGATTCGTCGCTCATCGCGGGCACGTAGGCGCCGCCCGCCGTGCAACTGCCCATGACCACCGCGATCTGCGAGATGCCCATGGCACTCATGTTGGCCTGGTTGAAGAAGATGCGGCCGAAGTGGTCGCGGTCGGGAAACACCTCGTCCTGGTTGGGCAGGTTCGCGCCGCCCGAGTCCACCAGGTAGATACAGGGCAGATGGTTCTGCTGCGCCACTTCCTGGGCACGCAGGTGCTTCTTGACGGTGAGGGGGTAGTAGGTGCCGCCCTTCACGGTGGCGTCGTTGCAGACGATCATGCAATCGACACCGCTCACGCGCCCGATGCCGGCGATCAGGCCCGCGCCGGGGGCGTCGTTGTTGTACATGTTCAGCGCGGCCAGCGGCGCCAGTTCGAGGAAGGGCGTGCCGGGGTCGAGCAGCATCTGCACGCGCTCGCGCGGCAGCAGCTTGCCACGCGCCACATGCTTGGCGCGGGCTGCCTCGCCGCCCCCGGCGAAGGTGCGGGCGATCTGCGCGTTCAAATCCTCGACCAGCGCACGCATGGCGGCGGAATTGGCCAGGAAATCGGCCGAGCGGGCGTTCAGTTGGGTCTGCAAAACGGGCATGGTGTTTTTCCGGTGTGCGGGGAAGGGGCGGTGGCAGGAACAGGCTCCTGCCACAAGGGTTGGCCCCAAGAATACGCGCACCTGCGGTTTCGGGGGCGCCAGCGTGGTTGCAAATCACGCCACATTTGCGGCACACTCCGGTGGGTGACACCCCCCCCCGCCCCGCCTCCGTCCGCCGCCCTCCTGCCCCCCCTGCCCGCAGGGCCTGCCGCCACGCCCATGGCATTCGTCCAGGCCATTGTCCGGGCCTGCCAACAGGCCGGTCTGCCCCCGGAGGGCCTGCTCCAACAGGCACAAATCGCGCCACAGGAAGTGGAAAACCCTGCCGCCCGCGTGACCGCCTGGCAGTTCGAGCGGCTCTCCGGCCTGGCCATGCAGGCGCTGGACGACGAAGCGCTGGGCTGGTTTAGCCGCCGCCTGCCCTGGGGCAGCTACGGCATGCTGGCACGCGCCTCCATCAGCTCGCCCACGCTGGGCGTGGCTTTGCAGCGCTGGTGCCGCCACCACGGCCTGCTGCAGGACGACATCTCGCTGCACCTGGACAGCGAGGCCGGCACCGCCACGCTCTCGCTCACCACGCGCCGCGATCTCGGGCCCTACCGCGAGTTCTGTCCGGTTTCGGTGCTGCGCAACGCGCACGGCCTGGCCTGCTGGTTCATCGACTCGCGCATTCCGCTGCAGGGCGCGCAGTTTCCGTTTGCCCGGCCCGCCCACCACGACGCCTATGGCGTGCTGTTTCCGGGCCCCACCCTGTTCGATGCGGGGCCTGCCGCCCTGCGCTTCGACGCACGTTATCTGGCACTGCCGCTGCAGCGCGACGAGGCGGCCCTGCGCCAGATGCTGCAGCGCGCCCTGCCACTGACGGTGCTGCAGTACCGCCGCGACCGGCTGCTGGTGCAGCGCGTGCGCCACACACTGGCCGCCGATCCGACCGCCGCGCACAGCGCGGAAGCCCTGGCGCAGCGCCTGCATCTGTCGCCACGCACGCTGCACCGCCAGCTCAAGGAGGAAGGCGCCTCATTGCAGGGTCTCAAGGACGAGGTGCGGCGCGAGCGCGCCATTGCCCTGCTGCACCGCACCGACCGCCCTATCAAGCAGGTGGCGCACGAGGCGGGTTTCACCAACGACAAAAGTTTCATCCGGGCCTTTCGCGCCTGGACAGGACAGTCGCCCGCCGAGTTCCGGCGCACCGCGCGCAGCACCACCTGACACGCCCCCCGCGCGCCTCATACGCACCTGGGCCGGACGTCAATCCGCACATGCCCTTTCGGCGCTGATAAAACTTCAACACCCCCTCCAAGAATGCTCAATCGGGCCACGGTGACGACCCGTACAGTTGCGGACTAGCGTTTACACGGTGACGCTTTCGCCAGGATGGTTGCACTATGTACCTTCATGGCGTGACAGGCGTTTTGTGCTCCATGGCGTCCCTTGCGGACCAACCGGGCATCAAGGCACCTGTCTCCTGTGTAGCCAGACCCGTGGATCGTTCCTCCGGGTTTGGCCCTTGTATCAGCCTAAAACCAACGGAGACACGACACATGAAACATACGCTGAAAACACTGGCCCTTGCCGCCACCCTGGCCACCGTGGCCACTGCCGCCACCGCCCAGGAAACCGTACGCTGGGGCATCCCCATGTCGTTCGGATCCAACCTGACTGCTCTGGGCGACACCATGCCCTGGGTGTCCGAGCAACTGAAAAAGGTGTCGGGCGGCACGGTGAACCTGCAGGTGTTCGAGCCCGGCAAGCTGGTGCCCCCGCTGGCCATTTTTGACAGCGTATCGACCGGAAAGGTCGAGGCCGGCTACAGCTGGATGGGCTATGAAATCGGCAAGGTGCCGGTGTCGGCCCTGTTTGGCGCGGTACCCTTCGGCATGGAGTCGCCCCAGTTTGCCGCCTGGATGTACTTCGGTGGCGGTGACGCCCTGCTCAAGGAAGCCTTCAAGCCGCACAACGTGTACCCCATCTTCTGCGGCTCGATCAGCCCCGAGGCCGCAGGCTGGTTCCGCAAGGAAATCAACACCCCGGACGACCTCAAGGGTCTGAAGTTCCGCGCCGCCGGTCTGGGCGGCAAGATCTACCAGAAGCTGGGCGCCTCGGTGACCATGCTGCCCGGCGGCGAACTGTTCCAGGCACTGGAAAAGGGCGTGCTCGATGGCACCGAGTTCTCGCTGCCCACGGTGGACGAGCAACTGGGCTTCTCCAAGGTGGCCAAGAACTACTACCTGCCCGGCTGGCACCAGCCCGCCACCAACCAGTTCCTGTATGTGAACACGGCGGCCTGGGGCAAGCTCAAGCCCCAGACACAGGCCCAGATCGAGACCACCTGCACCGCAGGCGTGACCATGGCCATTGCCAAGGCCGAAGCCCTGCAGGGCGCCGTGCTGGCCAAGTTCGAAAAGGACGGCGTGAAGGCACGCCAGTTCAACAAGACCATGCTGGATGCCTTTGCCAAGGCCTCCAAGGAAGTCCTGGCCGAAGAAGCCGGCAAAGACCCGATGTTCAAGAAGGTGCTCGACAGCATGAACGCCTTCCAGAAACAGAACGCGCAGTGGCACCACCTGGGCTACCTGCCGCGCGACTACAAGCACTGATCCGCCGGCCCCTGGCCTGATCGCGCTCGGCCGTTCCAGCAAGCTCCCTCTTGCTGGAACGGTTTGGTTTTCCCGGGAGTTATACATCCATGCCATCACACGCACACAGCACCACCGCCCCCACCGCCGGGCCCTCAGGCATCGTCCTGCCCGTTACCGCCTTTTCCCGCAACGCAGACCGTCTGATCGGCTGGTTTGGCGAAATCGCCTCCCTGCTCTGGACCGTGCTGATGCTGGTCATCGTCTTCCAGGTGGTGCTGCGCTATGTTTTTGGCATCGGCTCCATCATGCTGGAAGAGACCCAGTGGCACCTGTATGCCGTGGGCTTCATGCTCGGCCTGTCGTTCACCGAGGTGCGCGAGCGCAACGTGCGCATCGACGTGCTGGCCGAGAATTTTTCGCAAAAAACCCGGCTGTGGATCGAGCTGGTCGGCATCACCGTGTTCCTGCTCAGCTTCACGCTGCTGGTGATCTGGTTTGCGGTGCCCTTCGTCGTGACCTCGTGGCAACTCAATGAGGTGTCGGCCGCCCCGGGCGGGCTGCCCTACCGCTGGGTCCTCAAGTCGTTCCTGGTGACGGCCTTTGCACTGCTGGCGCTGGCCGGCGTGAGCCGCCTCACCCGGGTATGGGTGGCACTGTTCGGCCGCTGAGCCCCCAGGCACTCCACGTACACCCCTTTCTGAAGTCCGCCCATGCCCTTCTACGAATTACTCTCCCTGGCCCTGATGGTGACCTTCATCCTGGGCCTGTTCCTCGGCTACCCGGTCGCCTGGCTGCTGGCCGGCGTCTCGGTGCTGTTCGCCACCATTGCCATCGTGCTGACAACCCAGTTCGGCGTTGACACCTTCCTGATGACGAGCTGGGTCAAGTTCTCCGGCATCATCGACCGCTTCGACGCCATCATGTCCAACTGGGTGCTGGTGTCGCTGCCCATGTTCGTCTACATGGGGCTGATGCTCGACCGCTCGGGCGTGGCCGACGTGATGATGCGCAACTTCGTCAAGGTGTTTGGCGGCATCCGCGGCGGCCTGGGGCTGACGGTGATCGTCATCGGCATCCTGCTGGCGGCCTCCACGGGCATCGTGGGCGCCTCGGTGGTGTTGCTGGCCATGCTGTCCATGCCCATCATGCTGCAGCACCACTATTCCAAGGCCATTGCCTCGGGCCTGGTGGCAGCGTCGGGCACGCTGGGCATCCTGATTCCACCGTCCATCATGCTGGTGCTGATGGCCGACCAGGTGTCGGTTTCGGTGGGCGACCTGTTCATGGGCGCGCTCATTCCCGGCCTGTTGCTGGGCGTGCTGTACATGGTGTTCATCGTGGTGGTGGGCTTCGTGCGCCCCGACCTCGTGCCCCCCCGCCCGGCCGACGCCGAAAAGCTGACCTTGCGCCAAGTGGGCATTGCCTTCCTGTCCACCCTGCCGACCTTCGGCCTGATCCTGGTGGTGCTCGGCTCCATCTTCTTCGGCATCGCCACGCCCACCGAGGCCTCGGGCCTGGGCGCTTTTGGCGCCATGCTGCTGGCAGCAATCAACCGCCGTCTGAGCTGGCAGGTGATCCGCCAGGTGGGCATCGACACCACCATCACCACCAGCTTCATCTTCGCCATCTTCATCGGCGCCACAGTGTTCGCCTACGTGCTGCGCATGATCGGCGGCGACGAGCTCATCACCGAGTTCTTCAAGGGCACGGGCCTGGGCCCCACGGGCCTGGTGATGCTGGTGCTGGCAGTGGTGTTCGTGGCCGGGTTCTTCCTCGACTGGTTCGAGATCGTGCTCATCATCCTGCCGCTGCTGGCCCCGGTCATCAAGCTCAGCGGGATCGACATGACCTGGTTCCTGATCCTGGTGGCGCTGATGCTGCAGACCTCCTTCCTCACCCCGCCGGTGGGCTTCTCGCTGTTCTACCTGAAGGGTGTGGTGCCCAAGGGAGTGACGATCCGCGACATCTACGTGGGCATCATGCCCTTCGTGCTGCTGCAGTTGGCCATGGTGGGGCTGTGCCTGCTGTTCCCGCAGCTCATTCTGTGGATGCCGCAGCAGATGTACGGCTCGGGCGGATAAGGCCAGGGCACACAAATCGCTATTCAAACAATAGCTGCCTGCGCTTTGCTGTATTGCCTGAAACGCCATTTTCATCATGAGAATGGCGTTTTTTTCTTGGGGCGCTTTCGGCGCTGTTCCTCTCCCGCGCCGGGCCACAGACAGGCGGCATCGGGTTCCGCCCTAGGCGGCGCAGGCGGGCCCTGTGTCACCATGCCCTGATGCATTCACCCACCGTGCCTCGCTGCCCAATCCCCTGCTGCAAGGTGGGAGATGGCCGGGCACCCGGCGCAAGTCCCGCCATCGGCCCATGCTTGGCGCTGCCATGCACTGACAATGCCCCGGCTCCCTGCAACCTGACGGCCCCGACCCCGCCCCGATGACTGCCCCGCTCCGAGCCCATCTTCTGCTGCTGGTGATTCCGCTGGTCATCCCTCTGGTCGGGTTGATCGGCTACAACGCTTACCGCGATGCCGAAGATGCACTGGCACAGGCCCGCACGGCGCAGCGCCCCCTGGCAGCCATCATTGCGTCCGATGTCGCGCGCACGATCGAATCCGCCCACGCCACCCTGCGCCGCATTGCCGAGCGCCCCCGGGTACAGGCCATGGACCCCCTGCAGTGCGACGGCGTGCTGACCGAGCTGCATACGCTGACGCCCGAATACGCCAACATCGTCACCACCGACCGGCAGGGCCGCACGCTGTGCTCGGCCGCGCCCCTGCCCATCGGCCAGCCGGTCGACGTGGGCGACACCGACTGGTTCAAGAAGCTCATGGCCGAACAGCGCTTCAGCGTCGGTCCACCGCACCGGGGCCCCATCACCGGTAAATGGGTTTCGGTGCTGAGCATGCCCGTGCACGATCGCGCCGGACAGATCGTGGGCGCCGTGCACCTGCCCCTGGACCTGCACGCCTTCAAACCCGATCTGACGCCCCAGAACCTGTCCGCAGACAGCCGCTACGGGATCATCAGCGCTGATGGCACGCTGATCTGGCGCAACAGCGACCAGGAACACATCATCGGCACCCGGCCCGATTGGCCGATCGCCCGCAGGGTCATGGACATGCGCAACGGCGATTTCGAACTGGCCGGTCTCGATGGCGTAGAGCGGTATTACTCCACCACCTTCATTCCCGAGGCCCAGTGGGTGGCCTTTTTCGGTGTGCCCAGCGCCCCGCTGGTCGCCCAGGCCCATCGCAAGGCCCTGATCAGCGCCGCCGTCGGGATGCTCAGTGTGCTGGGACTCGCACTGTTCGCACTGGCACTGGCACGGCGCATCGAGCGCCCCATCGACTCACTGACCCAGGCCATCCACCACTTCAAGCAAGGCGAAACGGCCCTGGCCGAGCCCTCGGGCCCACGGGAACTGGTCGATCTGGTGACCGACTTCAACACCATGATGTCCGATCGGCTGGCCATCGAATCGGAACTCGACACGCAGCGCCGCCAGTTGCAACGGGCCAAGGATCGCATCGACCTGGCCCTGCAGATTGCCCAGATGGGCATGTGGAGCTGGAACCTGCAGACCCGCATGGTGCACAGCGACGAGATCATGGCGCACCTCTTTGGCTATGCACCCGAAGACCTGGCCCAGGTGCCCATCGAGGAATGGCGCCGCAGAACGCACCCGGACGATCTGCAAAAACTGGACCCTGCGCTGCGCGCCAGCCTCAAGGGCGAATCCGCGCAGTTCGAGGTGGAGCAGCGCATCCGGCACCAGGACGGCCACTGGATCTGGGGCCTGTGGCGCGGGCGCGTGACCGAGCGCGATGCACAGGGCCGCGCGCTCGTGATGGTGGGCTCGTTCCACGACATCACCGAGCGCATGAAGGCCCACGAAAAGCTGCAGCTGGCCGCCAGCGTGTTCACCCATGCACGCGAGGGCATCACCATCACCGACCCGCGCGGCACGATCATCGACGTGAACGACACCTTCACCCGCATCACGGGCTACACACGCGAAGAAGCCATCGGCAACAACCCGCGCATGCTCCAGTCGGGCCGCCAGGGGCCCGAGTTTTATACCGCCATGTGGCACAGCCTGACCACCCGGGGCCACTGGACCGGCGAGGTGTGGAACCGCCGCAAGGACGGCTCGCTGTTCGCCGAAATCATCACCATCAGCGCCGTGCGCGACTCCCGGGGCGAGGTGCAGCATTACGTGGCCCTGTTCACCGACATCACCGAACTCAAGGAGAACGAGCGACAGCTGGAGCATGTGGCCCACTACGATGCCCTCACCGGCCTGCCCAACCGGGTGCTGCTGGCCGACCGGGTGCAGCAGTCCATGCTGCGCTGCCAGCGCACCGGCCAGTCGCTGGCGGTGGCCTTCCTCGACCTCGACGGTTTCAAGGCCGTGAACGACCACTATGGGCACGAGCGCGGTGACGAGCTTCTGGTGGCACTGGCCCATCGCCTCAAGGCCGCCCTGCGCGATGGCGACACGCTCTCGCGCATCGGCGGCGACGAATTCGTGGCCGTGCTGGTGGATCTGGACCAGGCGCACGACTGCGAACCTGTGCTGTCACGCCTGCTGCACGCGGCCGCCGATCCGGTGCAGGTGGGCGACAGCCTGCTGCAGGTCTCTGCCAGCATCGGCGTCACCCTGTACCCCACCGACGGCGCAGAACCCGACCTGCTCATCCGCCATGCCGACCAGGCCATGTACCAGGCCAAGCAGGCGGGCAAGAACCGCTACCACCTGTTCGACGTGGCCCACGACACCGCCGTGAAAACCCAGCGCGAAGAAAGCGACCGTGTCCGCCTGGCCCTGGAACGCGGCGAATTCGTGCTGCATTACCAGCCCAAGGTGAACATGCGCACCGGCGTGGTGATCGGGCTGGAAGCCCTGATCCGCTGGCAGCACCCTGAACGTGGGCTGCTGCAACCCGCCAGCTTTCTGCCTGCCATGGCGGGCCAAACCATCAGCATTGCCGTGGGCGAATGGGTGATTGCCACGGCCCTGGCCCAGATGGCCGAGTGGAAGGCGCTCGGGCTCGACCTGGCCGTGAGCGTGAACATCGACGCCCTGCAACTGCAGACCGAAGGCTTTGCCGTGCGGCTGGGTGCCCTGCTCGCGGCGCAGCCCGGTGTGCGGCCCGACCGGCTGGAACTCGAAATCCTGGAAACCAGCGCGCTCGAGGACATTGCCCATGTCTCGAACATCATGCACCGCTGCCAGGCGCTGGGCGTGCGCTTCGCACTCGACGATTTCGGCACCGGCTACTCGTCGCTCACCTATCTCAAGCGACTGAATGCCGAGGTCATCAAGATCGACCAGAGCTTCGTGCGCGACATGCAGAGCGACCCGGACGACCTGGCCATCGTCAAGGGCGTCATCGGGCTGGCCGATGCCTTCCGCCGCGAAGTGATCGCCGAAGGGGTGGAAACCATCGAGCACGGCAGCCTGCTGATTCCGCTGGGCTGCGACAACGCCCAGGGCTACGGCATTGCCAGGCCCATGCCGGCACACCAAGTGCCTGAGTGGGTTGCCTGCTGGCGCCCCGATGTCCGCTGGCAACAGCGCGACAAGGCGCCCCTTTGACCCTGCCGGCACCATTGCAATCGAAAATAAGGGAAAACCCTCAAAATGTAAAATCGCGTAACACCCTGCTGTGGCCAGCCCCGGTGCCGTCTCACCCTTGTCCCGTGAAGACGAAACAGGCACCGTGCCTGCCACCCGACCCCTGATTGTTCCCATGCAGGTATCTGTACCCCTGAACCCGGAGATGCCATGTTCAATATTTCTTCCTGGCGCGTGCGCACGCGCCTGACCGTCGGTTTTAGCGTGGTCTGTGCGTTGCTGGTCGCCTCGGTGCTCATGGGCCTGATGGCCATGGGCCGCATCGGAGCCGACCTCAACGCCGTGGTCAGCCACCATTTCCCACGCATCGTGATGTCTTCCAACATCGCCACGCAAACCGACGTGATTGCGATTGCGCTGCGCAACATGATGCTGACCTACGACGCAGGCGACCGCGAGCGCCAGCTCCAGGTCATCCAACAGGCGCGCCAGGAGTCCGTCAAGCTGCTCGACACCCTCGACAAGGCACTGAGCGATCCCCCCTCCCGCGCCCTGTTGGAAAAAGTGCAAACGCAGCGCGCGCTGTATCTGGCAGGACAGCAAGAGCTGATCAACCTGATCCAGAGCGACCATGCAGACCTGAGCCGCGACTACCTCACCACCAAGCTGCGCCCGGTGCTGGCCAACTACAAGACCGCCATTGGCGCACTGGTGGAAGCAGAAAAGGACGCCATCGTGCAGGCGGGCACGAACGCCCAGGAAACAGCCCTCAGTGCTCGCGCGGGCCTGATCGGCCTGGGCATGGTGGCCCTTCTGGCAGCGGCGGTGCTGGGCTGGCTGATCACCCGCAGCCTGCTGCGCGAGCTTGGCGGTGAGCCGCGTGCCGCGGCCCAGGTGGCCCGCACCGTCGCCGAGGGCGATTTCACCCAGCACATCGCCGTGCAGGCCGGCGACCAGTCGAGCCTCATGACCCAACTCGCCACCATGAAAAGCGGTCTCGCCCAGGTGGTCTCCCAGGTGCGCCGCAGCTCCGAAAGCGTGGCCATGGCCAGCGCAGAAATCGCGCAAGGCAACCAGGATTTGTCGGCCCGTACCGAGAGCCAGGCCAGTGCGCTGGAAGAAACCGCAGCCTCCATGGAACAACTGGGGGCCACCGTGCGCCAGAACGCCGACAGCGCCAGCCAGGCCAATGCGCTGGCGCGCAGCGCCTCGGATGTGGCCGTGCGCGGCGGCGAAGTGGTGGGCCAGGTGGTGGAGACCATGAAGGGCATCAACGAGAGCAGCAAAAGAATCGCCGACATCATCAGCGTGATCGACGGCATTGCCTTCCAGACGAACATCCTCGCGCTCAATGCGGCCGTCGAGGCTGCCCGTGCAGGCGAACAGGGCCGGGGCTTTGCCGTGGTGGCCAGCGAGGTGCGCAGCCTGGCCGGGCGCAGCGCCGAGGCCGCCAAGGAGATCAAGCAGTTGATCAGCGCCAGCGTGGAGCGCGTGGAACAAGGCAGCGCCATGGCCGACCAGGCCGGCGAAACCATGACCGAGGTGGTGCAAAGCATCCGCCGCGTGACCGATCTGATGGGTGAGATCAATTCCGCCAGCGCCGAGCAGGCCAGCGGCGTGGCCCAGGTGGGCGAGGCGGTGACGCAGATGGACCAGGCCACGCAGCAAAATGCCGCGCTGGTCGAAGAGATGGCTGCCGCCGCAGGCAGCCTGAGCAGCCAGGCGCAGGAACTGGTGCAGGCCGTGGCGGTGTTCAAGCTCGACCCAAGCCTGGGCGGCTCCGGCGGTTTCAAGGCCCAGGCCCCACGGCCCGCACCGCGCCCGGCTGCAACCGCACCGGCGGTCGCCCGCGCCGCAGCGCCCCGGCCGGGCATTGCGCGCACCAAGCCTGCCATGCCCGCCAAGGCAGCGGCCTTGGCGGCCCCTGCCGCCCCCAGGCCTGCCGTACGCAGCGCAGCGCCATCGAACGACGATTGGGAATCGTTTTAAAGCGTGACTGCCAGCGCTGCCTGGTGCGGCATGGCACGGATCAGTCCAGCAGCCCCGGCAATTCGCCCATGTGCTCCATCACCTGCACCGCCCCGGCCGCACGCAGCGCCTCGGGCGTGCCGTGGCCCACGGGCGAGGGGCTGTAGCCCACCACGGTGGCGCCTGCCGCCACGCCTGCGGCGACGCCGGTCACCGTGTCCTCGACCACCAGGCAGCGCGCGGGCGGCACACCCAGCGCGGCCGCTGCGGCCAGGTACACGTCGGGCGCGGGCTTGGTGCGTGGCATCTCGTGGCCGCTGAAAATGCGCCCTGCAAAATACGGCGCCAGCCCCACCATCTCCAGTTGCATCTCGACCTTGAAGCGGTCGGCCCCCGAGGCACAGGCGATGCGCCCGCCGAGCCGCCCATGCACGGCGCGCACGGCCTCGACCGCGCCCTCGATGGCCTGTAGTTCGGCCTCCAGCCGCGCATTGCGGCGCGCATAGAACTCCGCCATCCAGGCGTCGGTGAGCGGTCGGCCGGTGTGCGCCTCGATGCGCGCGGCCTCGCTGCGCACCGTCTTGCCGATGAAGAGGCGCATGCATTCCTCGGACGACAGCGCCCAGCCCGCCTCGTTCAGCATGGTGCACAGCACGCCGTTGGTGATGGGTTCGCTATCGACCAGAACGCCGTCGCAGTCGAACAGGATCGCTTCAAATTTCATAGCTGGCAGCGCTTATGGCAATTGCCTTAAAGCCCTAATTTATCTAAAACTCTGGACTCGCGGCTAGTGGATGTCACCGTCGACGTAGTACCAGCGCCCGGCCTCGCGCACGAAGCGGCTGCGCTCGTGCAGGCGTACGGCGCGCCCGCCCACGCGGTAGCGCGCCACGAATTCGACCTCGGCGCTCTCGGGGCCGGTGCTGCGGCATCCGCGCACCTCCAGCCCGAGCCAGCGCGCGCCGGCATCGAAGTCGAGCGTGGCCGGGCGGGTACTGGCATGCCAGGTGGCCTGCAGGTAGTCGGCCCGTGCACGCACGAAGGCGGTGTAGCGCGAGCGCATGAGGCTTTCAGCGTCGGGCGCGGGGGCCTCGTCCCAGTGGTCGATGTAGCGGCCGCAGCAGTGGGCGTAGGCCCGCAGTGCCCCCCGGTCGCCGGTGCGGCCGCAGGGGCAGGGGTCAGTGGGCAAGGTCATGAATGCAGCGCCGGTGACGAAAGAGCCGGCATTGTCGCCAGAAGGGGGACTCTGCCCGCGGATGCCTCAGAGAATCGCCCCGGACTTCTCGCCACGCTCATACACCACATGGGCGCGGCCCACGATGAGCGGGTCGAGTTTGGCGATGGACTCGGCCGTCTTGTTGGCGTAAGGCAGCTTGTGCAGCACGTAGCGCAGCGCGTTGAGGCGCGCGCGCTTCTTGCAGTCGCTCTTGATCACGGTCCAGGGTGCGTCGGCCGTGTCGGTATCGAAGAACATGGCCTCTTTGGCACGGGTGTAGTCCTCCCATTTGTCGAGCGAGGCCAGATCGACAGGGCTGAGCTTCCACTGCTTGAGCGGGTGCACTTCGCGCTCCTTGAAGCGGCGGCGCTGCTCGGCACGGCTCACCGAGAACCAGAACTTGATGAGGTGCACGCCACTGCGCACCAGGTGGCGCTCGAACTCGGGCGCCTGGCGCATGAACTCGTGGTATTCGGCGTCGGAGCAAAAGCCCATGACGCGCTCGACGCCCGCGCGGTTGTACCAGCTGCGGTCGAACAGCGCGATCTCGCCCGCCGTGGGCAGGTGCTGGATGTAGCGCTGGAAGTACCACTGGCCACGCTCGACGTCGCTGGGTTTTTCGAGCGCCACCACGCGCGCGCCGCGTGGGTTGAGATGCTCCATGAAGCGCTTGATGGCGCCGCCCTTGCCGGCCGCATCGCGCCCCTCGAACAGGATCACCACGCGCTGGCCGGTCTCCTTGACCCAGGCCTGGAGTTTGAGCAGCTCCACCTGGAGCTGGTATTTCTGCGCCTCGTAGGTGCTGCGGCGCATCAGGTTCCGGTAGGGATACGCGCCATCGCGCCAGTCAGGCGCCAGTTCGTCGTCCGGGTGGCCCTTGGCGATGGGGGCGGCATTCTGCTGTGCATCGGACAGCAGGGCCTGGCGCAGCATGGCGCGGTCGTCCTGCGAGGCGCCCTCCAGCAGCGCACGCAGAGCCGCAGCGCGCTGGCGCGCCGGAATGCCGGTGTTGTCCACCAGGTCCTGCACGGCGGCCAGCTGGCTGGCCTGCGCGGCCTGCGTGGCTTCGCTCTGCACATGGCGCGCCACGGCGGCCTGCGTCAGCGCGGGGGCCGTGTCGCCCTTGCGCGCGCTGCGCGGGCGCCCGGCCTGCGGCGTAGGGCTTGCCGCACGGCGGCGGCTGGGAGATGCAGGGGTGCTGGAGGCAGTGGTCGTGACGGCAACGGCCGGTGCGGTGTCTTTGGCGCTCATGGATACATTCTGACACCAGCGATGGCGCCCCCTGGCTGCGCTCGGAATCAGGCCAAGGCACGCTGAATGATGATCTTCTGCACGTCGCTCGTGCCCTCGTAGATCTGGCACACGCGCACATCGCGGTAGATGCGTTCGACCGGGAAGTCGTTCACCACGCCGTAGCCGCCCAGCGTCTGGATGGCGGCGCTGCAGACGCGCTCGGCCATCTCGCTGGCGAAGAGCTTGGCCATGGCGGCTTCCTTCAGGCAGGGGCGGCCCGCGTCGCGCAGCGCGGCGGCGTGCCAGATGAGCTGGCGCGCGGCCTCGATCTGCGTGGCGCAGTCGGCCAGGCGAAAGCCCACGGCCTGGTGGTTGAAGATGGCGGTGCCGAAACTTTCGCGCTCCTTGGAATACGCCAGCGCCGCATCGAAGGCGCTGCGCGCCATGCCCACGCTTTGCGCGGCGATGCCGATGCGCCCGCCTTCGAGCGCGCCCAGCGCGATCTTGTAGCCCTCGCCCTCGGCACCGATGAGGTTCTCGGCCGGGATGCGGCAGTTGTCGAAGTTGATCTGCGCGGTGTCGCTGCTGTGCTGGCCCAGCTTGTCTTCGAGCCGCGCCACCACGTAGCCGGGGTTGCTGGTGGGCACCAGGAAGGCGCTCATGCCGCGCTTAGCAGCGCCCTTGTCGGTGACCGCGATGACGATGGCCACATGGCCGTTTTGGCCGCTGGTGATGAACTGCTTGACGCCGTTGATGACGTACTCGTCGCCCTGCTTGACCGCCGTGGTGCGCAGCGCCGAAGCGTCCGAACCCACATGCGGCTCGGTGAGGCAAAACGCGCCCAGCATCTCGCCACGCGCCAGGGGCGTGAGCCAGTCGCGCTTTTGCTGCGCGTTGCCGTAGCGCATGAGGATGGCGTTGACAGGGCAGTTGGTCACCGAGATGGCGGTGCTGGTGCCGCCGTCGCCGGCGGCGATTTCTTCGAGTACCAGGGCGAGCGTGACGTAATCGAGGTTCGCGCCGCCAAATTCCTCCGGCACGCAAATGCCGTAGGCACCGAGCGCGGCCAGCCCCTGATGGGCCTCCTTGGGGAAGTGGTGTTCCTTGTCCCAGCGTGCAGCGTTCGGCCACAGTTCGGTTTGAGCAAAGTCGCGCACGGCGTCGCGGATCATTTCCTGGTCTTGGGTCAGCAGCATGGGGTCTCCGTCAATGTGTTCAGTGGGCGTTTACCAATGGGCGGCGCGCTGGCCGTCGTGGTGCAAGAGCCGGCCCTTGTCGGCAGGGGTGAGGTGGGCGAGCGTGTGGCGCATGCCGCGCACGCTGGCTTCCACGGTCAGCGGCGCACCCTCGCCGCCCATGTCGGTGCGCACCCAGCCGGGGTCGATGGTGACGAGCGTGGCGCCAGGATAGTCGTGCTGCGCGGCGGCCACGGCCATGTTGAGCGCGGCCTTGCTGGTGCGGTAGAGCCAGGCACTGCTCTCACCCACGCTGCCGATCTGCGACATGGACGAGGACAGGAAGGCGAACACGCCGCCCGCGGCCTCCACCATCGGCGCCACCTGCGGGATGGTCTGCATGGCGCCGAGCACGTTGGTGTGCATCACCGCGTCAAAGTCGGTCTGCGTGGGCGGGGTGCGCGCGCCGGGGCGGCGCATCACACCGGCCACGTAGAGCGCGACGTCGATCTCCTCGCCATCGAGCTGCCAGGCCAGGCCGCTCACGCTGGCAGGGTTGGCCACGTCCACCGTCAAGGCCTGGGCGCCGAGCGCCTGCACGCGCTCGCGGGCTGCGTCGTCGCGCACGGTGGCGATGACGCGGCAGCCCTCGGCGGCGTACTGGCGCACCAGCTCCAGGCCGATGCCGCGCGAGGCGCCGATCACCAGGACTGTAGTCATGGAATAGGTATCGAAATGGCCGAAAGCGCCCGATTGACGGGCGCCATCAGCTATCAACTAAATAGCAATCAAACCAGCTCGATCGCCATGGCCGTGGCCTCGCCGCCGCCGATGCACAGCGTGGCCAGGCCCTTCTTCTTGCCGCGCGCCTGCAGCGCGTGCAGCAGCGTGACCAGAATACGCGCGCCGCTGGCGCCGATGGGGTGGCCGAGCGCGCAAGCGCCACCGTTGACGTTCACCTTGTCGTGCGGCACTTTCAGGTCATGCATGAGCGCCATGGGCACGACGGCGAAGGCTTCGTTGATTTCCCACAGGTCCACATCCTCGGCCTTCCAGCCGGCCTTTTTCAGCGCCTTTTCGGTCGCACCCACGGGTGCGGTGGTGAACCACTCGGGCTCTTGCGCGTGCGTGGCGTGGGCGACGATGCGCGCCAGCGGCTTGCAGCCCAGCTCCTTGGCGGTGGATTCGCGCATCAACACCAGGGCGGCGGCGCCGTCGTTAATGCTGGAGCTGGCGGCGGCGGTGATGGTGCCGTCCTTCTTGAACGCGGGCTTGAGGGTGGGGATCTTGTCCAGGCGGATCTTCAGCGGGCCTTCGTCCTGCGCCACCGTCACCTCGCCCTTGCGGGTGCTGAAGGTGACGGGGGTGATCTCGGCCTTGAAGGCGCCGGAGTTGATGGCATCCTGCGCACGCTGAACGCTGGCCATAGCGAAACCATCTTGTTGTTCGCGCGTGAACTGGTACTTGGCAGCACAGTCTTCGCCGAAGGTGCCCATGGAGCGACCGGCCTCGTAGGCGTCTTCCAGGCCGTCGAGCATCATGTGGTCGAAGATCTTGTCGTGGCCCATGCGGTAGCCGCCGCGGCCCTTCTTGAGCAGGTAGGGGGCGTTGGTCATGCTCTCCATGCCGCCGGAGACCATCACGTCGCGGCTGCCGGCGACGAGCTGGTCGTGCGCAAGGATGGTGGCCTCCATGCCCGCGCCGCACATCTTGGACAGCGTCACGGCGCCGGTGCTGCGCGGCAGACCGCCCTTGAAGCCGGCCTGGCGCGCGGGCGCCTGGCCCTGGCCCGCCATCAGGCAGTTGCCGAACAGCACTTCATCGACCTTCTCGGGCGCGATGCCCGCACGCTCGACAGCGGCCTTGATCGCGGCGCCGCCCAGGTCGTGCGCGGCGAGGTCGGAAAAATCGCCCTGGAACGCGCCCATGGGGGTGCGCGCTGCGCCGACGATGACGATGGGGTCTTGGGATGCGGACATGGAGATCTCCTGAATGAACGGGGAAAGAAAAAACGGAATCAGATACCTTGCGTCTCGTGCACGTGCTTGAAACGGCGGCTGACGTCATAGGGGAACACGTCATACACATGGCCCGCAAGAATGCGCTCCTTGTGCGATTGCCAGAAGTCCACACCCAGCAGGTCGCTGTGGTGCTTCATGAATACATCGCGCACGGCGTCGTTGCCGAGCAGGAAGGGGGCGAAGGTTTCGGGAAAGACGTCGTGCGGGCCGACCGAATACCAGATCTCGCCGCTCATCTCCTCCTCCTCATTGCGCGGCGTGGGGACGCGCCGGAAGTGGCAGTCGGTGATGTACTCGATCTCGTCGTAGTCGTAGAACACGACCTTGCCGTTGCGCGTGACGCCAAAATTCTTCCAGAGCATGTCGCCGGGAAAGATGTTGGCCGCCACGAGGTCCTTGATGGCGTTGCCGTACTCGATGACGCTGTGTTCCATCTGCTGGCGCGCGCGCGCATCCTGCAGGCCCGTGTCGAAGGCCTCCTGCAGGTAGATGTTGAGCGGAATCATGCGCCGCTCGATGTACAGGTGCTTGATGATGACTTCCTGGTGGCCGTCACCGTCGCGGTCGCTGATCTCCAGCTGGCTGGGTGCGAACTTCTGGATCTCGGCGATCAGCGCATCGTCAAAGCGTTCGCGTGGAAAGGCCACCTCGCTGTATTCAAGCGTGTCGGCCATGCGCCCCACGCGGTCGTGCTGCTTGACCAGCAGGTACTTGCCCTTGATCTGCTCGCGGGTGGTGTCCTTGGGCGGCGGGTAATAGTCCTTGATGAGCTTGAACACGAAGGGAAAGCTCGGCAGGTCGAACACCAGCATGACCATGCCCTTGATACCGGGCGCGATGCGGAACTTGTCGCTCGAATGCTTGAGGTGGTAGAGGAAGTCTCGGTAAAACAGCGTCTTGCCCTGCTTGGCCAAGCCCAGGGCGTTGTAGATCTCGGCGCGTGGCTTGCGCGGCATGAGGCTGCGCAGGAACTGCACGTAGGCGCTGGGGATCTCCATGTCCACCATGAAGTAGGCGCGCGCAAAGCTGAACAGCATCTGCAGGTCGTCCTCGCCGAACAGCGCCGCGTCGATGGTGAGCTTGCCGTCTTCGTTGTGCAGGATGGGCAGGGCGAACGGCACCTCGTTGAAGCCATTGATGATCTTGCCCACCACATAGGCGCCCTTGTTGCGGAAAAACAGGCTGGAGAGCACCTGGATCTGGAAGTTGGCGCGCAGGCGCACCTTGTCGAGCCGACCCTGCATGGCGCCGAGCACGTGACGCACATCGCGCGGCAGGTCTTCGAATTCGCGCTGCAACTGGAAGTTTTCGACAATGCACAGCAGCGTCTCGAAGATGCTCTCGCGCGAGGGGTAGTAGGCGCGGTAGGTGGGACGCGCGGCGGGCTCCTCGTTCTCGATGTATTCGGTGCTGACCGCCGGGCGTACGAAGATGAAGTTGTTGTGAAAGTGTGTGCGGTGCAGGATCTTGGTGGTGACCGAATTGAAGAAGGTCTCGGCCAGCTCGGGCTGATGGTGGTTCACCAGCAGGCCGATGTAGTGCAGCTTCACCTGGTGCCACACGTCCATGGGCTGCTGCCCTGCCTTGAATTCCTTTTCCAGCCGCTTCGTGCATTCCTTGACGCGCAGGTCGTAGAACTCGATGCGCTCGCGCTGCGCGCGCTGCTGGCCGTGCCAGTCGGCGGTTTCAAAGCGGTGCTTGGCGCGGGCCGATTCGGTGCGAAATAGGCGGTAATGACGGTTAAAACCGTCCATCATCGCCTTGGCGATGTCGTAGGCCTGGGGCGAATCGAGCCGCTGGGGAAACATGGGCGTGTCGTCCTGTGAAAGCGCAAGGCCCCCGACTTTAGCGCCGTGCGGCGATCACTCCATCCACGGCCGCCTTGTAGAGTGTGTCAATTCCCTGATTGCCGTCGAGCGTGATGTGCAGGTTGTTGATGATCCCGTCGCTCAGGCCATAGCACCATCCATGCACATGCACCTTTTGCCCCCGTGCCCAGGCATCCTGCATCACGGTGGTCTGCGCGATGTTGATGACCTGCTCGATCACATTCAGCTCGCACAGCACATCATGGCGCTTGGCGGGCTCGATCGCGGCGATCAGTTCGCGGTGCCGGTCCCGCACGTCCTTCACATGGCGGATCCAGTTGTCGGCCAGACCCACCCGAATATCCTCGAGCGCGGCCAGCACACCGCCGCAGCCGTAGTGGCCCACCACCATCAGATGTTCGACATGCAACTGGTCCACCGCGTACTGGATGGTGGACAGGCAGTTGAGGTCGGTGGGCACCACCACGTTGGCCACATTGCGGTGCACGAACACCTCACCGGGCTCCAGGCCCGTGATCTGATTGGCCGGAACGCGGCTGTCCGAGCAGCCCACCCACATGTACCTGGGCTTTTGCTGCGCCATCAACTTGGTGAAGAAGCCTGGCCGGTCACGCTGCATCTGCGCAGCCCATTCGCGGTTGTGGACAAACAGGTCATCAATCGAGTCGGTGGCCATGGCTTCTTTCCTTGCGGGTGGTTTGCGGTGACGGGTCAGCAGGTTTCGGCGAACAACTCGCGGCCGATCAGCATGCGACGGATTTCACTGGTTCCCGCGCCGATCTCGTACAGCTTGGCGTCACGCCACAGGCGGCCCAGCGGATATTCGTTGATGTAGCCGTTGCCGCCGAAAATCTGGATACCGTCGCCCGCCATTTTCGTGGCCTGCTCGGCACACCACAGGATGACGCTGGCGCAGTCCTTGCGCACCTGGCGCACATGCTCGGTGCCGAGCATGTCGAGGTTCTTGGCCACGGTGTAGGCGAACGAGCGGCCAGCCTGCAGCAGGGTGTACATGTCGGCCACCTTTCCCTGGATGAGCTGGAACTCGCCAGTGCTCTGGCCGAACTGCTTGCGGTCGTGGATGTAGGGAACCACGTTGTCCATCACGGCCTGCATGATGCCCAGGGGACCACCGGTGAGCACGGCGCGCTCGTAGTCCAGGCCGCTCATCAGCACCTTGGCACCGTTGTTCAGGCCACCCAGCACATTCTGCGCGGGCACCTCGACATCCTGGAACACCAGTTCACCCGTGTGGCTGCCACGCATGCCCAGCTTGTCGAGCTTCTGCGCGATGGAGAATCCCTTCATGCCCTTCTCGATCAGGAAGGCCGTGACCCCGCGCGCGCCCAGTTCGGGCTCGGTCTTGGCATACACCACGAGGGTGTCGGCGTCGGGGCCGTTGGTGATCCACATCTTGTTGCCGTTGAGCAGGTAGTAGCCGCCCTTGTCCTCGGCCTTGAGCTTCATGCTGATCACGTCGGAGCCCGCGCCCGGTTCACTCATGGCCAGCGCGCCCACATGCTCACCGCTGATCAGTTTGGGCAGGTATTTTTTGCGCTGCTCGTCGTTGCCGTTGCGCTTGATCTGGTTCACGCACAGGTTGCTGTGCGCGCCGTAACTCAGGCCGACCGAAGCCGAAGCGCGCGAGATTTCTTCCATGGCCACCATGTGCGCAAGGTAGCCCATGTTGGCGCCGCCGTATTCTTCGGACACCGTGATGCCCAGCACGCCCAGATCGCCCATCTTGCGCCACAGATCCATCGGGAATTGGTCGCTGTGGTCGATCTCGGCGGCGCGTGGTGCGATTTCGGACTGCGCGAAATCGCGCACCGCGTCGCGCAGGGCATCGACCTCGTCGCCCAGTTGGAAGTTCAGGCCCGGAATGTTGGCGGGAATGCTCATGGTGTTCTCCTGTGTGAATGGTGGTTGTGGGCCTGATCAGCCCTTGATTTCCTGGCGCCCGGTCACGGTCATCAGGGTGCAGCCCATGGTGGCCACAAGTTTTTCTTGTCCGCTGGCGACAGCGTAGGCACGGCCTTCACACACCGTGATGGTGCGACCCGGCTTGAGCACACGGCCTTCCATGCGGAAGCTTTCGCCCTGGGCGGGTGCCAGCAGGTTGATCTTGAATTCGATGGTGAGAACGGCGGCATCGTCCGGCATGAGGGTGAAAGCGGCAAAGCCGCAGGCCGAGTCAAGCGCCGTGGAAACCATTCCGGCGTGCAGGAAGCCATGCTGTTGCGTCAGCGCCTGCGACCAGTCCAGTTCGATGTCGACGGCTCCGGGCTCCAGTAGGCCCAGCCGGGCGCCCAGCGTGTGCATGGCGCCTTGACGGACAAAACTCTCCCGCACCCTCTGCGCGAACTGGGGGTCACGGGGCTCCAATCGGGGTGTGCTCATGCGCCGTCCTAATTTACGTTTACGTAAACGTCAATTATGCGGGATTTTTGCCTGCTTTGGCCAGCAGGGCGCGTGCCTCTTTTTCATGCTCCTTGACCTCGTCCAGGTTGGCCTGCAAGTCGGCCATCTGGTCTTCGAGTTGCCTGCGGTGCTGTTCCAGCACGTTGAGAAACTTTTGCAACTGCACATTGGTGTCGCGCGGGCTGTCGTACAGATCAATGATCTCCTTCGCCTCGGTCAATGACAGACCCAGGCGTTTGGCACGCAAGGTCAGTTTCAGGCGAGTGCGGTCACGTGCGGTGTAGGTTCTGGTACGGCTGCCCGGCCCGGTACGCTCGGGTTGCAGGAGCCCCATGTCCTCGTAGAAGCGCATCGCGCGCGTGGTGAGGTCGAACTCTTTGGCAAGATCGCTGATCGTGTAGGTGGTGGCCATGGTGTCGCAAAGGCAGGTGGCATGGTTGCAGGGCTCACAGACCGGATCTGCGCGTTCCTGCAATGGCTCTCTCGATGACGCTTACGTCAACGTCAATGCTAACCCAAGCGGGATCACCGTGAGCAACTTTACGGACGAGATCATTCGCTCCGCATGGACAGACCAGGCCTCGGTATTGCGTTCGAGTCACTAAGCACCGATGGCGAAATGCCTATGCCTAGCTTGCGAAACTGTGCTGGTTCGCTCGCCCCAAGCAGAAACGCCCCGCTCATTGCTGAGCGGGGCGTTACTGGGCTGTAAGAGCCTGACGATGACCTACTTTCACACGGGAACCCGCACTATCA
>JAANMT010000913.1_pt1 | contig 31051 bp, 30 predicted proteins | sample 7279711 | NCBI WGS metagenome assembly JAANMT01 (sample SAMN14094538, study PRJNA606508) | bioreactor metagenome | isolation source: A lab-scale SPAN reactor treating ammonium-rich wastewater day 1 | place: Ireland: Galway | collected 2017-01-16 | reverse complement strand
TCGGTTGAGTAATTCGTTGTTGTTCATCGGAGGTCACCTTTCTACTCCGATGGTAGCACATCCTTTCTGCTTTTCCCGTTAATTACGGGAGAGCCAGAATTTAAAACTCCGTGACTCGGTGTCTAGTATGATAAGTATGGTAAAACACAAGGACACAGCAGACCGATCGTGTCTGGGTCTAAAAGACCGTCACGGAGCGAAGGTCGCTGTGTCCCGTTGGGGGGGTAGCCCGAACAGTTGTGTGGTCTCAAAGACCGGATCTGCTAGAACGGGCACCACAAAATTATACTCCAGTGAGGTCGCAATGGCAGAATTAACCACTCAAACAAATGTTGGCATTGATGTCTCCAAAGATTGGTTAGATATCGTCGTGATTCCAAGCGGCGAGACCTGGCGCACGAAGAACGAAGAAGAAGCGATTCGGGACTTGGTCAAGAAACTGGAGTTGCTACGTCCCGAGCGCATTGTGTTGGAAGCCACAGGCGGGTACGAACAGCTGGTGGCTGCACAAATCTACCTCGCCCAGTTGCCACTCTGTCGAGTCAATCCGCGGCGCGTGCGGTATTTTGCCCGCTCCCTTGGACAGGTCGCCAAAACCGACAAGCTCGACGCCAAAGTGCTGGCCTTGTTTGGCGAGAGGCTCAAACCCGCTCTGACCCATCTTTCCAATGAAAATGAGCAGGTTTTGAGCGCTTTTATTGCTCGTCGCGAGCAACTCACCGCTATTTTGGTAGCCGAACGCAATCGCCTGGGCACGGCTCCCAAACCACTACGCCTCTCTTTGAATGAACACATCACCTGGCTCCAAAATCAACTCAAACAATTGGAGTGTGAGATCGACCTCTTCGTCAACAACACACCTGACTTCAAAGAGAAGGATGAACTCATGCGCGAAGTTCAGGGTGTTGGCAAGAAGACTGCCGCTAAACTCATCGCCGATGTTCCCGAACTGGGCTACTGTGATCGTAAGCAGATCGCGGCCCTGATCGGTACAGCTCCTTTCAGCCGCGACAGTGGAAACAAGAGCGGGCAACGCTCGATCAGTGGCGGACGCCCGGATGTGCGTTCGGTCTTGTACATGGCAACTCTTACCGCTACGCGTTGCAATCCAGTCATTCGTGAGTTTTATCAGCGCTTGCTCAAAGCGGGCAAACTCAAGAAGGTCGCTCTGGTCGCTTGTATGCGTAAACTCTTGACCATTTTGAATGCCATCATCCGTGACCGTTCTCACTGGAATCCTGCTTTTGCCGCTTGACATACAACACAGTTGCTCCGTGGTTCAAAGGGGATTGCCCGATTTAATTGTTAATCTGCAAAATCTCGCGCTACGGCATTGGGCCCAGCGTCGGCGCGCAGACGACATCGTAGTATTCGAGTTCGACGGCTTTGTTCTGTTCGGCGTAGGCGGCGGCTTCCTTGCCGATGTTGCGGACGTTATCGAGTTCGGATCGAACCTGGTAGGGCCAGTAACGCGGGATGACCATGCGCGGGTCGTTGACGTAGCCCTCGGCTTGATATGCGGGGCGGGCGGGGTCGGGCTGGTCGGCGAGGGGGATCCAGTTGTACATGACGGGTCCGCGCGGGTTGACGGTGAAGCCGAGGCGGTATCCGTATTCGCGCGCGATCTGAACGGGTCGGACGCCGAACCCTCCGCCGGGCCAGATGATGGCGACGGGCGTCTTGTTGAAATTCGTTTGCAGGTCGGCGATGGATTTCTCGAACTCGGTCTTGATGAATTCGTCGGTGGAGCCGTCGTTCATGTTGATGTTGTGGATGTAGCCGTGCGATTGGTGATCCACCCAGCCTTCGGCTTCGAGGGCGATGTTATCCTGCAATGCCAGCGCGCGCGGACCGTCCTCCGCGCTGATCCATGCGTTGACGACCGTCCAGCCCCATTGCTCGTGATAGGGTCGGAAGTGTTCGTTGAAGTTTTCCCCGGTGCGGCGGTCGTCCTGGATGAGGAGGACGGAGCGTTGGGGGATCTTCGCGTTGTGATCCACGAAGTCCGCCATTTGCGCCGCGTTGATGGCTTCGAATCCCTGCTCGTGCAGGTCGTTCATCATTTGCTTGAAGTCTTCGACCGTGATGTCGTTGGCGGTGACGTCCGCCGCGTCCTGTTTGATGCCATGCAGCATGACGACCATGACGACCGTGCCGGGTTCGGCGTTGTTCGAACTCCATTTATCGTAAAGATACCGGCACGTATCCTGCACGTAAGTGTGCGGCGTATCGAGGGGATTTAGCCTGCTCGTTGTAAAGGGTCCCGGCAAGGCGGGCGGCGTGCGGAGCGCGGTCGGTTCGGGGATGGGGGTGTTGGTCGGCGCGGGGGTATCCGTGGGTTGGATGGAGGCGAGGGCGGTCTGGAATGCCTGCGTGGAGAGCGCGCTCACGTCCAGGGTGGGGGAGGCGGCTGAAGGGGCGCACGAGGCGAGGAAAACAGAAAACAGAATAAGGGTAAGGGTGAGGCGGGAGGTCATATTTTCAATTTAAACACACCCGTCATTGCGAGCGACCATCGGGAGCGAAGCAATCCCCGGTGATGCAAGCAGATTGCTTTGTCGCCCCACGGCTCCTCGCGATGACGGAACTTTGTCTATTCTTCGCTTTTGCCGGAGATGAAATCCTCCACCTTTTGTTTTGCGATTTCATCGCGGAATTGTTTGGGAGGCGTCTTGAAGAAGTAGGAGGAGGGTCCGATGATGGGACCGGCGAGTTCGCGGTCGAGGGCGAGTTTGGCGCAGCGGATGGCGTCTATCATCACACCGGCGGAGTTGGGGCTGTCCCACACTTCGAGTTTGACTTCGATGTTGAGCGGCACGTTCCCGAACGTCGTGCCTTCCATGCGGATGTACGCCCACTTGCGGTCGGTGAGCCACGGCACGTGGTCGCTGGGACCGACGTGGACGTTATCCGCTTCGATCTCGTAGGGGATCATGCTGGTAACGGCGTTGGTCTTGGAGATCTTCTTGCTTTCGAGGCGTTCGCGCTCGAGCATGTTGAGGAAGTCGGTGTTGCCGCCGAAGTTGAGCTGGTAGGTGCGTTCGATCTTGACGCCGCGATCCACGAAGAGGGTGGCGAGTTGGCGATGCAGGATGGTCGCGCCGACCTGGCTCTTGACGTCGTCGCCGAGGATGGGCAAGCCCGCGTCGGCGAAGCGTTTGCCCCAGTATTCGGAGGAGGCAATGAAGACCGGAATGCCGTTGACGAAGGCGCATCCCGCCTCGATGACCTGTTCCACGTACCATTTGGTCGCCATTTCGGAACCGACGGGGAGGAAGTTGATCACCACGTCGGTCTTTGTCTCGCGGAGGAGGCGCACGATGTCGGCGGTGGGACCGGGCGCCTTTCGGATCATGCCGCTCACGTATTTGCCCAGGCCGTCGTGGGTCATGCCGCGCACGACCGGCGCGTCGAGTTTCGGAACGTCCGTGAATTTGTAGGTGTTGTTGGGTTCGGCGAAGATGGCTTCGGAGAGATCCCTGCCGACCTTTGCCGCGTTCACGTCAATGCCGAGCGTGAACTCGATGTCGCGGACGTGGTAGTCCGCCAGTTGGGTGTGCATGATGCCGGGGATGATCTCGTCCTTTTTGGCGTTCTTGTAGAACTGGACTCCCTGAACGAGTGAAGAGGCGCAGTTTCCCACGCCGATGATCGCGACGCGAACTTTTTTGTGTGCCATGCGTGATTTATCTCCTTGAGTATTGACTTTGAAAATCGGGTTGGTTCGATGGACTGCGCCCGTTCAGCCGCCGATGTTGTATAATGCAAGGGATGACAACCAACGAGCGCATTGACGATCTGGAGCGATTGCTCGAAGTGGTTCGGGGATTGACGACTGCGCCGGACATCGAATCCTTTTTGCAAACGATCATCACCGAAGCCAGCGAGATGACGGACAGCGAGCTCGCTTCCATCCTCGAATACGATGCGGAGGCGAAGGAACTGCGTTTCCTCACCACCATCTGGTTCGACCGCGACGCGCTCCGTCCCGTGGGCGTGCCGCTGGAGGGGAGCGTCGCCGGGGAGGTCTTTCGCAAGGGACTGCCTTTGATCATCCAGGACGTCAAGGCGGACCGGCGTCACTTCAAGGTGGTGGACCGCTTGACCAAACACGAAACGCGCTCGCTGGCGGCGGTGCCTCTCATCGTGCGCGGGGAAACCATCGGCGTCCTCGAGGCGCTCAATAAACGGGACGACGCACATTATACCGAAGAAGACCTGACCATCCTGATGACGCTGGGGGCGATCGCCGCGCAGGCGATACGGAACGTCCATTTGGAGCGGCAGGTGCGGGTGGCGCGCATCGAACTCGCCGAACTCGAACGCCTCAAAACGGACTTTATCGCCATCGCCTCGCACGAACTGCGGACTCCCCTCGGCTTGATCCTCGGTCACGCCACCTTCCTGCGGGAATTCATCGGCAAGGAACACGAACCCCAACTGGATACGATCATCAAGAACGCCTCGAGGCTCAAAGAGATCGTCGAGAGCCTTTCGGACGTGGACAACGTCCAGGCGGGCGTTGCGCGCATCCGCAGTCACATGGTCTCGCTGGCGAAGATCGCGGAGGACGTCGTCCTGACGTTTCAGGACGAGGCGGACTCGAAGAACATTACGCTTACGTGGGAAACGGGAAACTCCCCCTGTTTCGTCGAAGCCGACGGCATGAAGATCAATATCGCGCTGAGCAACCTGGTCAAGAACGCCATCCAGTTCACAGAACCCGGCGGGAAGGTGCGGATCGAAGCGATGGAGGACTCGGGTTACATGAAAGTATCCGTGAGCGACACCGGCATCGGCATCCCGGCGCGGGAACTGCCGAAGGTGTTCGACCGCTTCTACCAGGTGGAAACGCACCTGACGCGCAAGCATGGCGGCATGGGGCTGGGACTGGCTGTCGCCAAATCCATGATCGAACTGCACGGCGGAAGGATATGGGCGGAAAGCGAAGAGGGCAAGGGAAGCGCGTTCACCTTCCTCCTGCCCATCGAAGCCTCGAAGAAACCCTCCAAAACGACGGCTCCGTTCGTGGAGTGAATCGCCGGACGACCCGGCGTATGAAAGAGAGCCGTCCATTCATTGAATGAGGCGGCTCTTTGGTTTCGCGCGCTGGAAGGATGCGTAAATCCGCACCGGCAGGATCACACGGCCGGGCTGTTGATCTTGTCGAAGTAGGCTTTTACGGACGCGTCGTTGTAGAACACCAGCGCAAGGATACCCGCCACCGCTGAAAGCACATTCCCTGCAAGGATGCAGCAAATTTCCATGATGGCGATGGCTTGGGAAAAGCGAACGGGTTGTTGCGGGGCGTTGAGCAGTTTGACCGCGTAAAGCAATTCGAACACTCCCAAAATCGTCGGAAGGATGGTGATCGGGGCGCAAAGCAACCCGATGCCGATCGTGCCGATGACGATGAGCGCCGTAATGGTCAGCCCGTAGAAAATGTTCAGGATGCCGCTTACCAGAGTGATGATGGCAAGAGCGGTAAACATGCCCGGTTTTTCCGATGTGTTCTGTGGAATTGACATTTTTTCCTCCAAATCAAATACGAGACCGTTCGCCCGGGTCCGTTTAGTAGTTTAGCCAGGTGGAATAATCCACCGTTCCCAACATTCCCATGACTGCGCCTGCGCAAAACAGCAGGATGGTCAGCCCAAGCCCGATCACGTTCATGATGAAACCTGCATTTGCCATCCCGGCGCCCTCCCCGCCCGATTGCCTGATCTGATTTTTTGCGACGTAACCGGTGATCGTGCCGATCAACCACCCCAACGGCGACAGACATCCCACAGCCAGGGTGCAGAAATAGAGAATGCCGCCCACCCCCATTGTCGCCACTGTAACCACGGGCAGTATCACAAAATTCAGGCAGGCTAACGCGATCGCCAGCACCCACGCCAGAATCCCGACCACGAGACTCGTGACGGCAAGCCCGTTCGTCCCTCCCCGCGCGGGCGCAATTTGGTCGTTCATGAAAAACCTCCTCTTATGAAAAATATTAAGGGCTACGAGTACTCGTAGCCCTTTTGGTTTATCGCGATTATGCCCAGCCCTGACCCTTTATGAAATTGGTGATGAGGGGAATATTGACCATTTCACCCTGATACGCCTTGTACGCCCAATACAGGAAGACCAGCCACAGAACAGGCACGCAAAACCCGCCGAAACCAATCGTGACAGTAATAAGAATCGTGGAGACGATCCAGAAGGCAATACTTGCCACGATGGACTGCACGGCGTGGAATTTGATGAACGGGCGGGACTTCTTTTCTTCCATCAGCAATACGATGATGCCGATCAGTGGCGCAAAAACGTAACTCAATGCAGACCACAGTTTGTCGTCACTTGTTGTTTCCATGATGTATTCCTCCGGGCGAAATGGATTTGGGATTTCAAGTATTGTACAACCAATCAGGGCAAAAATCAACCGAATTTTCCGAAATGAAAGTTACACCGTTTCCTGCTGGTAAAATCGTCCCATGGCAAACATCGTCTTCATGGGGTCGCCTGAATTTGCTCTGCCGAGCCTGCGCGCGCTCGCAGAACGTTATGATGTTGTCGGCGTTGTGACGCAACCCGATCGCGCCTCGGGCCGCGGGCGCGAACTCAAACCGCCTCCCGTCAAAACCCTCGCGCTCGAACTGGGCGTCCCTGTTATGCAGCCCGAAAAACTCAAACAACCCGAAGCGATGGAGCAGTTGCGAAGATGGAATCCCGATCTCATCGTCGTTGCGGCATTCGGGCAGATCCTCAAAAAGGACGTTCTGGATTTGCCGCGTTTCGGGTGCCTCAACGTCCACGCGTCGTTGCTTCCGCGATGGAGAGGAGCGGCGCCGATCAATGCCGCGATCCTGCATGGGGATGAAGAGACGGGCGTGACGATCATGCAAATGGACGCCGGACTCGATACGGGACCGATCCTCGCGCAGCGCTCCATCCGCCTCACGCGGGACGATACGGCTGGTTCGGTCACCCAGGCCTTGTCCACGCTGGGGGCGGACCTGCTCCTCGAAGCCCTGCCCGATTATCTATCCGGCAAACTGATCCCCCAACCGCAACCCGAGGAAGGCGCGACCTACGCGCCGATGCTGAAAAAAGAGCAGGGACGACTTGATTTCACGCGTGACGTGCATGAATTGGAGAGGCAAATTCGTGCGTTCAATCCCTGGCCCGGCGCATTCATGGACTTCGATGGGACAATACTCAAAGTCCATCGCGCGCACGCCGCCCATCTCCCGCCGGGAGAGGGGTTGGGGTCGAGGGCGGTAAAAGCAGGAAAAAGGTTGATCGTGCAGAACCAGCCCGCGGTCGGCGCGCGCACCGTCCCCGAAGGGGGAGGCGGGCTTCTCATCCTGGACGAAGTGCAGCCCGCCGGGAAAAAATCCATGAGCGGAAAAGCCTTCCTCGCAGGCGCGCGCAATTGGGCGTGACGTATCGAAACCCTTGGGGTTTCCCAACTTGTAATCAAATCTCACGGAGGAACCATGTTCAATTCAAAAGTGTTCGTCGCCGAATTCATCGGTACGTTTGCGCTGGTATTCATCGGCGCGGCTGCGGCGGTCACGGGCTTGGGCGGTTTGCTGGGCGTTGCCCTGGCGCACGGTCTTGTTCTGGCGGTCTTTGTGTATGCCTTTGGTCACATCTCCGGCACGCACGTCAACCCGGCGGTGACGTTCGGGCTGGCGTTGAACGGGACGGTGAAGTGGGGCGAAGCGGTCTTCTATTGGATCGCGCAATTTGCAGCGGCTGCGGTCGCGGCGTTCACGCTCGACCTCGTTGCCGGCGGTGTGAGCGTGGAGGGTATCGGCGGCGGCGCGACGATCGGCGTGCTGACGGAATCCGCGCCGTTTGCCGCGGCGCTGGTGGAATTGATCCTGACCTTCTTCCTCGTCAACACGATCTTGCATACTGCGGTGGCTGGGAAAGGCGGCGCCTTTGCAGGGATGGCGATCGGACTCACTTTGACCTTTGCCATTCTGGCCGGCGGACCGATGAGCGGCGCGTCGCTCAACCCGGCGCGCACGTTCGGTCCCGCGCTGTATGCCTCCCCCGATCTTGCAAACCCGATGACCTACGTGATCTATTTTGCCGGGCCTCTCCTCGGCGCGGCTCTGGCGGTTGGGGTGTTCAAGTTCCTGAATAGCGGAGATGCGGACTCGAAGAAATCTGCAAAACACTGATAACTGAATGAAGTCCCCGCCGATATGACGGGGACTTCTTCTTATTTGACCGTGATTTCCTCCGGCGGACGAATCTCCCGTGCTGTGGGCAATTCGGACACTGGACCGATTTCGCCTTTGAAATATCTCTTCTGGAGGAAGAATGCCACATTGACCAGCGCGATCATCACCGGCACCTCGATCAGCGGACCGATGACCGCCGCGAACGCCGCGCCGGAACCGATGCCGAACACTGCAACCGCCACCGCAATCGCCAGTTCGAAGTTGTTGCTTGCCGCAGTGAACGAAAGTGTAGCAGTCTTGGAATAGTCCGCGCCGATGGCTCTGCCCATGAAGAAGGAAACCAGAAACATCACGACGAAGTAGATCAACAGCGGAATGGCAATGCGGACTACGTCGAACGGAAGTTCCACGATCACATCGCCCTTGAGCGAGAACATGACCACGATGGTGAACAGCAGCGCGATCAAGGTTATCGGGCTGATCCTCGGCACGAAGACCTTGTGATACCAATCTTTGCCCTTCGCGCGGACAAGGAAAAAGCGCGTCAAAAACCCTGCAATAAACGGGATGCCTAGATAGATGAACACACTCTTCGCGATCTCGCCGATGGTGATGTCCACGATGTTGCCGGTCAAGCCGAACCACGTCGGCAGGACCGTGATGAACACGTAGGCATACACGCTGTAGAACAAAACCTGAAAGATGCTGTTGAACGCGACCAGTCCCGCCGCGTATTCGGTATCGCCCTTCGCCAGTTCATTCCACACGATGACCATGGCGATACAGCGCGCCAGACCGATCAGGATGAGCCCGGTCATGTATTCGGGGTAGCCGCGCAAAAAGAGGATTGCCAGCGCGAACATCAAAACGGGACCAATCACCCAGTTCTGGATCAACGACAAGCCGAGTATCTTCCAGTTTCGGAACACGTCGCCCAGTTCATCGTAATGCACCTTCGCCAGCGGCGGGTACATCATGAGGATCAAGCCGATGGCAATCGGAATGTTGGTAGTTCCCACCGAGACCAGGTAATTGAACCTGGCAACCTGATAGGTGAAGAAGTATCCGATTGTCACACCGATTGCCATTGCGAGAAATATCCATAAAGTCAGGTAGCGGTCGAGGAAGGAAAGTCCTTTGCGGGATTCTTTTGTCATCATGCCTCCTTGAGAATTTCGAGAATCACTTTTTCAATATTATCGCGCACGGCGCGAAAGATATTCATAACCTCTTCCTCCGTGCCTTCGGCTTTGGCGGGATCCGGGAAATCGTGATGGGCGCGCTTCCCTTTCCCAAGCCAGACGGGACATTCCTCCGCCGCCGAATCGCAGACGGTGACGACGAGATCGAAATCCACCTCCCGAAATTCGTCCGCCCGCTTCGACCTGCCCTCGTGCCTGACCCCGATTTCTGAGAGCGCATCCAACGCCCTGGGGTGGACGTAACCCGCTGGCTTCGTCCCCGCGCTGAATGCCTGCCACTCGCCACCCATCCGCGCGTTGACGATCGCCTCCGCCATCTGCGAACGGCAGGAATTTCCCGTGCAGAGGAACAGAACTTTTTTCATGAGCATCTCTCCTTGATGTGGTGTTCCACTTTTACCACATCAAGGGATTTGATATGTTATCAGTTGGTTAAAGTTCACATTGCAGGCGCTTCGATGACAATCTCCTCCAGCGCGGCGAGTTTCTCGGCGTATTGCATTTCGCCGAGCGGCGGACAGTCAGCAATCTTCTTTTGCAAGATCGCCAGTTTCAAAGCAAAAGAATAACAGGTCGGTTCGCCGCATTGTTTACAATTGGTATTCGGCAGGAGTTTGTAAATCGCCATCGGTGTGGGACGCTGGCGGGTTGTTGTATCAGGTGTGATTTCAGCGCGGCGCTCCCAGGTGCGGTTGACCAGTTCGATCAATCCTTGGAGTTCCTTTTCTGCGCCGTCGCGATCTTCAACGTTGCTGGCGGCGATCTCGTAAGCGTGGAAGGCAATGTTGTGCCCGCCCTTCTTCCATGTCAGCGCGTTGGCTTCCTTGAGATAAACCGCGCCGCGCAGGGTCGCGTTAAGATATGGCAGGACTTCTGAAATATCCACGGTGAGACGCGCCCGCGCCGCATACCGTTCCGCCCCTGGCTCGCAGGGAGGAGTGAAGACTTCGAGATCGTGTTTTTCAATCAGCATGCGACCGTCAATTATGCTGTTTCGAGCGCGTTGACCAGCCAGGTGGTCACTTCGGCGGGGGTGGGAATGCGTCCCGAAGAAACGAGTTTTTCGTTGACGACCAGCCCCGGGGTGGAAAGAACGTTGTACGCCGCGATGTCGTTGTAGTCGGTCACTTTGACGATCTCGGCTTCGAGTGCCATCTCCTCCACGACCTTGCGCGCGATCTGTTCGACGCGCTTGCAATTGGCGCATCCTGAACCGAGGACTTTGATGGTGAGCATATTTTCTCCTTGATCGAGACCCTAAAGGTTTTCGAAAACCTTTAGGGTCTGAGTGATTCAAGCAGGGATGGCTTTCAGCCAGTCCAGAAGGGTTTCGATGGTTGGGACTTCGCGTTGGCTTACAAGCCGTCCGTCAATCAACAAGCCGGGAATCGCATCAAGCGGAATGTGATGACGGATGAGGTGTTCGTCATCCACGCGTTCCACTTTCACATCCGTTCGTCCCGATTTGGTGACGGCTTCCGCCAGCCGCCTCTCCAACTCCAGGCAGTTGTGACAGCCCGTGCCGAGAACTTGGATTTTCATGTCGGTCTCCTTTCATTCAATCCGACGCTAGAGAGCGTCTCTTACGCCGAGGGCGCGTAGCGGATGTTCTCTGACATCCGCTTACCAAAAGCCTATGGCGTCATGACCATCTTTTGAACGTTGCGGCGGTTGACCAGCCATAACGCTCCCGAAAGCAAAGCCAGGAAGATAAGCAGATAAAGGAATACCAATCCGATGCCTGCGCCGTCCACCCAGGCGCCGTAGATGAGTCCCGCCAGTGTGCTGAAGAGCGCGACCCAGCCCACGTACACCCACGCCCTGAAGCGACCGATGATGGCGGCGGTGATGAGGATGCTTTGCAGGCTGAGTTCGGGATCGGAGATGAGGTAGGCGAGCAGCGGTCCGCGGTGCATGCCGAGGTGGAGGAACATCTGCGCGATGGGCACTTCGACCAGCGTGGGGAAGTACATGAACACGCCGAAGACCACGCCGACGAAATTTCCAAGCAAAGAGTTTTGACCCGCGAGCGCTTCGATCCATTCAGGCTTGATTAATTCGCGGATGACGCCGACTGCAAAGACGCCGACGACCAGGAGCGGGAATATTTGTTTTACGAACTTCCACGATTCCCACAGGAAGTCGCGCGTTTCGTCTGCGGTCAATTTGGTCTTGAGCATCCAACCCAAAATGACGACGGAAATCAATACGCCAAAGAATTTGCCCGTAAAGCCGAGGGTCAATCCATTCGTGTGAGGAGTCATGCTCAAAGCGGCGATCAAAAGAGTCAAGCCGACCAGCGCGGTGGAAATCCACGTCCACGCGTTGAAACCGTCGAAGATGTTTTCGATTCCCTTCCAGGAAGCCAACCCGATGAGAAGCAACATGGCGATCAGGATCGCTCCCTGTGCGGTGACGCCTTCCTCGCCTCTGGTCGCGTCGAATGGGACGAGACGGGCGAGATAATTCTGGAACGTATCCATGCCGCGCATGGGCAGAGTAATCTCGAAGTATGTTTGCTTGAGGAAATCGAACTGGAACGTGCCAGCCACGAGCAGGAAAACCAGCACGAGCAGAAAGATCAATCCCGCGCGGCGCATCGCGGCTCGACCTGCGAACAGCGCGTCGGTGGCCGCGTCGTGTTCCGCGTCCGCCCTTTGAAATAAAAGCGCCATGATGATTCCGACGCCGATGCCAAATGCCAGCGAAAGGACGAAGCGCGCAATCGCCAAATCCATGCCGATGATGCCGCCCGTGTACACCAATGCCAGCACATTGATCGCAGGCGCAACAAACAGGAACGTGATCGCGGGTCCCAGCCCCGCGCCTTTTTTGTAGATGCCTGCGAAAAGCGGAATGACCGTGCATGAGCAGACTGCCAGCAAAAATCCTGCCAACGCCGAGGCGGGATAGGAAATGTATTTGGGCGTGCTGCGTCCGAGATAGCGCGTGACGGTTTCCTTGGGAATCAGCGCGGTCATTGCGCCGGCGATATAGAACGCGGGCAGCAGGCACAGTAAAACGTGCGCGGCGAGATACGAGGCAAGGTTGCCGAGTCCGCCGGAGAGGAGATCGAAGAGGAGAGTCATGTTGTTTTTGGTTTCAGCGCAGTCGGCGTTCTCTTACGCCGACTTCTGGCAGGAGAAATCTTGCCGTACATTGTTCATGCGTAGCCGGCGTTCTCTTACGCCGACTTTTGGCGGGAGAAATCTTGCCGTACATTGTTCATGCGTAGCCGGCGTTCTCTTACGCCGACTTTTGGCGGGAGAAATCTTGCCGTACGATTTCAAGTTTGAGCGCAATGCGGACATTCACAGGCAGGGTATGTGTCCGTGTTGATGAACGCGGAGACGGTCTCGGCGGGGAGTCCGCTCAGGCGGGCGGAGGCAGTGATCAGGTCGAGCAAAGAGGCGTCTTTCAGGCGGTAGAAGACGTAGCGTCCCTCGCGGCGGTCGGTCAAAATATCCGTCTTGCGCAATGCCATCAAATGTTGTGAGATGTACGCCTGCCGCCAGCCGAGCGCGGCTTCGAGATGACAGACGCAGGCTTCGCCGTTTCCGATGGCGAGCAGGATGGCGACGCGCTGCGGCGAAGCGATAGCTCCCAGGGGCGCGGCAATTTTCTCGGAAACCGTGACGAGGGGTTGTTTCCTCATATTCATAAACCTGAATACATCATAACGACATATTCGAGATTTTGAATGTAATGTTTGTCACGGAGTTGACCGCCGAATATCATTATGTTTTACAATTGTGTCCAGAGGTGAGTTATGCCAAAATACGTCGCCGCAATTGACCAGGGCACGACCAGCACTCGTTTTATGATCTTCGATCACGCGGGAAATGTAATTGCCGCCGACCAAAAGGAACATCGGCAGATTTATCCCAAGCCCGGCTGGGTGGAGCATGATCCGCTGGAGATTTGGGAACGGACGCGGGAGGTGATGAGAGGGGCGATGCGGAAAGTAAGCAGTGAACAGTTATCAGTGAGCAGTGAACAGTTATCAGCGTTCGGTGGGATTGCGGCAATTGGAATTACGAATCAGCGCGAGACGACGGTGGTGTGGGATAAGGATACCGGCCGGCCGATCTACAATGCCATCGTCTGGCAGGATACGCGCACGGATGCGATCATCAACGAACTGGCGCGTGAGGGCGGTCAGGATCGTTTTCGCGAAAAGACGGGCTTGCCTCTCGCGACCTATTTCTCCGGCCCCAAGATCAAGTGGATTCTCGATCACGTGGACGGCGCGCGGGAGAAAGCCGAACGCGGGGAGTTGTTGTTTGGGAACATTGATGCGTGGCTGATCTGGAATCTATGCGGCGTTCACGTCACGGATGTGACCAACGCCTCGCGCACGATGCTGATGAATCTCGATACGCTGGATTGGGATGAGGAAATCCTGGGCGTGTTGGGCATTCCTCGCGCGATGCTGCCGCAGATCAAATCGTCGTCTGAAATCTATGGTGAGGTAGGGGCGGGGTCTCCCCGCCCAGATCGGGGCGAGATGACCTCACCCCTACAAGGGATTCCTGTTGCTGGGAACCTCGGCGACCAGCAAGCCGCGTTGTTCGGGCAGACCTGTTTCAGCGCGGGCGAAGCGAAGAACACATACGGGACGGGTTGTTTCATGTTATTGAACACGGGTGAAAAATCCGTGCAAAGCAAGGCGGGATTGCTCACAACCCTGGGATACAAGATCGGGAATCAAAAAGCCGTGTACGCGCTGGAAGGTTCGATCGCGATCACGGGCGCGTTGATCCAGTGGCTGAGGGATAATTTGGGACTGATCCAGTCGTCGGCGGAGGTGGAGGCGCTGGCGAAATCGGTGGAGGATAACGGCGGCATCTATTTCGTCCCTGCGTTTTCTGGATTGTTCGCACCGTATTGGAAATCCGACGCGCGCGGCGTCATCGTCGGCTTGACGCGTTACGTCAACAAGGGTCACATTGCAAGAGCCGCGCTCGAAGCGACCGCGTATCAAACGCGCGAAGTTCTCGACGCGATGGAAAAGGATTCGGGCGTGAAACTCACCGCGCTTAAAGTGGACGGCGGGATGGTGTTCAACGACCTTTTGATGCAGTTCCAATCCGATATTTTGAATGTACCGGTCATCCGCCCGAAGGTCGCGGAGACGACCGCCCTTGGCGCGGCGTACGCGGCGGGACTCGCCGTCGGCTTCTGGAAGGATTACGACGAACTGCGCGCCAACTGGAAAAAGGACAGGGAATGGCATCCTGCAATGGACGCGAAATTGCGAAAGAAGTTATACTCAGGTTGGAAGAAGGCTGTGACGCGCGCCTTCGATTGGGTCGAATAACGTTTTATGTAGTCGGCGTTCTCCCCTGGCGCCGCCCGCCAGGGCAGGTGTTACGCCGACGGATGCGCAAGAGCGCGCATCCTGCGCAATCATTATGAACCGACAGGAAATCCTCTCCCATCTCAAAGAAAACCCCGAGGTCTCCGTGCTGATCGTCGGCGGGGGCATCAACGGCATTGGCGTCTTCCGCGACCTGGCGTTGAACGGCGTGGACGCGCTGCTCGTCGAGCGCGGCGATTTTTGTTCGGGCGGGTCGGCGGCTTCCTCGCACATGGCGCACGGCGGGATTCGCTACCTCGAAAACGGCGAGTTCCGCCTGGTGCGCGAAGCGGTGCGCGAACGCAACCTGATGATCAGGAACGCGCCGCACCTGGTCAAACCTCTGCCGACCGCCATCCCCATCTTCAAACGCTTCTCGGGCTTGCTCAATGCGCCGTTGAAATTCTTCGGCAAACTCGACAAACCCGCCGAACGCGGTTCGCTCGTCATCAAGATCGGACTGATGCTGTACGACGCCTACACCGGGCGCTCCTCGCGCGCCGTTCCGCGGCACACATTCCTTTCGAGAACCGCCTCCCTGAAAAAGTGGCGTCAACTCAACCCCGCCATCGTAAACACCGCCGCGTATTACGACGGCGCGATCCTCCAGCCTGAGCGTTTCGCCATCGAGGTCCTGCTCGACGCCGAAGCGGAGAATCCCAACGCCCGCGCCCTCAACTACGTGAGCATGGTCGGCGGCATGGAAGACACCGTCATCCTCCGAGACGAACTCACCGACGAAAACTACGACGTCAAACCGAAACTCGTCATCAACGCCTCCGGCGCGTGGATAGACGCCTCCAACCGCAAACTCGGTTTATCCTCGCGCTTCATCGGCGGCACGAAAGGCTCGCACATCGTCGTCAAACACGACGCCCTGCGCAAAGCCATCGGCGATCACGAGTTCTTCTTCGAGAACGACGACGGGCGCATCGTGTTGATCTTCCCGTTGTACGATTGCGCGCTGATCGGCACCACGGACATCCCCGTGGAGGACCCCGACGACGTGCGATGCACGGAAGAGGAGGTGGATTATTTCCTGGAGATGGTTGCACGCGTCTTTCCCGACCTGAGCCTGACGCGCCGAAACATCGTTTTCCGCTTCTCGGGCGTTCGCCCGCTCCCCCATTCGGGCGCGAAGACAACCTCCCAGATCTCGCGCGATCACAACATCGAGGTCATCAGCGGCGAGTGGACGAACCTCGACTTTCCGGTTTATTCCCTCGTCGGCGGCAAGTGGACTTCGTTCCGCGCCTTCGCCGAACAGGTGACCGACAAGGCGCTCGCGCACCTGGGCTCGACGCGTCAAAAGGACACGCGCGATCTTCCCGTCGGCGGCGGGCGCGGCTACCCGGCCGACGAGGAGGACATGCGCCGCCAGATCGAAAGCCTCTCCGCCTGGACGGGCGTGGCGCGCGAACGCCTGAAGATCCTCTTCGAACGTTACGGCACGCGCGCCGAGGCGATCGCCACCTTCATCAACGGCGGCACGGATCACGTCCTGCAAACGCTTCCCGATTATTCCCTGCGCGAGATCATCTTCCTCGCCGCGCACGAGAAGATCATCCACCTCGACGATTTCGTCCTGCGCCGCTCCATGCTGGCGATGCTGGGTCGTCTCACGCGCGGGTCGCTGGAGGAACTGGCGCGGGCGCTCGCCAACGCCCTCGGCTGGACGAAGGAGCAGAGGGAGGCTGAGGCGGCGCGCACGCTGTCCATTTTGGCGGACAGGCACGGGGTCGTCCTCCCGAACGAACATCGGGACGCCGTGAACGCAGACGAAAACGAAGGACGGGGCAGGCGGGTGGTAGAATAGTCCCCTATGTCCCCCAGAAAAACCAAACCCGGGATTGATCTCGTCATCCCCGTTTACAACGAGGCTGGGGTGGTCGAGCAGACCTACGCGGAGATCCGCTGGGTCATTGATCCCATGCCGCACAAGTTCCACATCTATTTCGTGGACGACGGTTCGGAGGACGCCACGGTCGAATCCCTGAACGCGCTGGCTCGAAAGGACAAGCGCGTCACCGTGCTGGAACTCTCGCGCAACTTCGGTCACCAAGCCGCGCTGACCGCCGGGCTCGACGCTTCGCAGGGCGACTTTGTCATCTCGATGGACGCCGACGGACAACACCCGCCGGAAATGATCCCGCAAATGGTCGGGTTGTACGAGCAGGGATACGACATCGTGCAGGCGCAGCGGATCGCGGACGGCGGGGGATTTTCCTTCAAGCAGGCGACCTCTTCCGCGTTCTACCGCCTGATCAACGCCATCAGCGGGACGCAGATGGTGCCGGGCGCGGCGGATTTCCGCGGCATGAGCCGCCGGTCTGTGGACGCGTTGAAGGCGATGCCCGAATATCACCGCTTTCTGCGCGGCATGGTTTCGGCGATCGGCTACAGAAGCGTCATCCTGCCTTATCACGAATCGAAGCGCATCGCGGGCAGGTCGAAGTATTCGCTCGGCAGGATGTTCCGCCTCGCCATGGACGCCATCTTTTCGTTTTCGCTCGTGCCGTTGTACGTCGGTTTGAGCGCGGGGGTCTTCTTTCTCTGTCTTGCCGCCATCGAAATGCTCTACGTGTACTCCTTCTGGTTCAAGGGCGACACGTCCACGCTTGCGCCGGGCTGGAGTTCGCTCATGTTCATCGTATTGATCGCAAGCGGAATCATCCTGATCGTGCTTGGCTTCATCGGCGTGTACGTCGGCTACATCTTCCAGGAGGTCAAGCGCAGACCCGTCTATTTTTTGAAGGACAGGGCGGAATGACGCTGAACGAAAAACCCGTCTATCAATTCGTCTTCCTGCGTCACGGCGAATCGCTTGGCAACGCGCAATCGCGCTGGCAGGGACAATCCGATTACCCTCTCACCGACAAGGGACGCGCCCAGGCGCGCGCCCTGGCGGAAAGATGGAAGGCTGAAAACGCGCAGTTCGACCTGGTCGTCTCGAGCCCGTTGGGGCGCGCGAAAGAGACGGCGGAGATCATCGCTTCGGCGTTGAACGTCCGCGTGGAACTCGACCCGATCTGGCTGGAACGCGCCATTGGCGAAATGGAGGGATTGACCGCGGAGGAGGTGCGCCAGAAACCCAAGCCGCCGTACACCAACCCGTTCGATTCCATTGGCGGGAACGGCGAAGGCGACTGGGCGCTGTACCTGCGCGCGGGTCAGGCGCTTCACGGTCTGTTGCGGAGATCCCCCGGCAGTTACCTCATCGTTTCGCACGGCGGTTTGTTGAATCAGGTGATGCACGCCATTATCGGCGTCGCGCCTCACGCCGATCCCTCCGGCGTGCGGTTTCGCTTCGAGAACACCGCCTTCGCGCGCGTGATCTACCATCCGCATCAGCACCGCTGGGCGATTGATGCGGTGAACGACCGCGCCCACCTGCGATCCCTGGACAAAGAGTAAGCATGGCGCTTTCCGATAGTTCGAATCCCATCAACGGAAAACTCAAAATCCTTTCGTTCGGCGCAGGCGCCATCGGAACCTACATCGGCGGAAGCCTGGCGCTGGCGGGGCATCAGGTCGTTTTCATCGAACGCCAAAAGGTGGTGGAAGAACTGCGCCAGCGCGGAATGAGGCTCGACCTGACGCTGGATGCAAGACGAAAGACGAAGGACGCGCACCGCCTGGAACCGTCCTCCTTCGTGATCGTTTCCTCCCTCGAGGAGGCGCTTCGTTACGGACCCTTCGACCTGTCCCTGTTTGCCCTGAAATCCTTCGACACCCAAGCCGCGCTGGAAGACCTCAAGCCCTTCGCGGAAAAAATGCCGCCGATCCTGTGCCTGTCGAACGGCGTCTCGAACGAACCGATGATCGCCGAAGCGCTGGGCAAGGACAAGGTCATCTACGGCACGGTGACATCCGCCATCGGGCGGCGCGGCGCGGGGGATATCGTCCTCGAACGGCTGCGCGGCGTCGGCGTGGCAAAGGGACATCCGCTTTCCGAAAAACTGAACGACGCATTGAACAAGGCGTACCTCAACGCGCGTCTCTTCGAGGATGCGGCTTCGATGAAATGGTCGAAGATGCTGACCAATCTCATCGCCAACCCCACCTCCGCGATATTGGACATGACCGCGGCAGAGATCCTCGCGAACAGGGAATTATACAAACTCGAGATCGCCGCGCTAAAGGAATGTCTCGCGGTGATGGAGGCGCAGGGCATCGAAGTGGTGGACCTGCCCGGCACGCCGGTGCGCGCGCTGGCGTTCGCGGCGAATCTGCCTCTCTGGTTATCCAAACCATTTCTTTCCCGCGCGGCGGGCGCGGGACGCGGCGCGAAGATGCCCTCCTTTCACATTGACCTGCGCTCCGGGCGCGGCAAAAGCGAAGTGGAATACCTGCACGGCGCGGTCGCGCGCGCCGGCGAACAATTCAACGTGCCGACCCCTGTGAACAAGGCTCTGACCGAAACGTTGCTGGCTCTGACGCGCGGAGAAATCCCGTTGGAGGAGTTCGCGCGCCAGCCGGAAAAACTGCTCGAAAAAATGTAAGGCATTGCCTGCGCATCGGGGACGCGCCCGATGATGGAATGTAAACGTGTCCGTAACCCCAAACCTTTATGCAGTCATGCTGGTTCTGGCGTCCGCCAGCGGCATGGTCGCGATCGGCGTCGCCATCTCGCGGTGGCGCTCTCATGCGGCGGCGGCGCTAATCGTGCTATTGGGCGGGTTATCGTTCTGGTCCCTTACGTATTCCTTCCACTGGATATCGGCTGAACCGGATTGGAAATATTTCTGGCTGAACATGACGTATTTCGGGGTGGTGACCGCGCCAGCCTCCCTGCTGGTCTTCGCGTTCCGCTACACGGGCAGGAACGCGTGGATCACGCCGTCGAGGCTGGCGTTGTTCGTTATCGAACCCGCCGCGGTCCTGATCCTGGTCTGGACCGACCCGCAGCACGGCTTGTTCTTCGCCGGGAAACGCGCCCTCACAGCCAGCGTCCTGCTCGACGGCGGTCCGTTATTCTGGCTTCACGTCCTGTATTCTTATGGCTTGCTGCTGGTCGCGACGGTGATTCTGTTCGAGTATGCCCTGCGTTCGCTGCGGTTCTATCAATTGCAGATCGGCGCGTTCATCGCCAGCCTGTTACTGCCGTGGGTCGCCAACGTCCTGAGCATTGCGAGGTTGTCCCCGTTCCCCGACCTCGACGTGACGCCCATCGTCTTCACCCTTACCGCCATCGTCATCCTGTACGACATGCTCACCCGGCGCCTGCTGGACATCCTGCCCATCGCGCGCGACCTGCTGGTCGAAAACATGAGCGAGGGTTTGCTGGTGCTGGATAACGACAACCGCGTGGTGGATTTCAACGCCGCCGCCCGAAGGGTGTTTTCAGAGTCCGACGAATTGACGGTCGGTCAACGGATAGACGCCCTGATGACCCGCTGGTCCCACCTGGTGGACAAGTACATCGTCGTGGAACAATTGGATACCGAGATCGAATTGGACGGAAATCCCCCAGCCTATTTCGACCTGCACATCAGACCGATACGCGACAAAAAAGACAGGTTGCTCGGACGGTTGATCACCTGGCGCAACGTAACCGCCCGCAAGCAGGTGGAACTCGCCCTGCAGGAAGCCAACCAGCAACTCAAACGGCGGGTCGAGGAGGTGGAATTGCTTCAAGCGCAGTTACGCGAGCAATCCATCCGCGATCCGCTGACGGGGACCTACAATCGCCGCTACCTCGACGAAACCCTGGAACGCGAATTCAAGCGCGCGCAACGCGAGAGGAAACCGCTGACCGTCGCGATCATGGATCTGGACGCCTTCAAATCCATCAACGATACCTACGGTCACCGCGCCGGCGACCTGGCGCTTCAACACGTCGCCGGGTACCTCTCCATCCACACCCGCGCCAGCGACATCGTCTGTCGCTACGGCGGGGAGGAGTTCGTCATCGTCATGCCCGGCGTGGATGTGGAGGTCGCCCGCTGCCGCGCCGAGGAGTGGAGGCGCTCCATCGAGGACCTGGTCGTCAATTCGCCGAAAGGTTCCTTCCACGTGACCGCCTCGATCGGGGTGGCGGTGTATCCCGCGCACGCGGACAGCACGGAAGACCTGCTGCGCGCCGCGGACGACGCGCTCTACATCGCCAAAAGGATTGGGAAAAACAGGGTCGTGATGAGCGGAGAATAGCGGAGATCCGCGCCGCCCGAGACCACGATCTTCGCCCGCTCTCGAATATTTGAGTGATACAATACGCCTCCCTTTCAGGAAGGAGGCTAAACGATGAACGATAAGATAAGGATCATTTCTCCTCGCGCCGAGGTCGAAATTCACCTGCCGGATGGACGCGTGTTATCCGGTCCGCGCGGGGCGGCGGTTGGGGAGTTCCTCGAAACCGTCGAACACGAGGCGCAACTGGTGGGGGCGGTGATCAACGGTGAACTGCGCGAATTGAACTATCCCATCCGGATCGAATCGAAGGTCCAGCCGGTGACGATCGCCGACCCCGACGGTGCGCGCATCTACCGGCGTTCTCTGACCTTCCTGCTCGAAAAGGCATTTTCCGATCTGTATCCCGAAGGAATTCTATACGTGGATCATTCCGTCGCGTCGGGCGGGTATTTTTGCCAGGTATCGGGGCGCGAGCCGTTATCCGAGCCGGAGATCGAAGCGTTGAAACTCCACATGCAAAAACTGGCTGAAGCCGACCTGCCTTTCGAGAGGAAGGAAGTCCCACTGCAGGAAGCCATCGAATATTTCCGCTCGAAGAGGTCCGAAGACAAGTTTCGTTTGTTGAAACACCGCAAAAAGAATTACCTGACGATGTATCGTCTCGACGACCACCTGGACTACCATCACGGTTACATGGTTCCCTCCACGGGGTATTTGAGCGTGTTCGACCTGAAGGCGACCGACGGCGGTTTTACGTTGAGTTATCCGCGCCGGCACAAACCCGACGAATTAATGCCCGTGCCGGAATATCCCAAATTGCTGGCGGCGTTCCGCCAGTACGGCGGTTGGTTGACGCGCCTGGGCATCGAAAACGTCGGCTCGTTGAACGACGCCATCGAGGAAGGGCGCGCCGGTGAGATCGTGCTGGTTTCCGAAGCCTTTCACGAACAGAACCTTTCGGATATCGCGCGCATGGTGGCGGAACGGCTCGACAGGAGTCACCTGATCCTGATCGCCGGTCCGTCCTCCTCGGGCAAGACCACCACCTCGAAACGTCTCACCGTGCAATTACTGGCGCTGGGCATTTCACCGTTCCCGCTCGAACTCGATAATTATTTTCTCGACCGCGACAAGACGCCCCTCGGCGTGGACGGCAAACCGGATTTCGAGTCCATCGAGGCGCTCGACCTGCCCCTGCTTTGGGATCAATTGCCGCGCCTGATAAGGGGAGAGGAGGTCCAATTGCCGCGCTACAACTTCAAGTCGGGGATGGGCGAGGCGGGGCATATCATTCAGTTGAAGCCCGGGCAGCCGATCATCCTGGAGGGCATCCACGGCATGGACCCGCGCCTCATCCCCGAAAGTTTGAGCGGCGAGGCGTTTCGCATCTACGTCTCGGCTCTGACTCAGTTGAACCTGGATCGCCACAACCGCGTCTCCACCACCGACACCCGACTCATCCGGCGCATCGTGCGCGACGCGCGCGAGCGCGGTTATACCGCCAAACAAACTATCGCCAATTGGGAGGCGGTGCGGCGCGGCGAGAAACGGCACATCTTTCCATTTCAGGAAAACGCGGACGTGATGTTCAACTCCGCGCTGGCTTATGAGATGGCGGCGTTGAAACCGTTTGCCGAACCGCTATTGCGGCAGGTGCCGTTCGGCACGCCCGAATACATCGAGGCGAAGCGATTGCTGGCGTTCCTCGAATGGTTCCTGCCGCTGGATATTGACCTCGTGCCGGATAATTCTTTGCTGCGCGAGTTCCTGGGCGGTTCGATCTTGAGGGATTTTACGGTGTGGAGGGAGAGGTAGAGGCGTCAGCCTCATGGGGAGGGTCGGGCTTGGCTTGGATTCGCTCTGAACAACCGAACGAACGCGGGCAATAACGACAGAACGTAGACCGTCAAAGGAAGGATGGCAAGCATTTGAAGAGCGACCCAGCCGTAAACCCCCATAAAGTAGCCGAGATTGCCGAGCAAACCGATCCAACCGATCGGCATGGCAAGGAGAAATAGCAGGTCGGTTTGCTGGAAATAAGGCAACGCCAATCCCATCGCCGCCGCCAATGCAATCAGGCGGCGTCCCGGCTCCAGGCGCAGTAACAATGGCGGCAGCCAAAGCAGAAGCGCCCAGGGTCCCAGCCAGCGCCAGAGTGAGATGCTCGCCAGGTCGTTGGGCGGATGAGCGATGAGGTTGTTCGTCAAGTGAAGGAGCCAGCCGGGATACACGACAAGGGACGCCAGCCAGATCAATACAGGCACGGTCATCACGCGCAGCCTGTCCTTCCACGTTATGTCCGCCATGAGCAGCAGGAACAAGGCGCCGGTCAACCCGGTCTGGAATTTTGCGCTCGCCAATGCAATACCCAGCCCGGCGACGTGCCATTTCCGATTGGCTGATCCCCACCAGCACAAGGCAAGTCCTCCAACGATCAAACCTGCGATGTTCCCATAGATGAGGCTGTAAAACATTTGATAAGAGGCGAGCGCCGCGAACGCCTTTCCGCCGAATACGCGGACCGCAAAGAACACTCCGAGTATGTTCAAAATGCTCCAAAGCGCGTACGCCAGATCGAGTGGAAGCCTGGATAGAACGGCGAAAACCGGCAGCATCCAATAGCCGTAATAATAGTAGAGTCCCTGATAACTGAAGTTGCCCCGCGCCGCCTCAAGATAGATCCTGAAATCGAGATACGCAAATGACAGGTTGGGTTGCAGCCGGATGAATATCCCGACCATGCCGAACGCCAAAGCGAGCGCGAACAACTCACCCGGCGTAAGGCGGCGGCGGAGGCGTTCTTTCATCTGTTGGCTGTCGTGGGTAAGCGCCATTGATCTCGTCTCATTACCGTCGGCGCCTCGAAGGTCAGTTTCACCACGAACCAGCCAGCGCGCTGACGGCGCCGATGCCTATTTGTTCGTCAATTCCCTTTGCAGGATTTCGCCGCTCTTTACGATCTCTGCAAATCGACTCAGAAACCGCGCGGCGGGGGCGCCGTCAACAATATCATGGTCGAAGGAAGCGGTGATGCATAGATGCTCTTTCGAGACGAATTTGCCATCGGTTTCAACCGCTCTGTTGTTGATGCTTCCAACGCTGACAAGTACGGTCGCGCTTCCGTGAGGGATGAGCCAGACCGCTTCCTTGCTGAACATGCCGATGGCTGTCACAGCCACCTTTCCATACTGCACTCCCAGTTTTATGTTTTTATCCGCAATGCGAACGAACGTCTTGAGCAGGAAATCGGGGATGAAGCGGAACCAAGCCATCCCCGAATGTGTTCCGAGTTTGCCGCTGGTCGTACTTTTTGCCTCCCTGATCTCCCTGTGTATCTCGAGGAAGGATTTTTTCTGAGCCTGTTGGATGCCGATCGGCTCGGGGACCTTCTCGCCGTCAATATCGCGCTCGACCAGGACGCTGATCGTCACATCGTCGAGGACGACCAGGTTTCTGCCTTTGATAAAGGAATTGAATTGTGGAAATTCCTTCATGACTTGCGCCAGGCACGAAACGATGTACGCGGTGAAGGATAATTTTTCCCCTGTCCGTTCGAAATGCTCCCGGAGTAGACAGCGCGGGGTCGTGATGTCAATTTCTGCAAGACTGTGGATCGTATTTTTTTCTTTTGTGACCGATGCAGAAGCCCTTACCGCCCTGCGGTTGAAACTGAGCGGGGAGATTTTATATCCACTATTGTTCTTCATTCGAACCTCTTTTGTCCGGTTACTCGATTCACCTGCATCATCGGGGATGTAAGGATGTATGGCGGCGTTTTCTGTTACGCTCACGGCGCCGTCGGTACCTTGAAGATCAACCCAACCACGTAGCCCGCCAGCGCGCTGAGCGTGCCGATGATCGCCATTTCCAGTCCGCTGCGGAAGGGTTTGCCGACCGTCACACGCGCTTTGTATACGCCGACGATGAACAGGGTCAGGGCGGCGATGACGATCGAGAGTCCGATGCTCAGGCTCACGGTCCAGAAGAAGAACGGGAAGAGGGGGATGAACGAGCCGATCAGCGCGGAGAATCCCACCAGCAGGGCGGAGCGGATCGCTTTCGATTTCTCGGGCGGCGTCAATTGGAACTCCTCGGACATCATCACGTTGACCCAGACATCCGGGTTGGAGGTGATGACATCCACGATCTTTTCGAGCGTTTCGCCTTCGAATCCCTTTTTGCGATAGATGTCGCGGATCTCTTCGACCTCCACATCCGGCGCGAGGTGGATGTGACGATACTCGCGTTCGCGTTCGCTGTGATAGAGGTCGTTTTCCGCAAGGGTCGAGGTGTACGCGACCGCGCCCATCGAAATGGATTCAGCGAAGGTCGCCGCGAGACCCGCCGCGATGACGATGCGCGCGTCCGCAGTCGCCGCGGCGACTCCGAGGATGACGCCGAGCACGTTGACCAGTCCATCCTGCCCGCCGAGGATCACATCCGATAAACGAAATTCACCGTGATGCGGATCATGGTGGTCATGCAGGCGCACCTGTTCGATGATCTTGCCGTGCCCCTGATTCATGGTTGGCATTGGTTTTACGCTTTCCTGTTTGGTGGTTTGTCAATGATATTCCATGTGTAGGACACGTTCTCTAACGTGTCCATCAGCGTAAGAGAACGCCTACTATGCCTACCTGTCCAGGTATATGTCGTCCATGGAAATTTCATCCTCGGCAGGCTCGAGGTGGGTAAAGACCGTGACCGCGCCTCCCAACGCCGAACGGATTTCGTTCTCGAAATCCTCCACAATGTGATGCGCGTCGTGGACGGTGGTATCGCCGGGGACGAGCACATGCACCGAGATGAACCTGCGCGCCGCGGCTTGACGTGTGCGCAGCGCATGGAAGTCTACACCCTTTTCACGGTATTTTGCCATGATCCCCTGGATCAACTTTTGTTCCTGCTCCGGCAGCGCTTCATCCATGAGACCCGAAACGGATCGGCGAATGAGTTGGAAACCCGTCCAAAGGATGTTGAGGGCGACGATGATGGCGACGATCGGGTCGAGGCTGTGAAAGCCTGTGAACCCCGCGATCGCAACGCCTCCGATCACGCCGACGGAGGTCCACACGTCGGTCAGGAGGTGGTGCGCATCCGCTTCGAGCGTGATGGAACGCCGCTTCCTGCCTTCGTTCAATAAAATACGCGCCACGATGAAGTTTACGGCAGATGCCGCGACGGAAACAGCCAGACCGATGCCCAGTTGTTCCAGCGGGCGCGGATTGAGCAATCTTTGGATGGCGGTAACGATGATCCCTATGGCTGCGCCGAAGATCAGGACGCCCTCGGTGACGCTGGAAAAGTATTCGGCTTTGCTGTGCCCGTAAACATGGTTGTGATCGGCGGGGCGCGCCGCGATGATCAGCATGGTCAGCGCCATGAGGGCGCCCGCCAGGTTGACCAGCGACTCGATGGCGTCGGACAGCAACCCGACGGATCCCGTCAGGAAATAGGCAACCGTCTTGAGCGCGATGGTCGCCACCGCCGCGCCGATGGACAGCCAGGCGAATTTCGTGAGCGAGGCGCGGCTTTGCATCAGGTCGTTGTGTTCGGTTTGTTCCTGGGACATAAAGATATGATACATGCGCGCGGCAAAGTTTGAAAGGGACGAAAGTCACAATTCGGAATAAAAATGGGATGGGCGATAAACTCGTAGACCATGCTCGACACGAGCGCGAATGCGAACAGGCGGCGCAGGAATGCCATGAGAGAGTTTGCCATTTGGAAATCGGGCGCGGGCGAGCGCCGACGCTTCGCGCGCGGAAAAGCGATTAAGAATCCGCGTTGTCCGTGTGATTTCGCGTCCCATAAGTGGCTTTGTACGGTAGTGAAGTCCGAATACCAAAGTGTAAGGTAATCAAGTGTGAAATATAATTGCCTCAATGGACAACCATCACAACGCGATCATCATCGGCGGTGGGGTCGCGGGACTGACAGCCGCCCTCCACCTCGCCGAACGCGGACTCAAACCGCTCATCCTCGAAGCGAGTGAGCGCGCGGGCGGCAGGCTTTCGGGGCAGGATGAGATCAACATCAACGGGTGGAAGTTCCCGAACGAGCATGGCGTGCACGGCATCTGGTCATCGTATGTCAATCTCAAATACATGCTCAAAAGATATGAAATCCTTCCACAGTTGATCCCCGCCAGTGAAGAACAATGGATTTATCGTACAGGTAATCTTGTCCGCCGCGCGCCCATCGGTTCGACCATCCGTCATAGCAAATTTCCCGCGCCGCTGCATTACATCCAGCTTTTTCTGTTGCCGCAATTTCTCCTCATGCTCGATCCCCGCGATTGGGCTGGCATCTTCAGCGTCTGGTCCACGCTGCTCATGGCGATCGGCATTGACCCGTTCGTGGAGGACCAGCCTCTCGAAGGTCTCACGTTCGGCAAGTCGCTCAAGCGTTGGGGGCCCGCCATGCGCGCGCTCTTCTTCGGTCTCACGCGCAACGGACTTTCCACCGATCCCGATCAGGTTCCGTTGGCGGGCTTCCTCGCCTTCCTCCGTTTTTACACGGTCATGCGGCGCGATGCCTGGGCGTTCGAATATCTCCCGAACGGGAGCGGCGAGGTCATCGAGGAACTGTCAGCGAAGATAAAAGAATTGGGAGGCGAGATCAGGTACAAGTCCCGTGTGAAGCGGATGACCAGGGATGGGGATTGGATCGCGCACGTTGAGTCGGATGGAGTCCACGATGAGGTCAAGGCTCCGTATGTCATCCTCGCTTCGGACTCCCCCGCGGCTGAATCCATCATAAAAAGCAGTTTCCCCGCTGATGTTGGGGCGGGGTCACCCCGCCCTTACTTCTTCCCGCACGGACTGGCTCATGCCGTGATCCGTCTGTGGTTCGATAAGTCTCCGCGCAAGACTCCCGAATCGGGAATCTTCAGCGGCGACTTCATCATGCACAATTTTTTCTGGCTGCATAAGATCTATGACTCGTATCGCGAGTGGCACGCGGAGACGGGCGGATCGTGCATCGAAGTCCACGTGTACGGACCCGACGCTGTGCTGGCGCAGTCGGACACGATCCTGATCACGAACGTGCTGGCGGATTTCTACCGCGCCTTCCCCGAGTTGAAGGGACATCTCATCAAGCCGCACATCCAGCGCAACGCAGCGACGCATACGCTGCCCGCGTTGGGCGCGCGCGGCACGCATCTGGGCGTGGACACACCCTGGGAGAATCTCTTCTGCGCGGGTGATTGGGTGTGGCTGAGAAATCCGTCCTTCTTTTTGGAACGCGCCTGTGTGACGGGACTCGAAGCCGCCAACCGTGTATTGTCTTTATGTGGAAAAGAAGTTTTCGAGGTGCAAAGTTATCCGCCGCCCGAGCCGCTCGCGGCGTGGATCGAATCGTTGATCATGAAAGGGAGGAAGAGGAGGAGGGGGGAGTGAGAAGTAGAAAGTGGAAAGTGGAAAGTGGAAAGTAGAAAGTAGAAAGTGGAAAGTAGAAAGTGGAAGGTATGCGGTTTTTTCGCAGATGTGCTACACTGCTATTGAAAGATGGTGTATCCATCTATTCGCCAAATGGAGGAACCATGCGCAGGTCAACCCGTTCGTTCGTCACGTTGGTGATCCTGTTCGTTTTGCTCTCGACGCTCGGAGGAAGCGCCTCCGCCGCGCCGCCCACGCGGGCAAAATGGACGGTGATGGTTTACATTTCGGGGGATAACGATCTCGAATCGTATGTTGTCCCCGATATCGAAACGGAACTTGGCGCGGTCGGTTCGAACGCGGACGTGCAGGTCATCGCGCTGGCGGACCGCGCGCCCGGCTACGACTCCAGCCGCGGCGACTGGCAGACGACCAAGTTATTCCGCGTCACACAGGGGATGTTAGCCACGCCCGGGAATGCCATCGCCGATTGGGGTGAACGCAACTTCGGCGACCCGCAAACGTTGATTGATTTCGTCACATGGACGAAAGCCAACTATCCCGCCGACCGTTACGCGCTTTACTTCTGGGGTCACGGCTGGAGTTGGCATCCCGGCTGGGTGATGTTGGACGATACCGACGAGGACACGCTCGATTATCACGAAACGAAAGCCGCCATTCCCTCGCTCGGTTTCATTGACGTGGTCGGCTACGATGGCTGCAACATGGCGTCCATCGAAATCCTCGAACTCTGGCATGGACATGCCACCGCCTTCACCAGTTCGCAGGAATGGGTTGGGTGGGAAGGGATCCAATACGATCTCGTCCTCGCGCAATTAGCCGCCAACCCGAACATGACCGCCGACCAGGTGGCGATCGCCACGAGCCAGAGCGCCACCGCCGATAAGACCTGGTCTGCTGTGGCAGTAGACAGCCGCTTTACCGCGCTGATGACCGCGGTGGATCAATGGTCTGTGGCGTTGAACAACGGTCTCGGCGCGAACCGCAAGAAATACGACCGCGCCTTCGGCGCGACGCGTTCCTTCTGGCAGGCGCCCATGGACAAGGACCTGTACGACATGGCTTATGAAATCAACCGCAATGTAAGCGATGCGAACGTCAGGAACAAGAGCCAGGCGGTGATGGATGCGGTCAACGCAGTGGTGTTATACGAGAGGCACGTCAACGCGTACGCCGAGGCGCATGGCATTACCATCTACCACATCTCGAAATCGTCGCAAAAGGATTCGGATTACGCGTATTACCGTTCGACGGTCGAATTTGCCCTGTCCACAGGATGGGATGAATTTTTGAACGCGTACGCGCGGTGACCCCCTCCGCCCTAACGGGCACCTCCCCCAAAATCCGACTGAAGTTCGTCGGATTTTGGGGGAGGCCGGGTGGGGGTGGGAAACAACAAGACCTCCGAGTTTGTGGCTCGGAGGTCTCTGTTTACTGATCACTTTCTCGCTGTTCACCGAATCACGCCCAACTTCTTCCCGACCTTCGCGAACGCCTCCAAGCCTTTGCCGAGGTCGTCATTATCATGCGCGGCAGAGATCATCACACGGATGCGCGCCTTGCCCTGTGGCACGGTGGGATAGCCGATCGCCATCGCGAAGACGCCTTCCTCGAACAACTCACGGCTGAATTGCTGCGCCAGCGGCGCTTCTCCGAGCATGACGGGCGTGATGGGCGTTTCGCTCATGCCCGTATCGAAGCCGAGTTTCTTCATTTCCTCCTTGAAGTATCTGGCGTTCGCCCAGAGTTTGTCCACGAGTTCGGTGGATTCTTCGAGCAAGTCAACCGCCGCGAGACATGCCGCCGCATCCGGCGCGGTGACTGCGGACGAGAACAGGAACGGGCGTCCGCGTTGACGCAGCCACTCGACGATCTCCTTTTTGCCCGCCACCATCCCGCCGACCACGCCGAAGGCTTTGGACATCGTGCCGACTTCCACGTCAATTTTTCCGTGCAGGTTGAAGTGATCCACGATGCCGCGTCCGCCCTTGCCGAGCACGCCTTCGCCGTGTGCATCGTCCACCATGAAGAGGATGTCGTATTTCTGCGCGACCTCGTACAAGGCGGGCAGGGGGGCGATGTCGCCGTCCATGCTGAAAACGCCGTCCGTGACGATCAAGGCGCGGCGGAAGCGTGAGGCGTGCTCCTTGATTGCGTCCTCCAACGCGGATGGGTCGTTATGTTCGTAAGCGACGATCTTCGCGCCGGAGAGTCGGCATCCGTCAATGATCGAGGCATGGTTCAGGCGATCCGAAAAGATCACGTCTTCTTTTCCAACCAACGCGGGGATGGTTCCAAGGTTGGCGGTGAAGCCCGATTGGAAGGTGATGACATCCTCCGCGCCTTTGAACTTCGCGAGCCGTTGTTCGAGTAACACGTGCAGGTCGGTCGTCCCCGCAATGGAGCGCACCGCGGCGGGACCCACGCCATACTTCTTCGTTGCTTCCTTCGCGGCTTCGACGAGTTTCGGGTGGTTCGCCAGCCCGAGATAATTGTTCGAGCAGAAGTTGAGCGCGTTCTTTCCGTCAACTATCAGCCATGCGCCCTGCGGCGAGCCGATGGTGCGGATGCGGTTGTACAAGCCCTGTTCTTTCAAGCCAGCAATTTCTTGTGTGACCCAATCGAGTTTTGACATGGGACCTCCTGAGAGATTAGAGAATTGGAGAATTAGAGCTCGGCTTTTGCACCTTAAAAATTGAATAACCCAGCGGCAGGGCAAGGCTGGATATGGCAGCCAGGGATCGGTTCTGGGCAACACGAACCTACCTTGCC
>JAANMT010000912.1_pt1 | contig 31060 bp, 33 predicted proteins | sample 7279711 | NCBI WGS metagenome assembly JAANMT01 (sample SAMN14094538, study PRJNA606508) | bioreactor metagenome | isolation source: A lab-scale SPAN reactor treating ammonium-rich wastewater day 1 | place: Ireland: Galway | collected 2017-01-16 | reverse complement strand
GCAAACGACGAGACGACGTCCTTCGGCGCGCTCTCCGCCTGCGGGGCCATCTTCAACTTGTCCGCGCCCGACATTGACTTCAAGTCTTCCCGCGTCAACTGCGGCATCGGCGTGACGGTGGCGGTCGCCGTCGGCAGGACCGGCGTTCGCGTGGCGGCTGGCGTGGGCGACTCCCCGACGGGCGAGGGGACCGGGGTGAGGGCCGGCGCGCAGGCTGCTGATAGAGTTGCAACCAGGAAAAGCAGGGCGATCTTTTTCATGTCATGCCTTTTTACTCAAAAAGATGCGCGGCAGAGCAATTCACGTTATTTCGAGAGAATCCGATAGATTGCGAACTTCTCGTTCACGAACACCCTCGTCGCTGCAATGGACGGGTTGCAGGATTCGATGTCGTCGGGGGAGACTTGGTCTACGCCGCCGCGCGATTTACGCAGGACAACATATTTCGCGAGGGGAAGCGCGTCGCACCTGTCAATCAACAGGGTATAGCGGTCGGTGAAGAGACGCAGGGCGCGCGGTTTGTAGAACGCGATGACGTCGTCTGGGGCGGTCTGGCTTTTGACGTAATCGAACATCTCGATGGACAACGGATCGAAGACGTTGCCGTAGGGACCGCGTCCCTGCGCGAGGTTGTCGCGTGCCATCGTGAGGGAGGTCCACGCGAAGGCGGCGACGATGACCAGCCAGAATCCGCGCGTCACCCATTGACCCGCGCGCTGGAATTGGGAGGTCAATGCGAAGGAAGCAGCCGTCATGCCCCGATACGCGAAGTAGACAAGCAGGGGCAGGATCGGGAAGAGGAAACGAATCCCCTGCTGTTCAGGCCAGAGGATGAACAGCACATAACTCAAAACCAGATAAGCGATAAGAGGAAAATCTTTTTCAAAGTTCAAGACGATTCCGCCGAGGATGAAGGGCAGCAGGACGCCGTAAATAATTTCGGGATAGGGCAGGTCGCTGAAAAAGAAGGCGGGCATGGCAAAGTAGGCGGAGACGTTATCCGCGAGGCTCTTGAAAGAGATGACCGAGAGTCGCTCGAAGTGCGATCCCTCGCCCGCGGGGAAGATGAGCAGGTCGGCGAGGGTGAGGAGACCAAAGACGTAGTAGGGAACCAGGTCGCTGGTCAGGATCCGCTTCCAGTCAGGGAGGAGGCGGGGACGAGTCTGGAGGTAGTCAAAGGCCTGGGCGAGGAAGAGGGTCGGGAGGAGGAGAATCCCATTCGTCCGCACGAAGAAAGCGAGAAAGAGCGCGAAGCCGAGGAGGATGTTTCTGTAAAGCGAGTCGGACGCCCGCTCCACAAGAAATAAGGCGAGAGTGGAGAAAAAGAGAAAGGCGATATCGGAGGTAAGTTGGTTGTTGAAGTTGAGCAGGAGCGGACTGAAGGCGAAAACCGCGACGAGGAGCGCGGCCTGGAGGGGCGGGAGTCGGCGGGCGAGAAGCAGGTAAAGGACGAGGAGGAAGAGCGTCCAGAAGATCAGGTTGATGGATTTGAGGCAGAAAATATCGAGCGGGGCGCAGGCGAGGGTGAACGGCGCGAGGAGCGCGGGGAAGCCCCACGGATACGCGTCGGGGCCGATGAACTGCGTAGACATGCGCATCGTGAACGTATTGCGCTGGATGAAGTCCTGCGTCTGGCCTTTGGTGATGGCGATGGCCTGCATGAGATAGGAGGCCCAGTCGTCGCCCCAATCGTGGTCTTTGGTGAGGAGCGCAAAGGCGAGGAGGAGGGAGAGGAGAATCAGGACGAGGGGGAGGATGTGTTTTTTCATTGCGTGTTTTCAGATTATAAGACAACTTGGAAGGCGAAAACCCCTCTCGTTCTTTCATGCTATACTTAAAGCGGAATTGACAAGGAGATTTTTATGGCAACTCCCGCAATCGAAACCATTGTCAAAATGCTGGAATTCCAGCCAGAGGAGATCCAATCGCAGGCGGCTGAATATTTGCAGAGGTGGCTGGCCGAGTTGGAAGATGAAGCCCGCTGGAACGAAGACTTTGCCCGCTCGCAAATGGGACTTTATGAATCCGCGCGGGAAGCCCGCAAGCAAATCGCCGAAAATAAAGCCGAGCCAATGGATTTTGATCGGCTATGAAATCTCGTACCCTGCCGTCTTTTTGGGAAAAATATGAACGGCTGGATAAATCAGTCCACGAGCGCGCCAGGAAAATTTTTAAACTTTGGGCGGAAAATCCTTTTCATCCATCGCTGCATTTCAAATGCATCAACACGGAAGAAAAAATCTGGTCGGTACGAATCACAATCGGAATCCGCGCCGTAGGAATCATGGAAAACGATACCGTGACGTGGTATTGGATCGGCGATCACGACGAATATCGAAAATTTTTCGGATGAGTTGACGGTCGTCTCCACGAATTCGCGGCCGCATTCGTGGACGGTTCGCGCCGTCAGTTAACGTCCACCTTGAACGCCCGCGCCACAAATTTGTGGACGAGGAACGTCGGCAGGAGAAGGATGGCGTGGACCGCCGCGCTCAGTCCGAACAACATGGCGGCCGATCGCAGGAAATCGTTCAGCGGCGGCGCGACGACGGCGAGCATCCACGGGCCCGCGCCCGCCAGCAGGGCCAGCGCCAGGATGCCAGCCACCCACGTCGCGAGCGGAGTCCAGGCGTGGCGGTCGGAGGCGGAGGGGAGCATGGTACTGCTGACCGCGAAGGTGAGATAGAACCAGAGGGAAAAGTCTTTGACGGCAGGTAATACGCGTAATGCTTCGAGAAAGAGGGCCGTCTGTCCGCTTTGAAGGATCTGCCAGAGCAGGAGCAAATCCAATTTATAGATGGACGCGTAGGCGATGAAGAATCCGCCCGCGACGAGGGGCGCGACTCCGATGAGCGAATCGCGGACCACGTCCGTGCGCTGGGTCTCCACATAGCCGAGCAGGAGTCGCCCGTCGGGAAGGACCTGCGGCAGGAGGGAGAATCCGCCCGTCCGCACGCCGAGCAGTTTCGCCATCAGGAAATGACTCAGTTCGTGCAGCAGCACGCCAGGGAAAAACAGCATCGAGAAGAGACCGATCGTCAAACCTGGGTGGCGCGTGACGATGAGGAAGACCGCCTGAATCTCACGGTGCAAAAGCCGCTGGAGGAAAACCAGCGGCGCTAATGTAAGGAGAAACCAGACGAGGCCGGAGAACATGAGCGGACAGTATTCAGGTACGCTGTTCTTTTTGCAATGGGTCCTGGACAGGAGGATGGCGGCCGACCGAGCGATCTGCCGAGCGAATGTTGAGAATCCGCTCACGATTCAAGTCCAATGCCGCCACTGTTGCCCGTCCGATTGCAGTTGTGCCGACAATCCGAAGCCCATCGCTCGACCAAATGAAATGATCCTGCCAATTGTCGTTTCGAGGGTTGTAAAGGAATACTTCTTCCGCGGTAACAGGGTCCATTGCCTTTGTCCGGCTTCCCTTCTTACGGTTGCAATGAAAGCAGGAAAGAGCGAGGTTTTCCAAACCGTCTGTTCCGCCTTTGGAAAGCGGGATCACATGGTCAATTGTGAACGACACATATTGCCAGCGCTCGGAAGTGTGGCAATATTCGCACAACTCCGCCGCGCGTTGGCGCACAGCCTGCCGGGTCGCCGATCGAATTTTGCCCCCAAGCGCCATTAAGCGCTCCCGTGTTTTTCTGACTGCATCAGATTCCGCACAACGCGATTCACGAAACTCAGGTAATCGTCCATTTCTTCATACCTGTCCAGTTCGGTTTCTTCGCCAGCTTTCAATCTGGCTTCGCGTTGTTTACGCAATAATTCTTCAATTCGATCCTGGATGGTTTGGGATGCCTTAAAAACAGGCACGCCTTCCACAAGTTCGATCCGAACCGCTTTATCCAGAGGGAGCGAATCGGGCAGGTTTCGCAATCTGGGGAGAGGATAAAGAGCTATGTCGGCCATCGTCGTCACCTTTCGTAATCGCCTCGATTTCAGTATATCACAGCCAAAAAATCGAAATACTAATCGGGCAAAGTCTACGAAGCGCGCGCGGCTTTGGCAATGGCGACGAATTCGTCCTGTTTGAGCGACGCGCCGCCGACCAGAGCGCCGTCAATTTCGGGGCTGGCGAAGAACTCGGCTGCGTTCGCCGCGGTGACCGATCCGCCGTAGAGGACGCGGGTCGCCTGGGCCGTGTCGGCGCCGAAGAGTTCGGTCAGCGCGGGACGGATGACGCCGCGCACCACGCCCTCGGCGTTTTCGCGCGTCGAGGCGCGTCCCGTCCCGATGGCCCAGACGGGTTCGTAGGCGACGACGAGTCGGGAGGCGAGCGCGGGGTCCGTCCCGGCGAGGCCCTCGCGGATCTGGCGCGCGACCACTTCCGAGGTGCGATTCGACTCGTACTGTTCGAGCGTCTCGCCGACGCAGACGATGGGAGTCAGGTCGGCGGCTTGCGCGGCGCGGACTTTCCTGTTCACCGATTCGTCCGTCTCGCCGAAGTAGGCCCGCCGCTCGGAATGTCCGATGATGACATAGTTGCAAAATTCCTTCACCATGTTCGGCGCCACTTCGCCCGTGAACGCGCCTTTGGCTTCCCAGTGCATGTTCTGCGCGCCGAGGCCGATGTCGGTCCCAGCCAGCAGCGCGGAGACGGCCACCAGCGAGGGGAACGGCGGGCAGAGGACTTTTTCCACGCCGCCGATCTCGCGCAGTTCGACGGCCATCTTGAAGACCAGGTCGCGCGCCTCGGCGACGGTCTTGTTCATTTTCCAGTTTCCAGCAACGAATGGAGTTCTCATATTTCCTCGATATTCACTTGGTGGGATGCGGCAATTATAAGCCATGTCCCTGCGGTTATAATCTCTTCATGGACATCCCCGACCGCATCATCGCCCTGACCGAACTCCGCCGCAACGACGGCGAGCGCGGGACCCGCAAGTGGATCGCGCATCGCGGCCTCGTCTACGACGTGACCGATTGCCCAAAGTGGCGCGGCGACCTGCACGAGAATCTCCACTTCCCCGCGCAAGACCTGACCAGCGAACTCCCCGACGCGCCGCACAAGGAAGAAGTGTTCCTGCATGATTGCGTGAAAATCGTTGGGAGGTTGCAAGTTGAAGATTGAAGGTTGCGCGAGAGCGGATAATTGCCCGTTTTCTGACGCCAAGCCGCCAAGACTCAAAGGCTCCGATGAAAATAAAAGGGATTCCGCAAGTTCTACTTGCGGCTTTCCCGAAGTAGAACTTCGGGATTCCAATTTAGACCAGCAGTTTAGCCGCTATCGTTACTCGGTCAATCTGCGGAAAACCGATTAGAATCCAAACCATGTCCGATCTCAAGACCGCCGCCGAACAGAAAAAGCGCGACTCCTTCGTCGCCATTTGCGGACGCGTCTTCCGCGCAGACCCCGATTATTTTCCCCAGGCCGAATACCGCGGCCGCCGTATTTATCTTTGTACCGATTCCTGCCTTGGCGCGTTCCTGTCCGATCCCGAGCGCTTTGTCGCCGCGCACAAGAAGAGTTACAGAAAAGAAGAATAAAATCTTCCGTACATGGATTACGCAGATTTTACGGACATTCACGGATAAAGCCTTTAAAAAATCCGTGTACCGCATTTACAGGTGCATCATGCTGGAACCACGCAAACCCATTCAATACTTTCAAATCGACTCGACCGAATTCAAACCCGTCCACGCCAGCGTCATCGTCGAGACGCCCGTCTCGCTCACCGTCAACGGCGAAGTCTGGGTGTCGTTCATGTGCACCTCCGTCCTGCTCGAAGCGATGGCAGTCGGCTTCCTCTTCAACGAAGGCGTGATCGAATCGATGGACGAAGTCTCCGACGTGCGCGTCTGCGAACACGGCGACAATGTGGACGTCTGGTTGACGCACGCGGCGGACAAGCCCGCCAAATGGACGCGCACTTCGGGCTGCACGGGCGGACAGACCGCCGTCGATTCTTTCGCGGACCCTCGGCCGGCCGCGCCGTCGAACGGCTTCGTCCTCCCCGCCAGCCAGATCAACCGCCTCGTCGAGATGCTGTTCGAGGCGCAGGATCTCTACCGCGAGACGGGCGGAGTCCACACCTCCGTGCTGACCGACGGCGAGCGCGTCCTGCTCTCCGCCGAGGACATCGGCCGCCACAACACCCTCGACAAGATCGCGGGCCTGTGCCTGATGCAGGGACTCTGGCCCGAACGCCGCATTTTGGTCACGACGGGACGCATCAGTTCGGAGATGCTGCAAAAGGCCGCGCGGCTGGGCGCGAAGATCATCGTCTCGCGCACCTCGCCTTCGTCGCTTTCCATTGAGTTGGCGGAAAAATGGGGGGTCACGCTGATCGGCTACGCGCGCAGGAATCGGTTCAACCTGTACGCGCATCCCGAAAGGATCATGGCCGCGGACGAACAACCAGCAAAGTGACTGTCTCAACCTCTCAAGCCAGCAACTTCTCGTAAACCTTCGCCAGTTTCTTCTGCGACTCGTGCCAGGTGAACTTCGTCCGCGCGCGCTCGGCAGCGGAGTCGGACAGCCGCTTCGACAACTCGAAATCGTCCAGCAGCGTCAGCGCCTGCCGCGCCAGGTCTTCGGGATCGTTCGGGGAAAACAGCAGCGCGTCCACGTCCTCGCGGACGAGTTCGCGCACGATCGGCATGTTCGACGCCAACAGGGGACGTCCCGCCGCCATATATTCCAACACCTTGATCGGACAGGCGCCCTGCGTCACGTTGCGGTCGTTGAGTCCCAGCGGCGCGACGCAGATGTCAGCCGCGGCGACCAGCGCGGGGACTTCGTGGTGCGGGACGGCAGGCTGGACGATCACACTCGCTTCGATCCCCAATTTGCGGATGTATTTGGCGAGCAATTTCCGCTGGCGCGAACGTCCGCGCCCGACGATCTGGAGTCGGACCTCGCGCTTCTCCAAAATCTTCGGCAGGGCTTTGATCAACACGTCCAATCCCTGCCAATCGGCGAGGGTGCCGATGTAGAGGAGAGTTGGGACGCGGCCCCCACGCGCGGGGAGCGGCGTGGGGAAAAAGTCCGAGGGGCTGACCCCGTTCGGGACAACCGTCACCCGCTTGGGGTCGAGTCCGAGCGAGGCGATGTAGTCGCGCGTCACGCGCGAGGGGCAGACGATGGCGTCCGAAAGATGCAGGGTGGCGATCTCCTGCTCCTTGATCTTCGCCAGCAGTTCGGGTTCGATGGTCGGATAGTGATATTTCAGTTCGACGGAGGGAAGTCCGTTCACTTCGAAAAGCGTTTTGTAGCCGCGCTCGCGGCGCGCCTGCGCGAGCGGAAGTCCGCACCAGACCGAACGATAATGGACGACGTCGTAGGCGGGCGAGAGCGCCATGTGACGCATCACCGCCCGCCCGAAATCCGCGGCGCGCGACAGGAAATTCTGCGTCATGTCCTGCGCGACGCGCGTGACCCGCGCGCCTTCGAGCGAATCGTCAAGCGGTAAGATCCCGTCGGAGGGCGTGATGAGGCGGACTTCGTGTCCGCTTTCCACCAGTCCGCGCAGGTTATGGAGGATGTGCGTAGAGGCGCCCTTCGGGCTGGGGACAACGTCGAACGCGGAATAGAGAACGCGGGCCATTGGGCGGATTATATCCACAGCGCGCGAAAAACGGCGCGCAGATTCCTTTACATTCCATCTTCTCCGTGATAAACTCCCGCCCGCTTGATACGGCGCTCTCCACCGAGGGCGTCTTTTTGTGCGGAGACATTGATGGACATCCTTCTCACCGGCTCTGTAGCCTACGATTATTTGATGACCTTCCCTGGCCTGTTCAAGGAACAGATCCTGCCCGAGCGGCTGGCCTCGATCAGCCTTTCGTTCCTCGTCGATTCCATGTCCAAACAGCGCGGCGGGATCGCGCCCAACATCGCCTACACGATGGCGCTGCTCGGACAGCGTCCGCGCGTGATGGCGACCGTGGGCGAGGACTTCGGCGACTACCGCGCCTGGCTCGAATCCAAAGGCGTGGACACCGCGCTGATGGAGGTCGTCCCCGGGCAGTTCACCGCCTCGTTCTTCGCGACGACCGACCAGGCCTCGGCCCAGATCGCCTCGTTCTACCCCGGCGCGATGGGCGACGCCGCCCGCCAATCCATCAAAGCGTTGAAGCAAATGCCCGACCTGGTAGTCGTCTCGCCGAGCGCGCCCGATGCCATGATGAAATTTCCCGCCGAGTGCCGCGAACTGGGGATCAAATATCTCTACGATCCCAGCCAGCAGGCGCTGCGTCTCGAAGGCGACGAACTGGCGCGCGACATGGAAGGCGCGCACTTCCTCTTCTGCAACGACTACGAGTTTGGATTGATCTCCAAAAAGACAGGCTGGGACTTGCGGCAGATGCTCCGGCACGTCAAAGTCATCGTGATCACGCGCGGCAAGGACGGCGCCAATCTCTACGTCAACGGGGACGACATCTTCATCGCTGCCGTCCCCGAGCGCGAGATCGTGGACCCGACCGGCGTGGGCGACGCGTTCCGCGGCGGATTCCTGACCGGCTACGCCCACGGCTTCGACTGGAAACTGTGCGGCGAGATCGGTTCGCTGGCGGCGGTCTACTGTCTCGAACAGCGCGGCCCGCAGGCGCACTCGTACACCCGAAAAGAATTTGTCGAACGCTTCCGCGAGCATTTTGACGATGGCGGAAAATTAAATCAGTTACTAGAGAACGGAGAGTAGAGAACAGTCCAACCGACTATTCTCTATTCTCCGCTCTCTTCTCTCTACAAACAAGGAGTTCACATGAGCAATTACGATATCAAAGACATCAACCAGGCCGAGGGCGGCCGCCGCCGCGTGGAATGGGCGGAGCGCGAAATGCCTGTTTTGCGGCAGATCCGCGAACGGTTCAGGAAAGAGAAACCGCTCAAGGGCGTCCGCATGTCGGCCTGCCTCCACGTCACCACCGAGACGGCCAACCTGGCGCGCACGCTCCAGGAAGGCGGCGCGGACCTGGTGCTGACCGCGTCCAACCCGCTTTCGACGCAGGACGACGTGGCCGCCGCGCTGGTCAACATCTACGAAATCCCCACCTACGCCATCAAGGGCGAGGACAACGTCACCTATTACAAGCACATCGCGGCCGCGCTCGACCACAAGCCGAACATCACCATGGACGACGGCGCCGACCTCGTCTCCACCATCCACAAGGACCGCCGCGAACTGCTTTCCGACATCGTGGGCGGAACCGAGGAGACGACCACGGGCGTCATCCGCCTGCGCGCCATGGCCGCCGATAAGATGCTCAACTTCCCCGTCATCGCCGTCAACGACGCGCTGACCAAACATCTCTTCGACAACCGCTACGGCACGGGACAATCCACCGTGGACGGGATCATCCGCGCCACCAACGTCCTGCTGGCGGGCAAGCGTTTCGTCGTGGCGGGCTACGGCTGGTGCGGACGCGGGCTGGCCTCGCGGGCGCGCGGCATGGGCGCGCTGGTCATCATCACCGAAGTGGACCCGCTCAAGGCGCTCGAAGCCGTGATGGACGGTTATGAAGTCATGCCGATGGAGCAGGCCGTAAAGATCGGCGACATCTTCTGCACCGTGACGGGCGACATCAACGTGCTGGACGGTCATCACTTCGCCGCGATGAAGGACGGCGCCATCGTCGCCAACAGCGGACACTTCAACGTGGAGATCAACATCCCCGCGCTGGCGAAGATGTCGAAGGGCGAGCCGAAACTCGTCCGCCCGTTCGTGGACCAATACGAGACGCAGGACGGACGCAAGATCAACATCCTCGGCCAGGGACGTCTCATCAACCTGGCTTCCGCCGAGGGACATCCCGCCTCCGTGATGGACATGTCCTTTGCAAACCAGGCTCTGGCCGCGGAGTACATGGTGAAGAACGCGAAAAGCCTCGAGAAGCGCGTCTACTCCGTCCCGGCTGAGATCGACGCCGAGATCGCCCGCCTGAAACTCCACGCGATGGGCGTCAAGATCGATACGCTCACCGAGGAACAGGTCAAGTACCTGAACTCGTGGGAAGAAGGCACGTAAATCAGCGATCAGCGTTCAGTGATCAATGAAAGGCCTCGCGAGTTTGATAGCGCGAGGCTTTTTACACAATTTTGCAGCGCAAGCATGAGACTTGCGCTACAGTACCAACGGATGAAAAACGTTTTGTTAAGAATTGGTGTATAATGCAACTGGCAATGTTAAAGAAAACCGCCGCCATGCGGCAAAAACATCAATCATTGGAATTATCCCGTACAGCGAAATGAAAGACGCCAAAATCCTCCTGATCGAAGGCCGACACACCGAGGTCCCTTCTTTTGCGCCCGACCTGCAGAAGAAGGGATTTGAAGTTGTGATCGTTCAGAGCGGCGGCGAAGCGGCCAAACGGCTCGACAAGATCGCGCCGCACCTGGCGGTGGTCAACGCCGCCTCGCTGCGAAGCAGCGGCGTGCGCATCTGCCAGTCGCTGAACGAAAGAGACGCCAAACTCCCCATCATCCTCATCGTCGCCAACGGCGCGGAAGTGGACAAGGACGCCGCCGACGCCGTGCTGTCCCTGCCCTTCACCGCGCAGAAACTCGTCAACCGCATCAAACCGCTTTTGCCCAGCGACGGAAAGAACGTCATTCATGTCGGCCCCATCCGCCTCGATGTGGAACACCGCCGCGTCAAATGCCTGAGCAAGAGCAGCAAACTCACCCCGCGCCTCATCAAACTCCTGCGCATCCTGCTCGACCATCACGGCGAGGTGGTGGAGCGCGAATCGCTTTTCAAACGCGTCTGGGACACGAACTATACGGGCGACACGCGCACGCTCGACGTGCATATTTCCTGGCTGCGCCGCGCCATCGAAATTGACCCGAACAATCCCCGCTTCCTCAAGACCATCCGCGGCGTGGGCTATCGGCTAGACGTTTAACTCCGCCTGAAACTGCCGACCTTCGACCGTCACCCATCGGACGCAAACCCTGCGTCCGATTTTTATTTTCAACTCGGGGGGAATCTCCCCGCGTCGCGCGGGACGGGCGGCCTGGGCCGCGCTTCGGAAGGTTTTCCCGTCCCAATCGGGATCCATTTCCCAGTAGTCAATGTCGGCAGTGTTGGAGAGGATGGTGGAGTTGGTTGAAAGTCGGAAATCGAGAATCGAAGGTTGAAGGTCGAACGGGAAAGCGGAATCACGCTCGAGGGTGAACGCGGCCTCGGTCACAGTCAACCGCTTGCGGGTGGTGTGAACGGCGCGGAGGGTTTCGTCGGCGGCGAGGAAGCGGCGTCCCGTCCGCGCGGCGACGAGGGGAGTCGTCCCCGATCCGCAGAAGAAGTCCGCAACGAGGTCGCCGGGATTGGAGGAGGCGAGGATGATCCGCTCCAGCAGCGCTTCGGGCTTTTGCGTGGGATAGCCCGTCCGCTCGTTGTGGAGGCGCGCCACCACAGGGAAGTACCACCAGTCTTCGGGGACTTTGCCGCGTGCCAGGTTTGGGACTTTGCCGAACCCCGCTTTGGGCGAAGAGGCGAACGTCTTCACCGTGGATGGGTTGTACGGTTCGCGTACGGCGTCGGCGTTGAAGGTGTAGTTTGGACCTTTGACGCAGGCGAGGATGGTGTCGTGCTTGCGGTTGAAGGCGGTGCGGATGGGCGAGGGACCGTGATACGTCCAGATGATCTCGTTGAGCAGGGATTCGGCGCCGAGCAGTTCGTCGAGCATGAGGCGGGCGTAGGAGTCCGCGTGCCAGTCGAGATGCAGGTAGAGAGTCCCGTTTGGCGCGAGGAGACGGGTCATCAGCGCAAGGCGCTCGTACAAAAATTGGAGGTAGGCGTCGAGGTCGGTCCAGTTGTCGTGATAGCCCTCGGCAAGCTGCCACTGGTCGGGCTTGCGAGAATCCTCGCCCTGTCCGATGCGCGCGTTGAATTTCCGATTCGTGAAAAACGGCGGGTCGGCGTAGATGAGATTGACGCGTCCCTCGTACTCGGGGAGCAGCGCCGACATCACGGCGAGGTTGTCCCCCAGAACGAGGCGGTTTTGCGGCCGCGCGTCGGGGTAGCCGCGTCCGTGCGGAAATACAACCGCCTCGGTGAGGAGCGAGGCGGACGCGGGTGCGGGGAGACGCTTACCAGACCAGAGAAGTTCGGGCATGGTCTAATAGAAGATGCGGACGGCGGTGCCGTAATCGCGGGAGTAGTACTTCGTGGGGAGGTCTTCCACTTTATGCGCGGGGAGCGCCCAGCGGAAGAGCCAGCGCGCCTCGGACGAGCGCATGTTAATACAGCCGTGACTCATGGGCGTACCGAAGTTGTCGTGCCAGTAGGTGCCGTGGAAGGCGTGTCCATGCTCGGTGAAATAGGCCACCCAGGAGACGCCGGGCAGTTCATAATCGTCAATGTCCGCGACGAGGTTGCCGTTGCCCATGTGGACCGAGGGTTTTTTCTCGAAAATACGGAAGTCGCCTTTGGGCGTGACGGTGGAGATCTGTCCTGGCTTGCGCGGGAAATTGGCGCCCGAGGAGATCTTCGTCTCGAAGACGGGCCTGTCGTATTCGAGGGCGGTCAGCGTCTGGGTGGTCAGGTTGACGTCAATCCGCTTTTCCTGGAGGGGGACTTCGGGCGAGAGCGGGGCGAGATCGGGGAACGGGATCGGGCGGACGTGAAGCGACGAGACGTAGTACACGCCCGAGGCGTCGAAGACGCGGTACCAGGGGAGCGCGTCGGGGCCGTCCACGATCTGGTCCACCCAATGGACGGACTCGTAGTAGAGGCGGAGGTTCGGCTGCCAGCCGGAGCGGTTGGAATGTTGGTATGCCTGCGTGAAGGGGACGGTCACTTCCACCAGTTGGCGCGTTCCCTCCGCGAGGGCTTCAATCGGCTGGTTGTAGATGATCTTGATCTTTTGCAGATGGGCGCGGTGCATGTATCCGCCCCAGACGCGGTACCAGACGGGGTTGTACTTCGGCTCGCCGTTCACGCCTCGGACCTCCTCGTACACGCGGACGAGTTCGTCCCGATACCAGGCGCTGACGATCCGACTCTGGTCGCTCGGCTCCGCGTACACGCTGACCGACGAGGTGGCGACGCGCACTAAAGAGGCGTCGTCGAATCGGGAGTCAAACGACAGATGCGGGGAAAACGCGAGCGATCCCAGCGCCAGGCCGCCCAGCTTCAAAAAATCCCTGCGGGAAATACTCTTCATGGTCAAAATTGTACCCGAAATTGTCTGAATTTAAAACCGCGCTGGAAAGACTCACGTGAATTTAAAGCAATCGGCCACCCTCCGCAGGCGAAGGATGGCCGACTTCGCTTATTCAGTTGTCGGGTTAGGCGGGTTCGGCGACTTCGATCATATCCTTGAGCAGGATTTCGAGCGCCATGGTGTGACTGCAACGTTGGTGAGTGATAAAGAATTCGCAGTCGCATTGGAAGACGCCGTTGTCAAAACTGACGTAGTGGTCGTTGTTGGCGCCGCGGAAGGTCACGTTGAATTTATTGAAGCGGATGCGCTCGCGATCTTCCGCATAGCGCTTAGCCTTGTCCAGTTTGCTGATCAGTCCAGAGTCCATACTTTATCTCCTTTTCATTTTGTGAGATAACAAAAGGCACGCGGCAATCCGCGTGCCTTTCAAGATACCCGGGGCATGAAAAACTTTATCACTCGCATACTGGCAGTATAGTCACAATCGGCGGCAAAGTCAACCGCCAAAATCGCCGTCTATCCGCAATGTATGGGAATTGTAGGGTAGGCGGCGGGATCAGTCTCCAAATCTCAGGCGCGGCGCGTCCGGCGTCGAGCGCGGGTTCACATCCCCCAATCGCGGGGATAGAGAAAATCGTAGCCGACGGTGCGGTTGCTGATCTTGGCGATGACGGGCATCATGCGCTTGAACTGGAAGCGGCGGACGCGGGCGAGGACTTTATCCACGAAGGATGGATCGAAGCCCGCCTCCACGCATTCTTCGGGCAGGTAACGCTGGTCAACGAGGAGGTACAGGAGTTTGTCCGCTTCCTCGTACGTGAAGCCGAGTTCGGCCTCGTCGGTCTGTCCCTGCCACAGATCGGCGGACGGAGGCTTGTCCACGATCGGCGCGGGGATGTTCATGGCGCGCGCAAGCAACCGGACCTGCGTCTTGTAGAGGTCGCCGATGGGGTTGATGGCGGAGGCCATGTCGCCCCACAGGGTGGAGTAGCCGAGCAGGATTTCGGTCTTGTTGCTGGCGCCGACGACGAGTCCCTTGAAGGCTTCGGACTGATCGTACAGCACGATCATGCGCGTCCGCGCCATGATGTTGCCCTTGCGCGTCCTCGACATTTCGGGATCGCGGGCGATGAGCGGGTCAACCATGTCCGTGATCTCGATCGTCTCGCTCCGGACGCCAAGCTGGTCAATCAACAACTGCGCGTGCTCCAGCGAGTCGCGGCTGGAGGTTTTGTAGGGCATGCGGACCGCCAGCACGTTGTCCGCGCCGAGGGCTTCGGCGGCAAGCGCGCAGGAGAGAGCGGAGTCGAGTCCGCCTGAAAGACCGACGAGGGCGCGCGAGAACCCGGCGCGGGCAATCTCGGATTTGATGAAGCCGGTCAGGATCTGGCGGGCGAGGGAGGGGTTGAGGGAGAGGTCAGAGGAGGTCATTTCAATCCCAGTTTCGCTCGAAGGAACGCGCGGACAGTTTCCGCGTGAGCCATTGCCAGTTTCGCGTCCTCTTTTTCTGCCGTAACCCCCGGATAGCGATAGCGGACCCCGTATTGATTCAGTTCCAGCAACAAGTCCCTTTGAATTTCGAAAGAGCCGTCGAGCGGCAGGCATAGTTCATGCAGTTCAATAAGATTATGCGTTTTGGGAAAGTCAACGCCCTTCTTAAGAAGATATGCCTTCATGTATTTTTCCACCGCTTGCTCGCAATGAAAACAGACTGCGTCATAGTTTCGCTCGCCGCGCGCGCGCGAATTTCGCGCCTTGCCACGAGATAGTCCCCTTCCGCTTTGGAGATCCATTCAACAAGTTCTTTGTTCATACAGGACCCTGCCCTTTTGAACGATTTCCTTTAAAAACGAATCGCCCGCCTCGATTCTCTCGTTGAACGTCTTCGGGGTTTTCACCAAAATATCCAAGCCAAAACGATGCTCAATATTTTTAAGGATGAGGATCTCCTGTTGGACCTCCCGAATGTCCGTCTCCATCACCACCAACAAATCCACGTCGCTTTCGCGGCGCGGAATTCCATAGGCGTAGGAGCCAAAGAGAATGACTTTAATGGGATGAAATTTCTCCACGATCTGACGCGCGACATCGTCAATCGCGGCCTGTGGAATACGGTCGCGCTTATTGATGGGAGGAACGTAAACCGTGGAGGCGGAGGGTGTGGTCATGTCAAATTGATTATACCCTTACCCGGCGCGTCCCTTCCCGCCGCCCTCGCGAGAAGAGATGATGCGTGAAAGTTCACGCTGCACGAGCCCCGTCCGCTCGTCGCGGAGGAGGGGCAGACGCGCTCGGGTGCGCCTCAGCAGGCCGAGGTCGAGGGAGGAGACGGCGAGGGATTCGGTCTGGTAGGGGGCGTGAGTCGCAAGTTCGCCGCGCGGGTCGAAGACCGTCGAGCCGCCCCAGAAGTTGAGTCCGTCTTCGTAGCCGACGCGGTTGGCGTGCGCGACGAAAGCGGTGAAGAGGCTGGCGTAAGTCTGGTTGACGCGTTCCACCCAGCGGGCGGATTCGAGTTTTTCGTGGTCGTTGAGGCCGCGGCCGGGGGAGGCCGAGGAGAGAAGCAGGAGGTCGGCGCCGTCGAGCCAGAGCAGATACGGAGGCGAGGCGTGCCAGAAGTCCTCGCAGATGAGGAGGCCGACGCGGCCGAAGCGGGTATCGAAAGCGGAGAGGGAATCGCCCGGAGCGAAGAAGCGGCCTTCGTCGAAGAGACCGTAGGTGGGCAGGTAGACTTTGCGGTGGACGTGGAGGACGCGCCCGCCCGAAAGGTAGGCCGAGGCGATGTAGAAGCGGTGACGCGGGTCTTCGTCCACAAATCCGACGACGAGGTCGAGGTCATTGCTCGCTTTGAGCAGGGGCTTGAAGACGGGGTCGTCGTCGGCGGGACGATGCGCCACGGTCGGGGCGATGTCCTGCAAAAGATAGCCCGTCAGCGAGAGCTCGGGGAAGACGACCAGGTCGGCGTTTTGGGATTTGGCCTGTTGAATGAAATCGAGATGCTTCTCGAGGTTGGACTGGACGTCCCCCAGTTTGGTCGCGATCTGCGCGAGGGCGAGGGTGAGTTTCATCGAGGGAATCTTACCATAAACCCCCACCCTGCCTCCCCCATTTGAAGACCACAAATGGGGGAGGAGAAGAATGGGATGTAAAGTGATAAAACACAAATCCAAAATTCCCCTGCATTTTCCAACCGACTTGGGTATACTCACGCCCGATGACCCACAAAAATCGCTGGCTCCTGCAAACCCGCATCACCCCCGAAGCGGACGCGGCGCTCGACGCCCATCCGCCCATCCTGCGGCAGATCCTCTTCAACCGCGGCATCGCCTCCAACACGCAGGCCGAGGCCTTCCTGCGCGCCGAGCCGAACTTCAGCGCCGACCCGTTTCAGATGAAGGACATGCGCGTCGCTGTGGAGCGTATCCAGGCCGCGCTCGCGAATCGCGAACCCATCGCCGTCTATGGCGATTACGACGTGGACGGCGTCACCGCCACCGCGCTGCTGGTCCAGTGTCTGCGCGCCCTCGGCGGCGACGTCCACGAGTACATCCCCAACCGCTTCGAGGAAGGCTACGGACTGAACAACGACGCGCTCGACAAACTCCACGCGGACGGGATTCGACTCGTCGTCAGCGTGGACTGCGGCATCCGCTCGCCCGAAGAAGCCCGCCACGCGCGTGACCTCGGGCTGGACCTCGTCATCTCGGACCATCACGAACCCTCGGGCGGCCTCCCCGACGCGCTGGCCGTGCTGAATCCCAAACAGGACGGCGACGCCTATCCCGAAAAATATCTCGCGGGCGTGGGCATCGCGTACAAGATCGCCGAGGCGCTGCATAGCCTCCAACCTTCAGCCTTCGCCCTTGAATCGTTCATCGATTTGGTTGCCCTCGGCACCGTCGCGGACCTCGCGCCGCTCACCGGCGAGAACCGCGCCCTCGTCCGCAAGGGACTGGAACAGATGCGCCAGACTTCGCGGCAGGGACTGTTCTCGCTCGCGAATGTGGCGGGCGCGGACATCACGAAAGCCAACGCGACCACCATCGGATTTACGTTCGGGCCGCGTCTCAACGCTTCGGGGCGGCTGGACTCGGCGCTGGCCTCGTACCGCCTGCTCGTCACAGACGACATCCAGGAAGCGGGCGACATCGCGGTGAAACTGAACCAGCAGAACACGGAACGCCAGAAATTGACGAAGGAAATCCAGGCGCAGGCCGAGGCGCTGGCGCTGGACGGACAAAAGGACTCGCTCCTGCTCTTCGCCGTCCACCCCGACTTCAATCACGGCGTGGTCGGACTCGCCGCCTCGCGTCTCACGGAACTCTACTACCGCCCGGCCGTCGTCGGTCACTTCGGCGAGGAGACGACGCGCTGCTCCTGCCGCTCGATCCCCGAATTCCACATCACGCGCGCGCTGGATGAGTGCGCCGACCTGCTTGTCCGTCACGGCGGGCACGCAGCCGCGGCGGGATTCACCGTCCGCAACGAAAAACTCGACGAACTGGTGGCCCGCCTGAGGTCCATCGCGGAGCGGGAATTGGACGGGCGCGACCTGCGGGCGAGCCTGTCCGCCGACGCGGAGGTCCCGCTCTCACAGTTGACGTTCGACCTGCTTTCGCAATTGGAACAACTCCAGCCCACCGGCTACGGAAATCCCGAACCCGTCTTCATCTCGCGCGGCGTCAAAGTGCAAAGCAAGCGCGCCGTGGGCGCGGACTCGAAACACCTGAAGCTGACGCTCACCGACGGACGCTTCACCGTTGACGCCATCGGGTTCCGTCTCGGCGACCTGCTCCCAAACCTGCCGACAATGGCGGACGTGTTGTATACTTTTGAAGTCAACGAATACAACGGGCGCAAAAGCCTGCAATTGAATCTCAAAGATATCAAAGCCGCGGGGATTCCAGATTAACCGCGAAGAACGCCAGGAAAATCGTCGGAAATTCTTCGCGCCCTTCGCGGTCTTCGCGGTAAGTTGACTTGGTTTCCTCGCAAGGAGTTCCCATGCAAATCCGACCTACCAAAGGATTGACCTTCGACGACGTGCTGCTGATCCCGCGCCGTTCGTCCATCGCCTCGCGGCAGGACGTGGACACATCCACGCGGCTGACCGCGGACATCAACATCAAAATCCCGATCCTGTCCGCCAACATGGACACGGTCACCGAAGCGCGCATGGCGATCGCCATGGCGCGCGCCGGCGGGATCGGAATCCTGCATCGCTTTATGAGCATCGAAGCGCAGGTGCGCGAAGTGAAGATCGTCAAACGCGCCCAGGGCTTCATCATCGAACATCCCTACGACACCGATCCCGAGGCGAGCATCGCGCAGGCGCGCGCGCTGATGGACCGCTTCAAAGTCGGCGCGCTGATCGTGATGGAGGCGGGCAAACTCGTCGGCCTCGTCTCGCAACGCGACCTCATGCTGGCTCCCGCTTCGATCGGCAGCGTCCGCGCCGCGATGACGCCGCGCGAACGCCTCATCACCGTCAAACCCGACGTGACCGTGGAACAGGCGCGCGAACTGCTCTACAAACACCGCATCGAAAAACTGCCCGTACTGGACGACGACGACAAACTCGTGGGACTCATCACCTCGCGCGACCTGATCAAACTGGACCAGTCTCCCGACGTGACCACCGACGAAAAGGGACGCCTGCGCGTCGGCGCGGCGATCGGCGTCGCGGCGCGGGAGGAGGAGCGCGCCGCTGAACTGCTCAAAGCGGGCGCGGACGTCCTCGTGCTGGACATCGCGCACGGTCACGCCGACCACTGCATCCAGATGGTCAAGTCCCTGCGCGCGAAATTTCCGCGCGTCCAGATCATCGCGGGGAACGTGGCCTCGCGCGAGGGCGCGCGCGAACTCGCCGAAGCGGGCGCGGACGCGGTCAAAGTCGGGATCGGTCCCGGCTCCATCTGCACCACGCGCATCGTGACGGGCTTCGGCGTCCCGCAGTTGACCGCCGTCATGGACAGCGCCGCGGGCGTGAAAGATTCGGGGCGCGACATCCCGCTTATCTCCGATGGAGGCATCCGCACACCTGGCGATCTCGTCAAGGCGCTGGCCGCAGGCGCGGAGACGGCGATGATCGGCGGCCTGTTCGCGGGCTGCGACGAGGCGCCCGGCTCGCCCGTCCTGCGCGACGGAAAGAAGGTCAAGGTCGTGCGCGGGATGGCCTCGCTCGGCGCGACGATGGACCGTCGTCTGGCGGAACGCGGCGAGGACGAATCCGCCGAGGATCAGGAAGACTGGTCGAAGGTCGTGCCAGAGGGCGTCGAGGCTGTCGTCCCGTATCGCGGCAACGTCAGCGAGATCCTGCATCAACTCGTGGGCGGACTGCGCTCCGGCTTGAGTTACGGCGGCGCGCATAACATCCGCGAACTCCAAGCCAATGCCGAGTTCGTCGAGATTACTCCGGCTGGCATCCGCGAATCCAACTCGCACGACGTGGATCGGGATTAGTTCGGTACACGGATTACACGGACAAGAAAGATTCGCACGGATTTTTAAAGACATCCGCACGGCTCCGTGAAATCCGCGTACAAAAACCTTCACCTTCATGCCTTCCATCTTCTCGCGCGAAACGCTCGTGGTCTCCAAACCCTCCCTGCGCGGGATTCTATATTTCCTCCTCACCATCCCCCTCGTCCTCCTCGCGGCGGAGATCGCGGCGCGCACGCCCATCGGGACGCGCCTCCCCGCGCCCTCCGTCCACGCGGACAGTTTCCTCTTCGACGCGAAAATCTACCGCCTCGAATCACAACTCCGCCGCGACGGGACTCTCGACTGTCTCTTCCTCGGCAGTTCCGTCGCCAACTCGGACATTGACCCCGACCTCGTCGAGCAGGTTTACCGCGCGCAGACGGGCGAGACCGTCCACTGCTTCAACCTCGGCATGCCCGCCATGACGATTGATACCGCCGCCGCCATCGCGGACGCGGCCATCACGCGCTTTCATCCGAAGGTCGTCATCTACGCCATCCTGCCGCGCGACGTCCACGACGCCATCGCCAATGTGGATTTCCTCGCCTCGGCGGACTGGGTCAAGTTCAACCGCGGCGTCCCGTCCCTGGACGGCTGGCTGGTCAATCGCTCCTACGCGTATCGTTACCTCCTCGCCTGGCGATACTGGCTCCAGATCCCCAACCGCGTCAAAATGGAAGCGGAGACTCATCCGCTCACGGCGAAAGGCTACCAGCCCGCGCAGGGATTCCGCGAACCCTACATCGAAAACCTGACGCTGACTCCCGCGCGCCTGCGCGAAGCCTGGAGCGACCCGAGCCAGGCGCAGTCCGTTCGGAATTTCCTCGCGCTCCAGCAAAGGGACGTGAAGATCGTCTTCCTCGAAGGTCCTGCCTATCACGAACCCGACGCATCCGACGCGGAGACCTGGCGCGCCTACGACGAGGAATATCTCCCGACCCTGATCCGAATCCTCGACGAGAATCAAATCCCGTTCTGGCGCACGCAGAGACTCGCCGCTCAAATTCCCAAAGCCCATTGGTACGACTGGCTGCATCTCAACTCCGACGGCGCGGCCACGTTCAGCCGCTGGCTGGGAGACACGCTGGCCGCGAACGCGTGGTTGTTTAAATAGCATCGCCAGGTCATGCTCCTTCCAAGAATCAACATTTACTGAAACGAGGTAGATTTGCAAACAATGATTCAACCCGCCCTCTACTGGAAAGCGCTCGGCTTCTGGGCGGTTTTCATGGTCTTGTATCTGGTTTACAAACGCTTTCCCAACCGCGTCTTTGCGATTTTTTGCGGTATTCACGAATCGAACTTTCAGCATTACAAGTCGGCGTTCTACTCGTGGATCTTCCTGAACGTCATCGAATACGCGCTTGAACACAAGAACATCGCCGATTTCGAGACGTATTTTTACTCGCGCATGGCGACCGCCATCCTGCTGCCCTGGGTCATTTTCATTCTCTGGTACGCCGTCCCCGCTTTCTACGGGAAATTGCCGAACATCCCGCTGGAGGTCGTCTACGCCAACGTCATCACGGTCGTCGCGGGAATCTTCGGAGCGATCTTCGAGCGCGGGCTGGCGCAGGTCCAATATTTCACGGAACTGAAAGCCGCCCTCTGGATATTATTCCTTCTATCCATCGCGCATTACCTGATCTTCACCTTCGTCAAACTTCCCTGGGCAGATGTCTTCGTCGAACCCGACTGGAAATAAACGGCTCTTCGGTCAACGTAGAAAAATTCATGCAACTCCTCTCCCCTCAATTTCTCCTCTTCGCCGCCGTCGTCCTCGCCGTCTATTATCTCCTGGCGCGCAAGGCCCAAAACGTCTGGCTGCTGGCGGCTTCCTATTTTTTCTACGTCACCATCAGTTGGAAATACGCGCTGGTTCTTCTCGCGGTCACAACCTTAAATTTTTACATTGGCAAAAAAGCCGCCTCCCGCGCCTGGTTCTCGCTCGGCGTGGGACTCAACCTCGCCAGTTTCGCCTCCCTCAAACTCATCAGCGGACCCTACGGCCCGCGCCTGCTCCCCCTCCCGCCCGAAGCGCTGCATCTCCTCCTCCCCGTCGGCTTTTCGTTCTACATCCTGCAAGCCGTCTCGTATCTCGCGGACGTCCACAACCGTCAAACCGACGCGGCGGACGACCTCATTGACTTCGCGCTCTACCTGACGTACTTCCCCAAACTTTTATCGGGACCCATCGAACGTCCCGCCCGCTTCCTCTCCGACCTTCGAGCGGCCCGCCGCGTGGACGCGTCCGCGCTGGCCCGCGGCGTTGGACTCATCCTCGTCGGCCTCATCCGCAAGATCGTCATCGCGGATCGACTCGTTTCCTTCCTGCCTCCCACCGTTTTCTCCGATCCCGCCGCGTTCTCCTCGCTGGAAAAACTCATCTGGCTGCTGGTCTTCACCTTCGGACTCTACAACGACTTCGCGGGCTACACCTCCATCGTGCGCGGACTGAGCGCGCTGTTCGGGATCGAACTCAGCCCGAACTTCCGCCAGCCGTTCTTCGCCAACTCCCTGAGCGACTTCTGGACGCGCTGGCACATCAGCCTTTCGTTCTGGCTGCGCGACTACATCTTCTTCCCCGCCCGCCGCTGGCTGATGCAAAGACGCTGGCCGCGCCTGCTCGCGACCGTCCTGCCGCCGCTCGCCACCATGCTCGCCAGCGGATTCTGGCACGGCGCGTACGCGTCCGTAATGGCGTGGGGCGCGCTGCACGGACTGTATTTGATTCTGGAGCAACTCTTCAAAACCAGACGCCCGCCAAGTCGAATCTTATCCGCGCTTTCCGTTCTGGTCGTGTTCAGCGTCACCACCCTGACCCTGATCTTCTTCGCGGCATCCAGCCTGCGCGCCGCGACCGTCTACCTCCTCGGCCTGTTCGACTTCACCGCGCAGGTCTCGTCCGCCATCCCGTTCATTGACCTGCTCGCGGCCGCCGCGTTGACCCTCTGGCTCGACCGGCAGGAATCCCGTCACGCCACAGACGCGTTCTTCATGAAATGGACTCCGTCCGCGCGCGCCTGGGGATTCGCCGCCGCGCTGTGGCTGATGGTCCTCTTCCTCGGCCCGCAGGCCAACGTGGTGACGTTTGTCTATCAGGGATTTTAGCGGGGAAGTTAATCCGTCTACGGCCCCCAGCGCGGCTGGTAATCGCAATAATCGTTGTCGGTCAATCGTCGCAGGTCGGAGCCGTCCACGCGGATGATGTAAATCTCGCAGCCCAGGTCGTCGCCGTAGTGATCGAAGTACGCGGTGAACGCCACCCATTTTCCGTCGGGAGAGAAAGTTGGTCCCTGGCTGTTCCCGCCTTCGGGAGAGAGCCGCCGCAGTCCGCTGAAATCGGGACGGAAGATGAAGACCTCGCGCTTCCACGCCGCGCCGTTGTATGTGACCATCCACGCGCCATCGGGCGACCAGTCCGAGCGGCCGCGCAGGGAGTCGAAGTCGGTGACGCGGCGCGCGTTCGCGCCGTTTCGGTCCATGACGAATAACTGGTTCGCGCCCTCGACGTTCGACGCGAACAGGATTTGCTTCCCGTCTGGCGACCAGGTGGGATCCCATCCCTGCGCGTGGATTTGACGCGGGTTCGCGCCGCTCCGCTCCATGACCCAGATCTGGGACGCGCCCTTCGCGTCCCCGCGCGTGAAGACGACGCTGTTCCCGTCGGGGGAGATTTCGGGCGCGAGCAAGACGCCGAGTTTGTCCGTCAACTGCGTCACGAGTCCGCTCGCCAGATTCATTTCGTAAATTTCAAAGACGTTGTCCTCGGCGAAGGCGCTGTAGACCACGCTCGCGCCGTCGGGCGAAAGGGACGCGTACCAGTGGCGGATGGGGTCGCTCGTCAACTGGCGGAAACCCCTCCCGTCGGCGTTGACGATGCAGATTTGATTCCCCGCGATCTGGCAGGTGTAGACGATCTTTCCTGTCGGCGCGTCCGCGTGGGAAAGGCTCGGGGTCGGCGCGGCCGCCGAAGGTTCAGGAGGAGGCGTGAGAGGCGGCGCGGCGGAGGCCTGCGCGCGCAGCGTCTCAATGGTCAGCGCGGGAGTCGCCGCGGTCGCCAGGTTGCAGGCGAGGGTCAAAACGACCAGGGGAAGGAGGATGAGCCGTCGCATAAAAGGAAGTAACGCAAGAGGACTTGCGTTACAGCGCCTCGGCCGGTCTGTAAGCCGCATTCTGTCCGACGAGGGGATTGCACCCTGTCTGGGCGATCATCTCTCTAGGCGGCGCGTCGCCGCGCCGCTCCAGCGGCCTACCCAGGACTGATGAGGAGACGGGCCGCCTCCTCCCGTCCGAAGACGGGTCGTCCCTGCTTGGCCTTGCTCCCGGCGGGGGTTGCCTGGCCGCCCGCATTACTGCGGACGCCGGTGGTCTCTTACGCCGCCTTTTCACCATCGCCACCCCCGCCCCTCCCTCCCCCAAATTCTGCGGATTTGGGGGAGGGTTGGGGAGGGGATGGCAGTCTGTTTCTGTGGCCCGGTCCGGCGGGTTTTGATCCCCGCCCCGGAGGTTATCCGACGCCGCGCCCTGTGGAGTGCGGACTTTCCTCGACCCCGCTCGCGCGAGGCCGCGATCGCCCGACCGGCCTGAGGCAGAGGTATGATACACAGATAAGAGGCAGAAGTCAATCGAAATCGCGAACTCCCGACGCGATTTTTCAAGTAAAATAGAGACATCACATTCAACGAGGTACGTTCGTGAGCAGATGGCCTGGAAAATACATCATCGGCCTGACCGGCAACATCGCCACCGGTAAAAGCGTGGTCCGCAAAATGCTTGAACATCTGGGCGCGTACACCGTCGACGCGGACTCGCTGTCGCACCGCGCCATCGCCAAAGGCGCGCCCGGCTACCAGCCGGCCGTGGACCTGTTCGGCAAATGGATCCTGGGCCGGGACGGGGAGATCGACCGCGCCAAACTGGGCGAGTTGGTCTTCCGCGATGCGGCCGCGCTCTCCCAACTGGAAGACATCGTCCATCCGCTCGTCGCGCAGGCCACCGATATTTTCATCCGCCGCGCCTCCCAGCGGGTGGTGGTAGTCGAAGCCATCAAACTGCTGGAAAGCGAACTCAAAACCGCCTGCAACGCCATCTGGGTCACCTACGCGCCCGAAGACCTCCAGGCAGAACGGCTGATGCGCCGGCGCGGAATGCGGCGCGACCAGGCGCTCGAACGCATCCACGCGCAGTCGCCACAGAGCGAGAAGGTGGCGGTAGCCACAGTCGTCATCCGCAACACCGGCTCGTTCGAAGACCTGTGGAAACAGGTGACAGAAGCCTGGAAGCAGGTCTCGCCGGTGGCAGATACCCTGCCCATCGCCCACAAGGCGCCGTCCAGCCAGTTGATGGTGCAGCGCGGGCGTCCACGCGACTCGCAAGCCATCGCGGAGCTCGTCACCGTGCTGAGCCGCGGACGGCGCAAGATGAACGCCAGCGACGTGATGGAATCCTTCGGCGACCGCGCCTATCTCATGCTCCGCGCCGGCGAGCGGACAGTGGGCCTGGCCGGCTGGCAGGTGGAAAACCTGGTAGCGCGCACCACCGACCTGTTCCTCGATCCCAGCGTGGACGTTTCCGCCGCGCTCGAAGCGCTGGTCAACGAAGTGGAGCGCGCCTCGCTCGAACTCCAATCCGAGGCCTCGCTCATCTTCCCGCCCGCCGAACTCGCGGGCGACGAACAGCCGTGGAAGAAACTCGGCTACGAGCGGCGCGCCCCGCAGACCCTCGGCGTGCAGGCCTGGCAAGACGCCGCGGCCGAATCCATGCCCGAGGGCGCGGCCCTGTACTTCAAACAACTGCGGCAGGACCGCGTACTCCGCCCGATCTGACCGCTGGAATTACAAATTAGGAATTAGGACAGGAACGTTCCGGGGATTCCTCAATTTGTCGTTCCCGTCCCTAATCTCCAGCCGTGACCGATTTCATCAGCAACCTCCTCTTCGTTTTTGAGCGCCTGAATTGGCTGAGCCTCCTCGACATCCTCCTGGTGGCGGCCATTTTTTTCGGCATGCTCTACAGCCTGCGCGACACTCAGGCCATGTCGTTGCTGCGCGGCATGATCTTCCTCTTCGTCCTGCTGGCGCTGCTCACCAGCCTCGTGGCCCTGCCGGCCTTTTCCTGGCTCATCGCCAACGCCCTGCCCGCCCTCCTGCTCGCCATCCCCGTTGTCTTTGCGCCGGAGATCCGCCGCGCCCTCGAGCGCATCGGACGCGCCGGCCTGCTCGTAAAATCCGGGCGCGTCGCCCACATGGACAATGAACAAGTCATCCAGACCGTCGTCAGCGCGGCGGCGCGGCTATCCGCAAGACGGCACGGAGCCTTGATCGTCTTTCAACGCCTCGAAAGCCTCGAAGGCTACATCGAAACGGGCGTGCGGATGGAGGCCCGCGCCACGCCCGAACTCCTCCTGCAGACGTTCTACCCGAACACGCCCCTGCACGACGGGGCGGCGATCATCGCGGACGGGAGGCTGGTCGCGGCGGCCTGCGTCATGCCCCTCTCTTCGAGCGGAATCCTCAACCGCTCCCCCGAGCGCCAGATGGGACTCCGTCACCGCGCCGCGCTGGGAATCTCCGAGGCCACCGACGCGGTGGCCGTCGTCGTCTCCGAAGAGACGGGTTCCATCTCCATCGCGCACAGCGGGCGGATGATCCGCCGCATCGACCCCGAACGGCTGGAAAACATCCTGCTGGCATTCTTCCGCCCCACGAGCGCGCCGCGGCGCAGCTGGCTGCAACGCCTGTTCCAGCGAAAGGACGAAGACCGATGATCCGCTGGCTGCGCCAGAATTTGCAGACCTTCCTGTGGTCCCTGCTCCTCGCCGTCGCGGTGTGGATCGCGGCCGTCACCGCGGCCGACCCCGACGAGCAGCGCGTCTATGCCCAGCCCGTCCCCATTGAGATCGTCGGACAGGATTCTGGACTGGTGACCGTAGGCAACATGCCCACGCAAGTGGAAGTGACCCTGCGCGCGCCGCGTTCGGTCTGGACGCGGCTCGACAGCCAGGAAAAACCCATCCGCGCGGTGGTGGACCTTTCCGGGATGAGCGAAGGCGATCACATGGCGCGCGTGCAGGTGCAGGTGACGGAACAACCGGCGCGCATCGTCGCGGTCACGCCAAGCAACTTTACGGTCCGGCTCGAACCGCTGGTCAGCCGCAGCCTCCCCATCCAGTTGACGTTGAACGGGCAGCCAGCCATCGGATACCAGGCGGGGACTCCCGTCCTCGACCCGACGGAGGCGCTGGTTTCGGGCGCGAAGTCGTTGATTGACGAGGTGGACCGGGCGCGGGTCACGGTCAACCTTTCTGGGACGCGCGAGAGCGTCAAGCAGAAACTGGACGTGCAAATTTACAATGCCAGCAACCAGCCGCTCACAAAGTTAAGCGTGAACCCGCCGTCCGTGCTGGTGAATATCCCCGTGGCGCAGCAGGGCGGATACCGCGACGTGGCGGTGAAAGTGATCGTGCAGGGACAGGTCGCCAACGGCTACCTGCTGACCAAACTTTCGGTCTTCCCGCCCATCGTCACCGTCTATTCCACCGACCCCAAACTGGTGAACGAGTTGCCCGGCGTGGTGGAGACCCAGCCGCTCGAACTGCGCGGCGCCAGCGACGATATTTCCACCCGCCTGGCGCTGGAACTGCCCAGCGGCGTTTCGGTGGTGGGCGAACAAAGCGTGCAGGTGCAGGTCGGCATCGAGCCGATCATCAGCAACCTGACGCTTTCGAACATCAAAGTCGAAGTGGTGGGATTGGGCGACGGGCTGACCGCGCTAGTCTCCCCCATCGAGGTGGACATCATCCTCTCCGGCCCCGCGCCGCTGCTCGATTCGCTCCTGCTCCAGGACATCCGCGTCACTATAGACGTGACCGACCTCGGCGCGGGCGTGTACCAGCTCACCCCCAAAGTGGAGATCCTGGTGGCGGATATCACGGTGGAAACCGTGCTTCCCAACACCGTGGAAGCGACCCTCTCCCCGGGCGTCACGCCCACTCCGACGCCGTAATGAGAATCACATGAAACCTGTTGTAGCGCTCGTCGGCCGGCCGAACGTCGGCAAAAGCACTTTGTTCAACCGTCTGATCGGCGAACGTCTCGCCATCGTGGACGACACGCCCGGCACCACGCGTGACCGTCTGGTGGGCGAGGCCGAATGGAACGGGCGCGCCTTCCATGTGGTGGATACGGGCGGGATCGATCCCACGCACGGAGGCCGCTCCCCGCTCTCCGTCGGCTCGGCGGACTTCATCAAAGAGATCCGCGAACAGGCGCTGACCGCCGTCCGCGACGCGGACGCGATCCTGTTTCTGGTAGACGGCATCGAGGGCCTCGCCGAACCCGACCGCGAGGTGGCGGGCATCCTGCGGCGGATGCAGAAAAAAGTCGGCGAGACCTTCCAGCCGCCGATCTTCGTGGCGGTCAACAAATGCGAGAGCGCGCAGAGACGCGACGAGGCGGCGCAGTTCTACGAACTGGGACTGGGCGACCCGTATCCGATCTCGTCCATCCACGGGACGGACGTGGGCGACCTGCTCGACGCGCTGGTGATGTCCTTCCCCGAACAACCCCTGGAGGAAGAGGACGATTCGGTCAAGATCGCCATCGTCGGCAAGCCGAACGCCGGGAAGTCATCCCTGCTGAACAGGCTGGCCGGCGAGGAACGCGCCATCGTCAGTCCCATCGCGGGGACGACGCGCGACTCGATTGACACGCGTCTCGACTTCAACGGGGTGGCGGTCACGCTGATAGACACCGCAGGCATCCGTCGGCGTGGAAAGATCGAGCAGGGCGTGGAGCGCTATTCCGTGCTGCGCGCCTTCAAGTCCATCGAACGCGCCGACGTGGCGCTGATGGTCATAGACGCGGTCGAGGGGATCTCCACGCAGGACGCGCACATCGCCGGCTTCGTGCTGGAGGCGTCGAAAAGCGTGGTCGTCCTGGTGAACAAATGGGACGCGGTGGAAAAAGACGCGTACACGATGAGCGCGTATACCGACAAGATTCGGGAAGAACTGAACTTCATGAGTTACGTCCCGCTGCTGTTCATCTCCGCCAGGACGGGTCAGCGCGTGGAGCAGGTTCTGCCTCTCGCGCTGCAAGTGCAGGAGGAACGGCTGGCGCGCCTGACGACTTCGCAGATCAATCAAATCCTGATGAAGGCGCAGGATGAACACCCCGCGCCGTCCCGCGCGGGACGCGCCCTGAAGATGTACTACGGCACGCAGGTCCGCTCCGACCCGCCGACGTTCATGATTTATGTCAACGATCCGAAGCTGGCGCACTTCTCCTATCGCCGCTTCGTGGAGAATCGCATCCGCGCGGAATACGGGTTTCTCGGAACGCCGATCCGTCTGGTGATGAAGGGGAGAAAAGAGAAGTGATCAGTGTTCAGTTCAGGGACAGTATAATCACGCCCGATGACCCAGCCCGCGCGTCCCGTCTATAAACATACTCCCTTCATTCTGCTCCTCCTCGCCCAACTCGTCTTCGGGCTGTCCGCCTTCCGCGATTACGGCCTCTCCTGGGACGAGCCGCTTTTCTACGAATACGGCGAGGCGCTGGGATACGCGTATACTCCCGCCAATTGGCTCTCCCCCGATTTCGACCTCTCCAAATCCTACGGCTCCAGCGGGGACGATCACAAGAACCGCGGCCCCGCCTACCTCCTGCTGGCGCGGACGCCCGTCCATCTGCTCGAATCTCTCGGCCTGGAGGAAGTCGCCGCCTGGCGGCTGGTCAACTTCCTGACCTTCCTGCTCGGCGTCTATTTCATCTATCGTCTCAGCCTGCGCTGGATGAGCGGATGGGCTTCCTTCGGCGCGGCGGCGCTCTTTTCCACACAGCCGCTCTTGCTCGGTCACGCCTTCATCAACCCCAAAGACATGCCGTTCCTCGTCTTCTTCACGGGAGCGGCGCTCTTCGGATTCGAAATGGCGGACGCGCTCAACGACGAAGCCAAAAGCGGAAAACGCAGAACGTTCAGCGTGATCGTCGCCGCGTTCTTTCTGGGGATCGCCACCTCCATCCGCGTCCTCGCCCCGCTGGCGGGACTCCTCGTCGTCGTTTACGCCATCGTCAAACAACGGTCCATCGCCAACCCGAAACCTGGAACCTGGAACCTGGCGCGATCCCTCCTCGCTTACATCCTCCTCTCCCTCCTCTTCATGCTCGCTTCCTGGCCCTATCTCTGGGAATCGCCCGTCAAAAACTTCGTTCAAGTCTTCCTCTTCATGTCCGAAAACCCGACGAGACTCCAAGTCCTCTTCGGCGGACAGCTCTACCGCGCCTACGACCTCCCGCGCCGCTACCTCCCGACGCTGCTGGGAATCACCCTCACCGAACCCGTCTGGCCGCTGTTCGCGCTGGGACTTGGAGCCGCGCTCACAAAACTGACTTCCTCCATCTCCCGTCCCCCGTCCCCCGTCCTCCATCCCCCGTCCCCCGTCCTCCATCCCCCGTCCTCCGTCCTCCATCCCCCGTCCTCCGTCCCCCGTCCCCCGTCCACCGATTACTGGTTACTGCTTACTGCATTTGCAATCCCCCTCCTCTACGTCCTCCTCCGCAAACCGCCGATGTACGACGGCTTCCGTCACTTCCTCTTCATCCTCCCGCCCGTCTTCGTCACCTGCGGACTCGGACTGGATACCGTCTTCCGCTGGCTGGAAAAGCAGGGACAGCGGCTTCACTCCCCGAACTGGCTACGCGCAGGAACAATTCTCCTCGTCAGCCTGCCAGGACTGCTCGGCGCGGCGCGCCTCCATCCCTACGAATACGCCTATTACAACTCCCTCGTCGGCGGGACGGGAGGCGCCTTCCGCGTCTACGAGACCGACTACTGGCTCACCTGCTACAAAGAGGCCGTCGAGCAGACCGACTTCGTCCTCCCCGCCCGCCTCTTCGTCCACCGGGAGGCCGCCCTCGCCGCGCCCTACGCCGCCAGCGGACTCGCCGTCTTCGACGAACGCGGCAGTCTGAAAGACATCCGCCCGGGCGACTACGTCCTCGTCAACACCCGCGCCAACGAAGACCGTCAAACCTTCCGCGACGCGCCCACCGTCGGCGAAGTCCGACGCGGCGCCGCGGTCTTTTGTGTGGTAAAACAAGTCCCATGACGACTCACCGCGAACGCCTCCAAACCTGTCTCGACGGCGGACAGCCCGACCGCGTCCCCGTCGCGCTCTGGCGCCACTTCCCCGCGGACGACCAGTCTCCCGAAACGCTCGCCGCCGCGACGCTTCACTGGCAAAGGCAATACGATTTCGACTTCGTCAAAGTGACTCCCGCCTCGTCGTTCTGTCTCAAAGACTGGGGCGCGGACGACGTTTGGGAGGGACACACCGAGGGGACGCGCCGCTACGTCAAACGCGTCGTCTCTGGACCTCGCGACTGGGCGCGCCTGCCCGAGCTGGATCCAACCTCGCCGCGTCTTTCCGCGCAACTGGAATGTCTCCGCCTCCTCAAGC
>JAANMT010000900.1_pt1 | contig 31325 bp, 23 predicted proteins | sample 7279711 | NCBI WGS metagenome assembly JAANMT01 (sample SAMN14094538, study PRJNA606508) | bioreactor metagenome | isolation source: A lab-scale SPAN reactor treating ammonium-rich wastewater day 1 | place: Ireland: Galway | collected 2017-01-16 | reverse complement strand
TAATTGCCGTTAAATAATCGCACAAAACAGTATTGTATCTGCTTAAAAAGATAATCAATTACAGAAAATTTGTGCAATTTATTGTTGAACTTTATGTAAAATCAAAAGTCAACATACAGACACCATTAAAGAGTTATGCGGTCATTAATAGAAAACAATATGAAAATCAAACGGTTCTATGCGAATAGTTTTTGGAATACTAACGGATAAAACAGTAAAAAATATTGCGCGATATAAAACGGCCTGTGCAAATATGATATGCAATTAAAAAAATGATGCCCGAACATTCCGCTTCCGGATATATTCGCTCTATTGAATATATTGACCGCTATTACGGCGAATTCAACCCTTGGATGCTGCGTTATGTTGCCGCTTTGCACGGCATTGCCTGCCCTGATTTTTCCGAAGGATTTACATACTGCGATTTAGGGTGCGGCTCAGGAATGTCCACCCTTATGCTTGCGGCGGCCAATCCTGCGGCACAATTTTTCGGCGTGGATTTCAACCCCGAGCATATACGGCACGGCGAACAAACGCGGCAAGTGGCCGGAATTGACAACTGCGTATTGCTCGAGCGCACTTTCGGAGAAATATATGCCGATGCATTGCCGGATATGGATATTATTGTGCTGCACGGCGTATATTCGTGGGTAAGCGACGAAACAAAAGCCGAACTGCGCGACATACTTCGCTGGAAACTTAAACCGGGCGGAATTGCTCTGATAACCTACAATGCATTGCCCGGCTGGGCACCTCTTGCGCCGTTGCGGGATTTTATGCGTGAATACGCGCTCGGCTCGTCCGTCGATATACTTGACGTAGCACGTGAAGGCATTAAATATCTGCATTTTCTTGCCGAAACAGATGCGCCGTATTTTAGGAATAACACTGCTGCTCGACAAATGCTTGATTTGCTCGGGCGGCATGATATTCGCTACATAGCCCACGAATTTTTTACCAAGCATTGGCGGCCGCTGTATTTTCGCGAAGCAGCGGAAGATTTAATAAAAGCAGGATTAAATTTCTGCGGACAATTCCCGCTCTATTTGAACTATGGCGAGATTTGTCTGCCTACCGCCTCTCAAAGCATCACGACTACTGCACCCAACCGCATTGCGTTTGAAACACATAAGGATTTTGTGCGCAATACTATGTTCCGTTGGGATATATTCGTAAAGGCCACGCCGCAGTTTGCTCCCGACTCGCCCGAAAATCATCGCGATATTCGGTTCGGACTGTTAAAAAGTATTGGCGAAATTCAGTTGGAAATGCAAATACCCGGCGGGCGTAAAATCGGTCTGAATGGAGAAATATACAGTCGTATCTTAGATTTTTTTAACTTGAATTGCGGTGCAACGCTCGGCGAAACATTCGCGTCGCTGACCAATTACAAACCCGAAGAAGTTGTTTCGGCTGTGCAATATATGGTTATGCTCGATGCTGTAAGGCCTTTTGCCAAGCACGTTAAGACGCAGATTCCGTCCGTTGCCGGTTTATCGCAAGCAAACAGAACTTTTGCAGATATTCAACTTACGGCGGACGGCTCCGTTGTATTGGCAGCGCCCGTTTTTGGTGCCGGCATTTTAATGGGGCGGGAAGATGCCGACGAATTACTTGGAAAAACGCACGGCAAACAAGAGCATACAAAAGTATTTGAGCGGGCGGCCGCACTCGGATTGTAAGAGCGACGGCCTTAAGCAGTGCATTATGCCTGACGTTTTTATTAATAATTTTCCTGCAAGCATACGCAAAAATGATTTTTAAGACGATTTTGGACAAGACTTTCCGCTTGTATATTACGGCTGAACAAATAGCCGCCGCCGTTGAGCGCATTGCGGAAGAAATAAATCGTGATTATGCCGGCCGCGAACTTACGTTGGTCGTAACACTAAAGGGCGCAATGGTTTTTTCCATGGATCTGCTGCGGCGTTTGAGAGTGCCGTGCCGCGTAGAAACCATTTCGGCCAAAAGCTACGGCAATGCAGTGGAATCTTCCGGTAAAGTTGAAATAGTTGCAAATTTCGATACGTTTCGAGGGCGAAATGTGCTGGTGGTTGAAGATATAGTTGACAGCGGCCTGACAATAGCCGCAATTTTGGATAAAATTTCGCAGTATGAGCCGGCCGAAACAGCTGTTGCAGCAATGTTTTCCAAACCTGCAATGCGAAAAACAGATGTGCCCGTTGCATATCTCGGCCGGGAAATAGAGCCTCTTTTTATTGTAGGCTACGGCCTTGACTATGCAGAATACGGCCGCGAACTGCCGGACGTATATCAACTTGCCGATACATAGAACATAAATCTCCGAAGAAATTACCCGTAAATGCGAGTCCTCACAGTTTTTTTACTTATTAATTTGCAATAAATTCATCGGAATTCAGTCTGAATACTATTAGGCTTTTAATCTTTGTCGAAAATAATTATTTCTATATTTTTTTTCTTAACGGATAAGCAGAAAGTGCGTGATATGGAATTAGGAATAGGAATGTTCGGCGATCTTAGTTTTGACTTTCAGAACAATAAATATCAGAGTGCGGCCGAGCGATTGAAAGAAATAATCGAAGAAGTAAAAACAGCCGACGAAGCAGGCATAGACTCTTTTTCCATGGGCGAGCATCATAGGGAAGATTATGCGGTGTCGTCACCCGAAATTATACTGGCTTCATTGGCTGCGGTAACTGAAAAAATTAAATTATCCAGCGGTGTAAACGTAATCGGCTCTGTTGACCCCGTGAAATTATATCAAGATTATTCGATGATTGATTTAATATCGAATAATCGAGTGGAAATCATGGCCGGGCGCGGGAGCTTTACAGAGTCATTCCCTTTGTTTGGTTATGACTTGGAAGATTATGACGAATTATTTGAAGAAAAACTCGATTTACTGTTGAAATTAAGAAAAACCGAAGAAATTAATTGGTCGGGAAAATATCGCGCTCCCATAGTAAAACAAACTGTTTACCCAAGACCGCAAAGGGAAATTCCTATTTCTATTGCGGTAGGCGGAACGCCGTCGTCGGTGCTAAGAGCGGCACGATTAGGTCTGCCTGTGGTTTTTGCGATTATAGGCGGCAATCCACTTCGTTTCAAGCCGCTAATTGATTATTACAAAGAAGCTTATGTTAAATTCGGACATGATCTGAAAAACATGAGAATCGGAGTTCATTCCCATACTTTTCTTACCGACTCTTCGGAAGAAATAATTGAGAATTATTATTTGCGTTATGCATATTCCATGAATAAAATCGGAAGAGAGCGCGGTTGGACTAATTCTTATACTGTTGAAAGCTTTAAAGCCGGTATGAGCCCCGACGGTGCATTGTATATGGGAAATCCCGATTATGTAGCGGAAAAAATAATTGTTACTGTGGAGTCGCTCGAAATAGACCAATTTATAGCTCATATTGACGTGGGCGGGCCTACGCACGGGCAAACCATGAAAAACATAGATTTATTGGGCGGAAAAGTATTTCCGACAGTAAAAAAATATTTTAAGAATTAAAATATTTTTGCCGGTTTTGCGTTTCAATTATTGTTGATGCGCATTGCGTATTTTTAGTTTTTTATTTTTTACGACATGAAAACCAAAAAAGACCTGAAAGAAGAATATAAACAAATAAAGCCGCGCATGGGTGTGTTTCAAATCCGCAATACTTCGAGCGGCAAGATTTTTATCGGCTCGAGTATAAATCTTGACGCTATGAGGAATCGTTGTAAAATGCAACTTGACTGGGGCAATCATCCCAATGCCGAATTACAGCGTGATTGGAAAGAAACCGGCGAAGCCGGTTTTGTTTTCGAGGTAATTTCCGACCTTAAATACCGTGCTGACGACATGAATAACGATTATAAACAAGAAATTAAACTTCTTGAAAAAATGGTCTTGGAAAATATGAGCAACGAAGGTACTTTATTGTATTAAACACGTATAATACGCACCGTATTTTGGAGTGAAAATCTGCGTTTCAACTCTACTGCCATTGAGGATGCAACGATAAGTTTGCAACCGTTCGGCATACTTCAATTACAACCGATTCACCAAAAATTAACACAACAAACGCACGAATCATTCGTTTCTATCCGCTGAACTCCACATTTTACAATCACTCTACATTTAACGAGGTTACGCCATGAATAAACGTTTGGCGGCCGGTGCTGTCGCTCTTGTCGGATTGGGCGTTGCAGCCGGCATAATTTTAGTTTCCAATTTCGGCGGCGGCTATGTATCGTCGCTTTTTGCCGGCGGTGTAAAAAATATAGGTTCCAAAAATCCGCCGGTAGCTGTAGGCGCACAGGCCAAAGCAATTAACGACGCATTTATTGCAGCAAGCAAAGCAATCAATCCAATCGTTGTAAGCGTCAGCGTAGTAGGCGAGAAAAAGGTATCGAGCAATCAGCAATTGCCCGATTTTTTCAGGTTCTTTGGCGACCCGCGCAATCCCGGCGGCGATGATGAAGAAAACGACAGAATGCAGCGCGTAGAAGGTGCCGGTTCGGGTGTTATTATTTCGGAAGACGGCTATATATTGACGAATAATCACGTAGTTGAAGATGCCAAAGAAGACGGCATCAAAATAATTATGCACGACCGAAAGGAGTACAAGGCACAACTGATAGGCCGCGACCCTCTGACGGATATAGCTGTGCTGAAAATCGACGTATCCGGCTTGCCGGCCGCACATTTCGGCAATAGCGACGAAGTGCAAGTAGGCGAATGGGTCATAGCCGTAGGCAATCCGCTCGGACTTCGTTCTACCGTTACTACCGGAATAGTCAGCGCAATCGGACGCGGACAATTAAATTTGAATAAAGACCGTTATGCAGTTGAAGATTTTATTCAGACCGATGCAGCCATAAACCCGGGCAACAGCGGCGGCGGATTGTTCGACCTTGAAGGCAGCCTTGTAGGTATAAATACTGCTATTGCCTCACGAACCGGATATTACAGCGGCTATGGCTTTGCCATTCCGGTAAATATGGCTAAATCTGTCGCACTCGACCTCATCGAAGACGGTAAAGTAGACCGAGGTTACATAGGTGTTTCAATTCGTTCTGTAGACGAAATTACTGCAAAGTCGTATAAACTCGATAATGTAGCCGGCGTACTTGTCGAAGATGTATTGAAGGGCTCGCCGGCAGAGAAAGCCGGCGTAGAGCGCGAAGACATTATTCTTGATATTGACGGAACTCCGGTAAATACTGCCAATGAATTGCAAAGCCGCGTAACGATGCATCGCGTAGGCGATATGATAAAACTGAAAGTTTGGCGTGACGGCAAGACTATTTACAAAAATGTTACTTTGCAACCAAAGGAAAACGGCAAACTCGCATCGGCAAAAACGGGCGACGACGAAAGCGATGCAGACAACGCTGACAACAATAAACCCGTAACTTTCAAATCGCTCGGATTTACGGTTGCAGCTTTGACCGACAAGCAAAAAAGTGATAATGAAGTGGAAAGCGGAGTGGCGGTAATGCGTGTAGACCAATATAGTTCGGCGGTAGAGCGCGGGCTTGTACCTAACGGAATTATATTGAAAGCCGACAAAACGCCCGTAAAAAGCCCCGCGCAATTTAAAAAACTTATTGATGCAAAGCGTGGCGATATTATTCGTTTGCAAGTAAAATACAGGGAAGGAACGCGCCTCGTATTTCTCGAAATTCCCAAAGAAAACAGCTGATTCACCTCAAAAAACAGCCGCCTTTTCTTCTTTCTTATCAAAGAGTTTGAACAATTGGCGGCTTTTCCGTATTTTTGCGCTTTATCCATTTGCGACAAACGTGATGAACCCCAACAACACTTATATCGTCAACCCAGTTGTCGTTCGTATGAAAGAATCGTCAAAAGGCAGCATCTATCAGTCTATTGTGGCGATGGGTATGCGCTCGCGCCAAATCAACGACGACATTAAAATGCAGATTTCGGCAAAAATGGAGCATCTGGATAATGATACCGAAGACTCCGACACGCCGAATCTTGATAAGCTCGCCGTTAGTCGCGAGTTCGATGTTCTCCCTAAGCCGACATTTATGGCAATGCGCGAAATTGTCGACGGCAAACTGACATTTCGCTTTCCAACCGAATAACGCCGAAAAAAATCTTGAAAACAGGCCGACTGCGCAACAGCGTTTGTCGGCTTTTTTATAGGATACGGATATGGATTTTACGGGCAAACGAATTGTTTTGGGCGTAAGCGGCAGCATAGCTGCATACAAAACACCGCTTCTTGTGCGCGAAATTATACGTCGCGGCGGCAGTGTACGAGTGATTTTAACTCCGTCGGCCGCAAAATTCGTTTCGTCTCTGGCTCTGCAAAATCTAACCAAAGCATCGGTTATTGTAGAAATGTTCGATACTTCTGTTCAGTCGGGAGGCTCATGGCATATACATCTTGCGCAAGAATGCGATGCCATGATTATCGCTCCGGCCTCGGCTGCTACTCTGGCGAGACTTGCCACGGGGCTTTGCGATTCCGCACTGATAGCGGTAGCCGTTTCGCTTCCGCAGGAAATTCCGCTTCTGGTAGCTCCGGCGATGGACTCGGATATGTGGCGACATCCGACAACGCAGCGCAACATTAAGCAAATCAAAGCCGACGGAGCAATCATAATCCAGCCCGATAAAGGCGAACTTGCAAGCGGACTCTACGGTGTGGGCCGTCTGCCCGAAACCGACGTTTTGGCAAATGCTTTGGCAAATGCTCTGTCATCGTCAGGGAGCATATCGAGAACAGAAACTCACTATGTATCCGATGAAATTGTAAGTATGTATGCTGAAAAATCGTCCAACCCGTTGCAGGAATCGGTTGAACGCGACATCTGGAACGTGGAAATGGCTCTGGAAGAGTTAAAAAACTCCGCAACTGATAAGCGATCTACAGAAAATAATACCCATATTTCATTGGCGGAACTTCCGGTATTTCGCGGAAAAAACGTGTTGATAACAGCAGGCCCGACTTATGAAAAAATTGACGACGTTCGCTTTATAGGGAATTTTTCGTCGGGTAAAATGGGCTTTGCGCTCGCAGAGGCCGCCCGCACAGCCGGAGCAAACGTAACGCTAATTGCGGGTCCTACGCAACTTGCTACACCCGAAGGAGTTCAAAGAATAGACGTAGTTAGTGCCGCCGAAATGTTTGCAGTTGCTGCCGAGCATTTTCAAACTGCAGATTGCGCTGTTCTTGCCGCTGCTGTTGCCGATTTTACGCCTGCGGAGGTTTCATCAGGCAAACTTAAAAAAGAAGCTCTCGGCGAGGAGGTGACGCTTCGGCTTCTCCGTTCACCCGATATTTTGGCCACGCTCGGGAAAAGGAAAACCGGCCGTCAAGTCGTTATAGGATTTGCTCTTGAGGCCGAAAATGAAATTGAAAACGGACGAAAAAAACTTCACAACAAAAATGCCGATATGATTATTGTTAATTCTGCCGCAAAGCCCGGATCCGGCTTTCAAGGTGATGACAATACCGTTGTCATTATCTCGAAATTTGCCGCCGACCGACCGCTCCCGCGTATGAGCAAGCGCGAATGTGCCGCCGAAATAATCAAGTATGCCGCAGAATTATTCGGTTAGCATAACCGACTACTTAATCACCATTTTTACGGAAAATGTAAGTTTTAATGTATTAAATTCCCGCTTACGATAAAATTACGTAGTTCTACGTATTGCCTTTTATACTACATTTAACCGAATTTTGTGCTGAAAATTAACTTGTATGGTTAATTTACCTCTGTTAATTGTGCCTTTAGCGTAATTAAACACTCAGCATTATGTCGGCGGCTTATCGTATTCCGTCTCAATTAGAGATTCGTTCTTTTTGCAAGATTGCGATACAGTTGGAAAGCCAAGCCTCTTTCCGCCTGCTGTCCATAATAGGGCAATTAGACGAAATCGGCGCAGTAATCGAAAGTATAACAATGCCGTCCTCAATTATTTGCTATGCCCGCCCCGAAATACTGCCGCACATCTACGAAATAGACGGCGTTGAGTTTGTAGATGAATTTCCGTAACTGTGTATAATTTTGATAGCGGAAAAGTCTTAGGCAATGTCTTTTCTCTTTAATTCAATTCCGTATTCATAGCTTCCGATACGTTGCCGCCATAATATAGCAACAACCGTAAGCCGCTCGTAATCATTACGTTGCTGTGAAAAAGATTCATTTATTTTTGATTGAATTGCAATGGCTGTGTATTGTGCAACATGATAATTCGGTTTTACCGTGTTATAGCATTGCAACTCTATGAAAATTACCCGCATCTAATCTATATCGGCATTTTTCTGTGCGCAAACTGTAACTTATCCGTTAAAATTAAATTTTTGTGATTAGTTGGCGGTTAGCAATTAAAATTGCCGTACAATTACAAAAATTATCAAGATTTTATTCCAACGGCTGAATGTCGTGAATTTTTCGGGGAAAATATCCATGAAAATGCGTTTCGGGCTTCTGATATTAGCTTTATTCACAGCTGTTGCATTCGTTGCTTTCGCACAAAGATTTCCGGGCTATACGCTTATTGCGCCGCAAGGCGGACGAAGTGTGTGGTTGCTGGACAGCAATGACAATACGTACAAAACATGGTCTAATTTGCAGGGGATAACGGGTTATTCGTGTTATCTGTTGCCAAATCAGACATTATTGCGCAGTGTTGCATATACCGGTAATATGTTTTTTGGCGGCGGACAAACGGGAATTGTCCAAAAAATTGACCGCAACGGCAATCTTATTTGGAACTATCAATATTCTACTTCAACATATTCTATGCATCACGATATTTGTCCGATGCCCAACGGGAATGTGTTGCTTATAAGTTACGAGTTAAAAACACCCGCCGAGGCTTCGGCAGCAGGTTGTGAATCGTCAATCACAATCTGGTCGGAAAAAATCGTGGAAATTCAGCCGGTCGGTTCTACCGGCGGCAATGTTGTTTGGGAATGGCATGTGTGGGACCATCTTTGTCAGGATAAATATCCCGACAAAGCGAATTACGTATCCTCGATAGTCAAGAATCCTCAACTTTTCAATATCAATCGCCAAACTGCGAAAGATTGGTTGCACATGAACGGTATTGACTATAATGCTCAACTTGACCAGATAATAATCAGTTCGCATAATTGGAGCGAATTTTTTATTATAGACCACAGCACAACTACTGCACAAGCTGCTTCTCGTAGCGGCGGCAAATCCGGTAAAGGCGGCGACATCCTTTATCGCTGGGGTAACCCGGCAAATTACGGGGCAAGCGGGCAAAGAAGTTTTAACGTAATTCATGATGCACATTGGGTGCCTCAAGACTGCCCGAATGCCGGATATGTAGTCGGTTTTAATAATGGAGCAACATCACGTTATTCGTCGGGCGATTATATCAATCCTCCGCTTAACGGCTACTCGTATAATATAACGCCGGGCGAAGCATACGAACCTACCTCGTATTCATACAGAAAATTAGCATCGGGAAAAACGACAAATATGGGCAATATACAGGAATTGCCCAACGGCAATGTGTTGATGTGCATAGCACTTTCAGGGAAAATTTACGAATATGCACCAAGCGGTGATTTGGTATGGAGCCATTCGGCGGGCAAGTCTGTCCCTATGGCATGGCGGTATTCGCTTGCGTATGTAGATAGCGGAAGTTCCAATCCTACCATAGCGGCTGCGGCTTCGCCGCAATCGGTTTGCTCCGGCGACGCTGTCCGGCTATCTTCCGTTGTAGGCGGCGGATCCGGCTTTACGTTTGCTTGGAAGTCAAATCCGCCCGGATTTGTTTCTACCGAACAAAATGTTGCGGCAACTCCCTTGCAAAATACCGTCTATATTGTTACTGCGACTAATGGCGCAATTACAATAAGCGATTCGGTAACAGTAACGGTAAAGTCACGGCCGGCTGTTTCGGCTATAGCAGGCAAAATAAATGCACAAAGGAACGCCTCGGAGCAATACTCGATAACGCCTATCATCGGTGCAACATATCTTTGGGATGCCATTGGAGGCACCGTGATTTCCGGCAAAACTGCCGCATCTGCTACCGTAGCATGGAATAATAAGGACTCCGGTACTGTTTCCGTAACCGTTACGGGCGCAAACGGTTGCAATTCGGTGGCATCGCAATCTGTAAAATTTTCCGGGCAGATACTTTCGGTTATGCCGGGCAAAGCAGAATTGCCGTATATGGCAAGCGAGCGGCGGCTGTTTGTAAATGCGACCGGAGAATGGTCGGCCACTAAGTCGGCCGATTGGCTGTCGATATCCCGAAACAGCGGAAAGGGCGATGATTTTATTGACGTAATAGCATCGGAAAATAACTCGGCAGAGTATCGCTCGGCTGCGGTCAAAATTGTTTCGGGTACGCAGGAAACAGAAACAACGATTTTTCAAGCAGCAAAATCATTGCTAATCGGGCGCAGAAAAGTTAAATTTACGGTTGATATGCGCTATGAAAATGTGAATGCAACGGGAGTTCACGTAGCAGGCGATTTTCAGGCGGCGGCCGGATTTTCTGGAGGTAATTGGCAGCCGAATACAACCCCGATGAAGCCAGAAGCATCTTCGTCGCTGTATTCAGTCACGGTAGAAGTTCCGGTTAATGCAAAGTATGAATATAAATTTCTGAACGGCGACCAATTTTATGATACGGAGTTTGTTCCCGAAGCGTCGCGTGTAAATGACGACATTGATAATCGTTGGTTCGTGGCCGACTCCACTTTGGGTGATACTATTTACGTAGGGCCTGTTATTTACGGAAAAGATGCGGCTCAGGGAAAAGCGTTGGTAAGATTTCGCGTTGATATGCGAAACGCCGTGCCTATATCGCCGTCCGGCGTTCATGTGGCCGGCAGTTTTCAAGGCGAAATGCATCAATGGGATGCAATGCGCAATATGATGTATTCATTCGCCGATAACGTATATGAAGCACTTGCTTACATCACTCCGAATTCGAGTATTAATTACAAATTCTACAACGGAAATACGGCGGCTGCGGCAGAAATAATTCCGTCTGTTTGTTCGGCTGACGGTACGCGCCGGATTGTCGTTACGGGAGATACAGTTTTAACCGATATATGCTTCTCGAGTTGCACGAAATGTGCCGCTTCTGATATAGCGGAAAACTACGGCGAAATAATCGGCATATTTCCAAATCCTTTTGCTGAAAATCCGATGTTGCGGCTTCCGCAGGGCGAATATTCCGTAATAATCGTAGATGCGCTCGGACGTGAAGTATTCGCACAATCTTATCTTCGGGGCGGTCAAACTTCATTAAACGCAACTTGGCCGGCAGCCGGATTATATTTACTGCAAATTACGGATTTAAATACCGGAAATACCCGTGTTTTACCAATGTTCCGACAATAAAATTTATTTTTCGGCGTGGATTTTACACTATGAATAAAAGTGCTTTTTAACATGGATTTTTTGCTTAACATTATCGGGCTTGACTATGAAAACCTGTATTCTGATTATATCTCTGCTTCTGACGATGTTCGGCGGCTTAAAAGCACAACAGACATTCTATAATCTCGACTCGATTCAGACAATCGAAATAATATTTACGCAACAAAATTGGGATTTTTTGCTCGATACGGCAAAGCATGGTTCAGGCGGTTATTTAATGGCTGAAAGCGTAACCATAAACGGTGTAAAATTCGACTCCGTCGGCGTGCGATACAAGGGCAACAGCTCTTACGATTCAACCTATAAAAAAAATCCTTTCAATATATCGCTTGACGAATATAAAAGTCAGAATTATCAGGGAGTAAAAACAATTAAATTGGCGAATTGCTTTTCCGACCCTTCGATGTTGCGCGAAATTCTGTCTTATTCAATCGTTCGAAATTATATGGACGCACCGCGTGCAAATTATGCAAAAGTATATGTAAATGGCGATTTTGTCGGACTTTATGCCAATACGGAAACAATTAATAAACAATTTTGTTCCGACCGCTTTTTTTCTTCCAATAAAACTTTTGTCAGTTGCTCGCCTTTTGTAGTTCCTACACCTCAAATAAAAAGTAATTTACAGTATTTGGGATCGGACTCCTCGCTTTATTTTTTAAATTACGAAATAAAATCATCTTCGGGCTGGAACGAGCTTGTTTCCCTTTGCGATTCGCTTGCGAACTATCCGGCTTCATTTGAAAATGTAATTGATGCCGACAGAGTAACATGGATGCTTGCGTTAAATTCCGTATTAGTTAATTTAGACTCGTATTCGGGCGTTTTTTGCCAAAATTATTATCTGTATAAAGATGCGACCGGCCGATTTAATCCTATTATGTGGGATTTTAATATGTCGTTCGGCGGGTTCCCGTTTGCGGGAGCATCAAATACAAGTATGGGAACGCAAACTATACAATCTTTGCCTAAATTATCGCCTGCGATTCATGCGACCGATAAATATTGGCCGCTGATAAATATAGTTATGAATAATCCGCGATACAAGCGTCAGTATTTTGCACATTTAAAAACAATAATGGAAGAAATTTTTGCATCAGAAAAATATAAAACAGATGCAGAATTTTTACGTTCTAAAATTCGCGGAATAGTTAAACTTGACTTAAATAAATTCTTTTCGGACGAACAATTCGAGCATTCGCTTGCGGATAATATAAGCGTTGGTTCGTATCAGATTCCGGGTATTGAAACCTTGATGAACGCACGTATGGAATACCTTGCCGAGCTTAAAGAAATAATATCGGCTTCACCGCAAATTCAGCCTGTACAGCCAAATTCTGCGGAGAAAGGACAGCCGCTTGTTCTTACTGCAAAAATAGAAAATGCTTTGCCCGATAATGTTTTTGCAGGCGTAAGATTTTCAAAAGAACAAAAATTTGAAAAAATACAGATGTACGATGACGGAATGCATGGCGACGGTACTGGCGGCGACCTTATATTCGGTTGCAAAACCGAGATGAAATCTATTATGGCGCAATATTATTTCTATGCAGAAAATAATGATGCAGGCATATTTTCACCCCAACGTGCCGAACATGAATTTTATACAATTCAAGCAAAACTTCCATCACCTAAATTTGGCGAAATCGTTATCAATGAATTTCTTGCATCTAATACATCAGATAAAGCTAATGAAAATGATTCGCATGAAGATTGGATTGAACTTTACAATACAACGGATACTTCATTTGATTTGTATGGAACCTTTCTTTCAGACAAGTTTTCTCTACCGCAGAAATTTATGTTTCCCGAAAACAGTATTATTCCCGCAAAAGGGTATTTAACGGTTTGGGCAGACGAAAATGATGCCACAGCCCAATTTATTCATACAAATTTTAAATTATCGGCAAGCGGCGAACAAATAATATTTTCTGCATCTGACGGTGCAATTTTAGACAGTATTACCTTTGGCACTCAAACGGCAGATATATCAATGGGGCGTTGTCCGAATGGAACCGGTGAGTTCAAGGCACTCGTTAAGCCTGCGTTTAACACTGCAAACGACTGCCTTACAGGAGTTTATGAAGAACATTATGCAGAAAGCGGCAAGATTGAAATATCGCCTAATCCGGCTGAAAATTCAATACGTTTGCACCACCAATTTTCCGTGTCGCAAAAATACACGATAATAAGTACAATCGGCGAAATTGTAGCCGATGGTTATATTGACGGGGAAACTACCGTATCAACTGCGGAGTTTCCGGTAGGAATGTATGCGCTGACCGTGGGAAAGCAACGTGTTATGTTGATGATAATACGGTAAACTCGGTTACCCGAACAAAGCCTGCAACAATAGAAAAAAAGGTGTTGTCTGTTTTTAGATAACACCTTTTCTGCAAACATCTTACGTATTATTAAAAATTTGTTTTATTTTGTGAATTTAACGTTGAAAGAGCCGCTTTCAATGTTTTTTATACTTTTATCGCCGTTAACGTTTTGGGCTTTGAAATAGAAAGTTCCTTTCACTTCCGAATCATTGATTTCCGAAATAGTTACTTCTCCTGCTTTTGTGTTGTCATAAGGTGCTTGCCATGTTTCCGTTTTTGAATTGGCCGGATTGCTTAAATCCACTTGTGTTTTCATATAACTTGCGGAATTGCTTATATTCGCACCGCCGCCAATAGGATAAGTTCCTGCGCCGTTAAAATTCAAGACGATAAAAGTAAAAGCTTCGGCCGAAGTTCCGCCCGTATTCCCCTGAATATGTAGATTGTTCTGAACTTTGCTGGCAAATGTTGCCATACTTAAAGTTGTAACGGCAACGCCTCCCACTTTTGCCGTAATAACACCTTCAGCCGCCTGCCCTGGAGTAGTGCTGTTGTCGTTCGAGCCGCAAGAAAAGAGCATTAAAGAAATTAAGCACATCGAAAAAAGTGTCAAGCCCATACTTTTGAACTTAGATAATACACGCATAAGAAGCCCTTGAATTTTTAGAAAAACCGGTTAATATGATTGAAGAACGTTATCGCTTGTTTGCAATTTTCTTTAAGCCGTGCGAGTCAGTTGCGGCATAATCAAAATATTGTTGCAACTTTGCTTTTAAATCGGTGCGAAAATAGAAAAAAAACTATTGCCGTAAAATATTTTTATTGGTATAAAGTACTTCGTCGAATCCTTGCCGTAATTTTCAATTCAAAAAAACAGTATCTTTACTTACGTTTTCGCAGTATTTTTGCATAAAAATCGCTCTGCGGAAGGTTGTAAATGAGAATTTTGGTAACAAACGACGACGGTATTGATTCGCCGGGTATCTACGCACTCGCGTTTGCTTTACGCAGAGTAGGCACAGTAACGGTAGTGGCTCCAGACAGGCAGCAAAGTGCGGTTGGGCACGCATTAACTGTAAGCAGTCCTCTGCGGGCAACTCCGTTTCGACGTAACGGCGAAATGTTCGGCTATGCAATCAACGGAACGCCGGCCGATTGCGTTAAATTGGCTATTTCCACATTATTGCCGGAAAAACCAGATATTGTAGTGTCGGGTATAAATCACGGTGCAAACACTTCGCTGAATGTCTTATATTCCGGTACGGTTTCGGCGGCTACGGAGGCTATGATGATGGGCTACAAGGCTATGGCCGTATCGCTTACCGATTTCGGCTGGGAGGCCGATATGTCGGCTGCGGCAGATTATGCCGCTATGCTTGCCGAACGTTTGCCCGGGCTTGCACTGCCGCACGATACCGTGCTGAACGTGAATGTGCCGGCTATTCCGAGTACAAATATTAAGGGAATAAAAGCGACACGATTAAGCGACTCTGTTTGGGAAGATGTATATCAGGAAAGATTTGACCCGATGGAACGCCCGTATTATTGGTTGAAAGGAACTTATCACGCCCGCGGCGAAGACGATTCGGACGACCGCGCTTTGGCTGACGGATGGGTGGCAATCACTCCAATTCGCTATGATTTGAATAATTACGCGGCAATAAATACATTGTCCGTATTGAACGGATTGCAACCGTAACGCACCGTAATACCTTATCGTCCCAATTCCTTACGCTCGCGATAGATTTCGGTCATACCGGTTTCATTTCCCCACGGCTTCTCTCGGTTAGGGTCTACGGGGCGGCCGCCACGTATGGGGTACATATCAATACCCGCTATCTCTGCATCGGAATTTGGCAATGGTTGGGCTATAATGTATTCGGTAGCAGGCAAGTCGGTTTCGCCTCTAAATATTACGTTGCAACCAACTTGAACTCTATATTTTTTACCTTCGTTAATGATTAATAATCGCGTTTGCAGGCCGGGAACCGCACGAATAGTATCAATTCGCGCTATTTCGCGTCCGTTCTCCTCGATATAAGAGCCGTTCGTCGTAAATACAAAAGCAATGCCTTTTTCGGTTTCATAAAAACGTTTCACGGTGCGGGTAGCCAACCTGATGCCTCCGCCTCGCGGCAATGTAACGCTGAAGTCGCTTACAAAATCTGTGATTTTTTCAAGTGAAATTGTAACAGTAGAACCGCTGTTAAGAAATAAAGTGTTCTCGGCTGTCTGACTGACACTGTCAAGCGGCGATAAATTATGAGCTACTGCAAATTGTCCGCTGATATTCCATCTGTTTAAATAGAAAACGTCGGGTTGCGGTAATATAGAGTTTAAAACAGAGTTCAAAATGGAACAGCCGCTTAATGTTGTTGCCGCTGCAACCGTGCATAATAGCATAAGCGTTCTCACGGTTGCGGCTCCTTTGAATAGCGCAAATCCGTAGATGTAAATATCGCGTCGCCCAAGCCAAGCCCGATACCTATATAACCGCCTGATATTTTCCCGACTTTGCCGAAACTGCTGTCCCAGTCGGAGGCAAACGAGCCTATTAAATCCCCGTATGCAAAGCCGGCCATAATTTTCAGGTTAATATCTTTATTCGGAAAATTTACATTAAAATTCGCGCCGGCGTGCAAAAACATCGAAGGGAAATAATTAAACTCGACAAACGGCTCGGCAATCAATTCTTCTTGAATTAAAGTATGCCAATAACCAAATCGCAGAGGTAAAATTCCTGCACCCCAATTCTTTGATCCGAGTGCAACTATATTTATCAGCGAAGTTCCTCCGTAGAAACGATTGTTGCCGAAAGGAAGCGCAACGGCTACGGGTGCAATACGCAATATACCCCCTTTAATTACCGACGATTTATTGTCGAATGAATGAGAGCCGACATCTGAAATGCTTGTATCGGCACTTGAAATTAACACTCCGAATTGCAAAGTGCCGACTTCCCAACTTGAATGTTCGTAGTCTTTCCATTCGCGATAAGTTTCCGGAGCCCTGTTCAGGAAATCTAATACCGAAAGACCTAATCCCGCATAAGGAAATGCCGACGTATAATTTGCGTCCGGTGTGGAAAACCACAGGCCGCCGCCGGCCGCACCAACATAAGCGCGGAAATTTAATCCGCCCAATGAACCAACGTCGAGCGACGCGCCTATATTGGCGTATTGCGTAGGGAAAATTCCTAATCCGGCGAATGGGGTAAAGGCTACGTAGGGAATTTTGTCACGCAAATAAAATCGCTTGCGAAGATAAACGGGGAAAAAACTTTCAAGTGTGGTAACGTCTTTCTTTTCTGATACTTGCGGTAAAAGTGATTCGTAAATTGACGTTCCGAAAGTCCAATCGGCGGCATCGTTGAACCAACGCAACCGTTTCTCTACAATTCCGAAACGATAAATTCCGCCTGTAAAAAGCACGCTGCGATTAGTGTCAAACGGCCGGCTTATTCTGGTAAAATCAGGGTCGAAATATCCCATAATGCCGAATAAGCCGGAGCCTAATCCTACGTCCGACGTGCTTGTACCCACCAAACCTACAGTTTCGAGCAAGCCGAGCCGTATAAAATCGGGATATTTTCTCTCAACCAAACTGTCGTATTGCGAAACATCTTGTCCGATACGCAGGACGCGCGACGAAGGATAAACAACGCCGTTGTCGCGTTGCCCCGGGGCGTTGGATACTATTTGCGCTACGATGGTGTCGCGGGTTGTGATAGTGTAGTAATCTTGTTCCTTGCGCGTATGCAACAATTCAAATTGCGCCCGCGAACAACCGCCGAGTATTGCCAATGCAAGGAGAAAAGCCAAGCGTATCGGCATCGGTGAGGGTTTTGTGCCTTTTGGCAGTAATTTGCTGAATTGCCGCATTATGGAAAATTGCGTTGTTTTAATAAAAATTGAATTATCGGCGATGATTTACATATTTTTCGGCAGCATTTTTCACTGTGTATCTTGTGGGTTTGCAAAAGCATAATTCAGCAATTTATACACAAGCCGCGCCGCAGTCAAATTAGGATGATGCAAGTGCTTCATCGGCGCAAGCTCAACTATATCGAAACCTACTATGCGTTTGCCGGTGCGCACCATTTCCCTGAAAATATCCAGCGTTTCGCTGTAAATAAATCCGTCAGGCTCGGGCGTTCCGGTTGCCGGCATTACGGCAGGGTCGAAATAATCCACGTCGAACGTAATATAAACTTCATTGCCAAGACTTTCCACAATTGTTTTCTGCCAATCGGGTTTGTGTATGCCGCGCCGCAACGACGAAGCATAAAACGTATTTATGCCGTTTTTGCGGATAAATTCTGCTTCTTCGCGACATTGCGCCCGTATTCCTACTTGTGTTATGCGTTCTGTCGGAAAAAATTCCGCTGTGCGAGCCATAAAGCATGCATGAGAATATGGCGAATCTTGGTATGAGTCGCGTAAATCCGAATGAGCGTCGAAATGCAAAATGCTCATTTGCGGATATGCCTCGAAATGTGCGGCAATGGGTGCGGTTGAAATAGTATGCTCGCCGCCAAGTGTTACCACGAATTTCCCCATTTTTAATAATCCGGCTACTTGTCCGCGTATCAGTTCAAGGGCATCGCCGTCGTAGATATTTTTGAATTTAAGCGGCTTTATTGTGGCTATCCCTTTCTCAAAACAAAGCTCTCGGTCGAATTCATCGTCGTAGAACTCCACGTAAGCACTCGCTTTAATTATGGCTTTCGGGCCTTTTGCCGCACCGCCGCCATAGCTGACCGTATGTTCGTAAGGTGCGGAAACTATTGCTATTGCAGCCGTATCGAGTGTGGAATATTCCGCGCCGATGGCCAGAAAATTATGTTGTTCGCCTAATGTTTGAAATTCGCTCATTTGTCTACAGATAAAATTTTGGCGGCCTCCGCCTCGCTCGTTAATCGAATAAACTTTTAATCTCGTCAACTTTGACTATCACATTGATAAAATCAGGCCCTGCATGTTCGCCCGTTTTCAGCATTTCCGAATCAATTATTTTTACGCGAGTACCGGCATTGCGAACGTCCTTGAAAAACTCCTGCATCGCTTGTCCGCGACTAATCGCCATCGGGTCTGTTTTCGGCGTATCGTCAACAGGTGCGGGCGGCGGCGGCGGTGGCGGCGGCGGTGGCGGCGTTGCGGTTTTCTTGCCTTTTTTGCCGCCTTTTTTGGTTGTTTCGACCGGCGGTGGCGGCGGCGGTGGCGGCGGCGGTTCCGGGCCGTCGTCGCCAAGTACCGTTATCGCTATGCGTAAACTGCGATTGCGCCCCATAGTGGCTTTCAGCTCGTTTAATTTTTCGGCGGCGGCAGAAGAAAGAGAGGTTTGGCCGCGCTCAAATCCGTGCAACCTAAAAAGTTCCATACCTGCCGCTAATCGTTTCAATCTGAATTCCATCGTATGCTCAAAGTATTTTTCACTTTGCGGTACGGTGAATTTTTCTTCTTTGCGAAGAGCATCATCGCTCGTAAAGGTAATCGTATATGTTTCTCCCGCTTTCAGCACGGCCTCAAATGCTCCGGTCTGCGAGTTACTTTGACCCTTTTTCTTATCGCCTGCGCCGGTTATTTCGTAGTTCAAAGAGAACGGCTTTCCGTTTGCCTCGTCGAGTGCGACGGCTTTGAGCAACATATTGACCTGCGCAACAGCCGTACCGGAAGCGAGCATTGCCGCTGCCGCAATAAGCACAATGAACTGTTTTACCATATCTTTCCGCATATATGTGAGAAAATTTTGTTTGACATTATTTCAAAAAGCGGGCTATTCCGTTTCGACAATCATCGGTCAGGCGCGTAACGGCATTCATTGTTGCGGCGTATCGCAACCCGGCGTCTAACGGCATATCGTGCAAATTATTCAATAATTCTTTTGTTAATGCAAGCGACGACGAACTATTGGCGGTAACAGCGGCGGCCAATTCATTCACGGCTTCATCTAATTTATCGTCGTCTACCACGTGGGTTATCAGGCCTATCCGCTCAGCTTCGTCCGCGCCGAAAGTTTCGGCCGAAAGCAGTATGCGCCGCGTTCTTGTATCTCCGATTTTTCTCAATAAATACACTGAAACGACAGCCGGAATAAATCCGATTTTTACTTCGGAATAGCCGAATTTTGCACCGTTTCGCGCTGCAACAGAAAAATCGCATACGGTAGCCAAGCCGCAACCTCCCGCAATTGCCGGCCCGTGAATTTTGGCTATTACCGGCTTAGGAAAAGAGTAAATCGTATGGAATGTTTCCTGCAACAAGCGCGAATCGTCCATATTCTCCGATACTGAGTAATTGGAAATTTCCTGCAAATAGCCCAGGTCTGCTCCCGCGCAGAACGCTTTGCCCGCACCCTGCAAAATTACCGTGCGAATATCGGCATTGTTCCGCACATTTTCAAACGCCGATTGCAATTCGCGCAACACCTTGCCGTTCAAAGCGTTACGTTTGTCCGGCCTGTTCAGGGTGATTCGTGCTGTAGGCGGCTCGATTTCGTTTAGTATAAATTCCATGTTCTTTTTTTAACGTGAGTTGATAGCCGCAAGCATATCACGCACGGCAATTTCCAAGCCGTGAAATATGGCTCGCGCCATAATCGAGTGCCCTACGCTTATTTCTTCAATTTCCGGTATGGTGCATACGGATGCCGCATTGAAATAATCGAGTCCGTGTCCGGCGGTTACACGAAGTCCGGCTTCGGCGGCAATGCGGGCGGCTTCGCGCAGTCTGAATAATTCTTTTTCGGCAGCGTTGCGATTAGAATTGGCGTAAATCCCTGTGTGAAATTCTACTGTATCGGCTCCGGCATTGGCGGCCGCTTCTATTTGCCCGTGTTCCGGCTCGATAAAAAAACTGACCTCTATATCGCTTTCGTGCATAACTGCCGCCGCACTTTTGTAATAATGCAGATTTGCGGCTACGTTTAATCCGCCTTCGGTGGTTAATTCTTCGCGTTTTTCCGGCACAAAAGTTACCAAATCAGGCAAAACGTCGAGTGCTATCCTGATAATTTCATCGGTAGCCGCCATTTCAAGATTCAGTTTTGTTTTCACGGTTTCGCGCAACATACGAACGTCGCGGTCGTTAATGTGCCGGCGGTCTTCGCGCAGATGGCATACAATTCCCGATGCACCCGCAAATTCGGCAATAGATGCTGCCGTTATCGGGTCGGGTGAAACGCCGCCGCGTGCTTCCCTAACGGTTGCCACATGGTCTATATTGACGGCTAATAAAGTCATATTTACGGATATTGGTTAAAAGCATACAATTTAAAATGTTGCTGCATTGCATTTTAAGGCTACGCATTGAGTATTGCGTTCTATTATCTGGAAAATACAAGTAAAAACGGCACCTGATTTATTCAAAACTACGAGGTGCGCGGTGTTTTCCAAAAGTGTTTTTACAAACTATCGTGCAATTACATCGATTTCGGTAAAAATAAAGTCAAGCTGAACGTCCGTAGGCTCGGCCGGAATATCGGCGGCCTCTTGCAGTGCAAAGCCGAAACCTATGCGTCGCGCCGCAGTTTTTGCCAAAAAACGATCGTAATATCCTCTGCCGTAGCCCAATCTGTTGCAAAACTTGTCGAAAGCGGTAAGCGGAACAATAATAATGTCAAAATTTGTTAAGCCAAGTTGTTCCGCCGTCAATAATTGTACATTTATTGGCGTTGGAACGCCGAAAATACCTTTTACAAATCGCGTATCGGGCAAAACTATTGCGTGAGCAAGATCCGGGCTGTCGCGCAATACAATCGAGGTGGCAACGCGCTTTCCTGCCGTCCATGCTGCCGCGATTAACTTTTCCGTATTTACTTCGCTACCGAATGATAAGTAAATGTGAATTGTAGCGGCTTGACCGAAAATCGGAGATAATGTAAGACTTTTAACGATACTGTTAGAAAATTCTTGTCTTGTTGTTTCGTCTAAATGGCCGCGCTTGGCAAGTGTTCGTCTGCGTAATTCGTATTTTGCCTCGGAAATATCGGAATTGCCCGATTGCATTGAAACGAAGCCGTTTTTTTTATTTTTCATATTACAAATTCTTAATCGGTTATGAGAAACCACTCTTATCTCGGAATCGCACTATTGGCCATGAGTGTTTATGGCACTATACTTGCGCAAGAGCCGCCCGCCGTTCAGCAGAAAGTATTGCAAAGCAGAGATAACAATCAAGCAACGAATAGAACGGCGGCGGAACGCAAATCTTTTCGTTCTATAGAAGACGCTTTGAAAGAGCCTGACAAAGCCAATCGCTTGGATTTGCGCGGCCCGAATATCACGGAAATTCCCGCGACAATCGGACAGCTTACAAATTTGGAAGCCCTTACCGTTTCCGGCACCAAAATCGTAAAACTTCCCGCAGAAATAGGGAAATTGTCATCGCTGAAACGCCTTGATATACGTTCGAATCAATTAACCGAATTACCGCCGGAAATCTCTTCGCTGACGCAATTGCAGGTATTGGACGCAAGCAACAACAAAATCGTTGTACTGCCTTCCGGCTTGGGAGGTCTTAAGGCATTGCAAAAGCTGAATTTGGGAAAAAACGCCTTGACTTCACTGCCGGAATCCGTAGGCGAATTGAAAGCCCTTACCGAATTTGACGTTTCGGAAAATCAACTTACCGCGTTGCCGGCTGCGGTCGGAACGATGGACGGCTTGAAAATACTGCGTTTGTCGTCGAACAAAATAACCTCGTTTCCGGCGGCCATAGGCAAAATGAAGAAATTGTCCGCTTTGATGTTAGGCAGTAATCAACTTACATCTTTGCCAGACATTGCCGAGATGGAAAATCTGTCGGACCTTGACGTTAGCGGCAATCAACTTTCGGTGCTTCCGCCTTCGTTGGGTAAATTGGCTGATTTACGTTCGCTGAACGTAGAGAACAATAAACTTTCTACGGTTCCGGCCGATTTAACCGCCATGACGCAATTAACGCAACTTATGCTTTCGGGCAACGGGATTAAGACTTTACCGCCCACTATAGGTGCTCTCAAAGAATTGCGCTATTTGAAAGCAAGCGATAATCAATTGGAAGAATTACCTGCCGAAATCGGGAATTTAGAAAAATTGGACAGGCTCGAACTCAAAAATAATCAACTTAAATCAATACCTCCCGCAATCGGAAAACTGATAAATTTGCGCACACTCGACCTAAGTAATAATCAACTTACGCAATTTCCGATAACGGAAATCAGAAAATTATCGAAATTGCGGCAGATTATGCTGATGGATGCCGCCGCGCCGGATAATCGCATTGCTCCTATGCAACGCGGACGCGAGATGTCGCCGGATAAAGTGCGGGAAATGCGCCAGCCTTCGCCGCAAAAACAATAACAAACAAATATGAAGCCCGCCCGAAAGCGGGCTTTTTTATTGGCGTCAATACGACTTGTCGTAATTTTGCAACCATTAATAAATGGCAGTTTTTTGCCGCATAAATATTGCTGTGGAATAATATGTCGAATTATTCCGCAGATTCTCCCGGATATTTTACGATGCGTTTTCTTATTGCCGCAGCCTTTATTTTATTCTCGTTTTGGCTTTCCGCCAAAGCGCAGATTATTATTAACGAAGTGATGCCCGTCCCGTTAACCGGCGAGCCTGAATGGGTAGAACTTTTTAATCGCGGTACAAAATCGGCAGTAATGGACAGCTGCTGGGTGCATGATACACGAACGGCGATTAGGCTGCCGAAATTTTCTGTTCCGGCAGAAGGCTATGCAATTCTAACCCGCGACACATTTGCCCTGCGCGAAATACGGCAAGTTCCGCCGAAAGCCATTCTTGTAGAATGTAAACTCCCGTCGCTTAACAACACTTCCGATATTGTGGCCGTTCGCACTCGCGATTCGTTGCTGACAGATTCCGTTTATTACAATATGAAATGGGGCCGCCGTGGCATGTCGCTCGAAAGAAAACGTGCCGATACGTCTGCCGTTTCGCAGTATAATTGGTTCGTATCGGAATCGCCCGACAGCGCGACAGCCGGAGAAGTAAACAGTGTGTCGCCATTGCGTTACGACGCACGGATAACTGCGGTTTTTGTTCCGAAACAGGAGCAAAACGTAAGTGTAATTGTTGAAAATAACGGACTTTGGAAACTCGACAGTATTAAAGTCGGTTTGTTCGCCGATATTGACAAAAACGGTATTCCTATAGCAGAAGAACTTATAGCAGAAGCATTTTCTACAACGTTGCAACCTACCGAGAAATATGCTCTTAACGTGCCGTTCGCCTCTGTTTCGGCCGTTTTTGGTAACGAGGGCATTACGCCGCTTATAGCGATTTGCCGTGCCGCGAGCGATACTCGCCGCCGTAACGACACGTTGCGCCGTGCAGCTTATATTCCGTATTCCGAAAGCAGAATCCGTATAAATGAAATTATGTTCGAGCCGCCGCCTAATTGCTCCGATTATGTAGAATTGTTTAATGCTTCGGAGTCCGAAACAGACCTTGGCGGCTGGGTATTGCATGACAGACCACTCGCAACGGGAGCCGATACTTTAAGGTTCCCGGTCCCTTTCGTAATTGCACCGCATGGCTACGCAGTAATTGCAGCAGACTCGGGTATATTAACCCAATTTCCGGATTTGCGCGGCGATGCGCGTCTTTTTATAGCCAATTCAAGATATTTCAACCTTAATTCCGACCGCGACATTACTGTGTTGCTCGACCCGAACGGGAATATGGCCGATTCGCTTGAGTACGGTGATACTTGGCATACATCGGTAATTCCTACGGCAAAAGGTATCTCCCTCGAAAAAATTGCGCCCGAACTTCCGGCGGCCGTGCAAAGTTCATGGTCGTCGTGCGGTGCGCCTGCGGGCGGAACTCCTTTGACGGCCAACAGCATAGCCGTCGAGCCGTCAAATTCAGGACATTTCGAGGCCTCGCCGCAACCTTTTATTGTGAGCGGCAGTGCGACGGGTGCTGTATGTTTGCTTTCTTACGCACTTCCTTTCAGGCAGGTACTGCTTACCGTAACCGTGTATACTCGGTCGGGTGTGCCGGTGAAAACAATAGCAAACGGTATCTATTCGACAGGCGAAGGAAATGTAGTGTGGGACGGGCGCGACGAGTCGCAAACTCCGGTTCAAACAGGAATGTATGCCGTCATACTTGAAGCAATAGACGCAACTACCGGCGAAGTTCGGCGCGAAAAAATAGCGATTGCAGTTGGAAATTAGCAGTATGCAGTACCAATGCAATTTGTATGTTCGGCAATGCTTATATGCGGTATTTTTTGCAAATTGCACTTTGTAAGGCGTGTTGCTTTTGCGTTGCCGATAAAATTTCTTTTTAATATAACGGAATCGGGCGGAGAAATTATGCCGAATAAACAAACATCGCAATATCGGGACATTACTTTCGATGACGGATTTTCTCTCGAAAAAATGGCTCTTGACCTACGCGAACTTTCGGAATTTACGGCGCGGCGCGTTATCAATCGCGAAGATGTTATAGAGCAGGCTATGTACGCTTTTTTAACGGGCGAACATCTTCTGTTGCAAAGTCGTACCGGCTCCGGTAAATCGCTTCTTGCAGAGCAACTTTTCGCAATGTTTGAGGGGGCGCGTACTTTTCGCGTTCAAGCCAGCAAAGAGCAACAGCCCGATACGTATTTCGGCGGTTTGAACATAGAGCTTTTCAAAACGGGAAAAATCGCGCATAATACCGAAGGCTCGCTTGTAGAAAGCGAATTCGGTTTTATTGACGAAATTTTCGATGCCAATGATTTCACGCTGCGGGCATTGCTTTCGTTGCTGAACGAGCGCAAATTGGTACGCGGTTCGCAAAATGTGGAGTCTTCCATACATACTGTCGTTGCAGCCACAAATTATTTGCGCGTAAGTGAAGTTACGGAGGCCATACTCGACAGATTCTTGTATAAATCCGTGATATTGCCCGACAAAGACCCGCTCGTGCAATTCAAAATAACGGCTCAATACTCGCAATTTTCGGGGCGAGTTACTCCGCCGCCCAAACGTATTCCGTATTCTCGCCTGAAAAAATTGCGCGATATGATTACCGGCTTGGATGCGGGACTGAATTTTGCAATGAGTGCCGAAACGCTTTACTTTATCAATTTGGTTATTCGCCATTACGAATATTCGCGCAACAGAGCATTGCGCGAGCATCATCGCAACGAAGCAACGGCGCAATATGCCGATTTTTACATATCGCCGCGCTCGCAGGCCAAGGCTCTCGATCTATTGCGCGCACTTACCTTTATGAGCGGCCGAACGCTTGCCACGCCCGACGATGCCGAAAAATTATATTTGATTTTTGCCACAGTAGGAATGCCCGATGAAGTGCAAATGTTCCGACGCTCGTTCGACGTTATCCGGCGCTCACTTACTGCCGGCAACGGATTCGAGCAAATTCGTATTTTATTGGCGTACGAAACTCTGCTGTCACAAATAGAAAAAGACCATACAATATTACAGAAGCCGCTTGAAAATACGCTTTCTACCACACAACTTCGTCGTACATTGTTGGAATGGGTAAAAGAAAAAATCGCCGGATTAGACCAAACAGTTTTCCATAACAAGCGCGTTCTCGAATCGTTTATACGCGAATTGGTGCCGGTATGCGACGAAGTGCGCGAGCTTAAACTTGCACTCGAAAAAGAAACCACACGCCTATTCCAAATGATAGAAAATTGAAAGCAAACACAAAATTACCGCCTGTTGCGGCCGGTAAAATTTGTTGTTTTGACAAACACATTGTATTTCCGTAGGTTACGCAGTTTTCACACTCGTTTATTTCTTCTGTGAGGATACTATGAAAATCGCTCGCTTTTCGGCGTTCATACTTATTGCAACCATTCTTTTCGGCGCACTTTCCGATGCTGCACTCGCCAACCGACAAATTTCCAAGAAGAAGTCGGCAAAGTCCTCTGCGGTGCGTGTTCCCAAGAAGAAATCGGCTAATATCTCTGCGGCTCGAGCTTCCAAGAAGAAATCGGCGAAATCCGAATTGACAAAGCAGTCAAGCATTAAATCGAGGTTCAGTATGCCTGCGCCTACCGAAGTTCCTTTTTTCCATCTGGAAAACGAAGGGAAAAAGCATAAAACTCGGCAATCGCGCCTTGAATACATAGAAACTTTACATCGTGCCGCGCCGAACACCGACTGGCGGACTATGGAAGCGCAAAATCGCGATATGTTACGTGCCGAGCGGACATTGCGATACAGAACCGCGAAGTCGGAGCGCGTTCAGGGTGAAGCACCTCTGCAAAAACTTGCCGACGGGAAACTTACGGGGTATTGGCTTGAGCGCGGTAGTGCAAATCAAGCCGGCTCAGCCGCAACCGCCAATATGGACACCCGCACAAATACAATCGTGTCGCGTTCGGCATCGGGAAACATCTGGAAGGGAACACTGAAAGGCAATGATTGGGTGCTTACAGACGATTCGGCGCGGCTGAATTTCCGACAGCGGATACCCAATGGTGCAAACGGCGACCGACTTCTGCGCTGGAACGGCATAACAGTCCAATTCTCGGATAATTGGGGCGTGTCGTGGAAAAATGCCGAAGAAATTGCCGGACTGAAAGCAAGCCGCGACGCTTATGCCTGGGGTTATATCGAAGATATGAAACTTACAACCGATGCGGTCTGGCTGATTGCCAAAGAATGGAACGGCAACCCGTGGGGTGCAATGTCTGTTCTGTACCGCTCAACCGACAAAGGGCGCACTTTCGTCAAAATATTCAATACGATGAAAGACCTGAAATTATGGACAAATGGAAACGACTTGCAAACCGGAGTGTTCTCGTCGGAAGGAAAATTATATGCCGTCAAATCTACGGGAACTTATACGCCGATGGGTTCTTTGCCTACTGCAACGGCGGAAATTACCGGCGGATTCGACGACGGAAAAGAGTTCTATCTGTACGGATATGACAGCGGAACTTTGTATAAAACTTCAAACGGCGGTGCAAGTTGGACAAATCAAGGCAAAACGCCCGACGGCAGGCTTACTTTTGTATCGCGTTCCAACCATAACCTGCTTACTTGCGGCTTTGTGGATTGCTACCGAAGCACGGACGGCGGCAAAACATGGAATAAAATAAACGGTTGGGGCGAATATTACGGCGATGTGCAGAACAAACTGCACGCGGATATTATGCACGTAAGTTCGTATTTCGACGAACAGAAAAAAGAGGTTATTCTGGTGTGCTGCCACGGTGGAACTTACGTTTCTTATGATGGTCTGAAAACCGTGAAAAACCTTTCGATGAAAAATCATAATATCAGCCAATATTACAGTACTTTGACAAGTTTTCACGACCCCGACATAATTTACGCCGGAAGTCAAGACCAAGGCTATCAGCGTTCCGTTCTCGATACTGCATCGAATATTTTAGATTTTCAGCAAGTTATCAGCGGCGATTACGGACATTTCGTTTCTTCCGACAGCGGGCGCACTTTTTGGATGACTTATCCGGGCTTTTTGGCTTATTTGCCTAATCCGCGAACAGGCGGGCTTTCCGCATGGTGGGACTATACCACTAAAGGGCAATTATGGATGGCACCCATGATGGCCGACCCCGATAATCCGGCCGCAGTATTTATGTGCGGCGGTTCGAGCGACGGCGCAGGCGGCTATTTATACAAAATTCAGTCCGTAAACGGCACGGCACAAGCAACTCGGCAAGATTTTAATTTTGGTGCTGCAATTACAGGCGCAGCATATTCGCCTCGAAATACAAAAACGCGGTATGTCATTACAAATAAAGGCCTTTTTTTTGCCACTCTTGACGGCGGCAAAACATGGACTCAACAATCGGACTCGCTGCCCGGCGGACATTATTTCTACGGAAATTGCATAATGCCTTCGCTAATCAAAGATGGCAGAGTTTATCTTTCCGGTTCGGGATATTCCAATCCGGGAGTATTTGTTTCGGAAGATAACGGAAAAAATTGGTCGCCGCTGACCGACGGCTTGCCGGCCACGCTGACTTATCGCCTGGCGGCTACGCCCGACGAGCAATTTATATTTGCGGCGACGGAAGCCGGACCTTTCGTTTATTCGGCGGCCGATAAAAAATGGTATGATATGACCGGAATGCAACCCGGCGGCGCACCCGACCAAACATATTGGTCGGTAGAATATGTGCAACCTGTTAATGCTGTCCGATTTGCTACGTATGGGCGCGGCGTTTGGGATTTTGAAATTGCAGATTTTACCCCCAAAATAGAAGCAAAATTATCGATTAATTCTGCGTCGCTGTGCGAAGGTGTTCCCGTTCCTTTCCGTGCTCAACCAATTCATGCCGGAAAATATCCGACTTATGTTTGGAAAGTGAACGGCAAGGAAATGTTGCGTTCCAAGCAAAGAGCAGTGGAAATACCGGGGCTTCGCAACGGCGATAAAGTAACGTGCGAGGTTGCCTCGGCCACTAACGGAAAAGCTGCCGTTTCTGAGGCAATTACAATGATAATGCGCCCATCAACTGCAATAGGAGTCGCGGTTGCTGTTGCCGGCCAAGCACCCGCAACAGCAGATAAACCAATGACTTTCACTGCAAAACCGCAAGGCTTTACAAAGAATATAGAATTTGTTTGGATTGTCAATAAAACCGATACATTCCGAAACGTAGGCGCGGCATTCGAGAATCCGGCCGCTTATCCGGGAGATTTGGTGGTTTGTCGTATGATACCGCCTGCCGGCGAATGTACCGTTCCGACAATTGCCGAAGCAAAAATCGGTATAGCAGATTTCACAATTCCGACCGTAGCGATTGATGTGCCCGTAAGTTTTGTCAATATAACTCCTTACGGCGAATCTTGGAATTGGGATTTCGGCGATGGAACACGCTCCACACTCAAAAATCCGATGAAAATTTACGGCTCGGCCGGCAAATATACCGTTACTCTTACCGTGCAACCGGGCAATACAAAACGCATACAAACTATTGAAGCCGCAGGCGGTTTGATTGTTCCGTATTTTAATGATTTCGAGCAAAACAGCGGCGGTTTTCGCTCAATGGCATTTGAAAGCGACATAAACGACAAATGGGAATGGGGCGCGAATGTTAAAGGTAAAAAATTCTTTAACGGTAAAAACGGCGTTCTGAACGGCGAAAAATCATGGATAACAAATATTGGGCGCGATGAAGGCGCGGGCAGCATCTACGCCCTCGAAACACCGCCGTTTTCGTTTGCGGATGCAAGCGGAAAATACGAGATTTCCTTTAATTTCAGGCAGATGACAGGCATAGGCGGCGGCTTTAACCTGATGCTTTCGACGGATAAAGGCACTACTTGGCAAGTTCTCGGAAAAAAAGGCGAGCCTTCTTGGTATAATGCGGATTCGCTTTGGTCGCTTAATTATCGCCCGGGCTTTTCTTATTTCGGTATGGAAAATCGCGCCGCAAAATACGACGTAAGCATGTTTGCCGGACAGTCCGACGTAAGATTTCGCTTTGTAAACGGTGCGTCGGGCGACGGTGAAGACGGGGTAATTCTCGACGACTTCAGAATTGTGGGAGCACCAACGACTCTCGCTTCGCCGATTGAAACAAAAATATCCTCGAAAACGGAAATGCTGGTTTCGCACGGCAAAGTCGAGTTCTTCAGTCCCAACGGTAAATTAATGTGTAGTATCGAAAATTTATCCGATAATAGTCTCGGCAATATAGATGCTAAAATAGATAATGAAGGAACGGGTGCGTCGGCTTTTGCGGGAAAAACCGAAACGGCGGACTTTTTCATTGATAAAACATTTGATATTCGCAGCATGGGCGCAGAACCTTTATCAGGGCATTACATTATTACGCTGTATTTTACCGCAGAAGAAATTGCCGGCTGGGAAAAAGCGACAGGTAATAATCGCGCGTCGCTTGCTATATGTCGTAATATGTCGCAAGATGTAACCATAAAGCAGACAAATGAGATTGCTTACGGCACAAGTCAAAAAAGAGAAACCGTTTTTGGCGGTGATTATGCGGTTACGGCAGAATTTAACGGCTTGCTGTCGGGCGGCTTCGGCGTTAATAAACCTTCGACAGTGGGCGTTTCTGAATTGGAAATTGCTTCAAATAATTTGTTCTATCCGAATCCAGCTGTTGATGAAGTAACGGTAAATAGCAAAGACGCAATGGCTGTAGAACTGCGCGACGCAACCGGAAAAACCGTGCTGACCTCTCAATTAAATAACGGCGGTTTTTCTGTGCGCGGACTTCCCGCCGGAATGTATACGGCAGTCGTAAAAGGCGTGAACGGCGTGGTTGCCACAGGAAAATTCATAAAAGAATAATGCAATAATAAAATTCTACCGATATGTTGTGCCTACGGCATAATTCATTTTCCAAAAAATCCCTTAGGGATTGAACTATTTTACCGAAACAAGAATGCTGAGCGAAGTCGAAGCATCACTGCACCATAATAGCACGTTCTCGTGTTGCAATTCCGTCGGAAAGGCGCAGCGAATACATACCCGCACTTAAAGCGTAAAGTTTTGGTTCAAGCACTATATTATGACTTCCTTCGGATAGTTCGCCCTCGAATACGCGCACTATCTCCGCACCGGTTAAACTATACAAAGTCAGAACGTAATGACCAGATTTTTCTATGGTAATCGGTATTGAACATTCG
>JAANMT010000889.1_pt1 | contig 31488 bp, 22 predicted proteins | sample 7279711 | NCBI WGS metagenome assembly JAANMT01 (sample SAMN14094538, study PRJNA606508) | bioreactor metagenome | isolation source: A lab-scale SPAN reactor treating ammonium-rich wastewater day 1 | place: Ireland: Galway | collected 2017-01-16 | reverse complement strand
GGACCGGCGCCGGGCTCGCCGGCCATCGCCCCCGGCGCGGGGCCGGCCTCGCCGGCGGCCGGGGCCGGTGGCGGCGGCGGCGCCGAGCCGAGCTCGCCGGCCCAGGCATCGACGTACTTGTACAAGGCCGGGAAGGCGCCCTCGCCCTCGGCGGACTTGGTCGCGAACGCCTTGCCGGGATCCTTGGTCTCGAACGCCTCGCCGCGGATCTTGAACTTGCCGCCGTCGATCTTGTAGTAGCTCACCAGGATGGTGTTGCCGCCGATCGCCGATAGCGCCGCGCGGCGGTGCTGAGCGTTGGCGGCGCTGCGTTTGCCGGTCTGGAACAACGCCAGCAGTTCGGAGTCGACGGTCAGATCGGTGGCCTTGATCCGGCCGTGGCGGCTGTCGGCGAACAACTCCATCAGGCCGAGAGACCAGAACTCCTGGTCGCGGCCGCCCTCGTTGATGAACGGCAGGACCAGCACCTCGCGGGCCGGCCGGGCGACCGGCTGCTCCGGCTGCGCGCCCTCGGCGCCGGGCGCCGGCGGGCCTTCCGGCGGCATCGGGCCCGGCGCGGCGGGCGCTTGGGCCAGCGCCGACGACAGGGCAAGACCGATCCCGATCGCGATCCAACGCCGGCTCATGGTGGCCTCCTGGCTCAGTTCACCCGCTGCTGTCGAGAGTCGCCAACTGCTGGCGCACCCACTCGCCCATCTGAGCCGCGCTCGGGCTGGCGAGGTACTCGTTGTATTTCTTGCGCGCGTCGCGAGTCCTGCCGGCGGCCTGGTACAGATAACCCAGGACCGGCTTGACGTTGTCGAACCCCGGCGTGTCGCGCTCCGCTTGCTCGAGCGCGGCGATCACCGTTTGGCCTTCACCGGCCGCCTTGGCGTCGATGGCCACCGCCCGGCCCAGCGCTTCGACCGCCTTGTCCGGCTTGCCGGCGTAGAGGATGATCTGCGCTTCAAGGTAGATGGGCGACGCATCGTTGGGCAGGAGCTGCTCGACCTGGGCCACCGCCTTGAGCGCCTCGTCGTGCTTCTGGGCGAAGAACCGGAGCCGGGCCAGGTCGAACCACAGCGCCGGCCGCTCGACATCGGGCGCCACCTTCAGCGCGCTGGTCAGCGCCGCGTCGGCCGCCGTGTAGTCCGGCTCCGGCGCGTAGAGATGAGCGTCCGACAGGGCGCGGTAGCTGACGATGTCCTTGGGTTCCAGCTTCACCGCCGCCGCCAACGCCTTCTTGGCCGTCTCGAAATCGTCCAGCGCCAGCGCGCTGCGGCCCAGCAGCGATTGCGCCGCGGCCTGGTTGGCGTCCAACTCGACCACCTTGGCGGCCGAGGCGCGCGCCTCCTCGAAGTGATTCGACTCGAACGCCGAGCGGGCGTGGAGCACCAGCGCCTCGGCATTGTCCGGCGCCAGCTCCAGCAGCTTCTGCGCCCAGGGGTAGGCGTCGCCCGGCTTGCCTTGCTCCACCAGCGCCTTGACCAGCCCGACATACCCATCCGGCTCGGCCGGGGCGAGCAGCACGGCGGCCTGGTAGGCCTTGGCCGCGGTGTCCGGCTTCTTGGCCTCCAAGGCCAGGTCGCCGCGGGACATGCGGAACGGGCGGACGTTCGGCCACAGGCCGGCGGCGGCCTCGTACTGCGCCAGCGCCAGGTCCACCTTGCCTTGCCGCCGGTAGGCCCTGGCCAGCGCGTTGACCGCCGGCAGCGACCCCTTGGACAGCTTGGCCGCCTCGATCAGATGGTCGATGGCGTCGTTGTCGCGGCCGGCCGCCGCCAGGGTCTCGCCTAGCAGCAGCTTGTACCGCGCCTGCTTGCTGTTGCCGGACTGCCGCGCCACCTTCTCGATCGGCGGCAGCGCCTCGGCCGCCTTGCCGGCGGCGATCTGAACCATCGCAAAGCGCTGGTAGGTGACGAAGAACCGCGCCCGGGTGACCGCTCGGGAGAGGAGCTGCTGCGCCTTGTCGAGCTGCCCGCGCTGGGCATCCTCGGGCCGGACATAGGGCCACATCCACAGACTGGCCACCAGGCCCTGCATCTCCTGGGCGTCGATCTCCTCGCTGCCGTACGGCTCGAGCTCGACCTTCGGCACGCGGAGCGCGGCCTTGAGCATATCGACCACGATCTGATCGACCAGCACCAGCGGCAGCGTTCCGCTGGCGGTCACCTCGGTGGTCGGCTTCGGCCCCACCGCCGGCTCGATCAGCTCGGCCTTCAGGTCCCATTGGTCGTCGGTCCGGCCGACGATGGTCGGGGCGATCAAGGCGTCGCACTTCAGCACCTGGGTGACCTGGTTGCGGACGGCGATGGTGCTCACATCCAGCTTGCCGGCCTGCAACTGCTCGACCAGCTCGGGCGCGTCCTGGAAGCGGGCCACCTTGAGGCCGGGCAGCTCGCGGATGCGCTCCTGGATCAGGTACTGCCAGCCGATGGTCCAGACGCCCAGCTTGCCGTCGCCCGAGGCGTTCTTGGCCGGCAGGACAGTGATGGTGCGGAACGGCACCGAGGTGTTCTGCGCGCCGGCGACGCCGACGGTCAGGAGCAGTGCGGCCGGCAGCCACAGCCGGCGCGACGCGAGCCGATCGATCATGGTCCTCATCCTTGTGCCGCCGGGCGCACGGCCACCACCAGGCCGGCGCGAGCCCCCAGCCGCTCGCCGGCATGGCCGTAGTTGACCGCCACCTCGACCCCGCTCTGTCCGTTGTGCGTGGTCAGCAGCAGCGCTCCCCGCGCCACGTCACCGTACGTTCCGACCCACGGCACCGCCGTCCAGTTCCCTTCGCCCACCCTGATCTCCAGCGGCTGCCCCTCGCGGAATCCGGCCGCCAGCAAGTCCTGGTGGCCGATGTTGGTCAACAGGTTGCCGTAATGATCGACGTACAGCAACGTTCCCACCATCGCCGCGCCCTCGCGGCGCGGCTGCACCCGCGCCAGCCGGACCAGCTCGCCCAGCGCCGGGCCGACGTCCTCGATGGGCAGCCCGCCGGCCAGCCTGGCGCCCACCGGCCCGAACCAGTCGCGTCCGTGGAAGGTGGCCGAGACGGTGCCGGGCCGGCGCAGCTTCTGGTTGGTGATCTCCCGCACCTTGACCGGCTCGCCGGGCTTGAGCACGTCGGTCAGCACCCCGTTGTCCGGCGCCACGTAGCGCTTCCCGTCGCGCTCGGTCTCGATCGCGATCATCTTCCTACCGGTGCCGACGCCGGGGTCGATGACGACCACGAACGTGGTCCCCTTCGGCCACTCGGGCGCGATCCGGCCGAGCAGATAGGACGCCGCGGCGACGTCGAAGTTCGGCACGTCGTGCGACGCGTCGAACAGCCGGGCGGCGGGATTGGCGCTGAGCATGGCGCCCTTGAGAATCCCCACGTACCCGTCGGCGCTGCCGTAGTCGGTCAGCAGGACGACCATCCCGTTGGCCGGCACGTCCGGCGCGGCGCCGGCGCGCGGCAGCACCAGCACGCCACTCAGGGCGGCCAGGAGCACCAACGCGCCGAGCCAGAAACGGCGCTTCACGGCGTCTCTCCGGCGGCGAGGCGGAGCAGTTCGGCCACCACCCGCGCGGCGGCCACCACGTCGGCCACCGCGACGCTCTCGCGGGTGGTGTGCGGATCCCGCTCGCCGCAGGCCATCAGGATACACCGCAACCCGCCGGCGTTGAAGATGTTGGCGTCGCTGCCGCCGCCGCCGTCGGCGAACGACGGTGCCAGACCGGCCGCGCGAACCGCCTCGGTGGCCATCCGGGCCACCGGCTCGTCGGGCTGGATCCGGAACCCGCGGTAGGATTCCCGCTCGACCAGCTCCAGCCGGCAGCCGAACTCCGCCGCGGCGGTCTCGAAGCAGTCGCGAACGTGGTGCACCTGCCGCGCCAGTTTGTCGGTGTCACGGCTCCGCGCCTCGGCCTTGATCCGGCACAGGTCGGGCACGATGTTGGTCGCCCGCCCGCCCTCGATCACGCCCAGGTTGCAGGTCGTCTCGTGGTCGATCCGCCCCTGCCGGCAGCGGGTGATGGCCGTCGCGGCGCAGGCGATGGCGTTGACCCCGTTCTCCGGCTCGACCCCGGCGTGCGCCGCCACGCCGTGCAGGGCGATGGCCAGGTTGGTCTGCGTCGGCGCGCTGACGGTCATCTCGCCCAGCGGCGTGCCGCCATCGAAGACGAACCCCCGGGTCGCGGTCAACCCGCTCAGATCCAACGCCCGAGCGCCGTGAAGCCCGGTCTCCTCGGCCACGGTGAAGACGATCTCCAGCGGCGGACGCGGCCACCCGGCGGCCACCGCGGCCGCCACGCCCTCGACGATGGCGGTCACCCCGGCCTTGTCGTCGGCGCCGAGAATGGTCGCCCCGCCGCTGCGGACGAGGCCGTGCTCGACCACCGGCTCCAGGCCGTCAGTCCGCTGCACGGTGTCGAGGTGGGCGTTGAGGAAGATGGCCGGCGCCTCGACGGTGCCGGGCAGTCGGGCGATCAGGTTGCCGCAGTTCCCGCCCACGGCCGCGGCGGCGCCGTCCTCATCGACCGTGGCGCCCAGCGTCTCGAGCCGGGCGCGAACCAAATCCGCCACCTCTCGCTCCTCGCCGGTGGCCGAGGGGGTACGAAGCAGGCGTAGCAGCGTCGACTCAACCCGGTGCGCGTCGATCATGATCCACCTCCAGGTGGTTCGCCGGCGGGCGGCGGGCTCCTACGCCTCGCCCAGATAGGCCTTGATCACGGCCTCGTCGCGGCGGACCTGGTCCGGCGTGCCGAGGGCGATGGGCTCGCCGTGATCGAGCACCAGGATTCGCTCGCAGATCCCCATCACCACCGGCATGTCGTGTTCGATGATCAGAATGGTCAGCTCGAAATCGTCTCGCAGCCGGACGATCTGCGTCATCAGCTCCCGTTTCTCGACGGGGTTCATCCCGGCCGCCGGCTCGTCCAGGAGCAACAGCTTCGGCTGGGTGGCCAGCGCCCGGGCCAGCTCCAGCCGCCGCTGCGCGCCGTAAGGCAGGCTGCTGGAGAGCTCGTCGGCCACGGCGGCCAGCCCGAACCGCTCGAGCAGGGCCAGGGTCTGGTCGGTCAGCCGCTCCTCGCCATGCCGCCACGCCGGAAGCTGCAACAATCCGGCCGCCGGGCCGTACGCGGCGTGGGTCTGGCCGGCGATGCGCACGTTGTCGAACACGCTCAAACTGCGAAACAGGCGGATGTTCTGGAAGGTCCGGGCGATGCCCAGTTCGGCCAGGTGACAGGTCTTGCGCCCGTCGATGCGGTGGCCCTCGAACAGGATGTGGCCGTCGGTCGGGGTGTAGACGCCGGTAATCAGGTTGAACAGGGTCGTCTTCCCCGCGCCGTTGGGCCCGATCAGGCCGACGATCTCGTGTGGCTCGACCTCGAGCTCGACCCCGGCCAGCGCCCGCAGGCCGCCGAAGCTGTGCGCGATGCCCCGGATGCTGAGCAGCGGCATCAGTCCGCCCTCCGCCGCGCCAGCCAGAGCAAAGCAGCCAGCAGCAGCACCGCCGCCGCCGCCGCCTCGACCACGGTCCGCGGGTGGCGGCTGCCCATCGCCATCAGCCCGCCGCCGTGCCACAGGGCCAGGCCCGCGGCGAGCAGCAGTCCGGCCCCGGCCCGGCGGTCGCCGGCGGCCAGCCCGAAGGCCATCGCGCACCACGGCAGGAGCAGCGCCAGCAGCGCCACCGACAGGCCCAGGTTGGGCGCCAGCGGCAGCAGCAGCCCGTCGGCCAGCGGCGCCAGCGCCGGCACATGGTGCAGGAAGCCGTCCAGCAGGAAGCTCAGCGAGCCGACGATCTCCGCCGCGTAGGTGCGCGGGTAGGGCTGCGTCGCCGGCGGCAGCAGCCAGGCCGCCAGCACGTCGGCGAACGGCAGCAGCAGCGCGACCGCCGCCAGGAGCACCTGGAACCGCGAGGCGCCGGGCCGGACCAGCTTGCCGGCCAGCTCGCCGCGCCGGCGCCCCAGCAGCGCCCGGCCCGAGGCCAGCAAACCGCGCCCGCCGCCGTCGCGCAGCGCGCCCAGCCAGCGGCTCCAGTCGGCGCTGGTCAGCTCCCTGGCGCCCAGCAGCCCCTGCCGGCGGACCAGCATCATGACCAGCAGAATCTCGGCGTAGAGCACCATCCGCCACTGCTCCAGGTCGCGGAGCCACTCCGGAAGGATGGTCAGCACCACCGCCGCCAGGGCCGCGCCGGTGGTGCTCCCGCTGCCGCCCAGCACGACCATGACGATCACCGTGATGCTCAACATGAAGCCGAACATGCGCGGGTTGATGTTGCCCTGATCGTGCGCCAGCAGCGACCCGGCCACGCCGGCGAAGAAGGCGCTCAAGGCGAACGCGAAGACCTTGTACCGGGTGGTGTCGATGCCCACCGCCTCGGCCGCCACCTCGTCGTCCTGGATCGCCAGCAGCGCCCGGCCGTGGATGCTGCGTTTGAGGTTGGTCGCGGTCAGGATGCAGACCAGCGCCACCAGAGCCGCGTTGGCCAGGTTGGTGTAGGGCGGGATCCGCCCGAACGGCGGCCGGCCGTTGAACCCGCTGGCGCCGCCGACCACCTCCATGTTGAGCAGGATCACCCGAGTGATCTCACCGAAGCCGAGGGTGGCGATGGCCAGGTAGTCGCCGCGCAGGTGCAGCGTCGGGACGCCGACCAGGATGCCCATCGCCGCCGCCGCCAGGCCGCCGATCAGCGAGGCGATCAGAAACGACACTTGGCCCAGGACCACCGCCCCGGCTGCCGGCGGCGCGTCGCCCACGCGGACCAGGAACAGGTTCAGCGCCGGGTGCGCCGGATCGATCACCCCGCCGCCGGCCAGCCGCTCCAAGGCCGTCCCGCCGAACACGGTCACCGCCGCGCCGACGTACGCCCCGACCGCCACGAAGCCGGCGTGGCCGATGCTGAACTGCCCGGTCATCCCGTTGATGATGTTCAGGCTGACCGCCAGGGTGATGTTGATGGCCGCCAGGACGAGGATGCCGTAGACGTAGCCGCTGACCGCGCGCCCGCCGCTGAGCATCGGGTAGAGCATCAGGATGGCCGCCACGGAGACGGCCGTCCAGCCCCACACGGAGCCGGGCGCTCGCGCCGCCCGGGACTCGGGCGCCGCCGCCATCAGACCTTCTCCGGCGCGTACCGGCCCATGATGCCGGTCGGCTTGACGAGCAGAATGACGATCAGGATCACGAACACCACCGCGTCGCGGAAGGTCGAGCCGCTCAAAGTGGCGGTCATGGCCCGGGCGCTCAGCCGTGGCGCCACGCCGGCGGCGGCCAGCCCGGCGGTGACCCACACCGCGAAGGCCAGCGCCGCGACCGCCGCGGCCCGCCGCCAGCGGCCCCGCTCGTGCGCGCCCAGCGCCGGCAGGTACTGGTCCCCCAGCCGCCAGAAGCAGAACATCATCAGCAGGAACAGCAGCCATTGGGTGAGCAGGACCGGCGACATCTGCAGGCCCGAGACGAGCACCTCGATCAGGCCGATCAGCAGGCCGCCGATCATCGCTCCGGGGATGCTGCCGATCCCGCCCAGGACCGCCGCGACGAAGGCCTTGAGGCCGGGGATGAGCCCCAGATCGGGCTTGATGGACGGGTAGCGGATGCCCCACAGCACGCCGCCGGCGCCGGCCAGGGCCGAGCCGATGATGAAGGTCAGGGCGATCACCGCGTCGACGTTGATGCCCATCAACTGCGCCGCCTCGCGGTCCTCGCTGACCGCCCGCATGGCCCGGCCGGCCCTGGTCCGGGAGACGTAGGCCTGGAGCACCACCATCAGGATCACCGAGGCCAGCACGGTGACCACGTTGGGCAGGTTGACCAGCAGCCCGGTGGCCGCGTGGAGGCCGGGCAGCGGGTCGGTCGGGAGCACGCCGGGCACCGTCTTGGGCTGCGCGCCAACCAGGAGCTGGCCCAGGTTCTGGAGGAACAGCGAGACGCCGATGGCGGTGATCAGGGCGGCCAGCCGCGGCGCGCGACGGAGCGGGCGGTAGGCGATGCGCTCGATGGTCACGCCCACCGCGGCACACACCGCCATGGCCAGCAGGAAGGTCACCGCCAGCGCCAGCGGGGTCGGCGAGTGGCGGTATATGGACAGCGTGAAGTAAGCCACGAAAGCGCCGATCATGAAGATCTCGCCGTGGGCGAAGTTGATCAGCTTGAGCACGCCGTAGACCATCGTGTAGCCGAGGGCGATCAGCGCGTAGATGCTGCCCAGAAACAGGCCGTTGAGGAGCTGCTGGACCTCGATGGGCTCCTGCCCGGCGTGGCGCCGGACGACCACCAGGGCGAAGGCCATGACCACCAGGACAGCCAGCGCGGCCGCCCGCCGGGCGCGGCCGAGGTGTGGCATCAGGGCGGCCGCCAGCGCGGCCAGACCCACCAGATTGAGCGCCGTCAACAGCCAGGAGCTCAAGGGTGGCCCCCTCGCCGGGCCAGGGTCAGATGTCGGACAGCGTGATGTGATCGACCACCGACTGCTGTTGGTTCTGGAACCCCAATACCACGCACGGCTTGAGCGCGTCGCGCTGCGCGTTGATGGAGATGGTGCCGGTCACGCCGTCGAAGTCCTTGGTCGCCGCCAGCGCGTCGCGGAGCTTCTTGGGGTCGGTCGAGCCGGCCCGGTTGATGGCGTCGGCGACGATGTACATGGCGTCGTAGGCGCAGGCCGCCAGCGCGTCGGGGTCCTCACCGTACCGCTGGCGGAAGCTGTCGACGAACGCCTTGACCTTCGGCCGCGGGTCGCTCTTGGCGTAATGGTTGACGAAGTAGCAGTCCTGATCGACGTGCTCGCCGGCGATCTCGACCAGCTTGGGGCTGTCCCACCCGTCACCGCCGACGAACGGCGCGGTGATCCCGAGCTGGCGCGCCTCCTTGATGATCAACCCGGCCTCGGTGTAGTACCCCGGCAGGAAGATCACGTCCAACTGCTGCGACTTGAGGTTGGTCAGCGGTGCCGAGAAGTCCTTGTCCTGGCTGGTGTACGACTGCTTGGCGACGATCTTGCCGCCGCCCTGGGTGAAGACCTCCTCGATCACCTTGGCCAGGCCCTTGCTGTAGTCCTGACCGACGTCCTGCAGAATGGCGCCGTTCTGGTACCCCCGCTTGAGGGCGAAGCGGGCCACGTAGGCGCCCTGCTGATTGTCGGTGAAGCAGGCCCGGAAGACGTAGTCGCCCTTGGCGGTCAGGGTCGGGTTGGTCGAGCTGGGCGAGAGCATCGGGATCCCGGCCTCCTGCGCCACCGGGGCCACCGCCAGCGACAGGCTGCTGGCCACCTCGCCCACCAGGGCCACGGCGTGGTGTTTGTCCAACAGCCGCCGGGCGGCGTTGATCGCCTGGGCCTGGTCGGAGGCGGTATCCTCCATGATCATCTGGATCGACTTGCCGCCCAGCACCCCGCCGGCGGCGTTGAGCTCCTCGGTGGCCATGCCCATGGCCATGTTCGAGCTGGTGCCGTACGACGAGATGTCGCCGGTCAGCGACATGAACCCGCCGATGACGATCCCGTCGGCCGGACCCCACTGGCTGCGCAGCCCCGGCGAGCCGCCCTGGGCCGGCCCGGCCGCCGGACCGCCGGCCGGCTGACCACCGGTGGCCGTCCCGGAATCCGCCGGTGGGGGCGCCGGACAGCCGGTCAGCATCAACGTCGCCGACAACAGCGCGAGACCCGGCCCGATGGTCAGCAAACGTCGCATGGGTGGCTCTCCTCCCAGCCCGGAGTGCGCGTCATTCTAGTCTCTGCCATCCCGCCCGTCAACGACGGATCAGGTGCCCCAACGAAAGCGTCAAGAAACGGTGTCAGACACCGTTTTCGCCGGGAAGACGGTGTCTGACACCGTTGTTGGTCATCGGCCCACCGCCGCGGCCACCTCGGCGAGGTCGTGCCAGAGGTTGAAGTAGTAGACGTTGGCGAACTCGTGGAAGCAGGCGCCGTCGGTGGTCGGGTTGCGCCACATCGCCTCCAACTCGCGCCGGAACCCCGCGCGGCACAGAGCCCACTCCTTGTTGTGGATCCCGGTGAAGGTGGTCAGCTTGAGCTTGCCGTCGCTCAGCAGCCGCCAGTGGTTGAGGTCGGCGCCAGCGCCGGACAGCACGCACAGCTCGTCGACCACACCTTCCCGGGCCAGGTCGTCGGCCGGGACGTGCATCCACCCCGCGGCCACCGGGTCGGCCGAGTTGAGGCTGGTGTTCATGGCCAGCTTGACCCCGGCGGCGCGGGTGACCTGGTGGACCTCCGCCAGCCAGGTCTTGAGAAACTCGCCCTTCAGCTTGACGAACCGCAGCGCCTCGAGGCTGTCCCAGGGCACCTCGCGCGGGTCCACCCCGTAGCGCTTCCGGTACTCGGCCACCACCGGCTCGTTGTACCCGTAGCCGCGGGAGCCGCCGTCCTCGACCGGATCCATGTGCTGGTTGCGGTACGGCCACGAGGAGTGGGAGCGCATCGACAGGTAGAGGCCGTCGATGTCGTAGTTGTCCACCAGCTCGCGCATCTGGTTCAGCCGGTACTCGCGCACCTCGGGATAGGCGTAGCACGGCACACCCTCGATGTGCTTCCGGCCGTCCCGGCTGACCCAGGTGTATTCGGGATGGCGCTGGAAGAACTCGTCGGGGGTGGCGTAGTACTTGCTGTCGTAAACGGTGACCCAGGCCCAGCACTGCATCCCGTACTTGTGGCAGGCCGCGACGCAGTCGGCCAGCGGATCGGTGGCCTCCATGACCAGCGCCATGCGCGGGATGGCCGAGGGGATGTTGCCCACCCCGCCGTCGAGCAGGAACTTGCCCTCGTAGCTGGCGAAGGCCTGCCGGTTGGCGGTGGTCATGACCTTCGAGCGGTACGCCTCGACCCCGCAGATCGAGACCCGGAAGAGGATCCGGTCCACCCCGTAGTGCGCCGCCACGGCCATCAGCCGGTCCATCTCCTCGGCGTTGTGCTTGAGGTCCCAGCAATCGGTGCCGATGGCCACGTCGAAGAAGTCCAGGTTGAGCGTCAGTTCCTTGCCGCCCATGGCCGCTGCCTCCCGTCCCGCCAGCAGGATCACCGCCGCGAGCCACAGCTTCCGCATGGCCTACTCCCGCGCCGGCCCGATGGCCAGCTCGTCGAACACGGCTCGGGCCTGGCTCCGGCCCGACCAGCTCCCCAGCCACAGCGTCCCCGCGGCCTTCGGGAACTGCGTCCCGCGAGCCGAGGCGACCTCCTGCCCGTCGATCGCCAGCGCCGCCTGGCCCGCTTCGGGATCGGCGATGATCCGCAGATGGTGCCAGGTGCCGGCGGCCCACTTCTGCGGGCCGCTGACCATGGCGTACCAGTCGCCGGCGAACTCGGCGCCCTTGGCCGGGCCGGTGTCGTCGGACATGGCGAACAGGATCTCGTCGGTGCCGATCCGTTTTTGCAGACAGATCCGGTTCTTCATGTCCGGCGTGTCGTGGTAGAGGTAGACCAGCTCCTCGAACCGCAGCTCGGCCAGGGCGACCTCGTGCCGGACCCAGAGCTCGATGCGGAAGCCGGCGGTCAGGCCGGCCGGCGCCGGAAGCGATAGCTTCGCCTCCCCGAAGACTCGCAGCGCCTGATCCGTCCGGCCCGCGACCACCTCGACTCCCTCGGCCTGCCAGCCGTCGGGCACGCCCCGAGCGAAGTCGTACCGAGCCGTCTCGCCGGCCCAAGCCGCGCCAACCAGCAAGGTCAACGGCCACAGCTTCATCGCGCCTGCTCCTTTGCCACCAGCACCCGGAACAGCCAGTCATACTGGCGGTAGTCGTACTTGCTGCTCCAAGCCTGACCGTCGGCGTAGCCATCGCGGCTCAACTGCCAGACGATGCTGTTCCCGCCGGCAGTGGTGTCGGCCGCGTGCAGCCAGTAGGTTCGACCCGCCTCCAGCGCGAGCGGCGGCGCGAAGCGCGCGTAGCCCCACTGGAACCCGCCCCCGGCGAATGCCGCTGGCGGGATCCGGGCCTCGGCCAGGACCTGCTTCTGGTCCGGCCGGCCGCCGTCATCCGGACGGATGGTGAGCGTCAGGTCGGGCAACCCGATGGCGCCCGTCCCGCGCAGCGTGCAGTACAGGCCGACCGCGGCGACGCGGCAGGGTTGCGCCAGCCGGAAGCTCTGCGCCACGCCGTGGATGGTGGCCACATCGAGCTTGCCTGTCGGGTCGGCGCCGGCCACCGGAAGCAGGTCGCCCCGAGCCAGCTCCTCGGCCAGCGTGGCGCGCTCCCGTTCGGCCCGGCGGCTGCCCTCGGCCGTCTGGCGCAACGCCTGCAGCCAGTCGGCCAGCGGCGTAGCCGGGCTGACCAGCAGCGCCTCCGCGTCGCGGGTGCGCCTCAGCGCCGAGAGCCCGGCCACGGGATCGGCGGCGCAGGCCAGCCCGGCGACGATGGCGCGGTCGGTTTCCAGCCGTGGCCGGCGCAAGTCGCTCCCGGCCGGCGAGGACAGGAAGACGCCGTCGATCAACCCATCGGCCAGCAGCCCACGAAGGTCGACGTACCGCCACCGGGCCGTCTCGGGCAGCGCGTCCTCGGCCGCCAGCGCCAGATAGAGCGGGACCTTGACGGCCGCGCGCAGCTCTCGGGCCAGCAAGGTGAGCGGCTCGCCGGTCGCCTTGACATGGAGCAGGTGCTCCAGCGAACCCTCCGCCAGCCCCTTCGGCTCGCGCCCGTAGCGCGCCCGCGAGAGCGCCGCCATGGCCGGGCCGTGGCCGCCCGACCAGGCCGGCCGGCCGGCGAGCTGGTCGGGCGGCAGGGCGCTCAGCAGCAACCCGTCGACCTGCCCGGCGGCGCGGGTCGCCCAGGCCACCGCCGCCGCGCGCAGCTTCGGCTCGGCCCAGTCACCCCGGCCGGCGGCGGCGCCGGCCGCGTCTTGGTCGCGCCATTCCGGGTGCTCGGCCAGCAGGTCCGCGCCCGCCGCCCCGTACGGCGCGGGATCGAGCGGCAGGAGCGCCACACAGCGCAGTCCGGCGGCCCGCGCGCCGCGCGTCGCGCCATCGTCCGCCAGGGCCTCGGGGGCCAGCACCGCGACGGTCGCACCGGCCTGTTTGAGGGCGGCCCAGTCCGGCGCCGGCCGGCCGGCCACCACCCAGGCGGGCGGCAGCTCGACCTCGACCGCGCCGGCCAGGAGCGCCACCGACAGCAGGACTGCCTGCATCATCGCGTCTCCCTACCGCAGCTCCGCGGCGACCCCGTCGTGTCCCTGGCCGACGCCCTTGACGTCGCCGTCGAAGTGGAACAGGACCCGGGTGTGCGGGTCCGACTCGAACCGGCGCGCCGGGGTGAACTCGGCGGTGTAGCGCTGCACGTCGGAGATGCGCAACTCGTCGACGGCCGCGGCCAGGTCGTAGATCGACAGCGCCGTCGGCACCTCCGCCGGCAGGCTCTTCAGCCAGCGGTAGTTGTAGTTCTGACCCAGCCGGCCGTCAACGTACAGCTCCATCACCAAGACGTCGTCGTGCGGCCTGGTGTGGTAGCCGATGGTCCGCGGCACCACCCCGTTGCGCCAGCCCCAGACCCAGGCGATGTGGGTCCAGCGGTTGGCCTCGAAGACCGTCCGCCGCCAGGCTTGCAGGCTGCTCTGACCGTGCGGGCCGGTCGAGTAGAACCAGCCGTTGAGGCAATGGGAGGAGTAGAAGTCAAGCTCGGCGTCGCGATTGCGCGGCGCCATGCGGTAGCTCAGCAGGTAGCCCTGCTCGCCGCTCGGCACCTCCAGCCGGCAGAGCGTCTTGCCCTTTTCCAGGGGCAGGTCGGTCGTCCCCCAGGATGGCTTCATCCAGAATTCGAGCGTGCCCTGCCGATGCGGGAAGAGCCGCCGCCCGTCGCCGGAGGGATGCGGCTCGCCCAGCGGCAGGCGCAAGGTGGGCCGGGTGATGTACAGCGCCCGGTCGCCGTCGCGGCCGCCGGCGCCCGGCACGTAGTCGGTCTGCTTGGGCCACTCGACCGGCTCCTCCGGCGGCTCCGGCCGCCAGTCGACGGGCGGCTGGAACCAGCTCTCCGCCGACTCGGCGGCGAAGAACGGCGGCAGGTTGGCGACCTTGACAAGCTGGTTGTCGACCGGCTGGAAGCTCCACAGGCCGGGCCGGTCGGCCGGCAGCTCGAGCCGCCCGTGGACCGCCTCCTCGTTCGGCCAGGGCCGCCCGTCCGGAGCGAACAGCCGGGCCGTGCCCTCCAGCTCGATCCGCGGCTGCCGCGCTGCGGCCGGGACCTGGAAGTAGTACCGCACACCCGGCGCCTGAGCCGGGGCCGGACGCCAGTAGTGCGGGGCCCAGAGCACCAGACCGGCGCGACCGCCGGCCACCGCCAGGTGCTGCCCGAACGGGCCCGGCGCCAGTTCGTAGACCCGGTCCGCGCCGGCCGGCAGGAGGACGCTCTGGTTGCGGTAGGTCTCCTGCCGGACCAGGACGTCCAGCCCCTGCCCGCCGGGCCGCCGCACCGCGAGGTCCAGGCATGGGGCCAGATCGAGCGCCACCGGCTCGGCCGCGCCACGCGCCAGCAGGGCGGTCGGGTAGCCGAAGTCCTCGTAGGCCAGCCAGGCCGCGGCCGGTTGCCGGTCGGCGCCGGTGGCCACCAGCAGCGCCTCGGCGTACGGAATGCCTTCGAACAGGAAGGTGGTGCTGTCGGCGCCCTCCACCCCGGCCACCCGCCCGGTGGCCGGGTCCACGGCGCTGGCCGCCTGCCGCACCTGGACCGCCAGCCCCTGCGGGTAACGCGGGTCGCCGTCGTGGCGGTGGAGGAAGCTGCCGGCCACGGCCTGCGGGTTGCAGTAGAACAACGGCCAGTGACCCAGGAACTGCTGCCACCAGTACCGGCACAGGCGCCGCGCGGTGTCGTGGTACCGCTCGCCGCCCAGGATCTCCCAGGCGTCGATCACCGCTCGCAGATCGACCTGCGTCTTGTAGCTGGTGTTCCGCTCCTCGGTCTCGTAGTAAGTCCGCCGCTGGTACAGCCGCAGTGGCGCATCGGGCCGGTAGACGGTGTCGAAGGTCGCCTCGGCCATCTCGCGCAGGGCTGGGTCCCAGCAGTGCTGATAGGCCTGGACCAGCAGCCGCATCAGGCACAACGCCCGCTGATCGCGCTTGGCCGCCGCCGGTGACCAGGTCCGCTTGATCCCCTCGACATACTCCGCCACCACGTCGCCGGCGCGGCGGTAGCCGGTCAGGTGGTAGTCCCACAGCAGGCTGTTGAGGTTGGTCGCGCTGCTGATGTGCTGACTGGCGTAGCGCTCCCAGTAGAACGGCAACATCCCCGGCGTGGCGCCGCCACCGGGCGTGTCGGTGCTGGTTGGCGAGAGGTACAGCCCGCGGGTCTTGCCCGGTCCGTCCCAGTGCCCCATGCAGGCGTCAGCCTGGGCGCGATTGGTGGCCTGGGCGAACTCCCGCGTCAAGCGGTCGCCCGACCGCGCGTAGACCCGCCACAGGTCGGGCCGCAGCGTGTAGGTGTACTGCGCGTAGCGCTTCTGGTCGACATACTTGCCGCGGTAGCTCAAGTGCGGACCCATGAAGTAGTCGACGAAGCCGAAGTCGCCCCACTCATCGACCCGCTCCCGCCACTGGCGAACGGCCGCGTCGACGGCCGCCTCCGCCTCGGCGAACCGGGCCGGGTCCCTGGGGTGAATCTCGCCGAACGCCCCGCTGGCGCAGCTCCAGGCGGGATCGGCCAGGGCGTACACCGGCCGGCTATGAAGCGCCGCCAGACGGGCCGCCGCGGCCGCGTCGCCGACCGGCGTGAACAGCAGCTCGTGGGTCTTGGACCAGCCCTGCGCGCTGATGCGGTAGTCGGCGACCTGTTTCAGCACTTGCTCGATCGGCCGCTGGTTGTTCTTCGGCACGGCCGCGGCGTACCACCCGGCCAGGTCCCACTTGTTGACCAGTGTCGCCGGCCGGAAATCCAGCTCCTCGCCGGCGCGGGGGCTGAACAGCTTGAGCGTCAGTCGGTCGGCCCGCGCCGCGAACTCCTTGGGATGCTGCCGGGCCGCCTCGCGGCAAGCCACCAGCAGCCCGCCGGATGAACCCGTCACGGCGGCCCAGTCGCCGCACTCTTGACCTTCGGCCAGCACCGTCGACCGGCCGTCGGCCGACTCCCGGGCCAGCACGCAGTGGTTGTCGCCGTGGGCGAACAGGTAGTGCCGGTCTTGCAGCAGGTACGCCGCCGGCACCGCGGCGGTCAACGGCTCGCGATGCACCGCGCCCTCGTCGCGCGCCGCGGCGAACAGCGCCGCCGGACCAGCGCCGGGCGCCACGGCCAGCTCCCAGCCCACCTCCTTGAACCACACCTCGAAGGTGTCGCGGGTCAGTACCAGGGTGTGGGTGACGCGCGCGAACGGCTGCCCGGCGAAGGCTTCAACGCGGGTGATGTGCCGTGCCAGCGCCTCCCCGTCGGCGGTGCGGTACTCGCCCTCGAACCGGACGCAGGCGGCCACCGGCCCGGCCGACTCGACCTGCACGAGCTCGCCCTCGGCCGCCGCCGCGGCCAGCCGGCCGCGCTGGTCGATCAGGTACAGCCCGCGCCCGCCCGCCGCCGTGGCCGCCACCCGACCGCCGACCACGATCTCGCGGATGGGCGAGCTGCCGGGCGCCAGCCGGTAGACCGCCGCGCCGGTGTCGACCAGTACCTCGCGGCCCTGTTCGGTCACCGTCACCGCCCGGAACCCGGCCGGCGCCGCGCGAGGGCCGTGGGTCACGAAGGCGCGTCCGGCCGGGTTTGCCAGCGTGTCGATCCGCAGCCAGCGCACCGCGCCCTCGGGCGCCCAGGTGCCGGTCACCGCGACCTGGCTCGGCAGTTCGCGGCCCTGCTCGTCAACCACCTTGACCGGCTCGTCCGACCACAGTACACCGGCCCGGAACGGCACGCCGAAGGTCACCGGCCAGGGCCCCAGCGCCTTGGCCTCGTCCGGCGCGTCGAGTTGGACCTCGATCCGGTCGCCGGCCGACCAGGCGCGCGGCGCGCGCTCGGCCGCCAGGGCCACCTCCTCGGCGCCCTGCGTCCGGCCACCGGACAACAGCTCCACCCGCAGCCGCGCCGCGGCCTGTCCCAGCCGGCGGACATCGACCGAGACCGTCCCTTGCCGGGTGGTCGGCCTGGCCGTGGCGGTGACCGGCGCGGCGCCCTTGGTCGTGACCGTGGCGCGGAGCTCGGTGGCGGCCGGGGCCAGACCGTCGGGCAGGGCCAACTTCACCGGCAGCCAGCGCTCGCCGGGCCGGGCGGTGGTCCGCTCGGCGGTCAGCCGCAGCCGGTCGGAGACGGGCTGACCGGGTCCGGTCTCCGGCGGCGCGGTGACCCCGGCCAGGAGCAGCACCGCCGCCTCGGCCGCGCCGTAGTTGCCGGCCCAGGCGGTCGGCCGCAGGCCCGGCCCGTTGCGGCCCACGTTGAACGACAGCCGCGGCGGCCAGCGCTTCAGGCCCAAGGCCGCCGGCGGCAGGGCCATCTCGACCACCCACCGGTCGGCCAGCACCGCCGCGGCCTGGCGCCAAACCGGGTTGTACGACGCCCCGGCAACGGTGCTCTCGTCGTAGATGGACCCGCCGGCGCTGACGATGAAGTGGACCGCGCCGTCGCCGTCTCCGGAAGGATCGAGCCACAGCTCAAGGCAGTCGTCGGCCCAGCACCGGTCGTCGCGCGGCCGGCTGGGGGCGGTGGGCCGGCGCTCTGGAGCGAAGGCGCACTCGGCCAGCAGGAACAGCGCCGACTCGCCGCGACTGAGGCGCACTCGGACGCGGTTGGGGACCTGCTCGCCGGCCGGGAACGACAGCTCCGCGGCGCTCTTCCAGGCCGCGTCGCCGTCACGGGCATCGATCACCGGGTCCGCGGCGCAGGCCGGCACCGCCAGGCTGACCTGCGGCGACGGAGTCGCCGGCCCGGCCCCGTCCGGCGCGAACTCGAACCGGACCACTGGCGGTTCGGCCCAAGCCACGGCGGCGAGCAGCGCCAGCAACGCCACCCGGCCCAACCACCCGCCAGCCATCATGGCCGACCTCCCGGAGCCCCGTACCCCGCCGCGCCTCCGTCGCCGAGTTCTCCCTCCTGCTCCCTCTGCCTTCCACTCGGCGGCGAGGTGTGGTAGAACAGCGCCCGTCGCGTTCGACCAGGGAGGTCAGCCATGCCGCGCCAGCGTTCCACCCTCGGCCACGCCGAGCACCCCAACGCGATCATCCGCACCGCCTGGCAACGCGGGAGCGAGGTCCTCAAGCCGACTCGGAGCCAGCTCGAGCACGGGCTGGAGCTGCACCGGTCCTGCCTGGCCTGCGACAACTTCGGCTTCTTCCCCAGCGTCTGGTCGCCCGAGGTGTGCGAGCTGTGGCAGTCCCTCCAGGACGCCCACCTCGGCGCTGAGCAGCACCAGTGGGAGACGCTCCTGGCCCGCCAGTCCGCCGCCACGTGCGACGCCCAGGCTGCCGCGGAGTTCCTCACCGCGTTCGACGCCGCCGGGCTGAAGGGCATGGTCCTGACCGTCGCCGAGGGCAAGGCGCGCGAGCGGGACATCGCGCTGATGGCCGTCTATCGGAACGTCATCCGGGTCTTCCGCCACCGGCTCCAGCAGGCCGGTGGCGCCGAGGAGCTGCGGGAGGCGGCCGAGGAGGGCCGGACCGGCGTGGTCTGGAGCGTCAACGGCCCGCCGCTGGTCGGCAAGCTGATGGACCTGGAGGAGGAGCTGAGCTGGATCGACACCTGGTACCGGCTCGGCGTCCGGCTGATGCATCTGACCTACAACCGCCGCAACCACGTCGGCGACGGCTGCGCCGAGCCGGCCAACGGCGGGCTGAGCGACCTCGGCCGGGAGCTGGTCCTCCGCCTCAACCGGGTCGGCATCGTGGTCGACTCCCCGCACAGCGGGATCCGGACCACGCTCGACGCGGCGGCGACCACCCGGAAGCCGATGATGGCAAGCCACACCGGCGCGCGGGCGGTGTTCGACCACATGCGCTGCAAGACGGACGAGGAGCTGCGCGCCATCGCCGACACCGACGGATTGATCGGCGTCTACGTGCTGCCCAACATGCTCGGGCCCGAGGCCGATCTGAACACGCTGCTCGACCACGTCGACTACATCGCCCGACTGGTCGGGCCGGATCATGTCGCCATCGGCACTGACACCTGCTACCAGCCGCCCTGGCCCGAAGGGCTCCAGGGCTTCCCCAACGCCCGCTTCTCCGGCAATTGGTGGGGCAACTGGAAGCCGGACAACCACCCCCTGCCCCACACCGACGAAGCCTCGCGCGGCAGCCTGGCCTGGACCAACTGGCCGCTCTACACCGTCGGCCTGGTCCAGCGCGGGTACAGCGACCAGGACATCGCCCGGATCCTCGGCGGCAACCTGCTCCGGGTGCTGGACGCCAACCGCCCGGAGCAGGAATACCGTCAGCCCCTCGCGCCGGCTCCGGATTGACAGGGGGAGGGCCGACGGCTATCCTGAAGCCACCGCGCCCGTAGCTCAGTGGACCAGAGCACCTGGCTTCGGACCAGGGGGTCGGGGGTTCGAATCCTCCCGGGCGTATCCTGGCCGCCGCCCCGCGGCCGGGCCGTGCCGGAGCCCGCCATGCGCCTTGCCCCTGCCGTGCTGTGGCTGTTCGCCGCGGTCGCCAACGCCGCCGAAGGGCCCGCCCTGACCTGGCCCAACGCCGGCTTCGAAGACGGCCTGACCGGCTGGTCCGTGCAGGACGCCATGTGCACGCTGAGCGAGGAACAGGCCGCCGAGGGCAAGCGCTCGCTCAAGGTGGTCGATGCCAGCGCCAAGGACGGCTCCAACACGCTCGGCCCGGTGATCCCCATCACCGGCGGGCAGGTCTACCTGATCAAGCTGCGGGTCTACCCCGTCAGCGGCAGCGGCCTGGGCCTCTACACCCGGGTGCTGGACCGCGACCACAAGATCCTCGGCGACGTCCTGCACCAGGGCGCGCCGTACGCCCCGGCGGGCCAGTGGCTCAACGCGCAGATCATGGTCGGCACGCCGCCCAAGGCCGCCGCGGTTCAGTTCTGGCATCACACCTACGGCCACGCGGTGGTCACCGCCTACGTGGACGACTTTTCCATCGCGCCGATGCTCCCCGGCCAGCGGCCGTGGCCGGCGCAATACAAGCTCCGCGCCGCCGACCGCGACAAGCTGACCGCCGCCGACGTGGTCGGACCGGACGGGCTGGTCTATCCCGACTGGCGCCAGGCCGGCGTGCCCGGCGGGATCCCCACGGTGCCGGTGCGCGTCCGGGCCGACGAGTGCGGCGCCGTGCCGGACGACGACCGGGACGACACCCCGGCGATTCAGGCCGCCCTGGATCGCGCCGGCGAGCAGGGCGGCGGGGCGGTGCTGCTGGGACCGGGGGTGTACCAGCTCGACGAGCGGCTGGTCATCCGCCGGGACGGCGTGGTCCTGCGCGGCTCGGGCCGGGACCGGACCCGACTCATGTTCCGCTACGACCTGGGCCCCGAAGGCTTGCGCTGGGCCGCGCCGAAAGGCGACGCGCTGTACCGCAACAGCGCCGTCGTGCTCCACGCCCGGCCGGGCCAACTGGAGCGGCTGACGGTCCGCGTGGGCGATCAGGTGATCGGCACCAAGGCGCGGAGCGAGAACCCGCACTGGGGCAACACCTTCAGCCTGGCGGCGTCGGTCACCAACATCCTCAAGGCGGTCCCGCCCACAGCGGCCACGGTGACCCTGACCGGCGAGGCGACCTACGCCGGCGGCGGGCGGCACCAGGTCACCCGGACGCTGGCCATCCGCCGCGAGGGGAGCGATCCGGACGACTACCGCCGGGCCCCGGACGACTACGCCATCGCCTTCAGCGGCGACGCGAAGTGGTGGCGCAGCAAGCTGATCGCCCTGACCGCCGACGGCAAGCGGGGCGACACCACGCTGACGCTGGCCTCCGCCGAGGGCCTCAAGGCCGGTGACTGGATCGCCATCCAGGGTCCGGCCACCCCGCGCTGGAAGGAGTTGACCCGGAACGCCTGCCAGTGGGGCGAGTACCGCCGCAACATGCTCCGGCTCACGGCGGTCGACGGGACCAAGGCGACCATCGCCCAGCCGCTGCGGATCGAGTTCCCGGTGATCGACGGCTCGCGCGTCTGGAAGATCGACCCGATCCGCGGCTGCGGGCTGGAGGACCTGACCATCGAGCAGGTGCACGACCTGTGGATGAACACCGCCGTGTTTTCCGCCGCGGTGGGCTGCTGGGCGCGCGGGGTGAAGGTGGTCAAGTGCGGCCGAAACCCGGTCTACGGGTCCGAAGCGAAGCAGTGCACCATCACCGACTGCGAGTTCGACGACGCCTGGTTCAAGGGCGGCGGCGGGACGGCCTACGCCGGCTGGGAGTTCTCCTACGACTGCCTGATGACCGATTGCGTGACCCGCAAGCTGCGCCACGCGCCGCTGGTGCAGTGGTCGGCCTCGGGCAACGTCATCCGCCGGAGCACCTTCTACGAGAGCGACGCGCAGTGGCACAGCGGCTGGACCAACGAGAACCTGTTCGAGCAGTGCCGGGTGATCGCTGTCACCGGCAACGGCGCCTACGGCTACGGCGCCTGGGCGTCCCCGCCCGAGGACACCGCCCACGGCCCCAATGGCCCGCGCAACGTGGTCTACAATTGCGACCTATCCAGCCCCAAGACCGGCCTGTGGATGGGCGGCATGAACGAGGGCTGGATGATCCTCCACAACCGCTTCGTGGTCGAGGCCGGGGCGGGCATCTACGCCCGCAACTCGAGCTTCGACCACACCATCGCGCACAACGTGATCGTGCTCAAGCGCGCCGGGTCGCCCGCCCTGGAGCTGGGCACGCCGGACTGCCTGGGGATCGAGTTCTACGGCAACCGCATCTACGGCGAGCGGGCGGCGGTGACCGGCCCGGTCCGGCCGGAGGTGCTCCGCGACAACGTGGTCGAGCCGCTGCGCGACGCGCCCCGGCCCACACCGGCGGTGCCGTCCATCTACGAGTGGCAGCTTCAGCAGGCCGGGAGCGGGTGACGGTGGCACGGGAGGCGTGCGCGGGCCGTCGGCCAATCGAGCCGGGCGCGTAGGAGTCGTTCATGGCGCTGCTAGACTGCCACTTCCATTCCGACACGCTGGGTCTGGCCACCTCGATGTACGTCATCCTGCCCCAGCCGCCGGCGGCGCCGGCGCGGCACGAGCCGTGGCCGGTGCTGTACCTCCTCCACGGCCTGTCCGACGACCACAGCATCTGGCTGCGGCGGACCTCCATCGAGCGGTACGTGGCCACTCGCCGGCTGGCGGTGGTCATGCCCACCGTCCACCGCGGCTTCTACACCGACATGCACCAGGGCGGGCGGTACTGGACCTTCATCAGCGAGGAGCTGCCCCGCCTCTGCCGGAGCTTCTTCCCGCTCACCGACCGGCGCGAGGAGAGCTTCGTGGCCGGGCTGTCGATGGGCGGCTACGGCGCGCTGAAGCTGGGCCTGCGCTGTCCCGACAGGTTCGCCGCGGCGGCCAGCCTGTCGGGCGCCGTGGACATCGCCGCGCTGGCCGAGGAGCCGGGCCGGACTCAGGAGTGGGAGCGGATCTTCGGCCCGCGGGAGGGCATCCCGGGCGGCGACGACGATCTATTCGCCCTGGCCGACCGCCTGGCCGCCTCCGACGGCCCGCGCCCGCGGCTCTACCAGTGGTGCGGCACCGACGACTTCCTCTACCAGCACAACCTGCGCTACCGCGACCACCTGAACGCGCTGGGCCTGCCGCTGACCTACGAGGAGGGCCCCGGCGGCCATGGCTGGGAGTGCTGGGACACTTGGATCCAGCGTGTCCTGGACTGGCTCGAGCTGCCCGAAGCGGGAGGGTAGCCGGGGCCGGTGGCTCAGGAGGGATGGTCGGGCCGGCGGCCAAGAAGCCGGCGGGAGTGCCACACCTGATGAAGTGGAAAATCGCGCTGTTGGTTGCGTTGGGGCTGCTGGGCGGCTGCGCCCGAAAGTCGGCCGAGCCGCCGGCGGGAGCGCCGGCGGAGCCCGAAGCCGAGGATGCCTACGCGGCGCCGAAGGAGGCGGAAGCCCCACCGGCCGAGCCGACCACGGCCGAGGGGCAGGAAGTCACCACCCCGTCCGGCCTGAAGTACGTCGACCTCAAGGTCGGCGACGGTCCCTCGCCGCAGTCGGGCCAGAAGGTCAAGGTCCACTACACCGGCACGCTGGAGGACGGCCAGAAGTTCGACAGCTCGGTCGACCGCGGTGAGCCGTTCGAGTTCAGTATCGGCTTGGGCCAGGTGATCAAGGGCTGGGACGAGGGCGTCATGACCATGAAGGTGGGCGGCAAGCGGAAGCTGATCATCCCGCCAGACCTGGGCTACGGCGCCGGCGGCTCGCCGCCGGACATCCCGCCGAACGCGGTACTCCACTTCGATGTCGAGCTGCTCGGAGTCGAGTAGCAGGGGAACATCATGCGCGTCTCGCTCCTGGCGGCGCTGCTGGCCGCCGGGCCGGTGGCGGCCGCGCCGCTTGAGGTGTACGGCCTGCCGGCCACGGCCAAGACCACACCCGACGAAGCGCCGGGCGAGTTCTGGCGGCCCGGCCGGCTGGAGTTGGACTGCGCCCGCAACGAGTCCGAATCGGGCCAGCTCGTGGTCCGCGGCGAGGCGCCCGTGGCCGAGCTTGGCCTGGCCGCCGGCGAGCTCCGCTCCGATGACGGCGCGGTGCTCGGCGCCGAGGTGTGGCGGGTCTACCGGGTCGAGTGGGTCGATGTCAACGCGCCGTACGAGGTCGACCAGCCGTCGACCGAACCCGACTGGCGCCCCGACCCGCTGCCGCCGGTCCGGCCAGGCGCCGACCGGTTCGCCCTCCAACCCGGCCGGAACCTGGTCTGCTGGCTGACCGTGACCGTGCCCGAGGCCGCCCGGCCCGGCCGGTACCGGGGCCGGGTGGTGTTCCGCGCCGGTCAGGCCGAGGTCGGCGCGGCGACGGTCGAGCTCCGCGTACACGGCTACGCGCTGCCGCGCCGGCCCATTCTGCAGAGCCTGATCGGCCTGGCCGTCGGCAACGTCCACAAGGCCCACGGGTGCGTCACCGACGAGGACAAGGAGCGCGTCACCCGGCTCTATCTCGACGAGTACATCCGCGCCCGGCTGTCGCCGTTCCTGTACGCGCCGGGCACCCAGGCGTTCAATCCGCTGCCGAACGCCGCCATCCGGTGGACCTTCGTGAAGGGCGCCGACGGCCGGCCGACGGGCGAGGCGACCGTGGACTTCTCCGGCTTCGATCGCGAGGGCGAGCGCTACCTGAACGGGCGGCAGGCCTTCAGCGCGTTCAACCTCGCCCCGTACCTGTGGGCGCGGCGCCAGGTCGAGGGCCGACGCGAGCTGTACCTGCGCTTCGCCGACTCGGCCGGCACGGTGGTCGAGGGGAACGGGGCCGACGGCGCGGTCAACCCGGTCTTCGACCGGCTGGTGGTCAACGTCTTCCGCGCCATCACCGCCCATCTGGCCGCCCAGGGGTGGCTCGACCGCGCCGTCTACTACGTCACCGATGAGCCGTCCGACGACGACGTCCCAGTCCTGGCGCGCATCTGCAAGCTGATCCGGGAAGCCGATCCCCGGCTGCCGACCGCCCTGACCTATGACCCGGCCAACCGCCCGCGTCTGGCCGAGCTGGTCGATGCGCGGGGCAAGTCGCTGATCTCGCTGTGGATCCCGTACTGCACCATGTACCGCGAGGAGGTGGCCGCCGAGCAGCGGGGCAAGGGCGCCGAGTACTGGCTCTACGACGTCAGCGCCACGGCGCTCATCTCCCACTCCGGGACGCTCAACCGGGCGATGTTCTGGGACGTCTGGCGGCGCCGGGCCAAGGGCTACCTGTACTACCTGTCCACCTGGTGGGGCCGCCAGGCGACGCCGTGGGAGCGGCCCAATTACGTGCTCCCGGAGTTCACCTACCGGTACCACCACGGCGACGGCTACTTCTTCTACCCGCCGCTGCGGACCGGGGTGCCGGACCAGCCCATCGGCGACTACGTGGTCCCGACCATCCGCTGGGAACTGATGCGCGAGGGCGCCGAGGACTACGACGCGCTGGCGATGCTGGAGCGGCTGACGGCCGAAGCGGGGCAGAGTCGACCCGAGCTGGCGGCCCGCGGGCGCGCGGTGCTGCGGGACGCGGAAGCGGCGCTGAAGGCGATCCTGCCGGCCTCCGGCTCCAGCCGGATCGGTGACCTGACCTTCGAGCCGGTGCCCGGCTGGGCGTTCGACCGGCAGGCGAGCTGGCTGCACCACCCGGCGGGGCAGCGGTCGGACCTGCCCGTCGTCTTCTCCTCGCCCCTGCCCGACGGCCGGTACGAGTTGGTGCTGAACGTCTACAACGACGCCGACTACCGCGGCAAGCCGTACTCGCACTTCCTGGTCGACGGCCGGCCGTGCGCCACCGCGGGCGGGCTCAAGGGCCCGGTCGACATCGCCGGCGGGACGGTCGAGGTGCGCGGCGGCGAGTGTCGCTTCACGCTCTCGTCGACCGACGACGGGTATGGCGTGATCCTCTACCACGTCAAGCTCAAGTCCGCCAGCGGCGGCGCCAGCGACCTGATCGCGCAGCGGATCCGCGTGTCCGAGGCGATCGATCTGCTCCAGCCGCCAACGCGCCCCTGAGCCGGCCGAGGCCAACGGTGGGGGTGCACGTCGATTCGCGTGCCGCTGTGCTACCGCCGGGAGGGCGAGGCTCCCGCCGAGCCGCTGGCCGCGATCGGCGATGGTCCAACGAGCCAGGTGGCGACCCGTCGTCTTCGGCACCGCGGCTCGGCGGGAGCCTCGCCCTCCCGATGCACACAATTTGACGCCCGCCCCAGTGGTGGATCCCGGTTGCATCGGCGCGATGCCGCGGGGTACAATCCATGCACTACCACTCGTTCGGGTGGCAGGGAGGGCAACGATGCGCACTCACCGAAAGGGCTTCACCCTGATCGAGCTTCTGGTCGTGATCGCGATCATCGCCATCCTGGCGGCGATTCTGTTCCCGGTGTTCGCCAAGGCCCGCGAGAAGGCACGGCAGAGCTCGTGCCTGGCCAACACCAAGCAGGCGGCGCTGGGGCTGTTGCAGTATTGCCAAGACTACGATGAGCGCGTGTTCGCGGTGTACTACGGCTACAACGCCGGGCTGTACCCGCTGCAACTGATCCAGCCGTACATGAAGAACCAGCAGGTTTGCATCTGTCCCAGCGGGACCGCCGGCCAGACCTGGTACAGCTACTACTACCCGTTCAACTACTCGGAGCGCATCGTCGCGCCGACCAGCGCCGGCCTGTGCAACTCGCGGCCTTCACTGTCGCAGTTCGAGAAGCCGTCCGAGTTCTTCGTGGCCATGGACGGGAGCAACTACGTCTTCCAGTACTCCGGTCACATCAACAACACCACCTACACCGGGGCCTACTCGCAGTACATCACGCCACGCCACAACGACGGGGTCAACGTGGTCCTGATGGACGGCCACTCGAAGTGGTACTCCGCCCAGAAGATCGACGACGGCGCGGGGCACATCCTGGTCAAGGTCGGCGCCGAGGGCAACTACATTCAGAGCGGCTACGGCCTGTAACCACTCGGCAGGATCCTGGCAGCGACGAAGCGATACCACCACCGCGCAGCGGCGGTCAGGAGGATCGCGTGAGCACGTACAAGGTCGCGTTCATCGGCACGGGCGGGCGAAGCTGCTCCTACTCGAAGGTCTACCAACCGCGTGAGGACATCGACATTGTCGCCCTGGCCGACCCGAATCCGGGCCACCGGCGGGTGATGATCGAGCGGACCGGGCTGACCGGCGGATTCGCCGAGTACGACGACTGGCACGACCTGATGGCCGCCCACGACGATCTCGACGGGGTGGTGATCACCTCGCCCAACCACACCCACGCCGACCCGGCCATCGCCTGCTTCGAGCGCGGGTTGCCCATCGCGCTGGAGAAGCCGCTGGCCGCCAACGCCGCGGACTGCGACCGGATCGTCGACGCCGCGCGCGCCCACTCCGGCCGCTCGCTGCTCGGCTTCGTGCTCCGCTCGACCCCGTTCTACAGCACCATCTGGAAGCTCATCCGCGACGGGGCCATCGGCCGGCTGGTGTCCCTCCAGGCCGACGAGCTGGTCGGCTGGGCGGTCAGCTCGATCATGAAGCGCAGCCCCTGGCGGCGGTACACCGCCCTCAGCGGCGGGTCGATGATCGAGAAGTGCTGCCACGACCTGGACATCCTCAACTGGATGATGGGCTGCCGGGCGGTGTCGCTCAATTCGTACGGCGGGCGGCTGCTCTACAATCCCAATCCATCCCTCCCGGCGACCTGCGACGGGTGCGGCGTGGCCGACACCTGCAAGTACTACAAGGAGCCGCCCAAGGCGGCGCACGAAGACGAGGCCGAGCAGCGCTACCACGACTTCGCTCGGAGCGAGGAGGCCCGCTGCATCTACAACATCGACTCCGACGTGTCCGACGTGCAGAGCGTCAGTCTCGAGTACGAGAACGGCGCGGTGGCCAACTTCCTGCTCAACTTCCACTGCGCCGGGCCGCGCGCCAGCCGCAACTTCCATGCCGCCGGCACCGGCGGCCGGGTGTGGGGCAACCTCCACGAGGCGATGGTCTACCGTTACGACAACCGGTCGGGTGAGACCACCGAAATCGACTGCCGTGGCGACGGCTCGGGCCACGGCGGCGGCGACCGGTTGCACGCCCTGCTGCTGCAGAAGATGATGGCCGAGCCCGAGTTCCGTCCCGAGCAGGACGCCATGGCCGGCTACGTCAGCGCGATCATGAGTTTCGCCACCGACGTCAGCCGCCTGGAGCGCCGTCGCGTCGAGCTCCGCTACCACGACGACGGGAAGATGGACATCGTCTAGTCGGGCAGCCGGAAGTCGAACACCTCGTCGCCGATCCGGCCGCGCAGACCGTGGTCGTCGGCCGTGACCTCCGTCGGGCCGAAGGCGAACACGGTCCAGGTCACGCGGGCCGGGGCGCGGCGCAGGCGCAGTGTCATCTGCCCCCGCGTGCCGGGCAGCCGAGCCAGGCTCTCAGCGTCCAGGGCCGCGCCCGGCGCATGGACTTCGAGCAGCGTGCCGTCCCGCTCCAGGAGCAGCCGGTCCGGCGCCACCCACCAGGTCAGGGAGGGGTGGAAGTGCCACACCCCGGCCATCTCCGCCGGCCGTTCGAGCCGGTCGGCCATGGCCACGCCGCGGCGGCCGAGCAGCGTCACGAGGCGCTCGACCCGACCCACCGGCTCGGGGTAGCAGGCCGTCAGGTCGACGACCACCATCCCGTCCGTCGCCGCGGCCGTGGCCGCCTTGAGCGTCGGCGCCACGCCGCCGACCACCGGCCCGTTATGGGCCAGGGGACCCACGGTGAACTCGCGCTCGTCGCCCGGGCAGTACTGTTGGTAGCCGGGATCGTCGATCCACCACACCCCGCGATGGCCGAACACCAGCGAGCCGGCGTCGCGATGGACGTGTCCCATCTCGGAGCGCGGGGCGGAGACCGCCACTGCCAGATCGTCGTCGGTCTCGCCGGTCCGCGCGACCGCGGCGTAGGTCAGCGCGACCGCCCGCGGCCCGGGCGGCGGCGCGGACTCCCACGACAGGCCGTCGAGCGCCTCCAGCAGACCGAACTTGAGCCATTCGGCCGGTCCGCTGGCGAGCACGGCGTCGAGGTACCAGCCGGGGACCAGGTCGGGCCGCCGCCGGGCCAGCATCACCGCAGCGGCCACGTGGAAGCTCATCTCGCGCGGTTCGACATCGCTCAGCGGCGCGACGTCGACCGGGCTGCCCGGCACTCCCAACGCCAGCGACGGCGCGATCACCGCCGGCAGGCTCGGGTGCTCGTGGAGCGGCACGCCGGCCGCCTCGGCCCAGCCCAGGGCGAACCCGAGGACGTAGCCGTCGTAGGCCACTCCCTCGCTGTACCCATCGTCGTGCGCCGCCATCCACTGTTCGACATCGCGCCGCGCCGCCGAGTTGAGGTCCGGCGCGGCGGGATGATCGGCCACGGTCGCCGCCAGGGCCGCGCCCAGTTCGGCGATCAACGGAATGTTGTGCTTCGGCTCGGGGGACGCCGCGGCCGCGGACCCGTACTCGTCGACCAAGCGGCGCAGAGCCTGGACCAGGCGCGCGCGCAGGTCGTCCGCAGGCCAGGACCAGCGGCGCAGGGCGCGGACCATCATCCGGGCCGCGTGCGCCGTGTCGAGCGACGGCCCGCCGCGGAAGGCGCAGTACTCGGGCCACCCGGCCAGACCGGTCAGGTCGCGCTCGGCCGCCGCCCGGGCCGCCCCGTCGCCCAGCAGCTCGGCCCGGTACCCCGCCTGCGCCAGGTGCTCTTCCAGCGTCCAGGTCAGCCAGGTGCTCCAGGGATACTCGGCGATCCCCGGCACGTCGGCCAGCGGCGGATAGCCATCGGTCACCGGCAGCGGGTAGCTCAGCCGGCGGCCGACGCGGTAGTAGTCGACCACCAGCCGCTCGGGCGCCGACCACCCGGCGCCGGCCAGGTGCCGGCCGAGGTCAAAGCGCGGCATCGTCCACCTCCGGCGCGGTCGCCGGCCGGGCCGACGAGCCGATCACCAGCATCAGCCAGAAGGCCAACAGCGCGGTCATCAAGAGACCGGCCTCGAGGCCGGCCGAGCCGCCGGAGAGGTAGCCCGGCAGCCCCTGCGCCAGCCGTACGCCCTGGACCGGGACCCCCTGGTGCGGCTGCCCGCTCAGCTCGCCGCCGCAGACCCACCCGGCGAGCACGCCGAGCGGCAGCCAGAGCGCGCCGGAGCGGGTCCTCATCCGCTCCAGCACCAGCCCGAACAAGGCCAGGTTGAGGATCGCCAGCGGCGACGAGAGGGCGGTCATCAGGTACGGTCCGGCGAACACCGCGGCCGCGCCGAGGGCCCCGGCCACCGGCCCCCGGCAACGCCGCAGCAAGGGCAACACCGCGCCGTGGGAGATGACCAGCCGGGCCAGGGCGTAGGCCAGGCAGGTGACCACCAGCGCGACCACGGCCAGCCACCCGGTCTGGGCCCAGCCGGCGCACTGACGCGCCACCGAGCTCAGCAGGCCGAGCAACATCGCCAGCCCGGGCCGCCCGCCGACCAGCGCGCAGGGGGTGACCATCAGGAACAAGACCGCCCCGAGCCCGAGCGCCAGGCCGCCGATCAGGTCGACCGGCGCGCGCCACCCGCCGCGCAGGCCCAGCTCGTCGGCCGGGTCGACCCCGCGCGCCAGGCTCAGCGCCACCGCGACGATCAGCAACGGGACGCCGAGCCCGGCCACGTGGACCAGCAGCGAGCTGTCCAACGCTTGTTGGATCAGGAAGCCGCGCCGTGGATCGGCGATGGCGGCGACGATGGTCCGAAGCCGGTCATCGAGCGACCACTGCGCGATCCAGGCGCCGAGGGCATGGATGACGGCGGCGGCACCCACCAAGACGCCGACGGTCGCGAGCTGGTTGGTTGGGGCCGGGCCCCGAGCGGGCTCCGGCGGCGCCGAACAGGCGATCATGGCGGGAAAACTAAGCCACCCAAAACGGCTGTGGCCCGCGTCACGCGGGCCACAGGTCAGTGGAGGTGAGGGGGCTCGAACCCCTGGCCTCATGAGTGCGATTCATGCGCTCTCCCAACTGAGCTACACCCCCGCACCGAACACCCTTAGACTAGCACTCGGAGCGGCGCTTGTCAACGCCCTAGGCGCGCCGGCCGCCCAGCGACGATCTGCTGAAAGCCACTGGTTTGACCCCTTTTCGCCGGGCCCCCGAATCGGCTATAATAGGCGGAGTTGACAAGGAGGTCGCCGATGCGACCCACTCATACCAAAGCGCGCCGCCTGGAGGGAAACGAGGACCGCATCTGGGTGATCTCGATGCTGGCCCTCGTCGCGTTCATGCTGCTGGTCGTGGCTGTCCGATGGTATGAGGACAGCCGCCCGCCTGAGATTCGGTTCGGGGTGCCGCTGGTCACGGTCGAGCGGCAGGGCGGACAGGCCGTGGTGTCCGTCAACGACGCCCCCACCCTGACCACCGAAGGTGGGGTGGTCGCGGTCCGCGCCGGAGCCATGGAAGGGTTCATCGTGCGCACCGGCTCCGTCGACTACGCCGTCTGGGATCGCCAATCGGCCCGTGGCCGCGAGGTCCGTTACGACGTGGAGCGGGGGATCTTCATCGACCGGGGCGGGACCATCGGATTCGACCGCACCGGCGGCAACTGCCTCTCGCCGGGCGAGGACGATCGGCTGGTGGGCTATCCGTGCCGCGGCAGCACGGACTCGGTGGAAATCCAACTCATCGCCAAGTGAACGGCGGTCACTCGGCCGCGTGGTGATTGTCGCCCTGCCGCTTCTGCAACCAGATCACCACGGTCAGGACCGTCAAGCCGAAGAGGATGTACAGCGCGGCCGCGGCCCCCATCGGGAACCCGCCGCCGACCATGCCGTGCTGGAAGTCCATCCGCCCTCACTCCATCTGAAGTCAGCATAACCACCGGCGGTCGCTTCGTCAACGAACGGGGCAATCGGGAGCGTGCGGCAAGTCGTGTGCATCGGGAGGACATCCCACCCTGCGTCAAGAGCAGGTTTTTCTGCTTCAAGACGCGAGGGGAGCCAAACGGTGGGCGAGCCGTTCAGGGTCATAGGTGGCTC